>Ga0209101_1001004_pt1 | contig 22198 bp, 14 predicted proteins | sample ConPoolayeCmetaG_FD_185481 | JGI IMG/M metagenome (GOLD analysis project Ga0209101, IMG submission 185481) | Hot spring microbial mat communities from California, USA to study Microbial Dark Matter (Phase II) - Cone Pool mat layer C metaG... ...
ACCCTGTACGAGTCGCTGCTGCGCGTGGGACTGGACGTGCAGCATTATCACGGCCAGGGCCGTCCGGTGCTGCTGCGTCCGGAACGAGTGGCCCCTGCCAGTCTGCCGGCAGCGCATGCGCTAAGTCTGGAAATGGAGCAACTGCCCGATCGAGATCGGTGTTTCCAGGGCATGTCGGTTCCGGGAAGTCTTTTCTTTCACCAGCCGCAAGAGGTTCGGGTGGCATCGCTGGACGCCCGCAGCCCTTTCCAGCCCTGTTACGCCTGGCTGGTGGTGCAGGCAGCACAGGTGGAAAGCCGCAACCGCCAGCGATTCGTCCGCAGCCTGGCGGCGCTGGATAGCCAGGTGCTGGTCGACGGCGGCTGGCTGCTGCCGCTCGGGCAGGAAGAGTCTGTCCGAAGCCTGGTGGTCGCCTACCGAAATCTGCCCGCCATACGCTTCCGCACTGTGGCCGGCTCGATCGGCCCGGATGGCGATGGCACTTCGGGCGATGGGGCGACGGGAACTCCCGAAGCGTCGCCATCTCAGCCGGTGCTGATCCGAAAGGCGGTTCATGCCGACCGGACCTTTGTGTACGCACTGAACGACTCGCCCTTCCCGGTCGTGGCAACGGTGCGCATCGAGACGCCGCCCGGCTGCCGGATGGAGGAACTAAGCGGGCTGCGCAAAGTTTCGCCGCCTGTGGAAGACTCCGGCGGTGCTGTGTGGACCATACACATGCAGGCGTACGATTTTGTGGCCGTACAGTTCTCTTCTCCTTCGGTTACGTTCCGAGACCTGCGCGTTCATCTGGCTGCGGGCGTAGAGCAGGCTTTGCAGGAGCGCATTCGCCGCCTAGGCAGCCGCACATCGGCGCTGAGAAACCCGACCCCGCTGCCGGTGCTGGCCAATCCGGGCTTCGAGAAACCGCCCGCCGGCGACGAACTTTTGCCCGATTGGGCCGTCACCAAGCGGGCAGGGGTGCTCATTCAAGCCGACCGCACACACAGTCGCAGCGGGCAGTACTCGGCCAGGATCACCAGTACCGGGCCTGTGGCTTGCCTGGTAAGCCGACCTTTTCCGGCGCCGAACACCGGCCGATTGACGATGTCGGTGTGGCTCCGAGTGGCCGAGGGCGCCGAGCAGCCGCCGCTACGGCTGGCTATCGAAGGCCGGATCGACGGCCGCCCCTACTACCGATATGCGGAAGTCGGTGCGTCGCCAGTGGCAAGACAAGCCGGGCACAGTTCCCCGACCGCGGTCCAAGACACGCCCGTGGCCCCCATCGGCGCCAATTGGACTCAGTTCGTCTTTGCCGTGGACGATTTGTTGCTCGAAGGGGTGTCGCAGGTCAGGGTGCGCTTCGACCTCATGGGCGCCGGAGAAGTCTGGGTGGACGATGTGCAACTATTCGACCTGGCCTTCGGCGAGATCGAGCGCCGGGAATTGGCCAAACTGATCACGGTTGCCGAGTATCAGCTTCAGACCCGCCGCTTTGCCGATTGCGCCCGGCTGTTGGACGGATACTGGCCACGCTTTCTGGAAACCTTCGTGCCATTGGAGCCTGCGCCGCCCGTGGCGCAAACACCTCCCGAGCCGGAAACCGCTCCGCCGCAGCGCACAGGCGTGCTCGATCGCCTCAAAGGCATACTGCCCGAAAGTTTACGGTTCTAGCCAAGCGGCCTTTTTCGCAACAGTCAAATCGGCTTCGGCAATGTCCAAACACAGCAAAGGCTGACGTGTCTCTTGGCAATCCGCAATCCGTTATGCCGCAATTGCGCAATCCAGCAATCCGGTTTCCGGCTTTTGCCCTATGATGTCTGTTTGACGGCCGTTACAATACCGCCCCGCGCGAAGCAGGATCGGACGTTTGGCCAATGGGCGTACTATGAGAAGTTGGTTGATTGTCTCGGCGTTGCTCGTGGCAGCGACTGTTGCACTGTGCGGATGCGTCCAGCGTCGGATGACTATCCGCAGCGATCCGCCTGGTGCGCTGGTTTACATCGACGATCACGAAATCGGCACCACGCCTGTCTCAACGCCATTTACATATTACGGCAAGAGGAAGGTCCGGCTGGTGAAAGACCGCTATCAGACCTTGACGGTAATGCAGGACGTGCCCCCGCCCTGGTACCAAATATTCCCGCTGGATTTCGTGTGCGAGAACCTGATACCGGGCGAAATACGCGACCACCGTACCTTCGACTACCAGCTTACGCCGCAGATGGTTACTCCGCCGGAACAGCTTCTCCAGCGGGCCGAGGGACTGCGGCGCGGCACGCATCTGGCAACGGGCACGGCACCGTCGGCGATCTCGCCCCCGGCACAATGGGCGCCGCCGTCGCAGCCGGCCGTGCCACCGCCCGCACCAACCGGCCAGCCGCCAGCTTCGTCGCAGCCCGAGACGCCGCCGGCTATACCACCGGCCGCCCCCAGTTTTGCACCTAGGGCTGGCGGACAACCAAGCCTGCCCACTCCGTAGTTCCTTGCGGCATGATTTGTGCAGGTCTTGCGCGCATGTTCTTGGGTGATCTGGAGGACTGTCCAACAGATCTGTAGGGCCACGCTCCGTCGTGGCCGTGTTTTCTCCATCCTGTCCAGTTGGAGGGCCACGCTCCGTCGTGGGTGGGCGCACGGCGCCAAGGGAGGCCGCGGAGCGCGTGTCCCCGATAGAGCCATTTGCTGCGGCCGGCAGAGGGGCTAAGGACAACCATCCGAAGGCCAATGCTATGATTTCTGCCAAAAGAAGGAGCGGCAGGCGACTGGCCAAGTTCAGACCGGACTATTTGATGCCCGGCCCGGGGCGAATCGCGTCGCGGACGATGATTCCGGGGTGACGGGAAACTTTGTCGCTCAGCACTCGGGCATCATCGACGATGGGCCGCAGTTGCCGAGTCAGGTCCTCGACATTTCGCGCGGCACGGTTCAGGCGCTGGTAAAGTTCCGGATTGTACACCAACTGGCCGAGCGTACCTCGCTGGTCATTTAGCGCCCGGCTGAACAGCAGCAGTTCCTCGACCAGTGCGTCGAGCTTCTGTGCGGTTTCGTCGAGCCGGCCGACCAGGCTTTCGCCTCGCTTTCCCAGCGGCTCCGTGAACCCCTCGACGTGCTTGAGATTCCGCTCGAACGAATCCAGCGTGTTGCCTAGCTTGTTCAGAGTCAATTGCACGTCTTCGACGATCTTGGGCAGCCGCGCGGCAGTCTCCTTGAATTGGGCCTGCCATTTCGGGTCTTCGACCAGTTGCTTGACGTGGGCGGAAATCTTTTCGATATTCGCAAGGGTGTTGCTGGACTGCTTCAAAAACGTGTCGATATTTTGTTCGTTCTTGGTTACCACGTCGCGCAGTTTGGCGGCCGCGGCGGCGATTTCTTTGCTAGTGGCGGTTACCGAACTGATAGCCTCGGCCACGCCGCCGCGCAGGTCGGCCATGGCTTGCACCGGTTCTATCTGCACCTCGCCCTGGATGATTTCTCCGTCTTTGATTGGCGTTCGCTTCTCGGGCACCGGGCCGGCACGCACGAACTGGAGCGAGGAATCGCCCAGCAAAGTTACGGTTACCCAGCATTTTTCGTCGTGGTACAGTTGGCGCTCGCCGTCGATTCTGGCGGTGACGCGCACTTTTTCGTCAAGTAGCTGCCTTCCCTGTTCGTCGAGCACCGGATTGCCATTCTTGTCCACCTTGGGAACCATCTCGAACTTCACGTTGGTCACCCGCCCGATGCGAATGCCGCTCTTGCGGATGGGTGTATCGACGGTGACGCCGGGGGCCTCGGGAAAGTCGATGTAGATGGTGTAAGCGCCGCGGACAATAGCGGGCATTTCGCCGAACATCACTGCCAGCACGCCGGCGATCACCAAAGTGGCGAACACCAGCACTCCTACCCGAAACTGCATTACGCGCTCGTCCATGATTGCCGCCTTTTTGCCAACCGACTATTGACATTGCAATACGTGGTGACACAGAACGTTACGAAAAACCTTGAATCCAGCGGTCACTACGTTTCGCCAGGGCCGATAAGCTGCCAACCAGTCCAATAGCCTCCTCGTGCGCCGTCCGCAGATTCGGCGTCACACCAGCGCAGCCCGCCCCCGATTCTGCTGGCGGAGTTCCATAAGCCTTTCCCGGGCCTCCCCGCGAACGAATTGCGTAACTCGGGGGTCGCTGGAGCTATTTATCTGCTCGGGCGGGCCGTCGTAGAGAATCTGCGGTTCGTCGGGTTCGAGTCGGGCCAGCGGGTAGAGCATAACGATTCTATCGGCAACCTTTTGGGCAGTACGCATGTCGTGCGTTACCACTACGCTGGTGACCGGATGGCGGCTGCGAGTGCTAATTATCAGCTCGTTGATAACATCAGCCATGATTGGGTCCAGTCCCGTCGTCGGCTCGTCGTAAAGGATGATCTCCGGTTCCAGCGCCAGTGCGCGGGCCAACCCTACCCGCTTACGCATCCCCCCGGATAGCTCCGCAGGCCGTTTGGCGACGATGTCTTCGGGCAGTCCTACTTCGGCAAGCCGGGCCAGCACGATCTGTTGCACTTCTTCGGCACTCTTGCGGGTATGCTGGCGCAGCGGGAAGGCCACATTTTGGGCGACTGTCATGCTGTCGAACAGCGCAGCACCTTGAAAGACGAACCCAAACCGCGCACGCTGCTTGGTCTGCTCGCGCTCGCTTAGCGCGCTTATGTTCTGGCTGTCGAAATACACCTCGCCTTTGCTCGGGGTAACCAGGCCGATGATGGATTTCAGCAGCACGGTCTTCCCGCAACCGCTCTCGCCGATGATAGCCAGCGTCTGGCCACGAGGGATATCCAAGTTGATGTCGCGCAACACCTGATGACGACCGAAATTGACACACAGTCCCACTAGCCGCACCAACGGGCCTGGGGACGGCTTTGTGCTGTCGGTTGCGCTTGCTTTGGCGTTACTCATGGCGCGCCGATGTAACGGTAATTTCACTAATGACGAAAGCACTGCTAGCAGCCCTAAGCGTCAGTCCGCACGCTATCGACGCTGTTACGCCTTCCTGTACGTCACGTGGCCGAGAAAAGGTCGGTTTCTGCGGGGAGCCGATTATTTTATCGTTCGCGCGGGGTGAAATGACATGTATTTGCGCCGATAACGCTCCACTGTACGCCCGCGCGCAATATTCCCTGGGGATTATTTACTCGTTCCCATTTCCACACGTGCGCACTTTTGCGGCATTGCCACACATCAGCGCGCTACAAAAAGCCCACAAAGCCGGTTTCCGACAAGTATCCGATTATCTTCGCCCCTTCAGGCCAGAGGCTGTAATAGATCGCATCCAGTATGATGGCCAGGAACAGGTCCAGCAGCAGTATTGTCACAAACGAGCTTACGAAGGCGGCCGTGGCCGCCCGGCCAACGCCTTCGGCACCCGGATCGCAGTTGAAACCGCGGTGGCAGGCGATCAGCGCGATGGCCGCCCCGAAGAACATGCTCTTCAGCACCCCGGCAAACACGTCGAAATTGCCCACGAATCTGCGCGAATTGTCCAGGTAGTAGTGCCAGTCGATATCCAGCAGGTACACCGCGTAAAAAAAACCTCCGGCAATGCCCATCAGGTCGGCCATGATCGTCAGGGCCGGTATAAGCAGCAGGCAGCCCAGGAACCGGGGAACCACCAGATAATGGATCGGATTGGCGCCTAGCGTCGTCAGGGCGTCGATTTGTTCGGTGACCCGCATGGTGCCCAGCTCCGCGGCCATCGCGCTGCCCACGCGGCCGGCAAGCATCGTTGCCGCCAGCACTGGCCCCAGCTCGCGGACGATGGCCATGTTGACCACCGCCCCCAGCCGGGTCTCCATGTTCAACATCCGAAACTGGACGTAACTCTGAACTACCAACACCATTCCGATGAACGTGCCCGTCAGCGCCACCACCGGCAAGCTGAGCACCCCGATTTGGTAAAAGCAGGGCAGCAGGGTTTCCTTGCGAGGCAAGCGGGTAAAAAGCCAGCGAAATGTTCGCAAGGCGAATAATGTAAAATCGCCCAGGACTATCAATGCCTCGATCACCAGTCCGCCCAGGTCCGCTAGCCATTCGGCTGCCATTCGCAGCAGACCGGGACGTTGCGAGCCGACCGAGTTGGGTGATGTCGCTGCACTCATGCGACAATGCTTTTTTTGGCTAATTCTGCAAAATGCTTGTCTTGGCTGATTGCAAACCGGGTGGCTTTCGGAATACTGGGGCACGCCGCCAGCCGCGGACAGTCTTGCCCAGCATCATCTGCTTGCTGTGCCTGCATGCCCTCGGGCGGTCGGAAGGCCCACGCTGCGTCGTGGCCGTGTGCCCAGTGCTAATTTTTCGCGCGGGGTGAAATGACTGGTCTTCTTCTGGTGCCAAGATCTGCCATTCGTGCCAGCCCGGGGTATAACGGACGCCATCGCCGCGCGTCACTCGATTACCTCCAGTCGGTTGCGCCCAAAAGCCTCGCCAGGGTTTCCGGGGAAAAGTTCTTATTTCGACGACTCCTAAAACGGCAGCGCTTAGTTGCCATTTGGCAACAAGGCATTGTGGTGCCGTTGCCGCTTTCACCCCAAGATCTTGTGGTTTTCTCGCAAATTAGCGCTGTCGTACTAAGCACACCGGCGTATTGCTGGCCCAAAGTATCTGCGGGTATTCAAATACCCATCGGGGCGTGCGGCCATCCGACAAACCGCCGCTTGGCTCGGCTGGCAAGTAATATCCACCCTGCCCGAGGATTGCAAGAGGAACATTCGCCGCCCACAGCCCAGGGTGTGTGATAACCAAGTAGTGGGCCAATATCCCAGCCGTAGCACTACAGCATTACGTCGATCCGACCGACAGTCTGTTCCAGCAAGCGGCCCACTGGCTTCCGCCCACTGGCGGGCAGAGCACAGACTGCAAGCGTGATATGAGGGTGGCACAAATTCCGGCACAGTACTTGGCAGAACAGAGCGGTATTTTACCGGAATTGCCTAATCAACCTATTCCTCAAGCTATTGCAGCACCAAGTGTTACGACGCAATTCTGCGTTACTCTCGCTCCAAAGGTGGAGCCGAGCGGACTCGAACCGCCGACACCCTGGTTGCAAACCAGGTGCTCTCCCGACTGAGCTACGGCCCCAAATCACAGCTTTGGCCGCACACAAAAATCGCTGTCCATCCATAAGAGTGATGCAGCGATCTGTCAAGGTTTAGCTCCGCACGGCTGCTTGGGCACGACGATTTGGAGCAGGTTACGTCCCAGTCGGTACCCGGCAGCAGCTTAGAGCGGCGCAGCTTCAAACGGCACAGTCGTAATGATTAAAGGTTGTGTGGTCGCCTTAAGTTGTTTCCATCCTTAAATCTGTGTGGTTGGGCACAAACATCCAACCTAGCCGGTAGCGAAGCGCTTCCTTCCGGCCAGATGACAATAGTGTAAACCCGGAACGCCCCAGAATGACACTTTTCAAACGGTTATTTTAGTCTTAGGAAGCCATCGTGCAAGGCCGCAGGCCACGACGCAATAACCCTAATAACCGGTACTGTTTCTAACTACAAAGTGGGAACGTATGTCAATTCGGTGGCAGGAGGTGGGTAGCTAAGTTTTGCCGGACTACTGATTAAATGCTACGGTTCGATAGAGGGGCGATAGCGTGCCGATCAGCATAAACTGCGACGGCGTACGCTTTCACGCAAGCCCTTGGAATGCAAAAACCTTCGATTGAAGCTTACGTTATGGCTCAGCAGACGAAACCGGAATCGCCGCCAGATCGGCCCACCGGGCGCGAGTGTACCGATAGTCTGGTTCGCACCGTGGCCGCCAGGCTACTGAACTTTCAGCTTCAGCGCGGACGTCGTCGCACTGCGCGTCAGACACTCCTGCTTGTGGTGGGCTTGTTAGTGTTTGCAGCTGCCGGATTGCTGGTGTGGTACAACTGGTCTGCAATAACTTTGCTGTTCGATACGGCCATCACCCCCTCGACTTCTGCCGGCAATTGAACATCGGCCCGCTGCGCTGGTCATCTGTCCTCAAGATCAAAGTGCCTCAGGCCGCATCTCGGCTAGTCCCGAATACTTTCTTGCTCTGGGGAAAGACTGACGCGGGAGGCAACCGATGCCCGGAGCAGCAAACCAATTGGGTACCTACGGGCGGGCGATTTACCGGGGTGTTTCATCGGGCGGAGCAAAAAGCCCGTCGTGCTGCGTTTGCGCCAGTCGGACAACGAGAAGTTTCTGCTGGGGCTGGTCTTTGCAGGTGGTAAAGAAGTGATGGCCCAGACTGCCTGGCTTGCCCGGCAAACAGCCGACGATCAACATTTCTCCTGGGGCTAGTGTGGCAGCGATGGTCATTTCGTCGAATGCCGTCCTGGGGCGGCACGATTCCAGTCTCAGCACGCCCTGGTCGCCCACCCAGCGCTGTCGGGGCGAGTCGTGGTGCAGCTCTGGGGTAAGCTCCAGCTTCACCAGCCCGTCGGCTCGAGCTACTCCCAGAACTCCAAACACTGCTTGGGCCTGGCAGTAGGTCTGCCCGGACAGATCACCCGGCCGGCAGATCAACACCGACAGTTCCGGATATACCTCCGAAGCAACGATTTCGCCGCGCATCGCGTTGCGCAGGGGCATGTGGCGGCGTTGCACGCGCGGCTCGGTGGCCAATTGTCCCAGTTCCACTTTGTTGGTGCCGTCGCCGGGCGGAGGCCGTTCGTTAAGTTCCAGCAATTGCGAGAGCACCACGGGAATCTGGTTGCCAACCTTGCCGGCACGAAAACCGTTCAGCGCCAATCTTCGGCGTATCTCGGCAGGGATGTGCTGCTCGTCGATCTCGGACCATAGTTGCTCGTTGACCTCGGGCACCGCCAGCGGGCAGCGCACTATAAACACGTCCAGGACGATCGTATCCGGAGACAATTGGGGACGAACCAGCGGTGAGCGCGGTTTGGTCTGAACCGGGGAAACGCAACCGGCGATCGCCAGCAGTGCTAGCAAACAGGCACCCCGGCAGACGCAAGCGCTCTGTTGACGCACCAGCGGGGCTATTTCTTCAACTGCTGCTGGCATAGCTGAAGATAATCAATTCGGCTTGGCACAATAGAAGGTTGCCGCAACAACCGAGCGGCCGAGAGCCTACCGGTACCCACGCGCCCAGTCAAGTGTAGTTGCCGCCAGGCCGACAAGACGAGAAGTCGCATATAGCATGGATTGGGTTTGCATCGGGATATTGGCACACACTGGCGATCGAAGGCCGGCGACCGAAGGGGCGAACGGGCGAACGGCGATAATCGCTCTAGACTTTGGCAGCCAAAACGGTAAGCTACCAAGCTTACAATTTGTTTATGGCGCATCTGGTTGCACCGCCAGGGAGGTTTGGGAACGGCGCTGGTTGCGGCTGATGTACGCCTGGCGCGGAGCGAAATGATACGGTCTTGCACCTAGAACGATTCATTCCTGCCCGCGCACGCTAAAGTTGTTTTCGATTTCCCTTCGGGCAGAAGGACTAGGCCGCAACTATAGCGCACGGGGCGGAAAGGAGTTCGCCCGATGCTCAGACCGTCGGTCATAGTCTGCATCATTCTGGCGGCGACAAGCTGCCGGCATCAGAACCCGCCCGGGGTGGACCCATTCTTCGGTCGCACCACGGTGCCGCCGCCGCCGACCGGGGCAGCGTCTCCGCAGGCGACGGACCCGTACTACCGCGATCCACCAGCGTTTCCCAGTCCTTCCAGCGGTGCTGGGACCACGTTGCCGCCGCCGGCCAACAGCGGCGGGGCCAGTGGTCTGTCGGCGCCCGGCGCGGGAACCGCTGGCGGTTTGTGGCCGGCTCCGTTTGGTGGAGCGGGCAACCAGTCCCGGCCAGGTGCTGGATCGATCGGTTCCGGGGGCGGGCAAAGCGTCCCCTCCGTTGGCAGTTCCTCCCGGGTTGCCGAGCCGGTCGGTGCTATCCGAACCAACGACGCTTCGGCGGCTGTGAATCGTTCGTTTGGCTCCGCTGTAGCGCCGAACTCCGGTGTTGCGCGCGGGTATCAGCAAAGTCCGCCCACGGCAGCCGGCAGTGTGCTGCTTTGGCAGAGCAGGCCACGGGTGGAGGGCACACTCGCTCCGGCCCCGGCGGCTCGGAGTGGGCCCAGTGGACAGCCAGCCGCGCTTGCGGCGCCGGCACCTGCCAGGACTCAATCAAGCGGCACCACGGCCAGCGCGGCCCAGCCTGCCGCAGTAATTAACATTACCGACCTGCCGCCGGTGGTCGGTTCGTCGGCCCCGCGCGACAGTCAGGGCAGTTCAGGCAGCCAATCCTCGCCTGCGGAAGGCAGCTTGCTGCAAACACGGCCCTGAAAACGGCGGCCAATTGTTAAAAAGGCCGATTCGGGGACAAGCCGATTCGGGGACAGGCCGCTTCGGACACAGGCCGATTCGTCGCTGTAGCCACAAAGGCCAACGCATTGCGGCCAGAGAGGTTGGCCGGGCGCCAAGAGAGTCGTCGGTAGGCTGACGTGCCGGACAGCTACGTTCTGGTTGGCAATTCGAGTTCCTTCAGCCGGTGGCCCAGCGCCTCTTGGATTTGGCGGGCACAATAGCGATAGCGTTCCAACGGGCCGCCTATCGGATCGCAGATGTCCGAGTCATCGGCCGCCAGCAGGTGGGTGCGCTGGGCGGCCTCGGGCCATTGGGTGACGATCACCTCGCGGTGCGAGCGCGTCATGGTATAGATCAAGTCGGCATGGCGGACCAATTGCTCGCTGATTGGTTGGGTTTGATGGTTTGTCAGGTCCAGGCCCAGCTCGGCGGCTGTTTGGATGGCTTCGGGCGAAGCCACTCCGCCCATCATCGCTGCCACACCGGCCGACATAACGATCACCCCGTGATCTTCCAGCTCGTCCACGTGGCACCCGAGTTGCTTGGCCAGCATGTCGCAGCATAGCACCTCGGCCAGAGGACTGCGGCAAGTGTTGCCCGTACAGACAAACAACAGCATTACGCTGGAAAGCCGCTGGATGGTTTTTTCGGGCACTACGCCGGCACGGAGTATCTGATAACGATTGCCTACGACTTTCACTACTGAAGAGGGCTGGCCGAAGCGGCACCGACCATCGTCCAGTATCAGGTCCACGTCGTCGCCCAGACTTTCCAGGGCCTCGGTTCCGGTGACAGCGTCCGGCTGCCCGGACCGGTTTGCGCTGCTGAGCACCAGCGGGCCGACGACCATCTGCATCACGTCCAGTATCAATTTGTGTCCCGGCACGCGCAAGCCGACGGCATTGCTGGGCGATACGGCCTGTTGTACCGAGCAGGGCAGTCGTCGGACGAGGCTATGGGGATGCGAGTCGTCCAGCACCAGGGTGATGGGGCCTGGCCAGCAGCGTCGGGCCAGTCGCTGGGCCAATGGGGACAGATCGGGGGCATAGTCTTTGGCTTCCTCTGCACTGCGAATGGCCAGCGTCAGTGGCTGCCCGGCCCGCCGGCCCTTCACCCGCAGCAGACGGTCCACCGCTGCTTCATCCAGGGCACTGGCAGCCAGACCGTAAACGGTTTCGGTGGGAAAGACTACCAGTTTGCCTTCGGCCAGGCTCTGGACGGCCCGATGTACGACGTCCCGCCAGTCCTCGGCAACACGCAGGTCAATTACTTCGACAGGCATACAAAGGCCCGAATCTCCGCACAATCCCCCTCCAGTCACACCCCACTATAATGAATACTCCATGCAAAGGTCAACTCGACAGGCCCCACAGGCCCCCGGGCGCTGGTTTGCAGTCGGCGGCCGATTGGCCGGGCGCTAGTGTACTTCTGGACCGGGAAATGGGTAAGCCTCCTCCCCGAAACCGACCCAACCGAATTGTCTACCTGCAATCAGGATGCACACACTGCGCGGAAAAGGACTACCCGACGTGCCGGCAAACTGGTATACCTAAAACTATGCTGGGCGGAAGCGGGCAAATCTTTGGTGACGGAAATCGCCATGAAAAGTGAATCTACCGCTGGGCGTGGGGCCGCAAATACAACCGGTCAGTTGGAAGCGGCAAGAAGGAAGAAAGTCGTCAATCGCTTGCTGGAAGACGACTTGATCCGCCGGGTCAGCTACGACCAGTATCGCCAGCAGGTGCAGCAGGTTTACGCCGGAACGCGCGGGGCGATACTGGCCGCCTGTAGCGTGCTCTCTTTGCACGTGCCGCTGGGCGAGCGGCTGTTTCGGGAGCGGAAGTTCGATCTGCGTGGGCGGCGGGAGATATTGGATGTGGGCAGTGGGGCAGGGCAGATCGTTCGCCATATCCTCAAATACGCTGATCCCGAAGCCCGGATCACCTGCTTCGATCTGTCGCACGTCATGCTTTGCCGCGCCCGGCAGCGGCTCCGCAGCAGCCGACCACGGTTCCTGGTGGCCGACCTGAGCCGGCTGCCCTTTGCCGACGGCCGGTTCGATTGCGTCACCTGCGGATACGTGCTGGAGCACCTGCCCGATGCCCGACTGGGACTGGCCGAACTGAGCCGGGTAATGGTGCCAGGGGCAAAAATGCTGGTCATTACTACCGAGGACACTTTCTCGGGCGCGTGGACCAGCCGGGTTTGGCGCTGCCGGACTTACAATCGGCGGGAACTGGCTCAGGCTTGCCGCGAGGTAGGACTGAAGTGGCACCAGGAGCTGTGGTTCTCGCCAGTTCACAAAATGCTCCGTGCCGGCGGAATCTGTGTGGAACTGGTGAAGTCTGACCAGTAGTGCACTTTTCGGCCTCTCCGGTGGAAGCTGGCCGTCGCTGGCTGGCACTGCCCCGTTAATGCCTTGGGACATCAGCGATGCCGGCCAGGTCCCCAGCCGTTTGGCTTCCGGGACTGCTCCGCGAATGCCTTGGCAAATCATGGCCGCAGGCGCCGCTGCGGCCGGTTGCGCAAGGCGCTGATTGGTCAGCTCGGTTGCACAAGGCTCTGATTGGTCAGGTACAGCGGCGCTGAGCTGGCCAGTGCACTGACTGGCAGCTCGGCCGAAGCTCATCCGCCAAGCGCCTACGCAGCCCAGCGCAGAGTTGATCGCACTGCAACGTTGATCGCACTGCAACGTTGATCGCATTACAACGCCCGCGATAGATCGAGGCCCGCGTGTCAAAGCAGACCGCGACAGGGCGAGCGAGTTGAGGCGTTGAGGCGGGGCGATTGGAAATCCTCTTGACTTTTTTTCAAACAAAGATATGAATTGATTTCAAATCGCCGGCACGTTGGCCGAAAGGATAATTAAACGGACGAGCACAACTGCGATGTAATCTCGGCAGGCACGTGCTTGCCGGCATCGCTTCGACAGTAGCGGGCCATCTGATGAGGTCCGCTCGATCGGCCCGATTCAGGAGGATGCTTCTAAATGACCAGCTTCGATGCTGACTCGTGTTCAGCTTGCCGGATCGAGGAAGAGGAGCCCCCGAGTTCAGAAGAACCTCCAGGTACAACCTTCCAACTCGTAGCGTCTTGGCCGGGGACGCAACGCAGGCGACTGCCGCCGATCGGGGCCGCGAAGCGGGAGCGGGAAGTTTGTCTTACGCCCAGTCGGCAAGCCCACCGCCGCAGCAGCCAGCAGAGCCGGGCGTTTCGTCGGCTATACTTTCCCGGCGTCAGCGAAGCACAATGGAATAGCTGGCAGTGGCAGTTGCAGAACCGCTTTCGCAGCTTGGCGCAAGTTGAGCGGGTACTCATACTTACCAGCGATGAGCGCGAGGCTTTCCTCCGGCACGGCACGATGTTGCCGGTGAGCATCACGCCATATTACATGAGCCTGATCTCGCCGGTGGACCCCAACCAGCCGCTCCGCCGCAGTGTGATTCCCACCACCAGCGAGTTCCAGCGCAGTTGCGGAGAGGACGACGACCCGCTCGGCGAGGACCGCGACAGCCCGGTGCCAGGCCTGGTTCACCGCTATCCAGATCGCGTGCTGCTGCTGGCGACCGATTTCTGCTCGAGCTACTGCCGGTACTGCACGCGGTCGCGGGTGGTGGGGCACGGGGTGCTTTCGCCCACTGGGCAACGGCTGGAAAGGGCCATCGAGTACATTCGCCGCTGTCGTTCGATCCGCGATGTTCTGATCTCGGGCGGCGATCCGTTGGCCCTCAGCGACCAGCGCCTGGAGTGGCTGCTGGCACGGCTGCGCGAAATACCGCACGTGGAACTGCTGCGTATCGGCACGAAGATGCCTGCCGTACTGCCGCAGCGGATCACGCCGGAACTTTGCCGCATGCTGCGCAAGTACCATCCGTTGTGGATGAGTCTGCACTTCACTCACCCCGATGAATGCACTCCGGAAGCCGCCCAGGCCTGTGCGCGGCTAGCCGATGCAGGCATCCCCCTGGGTTCGCAGACCGTGTTGCTGCGGGGGATAAACGACGACGTGGAGACCATGCGGCAGTTGGTGCACAAGCTAGTGGTGATGCGGGTACGACCGTACTATCTATACCAATGCGACCCGATCAGCGGATCGGCCCATTTCCGCACCCCGGTGGCTAAAGGACTGGAGATCATCGAGGGGCTGCGCGGCCACACCACCGGTTATTGCGTGCCTACCTTTGTCATTGATGCTCCTGGCGGCGGTGGCAAGATTCCCCTCCAGCCCGATTATGTCGTCGGTCGCGATGGCGACGACCTGCTGTTGCGGAACTTTCGGGGGGAGGTGTTCCGCTACCCGGACCCCATCAGCAGCGATAACCCTGCCCCGGTCGGTGAAACCTGACTTGCAGGGGCTTTGGACATCGCTACAGCTAGCGCCCGCCGCAGGCGGTTGGTGCCGCACGAGCCCGATGGGCAACCCTCCGGCCTTCGCGGCCCCCGGCGCCGCACTTGTGTTGCCGCTTTCGGCGGCGTGTGCCTTTGGATTGGAGCTGCAAAGCCTCTGCGCGTGAGGGTGGCGCGTAGGCTCGCCGATTTTCAAAGCCGCAAGTGCGGCCGAGGCGGTGCCGTGCTGCCGCCAAGTAAGTATCCGTTGTGTTGACACGACAGCGCCAAGCTGCCGATGGCAACAACCGGTTGTGGTGCTGACGGCCGTTGCAAGGCAAGATATTGTGGGTGTGTTGTAACGTAGCCCTGTCAGAAACAGGCGATCGAAGGTTGCCGGGGCGCAAAAAGAAGGCCCACTGGAGGTTTTACCGTCCAGTGGGCCTGTTTTGATCTTTGACAGGTGGGACGAGCCGCGTTGGTCATTCTGGGCCAGCGACTGGCTCCACAGTGTAGAGCCGGCGTCGCGACCGGCTCGGCTGAGCAATCCTTAGAAAGGAGGTGATCCAGCCGCAGGTTCCCCTACGGCTACCTTGTTACGACTTAGTCCCAATCGCGGAGTTCATCTTCGGCGCTTAGCTCCCTTTCGGGTTACCTCAGCGACTTCGGATGCCCCCCACTTTCGTGGCTTGACGGGCGGTGTGTACAAGGCTCAGGAACACATTCACCGCGGTATGCTGACCCGCGATTACTAGCGATTCCGGCTTCATGCAGGCGGGTTGCAGCCTGCAATCCGAACTGAGCTGCGTTTTTTGCGATTTGCTCCCCCTCGCGGGTTTGCGTCGCTTTGTGCGCAGCATTGTAGGACGTGTGCAGCCCTGGTCATAAGGGCCATGAGGACTTGACGTCATCCCCACCTTCCTCCGGCTTAACGCCGGCAGTCTCGCTAGAGTTCCCGGCATTACCCGCTGGCAACTAGCGACAAGGGTTTCGCTCGTTAAGGGACTTAACCCGACATCTCACGACACGAGCTGACGACAGCCATGCAGCACCTGTGCACGTTCCACCCTTGCGGGCGTGGCCCTGGTTTCCCAGGGTTAATCCGTGCATGTCAAGACCAGGATAAGGTTCTTCGCGTAGCCTCGAATTAAGCCACATCCTCCACCGCTTGTGTGAGCCCCCGTCAATTCCTTTGAGTTTCAGCCTTGCGACCATACTCCCCAGGCGGAGCACTTAACACTTTCGCTTCGTCTGGAAGGTTGTGGAGGACCCTCCAAACCAGTGCTCATCGTTTAGGGCTAGGACTACCGGGGTATCTAATCCCGTTCGCTCCCCTAGCTTTCGTGCCTCAGCGTCAGCAAAGACCCAGTGAGCCGCTTTCGCTACCGGTGTTCCTTAGGATATCAAAGCATTTCACCGCTCCACCCTAAGTTCCGCTCACCTCTGTCTCCCTCTAGCCCGGCAGTTTTGGGCGCAGTTCCTCGGTTGAGCCGAGGGCTTTCACACCCAACTTGCCGAGCCGCCTACGCACCCTTTAAGCCCAGTGATTCCGAATAACGTTTGGACGGTTCGTCTTACCGCGGCTGCTGGCACGAACTTAGCCCGTCCTTCCTCTGAGGATAGGTCAAGCCAGGGCGATTATGTATTACACCCCGACATTTCCTCCCCTCTGACAGCGGTTTACAACCCGAAGGCCTTCATCCCGCACGCGGCGTCGCTCGGTCAGGCTTTCGCCCATTGCCGAAGATCCTCGACTGCAGCCACCCGTAGGTGTCTGGGCAGTGTCTCAGTCCCAGTGAGCGGGGACATGCTCTCACACCCCGTACCCATCTTCGCCTTGGTGAGCCATTACCTCACCAACTAGCTAATAGGACGCGGGCCCCTCCCCAGGCGGAATCCCACCTTTTGGTCCGGAGACGTTATCCGGTATTACCCGCAGTTTCCCGCGGCTATCCCGGTCCCGGGGGTAGGTTACCCACGCGTTACTCTCCCTTTCGCCGCTCTCGCCCCCCTTGCGGAGGACTACCGCACGACTTGCATGCCTAATCCACGCCGCCAACGTTCATTCTGAGCCAGGATCAAACCCTTCAATTTAATTGTAAGCTTCTCCACGCCATGCACTTGCGTGCATAACGCGGCTGTGAGCTTACCGAAAGGTTTTTTCCACTCAGCGCCGTCCCCGGAATCCAAGAACGACGCTCATCCAGTCGCCAACCGGCTGAATGACTCAGTAACGAGGCTCGTCACCACCAAATTGTCAAAGACCACCGCGACAATCTGGGCCTTTCGCCCAGACGCGCAACGTTATTTTATCCTATTTTAATCGTCGGTCAACTGGCACCAAATGAATTTTTCCTTCCGCCAATCTCCCGACGCACCGAAGCCATAACCTGCCGCTTATTAACAAGTTATGACTTCGCAGGCCGGCAGCCATCGACTGCCTGTCGCTACAAACTATATTAAAATCTCTTCGACAACCGTCAAGACCCGCTGCACATCAACGGCCGCAGCAATGCCCACTGCGGCTTTGTGTGCCGAATTTTCAGCATTCGACCGGCAGTCGAGTCCCGCTGACTAACGCCATTTTAACGATACGCAAGCTGCATTGCACAGGTTCGGATACGCTTCCGATCCGGCCAAGCTTGTTCTGCGCCGCCGTTACCGCCAAAGTTGCCATGGGCAGTCGGCAGCACCAAAGTTCCATTACGCAACAGGCGCCTGCACGGTTCGATTGGCGACAACAGTCGATAGGCGACAACGCGCAAGCGCAACAGCGTATTGCCCACGGCTACAGTTGTAGCGGCTCTTACCAATTGCCTTCTTCGATCAGCCGGAGCAATTGTGGAACCAATCGGTAACCGGCTTTGGCGCGATGGCTGATATGAGATTTGACCAGTGAACTAAGCTCGCCGAAAGTGCGGTGGTACTCGAGCACCTCGAACAAAGGATCGTACCCGAACCCGTTGCTGCCGCGCGGCTGGAAAACTATCCGCCCCTTGCAAGTCCCCTGGCTTTCGGCACGGATGGTTCCCTGCGGGTCGGCAACTGCCATGTGGCACACATAGGCCGCACTGCGCTTCTCCAGGGGCACGCCTTCCAGACGTTCCAGCAGCAGACGATTGTTTGCAGCGTCGGACGCCTGCGGGCCGGAGTAGCGAGCCGATAGGATTCCAGGCTCGCCGCCCAAGGCATCGACCACCAGGCCGCTGTCCTCGCCAAGCACCCACTGGCGCAAGTGCTTTGCTTGCAGAGTCGCTTTCAAAACGGCGTTCTCGGCGAAGCTGCTGCCGTGCTCATAGACTTTGATCGCATCGGAAAGCTCGGCAAGGCTGCGCAATTGCAAGGGTAATCGGCTGAACACTTGCAGCAGCTCCGCCGCTTTGCTGCGGTTATGGGTGCCAAGCACAAGCACCTTCGCACGTCCTATTGCAAGATTTTCTTTCACGGCTCGAAGGAAAACAGGAAACAGTCGGCCTCTCTCACAACAAAAAGAAAGACTCACCCATCCGCATAGCGGCAACCGTAAGTCGGGGCACAGACTGCCGCGCGGTGCGTGTTGCACAAGCCATCGACAACCGGCCTGCCCGGCCTTACCAATCCCGGGCAATCGGCTGGCTATAGGCACTGCCGATGGACTTTTTCGGCACTTGCACGGGGATGGGCTGGGGATCGAAATAGATTTCCCCAACCTCGGGCAGCGGCCCGATTTTCTTTACCCTCACCCCACCGACCCCTCCAGGCCCTTCGACTGGGCCGCCGCCAAAGGTCTGCATTATTGTATAGATTCTGGGGTCTAGTTCGATTCGGCCGTCGGGCCGCGGGGTTCCAACCGAATCGAAGCTGCCGATGGTTACGATGCTCGCATAGCGGTCATGAAACTCGTATGCCTCCCAGCCTTTCATGCGCAAAGCCTCGGTCAACACGTGCGCCTTCAGGGCCGCCATGGCCAGGTCGCTTGTTTGCCCAGGTTTGCTACGCTGCATTTTCTCGAACTCCTCGGGCGTAAGCGCCTCCTTTCCTTTGAAGGTCGCTACCAACACGCTGTATTTGCCAGGGCACTTCAGCAAGCTGTGCTGTACGTCACGATTCATCTGTTCGACCAGCGGGTCCAGTCCTGGCGGCACCAGGGCTTCCTTGGGCAGCAGGGGATTAGGGGCCAAAAACGCCCGGCCCATCGGCCCCCACCTGCGTTTCTCGCTGCCAATCATTTCGTGCACCTGACGCTGGAGCATCCGCCAGCCGGCCAGCGACTGGTGGGTGACTTTGCCTTCTTTGATTTCCAGACATTCTGGCCGGGCATATTTGATTTTTTGCAGCGTTCGCTGGGCTTCCGGATCATCGACCGAGCGATAATTCCCCACCAGCACCGCATATTCCTCGATCTCGCCACCGTGGAGGTAGCGCATGCGCTGCGGCTGCCCAAAGCGGTCTATGCCTCTCCCGATGGTCTCACCCCGGTCGAACCTCACCTTGTACAAATAGGCCTCCAGCTTGTAGCGCTTGCGCAGCTCCAACACAAGCTCCTTGGCTTGCTGATGTGCACCATCGCCCGAGAAGCTGCACGCAACTATCATCCATGGCCCATTCTCGACCTTGACGAAGTAATCCTCGTTCGGGTCGCAAGAGACGCGATTGGCCGAAATCAACGAACTCCACGGTGCGGCGGCACGCAGCTCGGCTGCAGAAATCGACACAAAGGCAGCGACACAACATGCCGTCAACAGCTTCCGTGACGGCCGGCTGCGCTTGGCCCAGCAAAGCGAATCGGTGCCTGTGAAAAACCTTGCGACAAACGCGGCAAATCTTGCCAGTCTGGCCGACATTGCTCGGTTAGACTCCTTGGCTTGCGCTAGTCAGGGATAAGTCGATCGGAGTATCAGGGAACCCAGCGGAACGGCGGGTCGAATGTTCCAATCGCACGGAAAAGCGGGCGGAAGTGTAGCGATTGTCTATCGCTTGGGCCAGAGCGCATTTTCCCGCGACTGATAAAATGGGAAACCTAGGATTGCTGAATAACCTTCCATCAGCAAGCCGCCGGTTCCCGGTCCGGTTTCTCGATCCCGTGGCGCCCCGCAATTTGCCATGTTATTGCATTTTGCCCATCTGATCGTTTGCCAAATGTCTACCTACAAAACTGCCGCACACACTCGATACACGCCGATAACTTGGCACCGCGCCACTACGTCCCGCGCCCGCACGGAACCCGTTACAAAACACTGATCTTGCCCGGTTTTCCAGTATCACGTAAAGTGTGGCGGTTGCCGGTGCCGGTAAGAGGCAGCCGGTCAAGGAAGGCAATCCTATGCGCGGGCAGCAAAGCAGCGTTTTCGGTGGTAAAACGTTTCAGGGTAGGCTGCGCGAAGCATAGGCCAACAGGCTTGCTTCGGAGGGCAAGTGTCGATGCAGTTGCGCAGATGGGATACGGGCAGTCCTACGATCCGTCCACACCAGTTCACCCCCCCCGACGGCGACGCACGCCCAAAAATACGCACGCTGGGCAGTCAGGTCCGTCGCCGCATCGCCCGGTGCCGACAGTGGCTGCTGGCGCAACAACATCCCGACGGCCACTGGTGCGCCGAGTTGCAAGGTGACACCATTCTGGAAAGCGAAACCATATTGCTGCTGGCCTTCCTGGGCGAGCACGAGTCTGAGCTGGCACGCCGCGCAGCCGCTTACATACTTCAGCAGCAGCTCCCTGAAGGCGGTTGGGCGAAGTATCCAGGCGGCAGTGCCGATGTCAACGTCAGCGTCAAAGCATATTTCGCGCTTAAGCTGACCGGTCACGATCCCAGCGCCGAGTATATGCAGCGCGCCCGAGCAGCGATCCTATCGTCCGGCGGGGCCGACGCGGTAAACAGCTACACCCGATACTACCTGGCCATGCTGGGGCAGATTTCCTACCAGCAATGTCCGGCCGTTCCGCCCGAGGTTGTGCTGCTGCCCAATTGGTTTCCGGGCAGTCTGGCGAGCGTCAGCGCCTGGTCGCGGACGATCATCGTGCCGCTGTCGATCGTCTCGGCATATCAGCCGGTGCGGCAAATCGAGCCGCACTTGGGCATCCGCGAGCTTTTCCTGCGCGATCCGCAGCACTGGCCGCCGCTGCGGTGTCCGGGATTGCCTGGCGGGACAGGCCTGCTCAGTTGGGACCGCTTCTTCCGCACCGTGGACCGACTGCTGCGGTGGTGTCAGCGTCGCAAACTCACCCCGCTGCGGTGCAGGGCAGTGGCCGCCGCCCGGCGCTGGCTGCTGGAACACTTCCAGGAAAGCGACGGCCCGGGTGCAATCTATCCGCCGATCGTCTGGGGCATTGTGGCTTTGCACTGCCTGGGCTACTCGGCCGAAAGCCCCGAAATGCTATATCTGCGCCGCCAACTGGAAGAGCTGATGGTAGAAGACCCGACAAGCCGATCGCTGCGCATCCAGCCTTGCAAGTCGCCGGTATGGGATACGGCGATTTCGGTCCGGGCGCTGGCAGCCGCCGGCCTGCCGCCACAGGCAGCGCCGATGCAGCGGGCCATCGGCTGGCTGCTGGACCGCCAGATTCGCCGCAAAGGCGACTGGTCGGCGGTGGTCGATGCCGAGCCAGGCGGATGGTGCTTCGAATACCACAACGACTACTATCCCGACAACGACGACACCGCCATGGTGCTGATGGCCCTGCGCACACAGTTCGACGACCCGCCGCAGCCGCCCGACGGCTTCCCCGGACAGTTGCGCTTGCTGGAGGCCGACAGCTTGCCCGGCGAAGACCAGCAGGAGCAGATCGAACTGATGGCCCGTTCCGCCGAGGCCATCGACCGGGGCTTGCGGTGGCTGCTGGCAATGCAGAACGACGACGGCGGATGGGGCGCCTTCGACCGTAACAACAACCGCCAGTTCCTCTGCTACGTCCCCTTTGCCGATCACAACGCCATGATCGACCCCAGCACGCCCGATCTGACCGGCCGAGTGCTCCAGGCGCTGGGCAAACTGGGCTTGCGCATCGGCGACCCGGTAGTCGACCGCGCGGTCGATTACCTCCGCCGCGCCCAACAGCCCGACGGCAGTTGGTTCGGACGCTGGGGCGTCAACTACATCTACGGAACCTGGCAGGTCATCAGCGGCCTGACCGCCGTAGGCATATCGGCGGACGATCCGGCGGTGGTTGCCGGCCGCAACTGGCTGCTCTCCTATCAACAACCCTGCGGCGGCTGGGGAGAATCGCCCGATAGCTACGAACAGCCCCATCGCCGGGGCCAAGGGCAGGTCACAGCGTCGCAGACCGCCTGGGCGATCATGGGTTTGATTGCCGCCGGTTTGGCGGAACACCCGGCGGTGATGCGCGGCGTGGAGTACCTGGTGCGCACCCAAAAACCCGACGGCACGTGGGACGAACCCGAGTTCACCGGCACCGGCTTTCCGCGGGTCTTCTACCTGCGATACGATTATTACCGCATCTACTTTCCCTTGATGGCCCTGGGCCAGTGGGCAAGCGCCACCGCGCAGAACCAAACCCGCCCGCAAGCGCACACCGTCCAGAGCCATTGACCACGGCCCGCACCGGCCCGCGCGCCGCGCTATATCCCGCAGCGGCTGC
>Ga0209101_1001005_pt1 | contig 22170 bp, 17 predicted proteins | sample ConPoolayeCmetaG_FD_185481 | JGI IMG/M metagenome (GOLD analysis project Ga0209101, IMG submission 185481) | Hot spring microbial mat communities from California, USA to study Microbial Dark Matter (Phase II) - Cone Pool mat layer C metaG... ...
GTCGCCTGTGCCCCCGACACCGACCGATACCCCATCGCCCGTGCCCCCAATGCCAACGGCCACCCGGCCACCAACCGACACACCGGTGCCACCGACCGCCACGGTAGCCCGGCCCACCAAAACGCCCGTGACGCCGACAGCGGCTGCCCCCTCCCCTTCTCCCTGGCCGTGGCGTGGACAGGTTGCAGGCACCTTTTCCAACTGTGCCCTGACCCGGCTGATGGGCCTGACCTTGGACAGAAATGGCGGGATAGCGGGTGATATCTGGGTGCATTTCTGGGCCGATGGCTGGGAAGGGGCCTGGGCCCGATCAAGCTGGACTGTGGACGAGGGCTACCCCGGCCTGGACGACTCGAGCAATTGGGATGGCGTCCTGGACATCTATCCCAAGGCTGGCACCTGGTATGTATGTGTGGTGCCGGCGGAGGGCAGATGGGATTGCATGTCCAGGACGATGACAGTCCAGACTGTCGCCGAGCCCTGCGCGCCGGACAGCGGGGGTGTGCAGATCGTGCGCATCGTCTTCCAGCAGAATTAAGGCACCTCTTTTTCAAAAACCTCTTGACAAACGGCAGGAAAGGGTGTATAATATACCCGCCGTTTGGAAACGATACATGGTATCGTTTTCACAAAACGATCCCTGAAAGGAGCCATCTATGCCCACCATCAGCGACGTGGCCAGACGGGCCGGGGTCTCGCTGGCCACCGTGTCGCGGGTGCTCCAGGGGGCGGCGAACGTACACCCCGATACCCGCGAGCGGGTCGAGCAGGCGATCGCCGAGCTGGGTTACGTCCCCAGCGCTGTAGCTCGTGGCCTGCGCTCAAAGCGGACCCGCTCGCTGGCCCTCGTCGTGCCCGACATCACCAACCCTTTCTGGACCACCGTCGTGCGCGGCGTCGAGGACATTGCCCACGAACATGACTATTCGGTTCTGCTGGGCAATACCGACGAGAACCCGGTCAAACAACAGCGCTACCTGGATTTCCTGGTCGGCCAGCAGGTGGATGGGGTCATCATCGCTCCCTACGATTCCGACGCCGGCAAGCTGGACACCCTGCGCCGCCGCAACATCCCCACGGTGATTGTAGACCGGCGCATTGAGGGGTGGGACGTAGATTCGGTCCTGGGCGATTCCCTGGCCGGAGCACGGGCCCTGGTCCAGCACCTGATCGGGTTGGGACACAGGCGTATCGCCCTCATCTCCGGCCCGGCCCTGACCTCAACGGCCGAGGATCGGGTGGCCGGCTACTGCCTGGCCCTGGCCGAGGCCGGCATCCCCCTGGATACCAGGTTGATCCGGCGGGGGGAATATCGGGCTACTTCAGGGGCGGAACTGACCTGCCAGTTGTTGGACGAAGGATTGAACCCCACGGCCATCTTTGCCGGCAACAACACCATCGCCCTGGGCGTCATCCAGGCCCTGGTGAAGCGCCAGGTGCGGATCCCCCAGGACATGGCTCTGGTCAGCTTTGACGATCTCCCCAATACGTCTCAGCTCTTCCCTTTTCTCACCGTCATGGCTCAGCCGGCCTACGATCTGGGGGTGAATGCGGCCCAGTTGCTTCTCAGCCGTTTGAGCAGCGACGGCAGCCTGCGGCCCCGTCACGTGGTGCTCCCGCCGCGCCTCATTGTGCGCCATTCCTGTGGAAGCAAGTTGACCGCCGACGGCCAGTGTCCCCTCAGCCTGCCTGTTGTCTGGGAAGAAAAGGTAGAAGGGATCATGGTCAAACCGCTCAGCCAGGAGGAGCGCAGCAGCTTTTCTCACTGCCTGGCCGAGATCGTCGCCCCGGTCCTCCATCCGGCAGGCCGGCCATCCAGGGTCAGCCGCTCCGATGTCCACCGCCTGTTGCAGGCTTTGCACCACCAGGAGACCGACCGGGTCCCCTTTTTTGAGCTGGACGCAGCCGGCCCGGCCGTGTATGAATATGTCCTGGAACGGGAACTGCAACAGGATGCTGCCGTTGCCCGAATCGGCGGCCTGCCCGTCACTCCAGAAGAGCATGTGGACTTTGCCCTGCGGCTGGGGATGGACGCTGTGCCCTGTCATCTCTGCGGCCGGCTCCTGGGCAATGATCTGGAACCGCCAGGGTCACCGCCGTCGTTGGCCGGGCAACTCGGCTATCTGGAGCGGTATCTGCGCGCCGCCCAGGGAACCGGGGTAGGGGTCGTGGCCTGCGTCCCTTCCTTTTTTGACAGCGCCCTGCGGGCAGCCGGGGTCGAATCGCCCGGTCGGCCATCTGCTGCCCAATGGCCCCAGGTCGAGCAATGGATGGACCTGCTGCTGGCCAGTCAGGAACGGCTGATGCGCGTGGTCTGTGACCGCTTTGCCGATGACCTGGCCCTGGTTGTGGTTCATGACAGGGTGGCCGATGACAGGGGCCTGCTCCTCGATCCCGACACCTTCCTGGAGGTGTTTCTCCCCCGCCTGAAGCGCCTGATCGCCCCGGCTCAGGAGCATGGCCGGCCGTTGCTGCTGCACAGTCGGGGCAAAGTGGACCAGCTTTTGCCCTTGTTGTCCGATCTGGGCTTTGCCGGTGTGCACCCGGTCGAACCGGAGGTCAACGACCTGCTGGCACTCAAGAAGCAATGGGCCGGCCGGTTAGCCCTGGTCGGCGGGATCTCCAGCGCCTTGTTGGTCCGTGGCACCCGGCAAGAGGTTGAGAATGCGGTGCGCGCGGCCTGCCGCACCCTGGCCTCCGGCGGTGGCTATGTGCTGGGCTCTTCACGGGGCATCGCCCAGGAGGTGCCCCCCCAGAACCTGATGGCGCTGGTTCAGGCCCTGGCTGCCCCGGACTCGAAACCTGATGAAAGGGGGTGATGACAGCTCAAGATCGCTGGCCGGAAGTGGTCCCTGACAGGTGGCGTAACCCTGGCACGCCACCGCGAGCCAGAGCCAGGGAGGAAGGGGGCGAAGGGGTCTGTCCTCATCGCCCAGAAAAACTAAATTAAACAGGAGGAGATTGAAATGAGGTCAAAAATCTGGCTGTTTGCTACCTTGCTGGTCGTGGTCGCCATGCTATCCACATGTGGACCCACCCCAACGCCCCAGGTTGTCAAAGAGACGGTGGTGGTGACCAAAGAGGTCGAGAAGGAAGTGGTGGTGACCAAAGAGGTCGAGAAGGAAGTGGTGGTGACCAAAGAGGTCGAGAAAGAGGTCAAGGTGGAGGTGACCCCCACCCCTGGCCCCAAGCCTTTCGAAGGGGTCACGGTGAACATCCTGACCTTCACCGGCCCGCAGATCGCCGAACCGCTGCAGCGGCGCGGCCCCGATTTTACCGCCCTGACCGGAGCCAAGATCAACGTCATCGTCGTCCCCTTTAACGAACTGTACCAAAAGATCCTGACCGATATGGCCACCGGGACCAACAGCTTCGATGCCTTTGTCTTTGCGCCGCAGTGGATGGTGGACTATATCACCCCCGGTTACCTGGAAGACCTGACCGACCGGGTCAAGGCCGATAAGGCCATTGAGTGGGAGGACATTGCCCCCTTCTTCCGCGACTTTAGTGCCACCTATGGCGGCCGCATCTACACCATCCCTCTGGACGGGGACTTTCACATGGCTTACTATCGCACCGACCTGCTGGAACAGGCCGGTTTCGAGCCGCCCAAGACATGGGATGACTATCTCAAGATCGCAGCCTACTTCCACGGCAAAGACCTCAACGGCGATGGTGACCCCGACTATGGCTCCTGCATCTCCAAGAAGCGCGGCGCTCAGGCTTATTGGTTCATCACCGACTTTGCGGCCAGCATGATCCAGAGCCAGGGCACCAGCCAGGGTACCTTCTTCAACACCGAGACCATGGAACCGTTGGTGATGAATGAGGCGTTCAAGAAGGCGCTGGAGCTCTACAAGGAGACGACCAAATATGGCCCGCCGGACGAATTGAACCTGGATGTGGGCGATACGCGCAGCCTGTTCACCTCCGGCCGCTGTGCCCTGTCCATAGACTGGGGTGACATCGGCACCCTGGCCATTGACCCGGAGACCTCGGTGGTGCAGGACAAGACCGGAGCGGTGATCACCCCCGGTTCGACCGAGGTGCTGGACTGGGCCACCGGCAAGCTGGTGCCGTGCGATGCCACTACCTGCCCCTATGCGATAGATGGGGTGAACCACGCCCCCTTTGCCGCTTACGGTGGCTGGTCGGGTGGCATCAACGCTGCCGCCAATCCCAAGGTGAAGGATGCCGCTTATGCCTTCTTCTCCTACATGTGCCAGCCGGCCCAGGCCAACGTAGATGTCACCATCGGCAAAACCGGCTTTAACCCCTACCGCACTTCGCAGTTCCTGAACCGCCAGCTGTGGGTCGAGGCGGGCATGAGCCCCAAGGCGGCCAGCGACTACCTGGGGGCCATCGAGGCCAGCCTGGCCAGCCCCAATATGGTGCTCGACCTGCGCATCCCCCAGAACCAGCGCTACCAGGGGGTCGTCCTCGACACGGCTGTCAGCCAGTACCTGGCCGGCGAGATCACGGTGGAACAGTGCATGAAGCAGATCTATGACGGCTGGGAGGAGATCACCAAAGAGCTGGGCCGCGAGGCGCAACTCGAAGCCTATCGGAATACCCTCGGCGTCAAAAAGTAGCCTGGGGACGCAGACAACCTCAGGGCCCGGTCCTGGGCGGGCCGGGCCTTGAGGCCCTTTCTCAAGTTGTGACAGGCAGGCAAACCGATGTCAGCAGGACGAACCGATGTCAAAACGGCCCCTCCTTTTCCTTTCTGGAAGAGGCAGTGGCAGGCATTTGTTTCCTGGACCGATCGCATGGCCGGCAACGTCTTTATCTGGCCGGCGGTCCTGGTTGTCCTTTTTCTGTCGATCTTTCCTTTGGTCATCTCCCTTTACCTGTCGTTATCGCATTTCAAGTTTGTCAAGGGTGGCTTTGAGATCAGGTTTGCCGGCCTGGCCAACTACCGCAAGCTCCTGATCGGCAGCGAAAAGACACACTTTTTGGGGGCCTTCTCCACCCCCTCGCCGCTCGGCTGGTTCCTGTTCGGCATGGTGATGGCCCTCGTCCTCTGGTCCCTGGTCCGTTATCTCTTCGGCGGGCATCGTTCTGTGGGTGGAGTGGTCGGCCGGTTCCTGGCCACGCTGGTGGTCGGCCTGCTTGCCTGGCTGCTCGTATCCACCCTCAGCCCACATGGCCGCCCTGGCACGGTGGTCGTCACCATCCTGTATGTTTTTGTGGGGATTGCCGTTCAGTACCTGCTGGGGCTTGGCCTGGCCCTGTTGACCACCCAGCACCTGCCAGGCCGCCGCTTCTTCCGCGTGGTTTTTCTGCTGCCGATGATGATCACCCCGGTGGGCGTGGCCTATATGTTTCGCATGTTGACCGACACCGACAAAGGCCCCTTCCGGCCGATCTGGCAGGCCCTGGGGTTGGGCCTGACCTCGTGGGTCAATGATCCGTGGGGGGCACGGGCGGCGGTGATGATCGGCGACATCTGGCAATGGACCCCCTTTATGTTCATTGTCCTGCTGGCTGCTCTGGAGGGCCAGTCTATGGAGTTGATCGAAGCCGCTCTGGTGGACGGGGCCAATCGCTGGCAAACCTTCTGGCACATCACCTTTCCCCAGATCCTGCCGGTCAGCACGACCGTGATCCTGATCCGGATCATTGAGGCCTTTAAGATCATAGACCTGCCCAATGTGTTGACCAACGGCGGGCCTGGCACGGCGACCGAATCTATGACCTTGCAGGCTTTCATCACCTGGCGGGCCCTCGACCTGGGTGGTTCGGCAGCCATCGCCTACCTGTTGCTCTTCCTGGTCACCTTTATCGGCATGGCCTACGTGAACCTGATCCGCCGCCGTGTAGCGGAGGTGTGAGCAAATGGGCCGATCCCTGTTGCGGCGACGATCCCTGATGACCCCTTCTTATCTGGAAAGGGCGATCACCTACCTGTTGCTGGGCCTGTGGACTCTGGTGGTGTTGTTCCCGATCTACTGGCTGGTGATCACCTCTTTCAAACTGCCGATTGACGTCAATACCGGCCCGTTTTACCTGCCCGGCATTGACTACAAGCCCTCCCTGCACGCCTGGCACTATATCCTGGTCGGTGACTTGAGCCGCGATACAAAGCGCAACTTTACGAACACGCTCATTGTGGCCCCGATCAGCGCCTCGCTGGCCCTGCTTCTGGGAACCGGGGCGGCCTATGGCCTGACCCGTTTCCACTACCGCCCCCGTCTGGGAGCGATCCTGTCCTTCATCGGTTGCCTGATTGTGGCCATCCTGGCCATCACTCTGGGGACGCCGTGGCAGATCGCCGTGGGGGCGGCCCTGTTGCTCTTCCTGTTGTTGTTACAAACGATCGGCAGGCGGTTCAAGCGTTCCCTGGCCAACAACGACATCGCTTTCTGGCTGATCTCCCAACGGATGCTGCCGCCGGTGGCTGTGGTCATCCCCATCTATGTGCTGTTCCAGCGCCTGGGCCTGCTGGACACCCGCGTGGCCCTGATCATCACCTACCTGGCCGTCAATCTGCCGATTGTCGTCTGGCTGATGCGCGATTACTTTTTGACCATCCCCCTGGAATTAGAAGAGTGCGCGGCCATTGATGGCGCCTCGCGCTATCGCATCTTCTGGTCCATCGTGCTGCCCCTGGCGACACCCGGCCTGGTGGCCACCTTCCTCTTTGTGCTGGTCTTTGCCTGGAACGAGTACCTGCTGGCCCTCTTTCTCTCCGGCGCCCGATCTCAGACGATGCCGCTCACCGTGGCAGCTCAGAACGCCACCCGGGGGCCGCAATGGTGGTATATGTCGGTCCTGATCCTGATCATGATCGTCCCGGTCATCGGCATGGCCATCGCCCTGGAACGTTACATCGCCCGTGGGTTGCTGGTCGGCGCGGTCAAGGGGTAGAGCGGCATGGTCATCCTGGCTCACGACCTGGGCACCACCGGCGACAAAGCCATCCTCTTTGACACGACGGGGGCCATCATCGCCTCGGCCTTCGCCCCCTACAAAACGGCCTATCCCCATCCCGGCTGGGCCGAGCAGGATGCGGCCGATTGGTGGCGGGCGGTATGTGGTTCGACACGACAGCTGCTCTCCGGTGGCATCGCCGCCGGCGACGTGGCAGCCGTCAGCTTCAGCGGCATGATGAACGGCGCCCTGCTGGTGGACAGGCAGGGGGAGCCGCTGCACCCGGCCATCATCTGGGCCGACCAGCGGGCCACCGCCGAAGCCCGGTTCCTGGCCGAGTGCTGTGGCTTTGAGGAGGTGTATCGCCGCACCGGCCATCGCCCCGGCGCTTCCTACACGGCGGCCAAACTGTTGTGGCTGAAACGCCACCGGCCGGACCTGTATGCCCGCGCCTGGCAGGTCCTCCAGGCCAAGGACTATGCCGCTTACAAGCTGTGTGGCATATTTGCGACCGATTATTCCGATGCCTCCAGCACCAACCTCTTTGACCTGGAACGGCTTACCTGGGCGGAGGGGATTGTCGGCGCGGTGGGGCTGGACCTCCACAAACTGCCTCCTGTGTACCCCTCCACCACCGTCATCGGCCGGGTGACACCCGCCGCTGCGGCCGAAACCGGCCTGCTGAGCGGCACGCCGGTGGTCATCGGCGGCGGCGACGGGGCCTGCGCCACGGTGGGGGCTGGCTCAGTGCGGCCGGGAGAGGCCTATACCTATATCGGCTCCTCCTCCTGGATCGCCGTCACCGCCGAACGCCCCCTCTACGACCCCCAGATGCGCACCTTCACCTTTGCCCACCTGGTCCCAGGACTCTATTTCCCCACCGGCACCATGCAATGTGCCGGCGGTTCCTTCGACTGGCTGGTGCGCCTGTTGGAGGGCCAGGGCGACGGCAGCCTCTACGATGCACTGAGGGCGGCTGCGGAACAGGTCCCCCCTGGGGCCAGGGGGCTGCTCTTCCTGCCTTACCTCATCGGCGAGCGAAGCCCGCACTGGAACCCGCTGGCGCGAGGGGCGTTTGTCGGCCTGACCACAGCCCACGGCCGGGCCGAGATGGCCCGTGCCGTGCTGGAAGGGGTGGCCTTGAACCTGAAGATGATCCTGGATGCCTTCCTGGAGCAGGGGGAGCCGATCCAGGCCATGCGCCTCATCGGCGGCGGGGCACGCAACCCCCTGTGGCGCCAGATCCTGGCCGATGTCTATGCCCTGCCCATCCTCCGGCCGGCATTGCTGGCCGAAGCAACCTCACTGGGAGCGGCCATCGCCGGCGGGGTTGGGGTGGGCCTCTTCCCCGGCTTTGAGGTGGTCCATCAGTTCGTCCAGGTCGAAGCAGGCGAGCAGCCTGATCCCGCCCACGGCCAGCCCTATGCTATTCTGTACGACCTGTTCCGGCGAACCTACACCCTTCTGGAGCCGATCTTTGAGGAACTGGCGGCTTTTGACTGAGGATTGGACAGGATGGAAATGATCTGTTATCTTGCCCCTGAATTCTTTACCGACCGGGAAAAGGTCCTGGTGGATGCGCCCCCGTTGTCGGCCTCAATCTTTCGCTTCGAGAGCGGTGTGTGTGGCGTGAGGCTCACCAATGAGGTGGGCGAACTGGTCCTGTTGCCCTTTCAGGGGCAGCAGATCTGGTCGGCCACCTTTGGCGGGCGGACCCTGACCATGAAGTCCATGTTCTCTGCCCCGCGACCCACCCGCCAGTACCTGGAGACCTATGGCGCCTTTCTGCTCCATTGCGGGGCTACAGCCATGGGGGTCCCGTCCAGGGAGGACACCCACCCGCTGCATGGTGAGTTGCCCAACGCCCCGTACCAGAAAGCATACCTGGTCATCGGTCAGGAGGCGGGGAGGCCCTACTTGGGCCTGGGAGGGCAGTACCAGCACACCGTCGCCTTTAACCACAACTACCTGGCCCAACCGCTGGTCAGGTTGTATGCCGGCAGCCTGTTGTTTCAGGTGACGATGACCATCAGGAACCTGAAACGCTCCCCCATGGAACTGATGTATCTGGCCCACGTCAACTTCAGGCCGGTGGATGGTGGGCGGCTGGTCTATAGCGCGCTCTGCACGCCCGAACATATCCGCGTGCGCCGGAGTATCCCGGCGCATATCAGGCCGCCCGCCGGTTATCAAGAGTTCATCGAGGAGCTGGCCTGCCATCCCGAAAAGCACAACCTGTTGAGCCCTGACCTGCCCTTCGATCCGGAGGTGGTTCTTTTCGTGGACTATCTGGCCGACGAGTCAGGCTGGGCCCATTCCATGCAGGTCCATCCTGACGGCAGTGCTGACTATATCCGTCACCGCCCCGACCAATTGGACAAAGGCATCCGCTGGATTTCGCGCACCGGTGACCAGGATGCCCTGGGGCTGGTCCTCCCTGCCACAGCCGAGCCGGAAGGGTATCTGGCCGAAAAGGCTAAAGGCCATCTCAAGATCGTTCCGCCCGGAGGCACTTTCCGGTGCGAGATGGAGATGGGCGTGCTGGCGCCAGCGGAGGCGGAGCGCCTGGAGGCCGAGATCGCCCGCCTGGTGGCGGCCGCCCATCCTTGATCTGCGGCTATGGAGTAACGATGAACTGCACATTGGGACTTGACTTTGGCACCGAATCGGCCCGGGCGGTCCTGGTGGATGTGGCCTGCGGCGAGGTCCTGGCCACGGCCATCCACCCCTACGCCGACGGGGTGATTGATGAGGCCCTGCCCGGCCATGATGAACCGCTGCCTCCCGATTGGGCGTTGCAGAACCCGGACGATTGGCTCGCCGCTGTGGAGGCCCTCGTCCCTGCTGTCCTGGCCCGGAGCGGGGTCGCGCCCGATGCGGTGGTGGGGGTGGGGATTGACTTTACGGCCTGTACCATCCTGCCCACCACGGCCGATGGCCTGCCCCTCTGTCGCCTGGAGGCTTACCGCCACCATCCTCACGCCTGGGCCAAGTTGTGGAAACACCATGGCGCTCAGCCCCAGGCCGATCGGGTCAACGAGCTGGCCGCCGCCCGGGGAGAACCTTGGCTGGCCCGCTACGGTGGCAAAATCTCCTCCGAATGGCTTATGCCCAAGGCGTTGCAACTGCTGGAGGAAGCGCCCGACCTGTACCATGCCGCCGGGCGGATCGTCGAAGGGGGGGATTGGGTGGCCTGGCAACTGACCGGTGTCCTGGCCCGCAACGCCTGTGCAGCCGGCTATAAAGCCACCTGGCACAAAACCGACGGCTACCCCTCGCCCCACTTTCTGGCTGCCCTGCATCCGGCTCTGGCCGACCTCTACACGGTCAAGGTTGCCGGGCCGGTTGTGCCACCGGGTCAACAGATCGGCGGGCTGCGGGCCGACTGGGCCGGACGGTTGGGCCTGGTGGCGGGCACGCCGGTAGCCGCGCCCATCATTGACGCCCATGCTGCCGTGCTGGGCGGCGGCGTGGGCGGGCCTGGGACGATGTTCATGATCATGGGCACCTCCACCTGTCACATGCTCATGGCCGGGCGTGAGATGCAGGTGGAGGGGATCGCCGGCGTGGTCGAAGATGGCATTGTGCCCGGTTACTTTGGCTACGAGGCCGGGCAGGCAGGAGCCGGCGACATCCTGGCCTGGTTTGTGGAACATGGCGTGCCGCCGGCTTATCACCGCGAAGCGGCCGACCGGGGCCTGTCGCTCCACGACCTGCTCACCGAAAAGGCCTCGGCCCTGCGCCCCGGTCAGAGCGGCCTGCTGGCCCTCGATTGGTGGAACGGCAACCGCTCGACCCTGGTGGATGCCGAATTGAGCGGGCTGCTCCTGGGCTGTACGCTGGGCACCCGGGCCGAGGAGATCTATCGGGCGCTGGTCGAAGCCACCGCCTTTGGCACGCGGGTCATCATCGAAGCCTTTACCGGCCAGGGAGTACCGGTCGGCTCGGTGGTGTGCGGCGGCACGCTGACCCGGAACCCGATGCTGATGCAGATCTATGCCGATGTGACCAACCGCGAGATGGCAGTGGCCGGCTCCGACCAGGTGACGGCCCTGGGCGCAGCGATGCTGGGCGCGGTCGCCGCCGGAAGATCGGGCGGCGGCTACGATTCCCTGACCGAGGCGGTGGCCCGCATGGCTCCGCCCCCCAGCCGCATCTACCGGCCCATTGCTGCCAACCTGGAACCCTACAACACCCTCTATGCCGAATACTGCCGCCTGTACGATTACTTTGGGCGGGGCCCCAACCGGGTGATGAAGGCCCTGCGCCGTTTACGGAAGAGCTGTCAGATGGAGAAATCACACTGAATCGAGGAGGATACAGACATGACCGCGATCCAGATCACCCCCCCGACCAACCGGCTCATCGGTCCGATGCCCAAGATCGGCATCCGGCCCACCATTGATGGGCGTTGGGGTGGGGTCCGTGAGTCGTTAGAGGAACAGACGATGAATATGGCCCATACGGCGGCCAGGTTCCTGACCGAACATCTGCGCCACCCCAACGGCCTGCCGGTCGAATGTGTCATCGCCGATACCTGCATTGGCGGCGTGGCGGAAGCAGCCCGCTGCGCCGAGAAATTTGCCCGCGAGGGGGTGGGCGTGTCGCTGACCGTTACCCCCTGTTGGTGCTACGGGGCGGAGACAATGGACATGGACCCCTACACGCCCAAGGCGATATGGGGCTTTAACGGTACCGAGCGCCCCGGCGCAGTCTATCTGGCGGCAGTGCTGGCCGCCCACAATCAAAAGGGCCTGCCGGCCTTCAGCATCTATGGCCGCGATGTGCAGGATGCCGGCGACACCTCCATCCCTGCCGATGTCCAGGAGAAGCTGCTGCAATTCGCCCGCTCCGCCCTGGCCGTGGCCTATATGCGCGGCAAGTCGTACCTTTCGATGGGCGGCACCTCGATGGGCATCGCCGGTTCCATCGTGGACCCCTCGTTCTTTGAGGCCTACCTGGGCATGCGGGTCGAGGCGGTGGACATGACCGAGTTTGTGCGCCGCATCGAGGAACAGATCTATGACCGGGAAGAGTTCGAGCGGGCCTGGAGTTGGGTCAGGGCCAATTGCCGGGAAGGGCAGGACTATAACCCTCCCCAGCGGCAGCGGACGCGGCAGCAAAAGGATCAGGATTGGGCGGTGTCTATCAAAATGGCCCTGATCGCCCGCGACCTGATGGTTGGCAATCCCCGTCTGGCGGAGATGGGCTATGGCGAGGAAGCCCTGGGCCGCAACGCCATCCTGGCCGGCTTCCAGGGGCAACGGCAGTGGACCGACCATTTCCCCAACGGCGATTTCATGGAAGCCATCCTCAATTCGTCGTTCGACTGGAACGGCATCCGCCAGCCCTATCTGCTCGCCACCGAAAACGATGCCCTCAACGGTGTGTGTATGCTCTTTGGCCACCTGTTGACCGGCACGGCGCAGATCTTTGCCGATGTGCGCACCTACTGGAGCCCGCAGGCCATTGAGCGGGTGACCGGCTACAGGCCGACAGGCGATGCAGCGGGCGGCATCCTGCACCTGATCAACTCCGGCCCTGCTGCCCTGGACGGCACAGGGCAGATGACGGTGGACGGCAGGCCGGCCATCAAACGCTGGTGGGAGGTCACGGCAGAGGATGTGGAAAAATGCCTGGCGGCCACCACCTGGCATGCCGGCATCACCGAGTATTTTCGCGGGGGCGGCTGGTCTACCGATTTTACAACACGGGGGGGGATGCCCGTTACCCTGAGCCGCCTGAACCTGATCAAGGGGCTGGGGCCGGCCCTGCAACTGGCCGAAGGGGTCATCGTCGAGCTGCCGGAGGAGGTGCATGCCGCGCTCGACGAACGCACGAACCCGACCTGGCCGACGACCTGGTTTGTGCCGCGCCTGACCGGCAAAGGGCCGTTCCGCGATGTCTACTCGGTGATGTACCACTGGGGGGCCAATCATGGTGCCTTCTCATATGGTCACATCGGCGCCGACCTGATCACCCTGGCCTCGATGTTGCGCATCCCGGTCTATATGCACAATGTGGCCGAGGAAAAGATCTATCGCCCCAGCGCCTGGAGTGCCTTCGGCACTGCCGACCTGGAAGGGGCCGACTTCCGGGCCTGTGCGACCTTTGGCCCGCTGTATGGTCGCTACCTGTGAGGGGACTGAGTCCATTTTCGTCACTGCGACCAGGGGCAGGGAGGATAACATGACCCGATTCCTGGCCTTTGATCTGGGGGCGGAAAGTGGCCGGGCCGTTGTGGGCCATCTGGATGACGAGCGCCTGCATCTGGAGGAGATCCATCGCTTTTCCAACGGGCCGGTGCAGGTGCTGGACAGCCTGTACTGGGATGTGTTGCGGCTGTGGAGTGAGATCAAGCAGGGCCTGGCGCTGGCCGCCAGGGCCTGCGGCGACAGCCTGGTCAGCGTCGGCGTGGACACCTGGGGGGTTGACTTTGGCCTGCTGGCCGCCGACGACACCCTGTTGGGCAACCCCTATCACTACCGCGACCGCCGCACCGACGGTATGATGGACCTCGCCTTTGAAATCGTGCCCCGCACCATCATCTACGAACGCACCGGCATCCAGTTCATGCAACTCAACAGCCTGTATCAACTGCTGGCCATGGCCCGGGCGGGCTCTCCGCTCCTGGCGGCGGCCCGCACCTTCCTGAACATGCCCGATCTGTTCAACTTCTGGCTTAGCGGGCGCAAGGTCAGCGAGTTTACCATCGCCACCACCAGCCAGTGCTACGATCCCCGCGCCGGCGATTGGGCGCGCGATCTGGTGGACAGGCTGGGGATCCCGGCCCATATCTTTGGCGAGATCGTCCCGCCCGGGACGGTGCTGGGAACCCTGTTGGGCACGGTGGCCGAGGAGACCGGCTGCCGCCCCCTGTCGGTGATCGCCTCGGCGGGCCACGATACTGCGGCGGCTGTGGCGGCAGTGCCGGTCGCTGCGGCCGGAGGTGCAGCCCGTCCCCCCTACATCTACCTCAGCTCCGGCACCTGGTCTTTGATGGGCGTGGAGCTGACGGAGCCGATCATCAACGCCCGGAGCCTGGCTTACAACATGACCAACGAGGGGGGAGTCTATGGCACCTTTCGCTTTCTGAGAAACATCATGGGCCTGTGGCTGGTGCAGGAATGCCGCCGCGAGTGGGCCCGGGCCGGCGACCCCTTGACCTATGACGATCTTACCCACCTGGCCGCCGGAGCCCCTCCCTTTGGCTCCCTGATTGTGCCGGGCGACAGCCGCTTCCTGCCACCGGGCGACATGCCGGCTCGCATCCAGGCTTTCTGCCGCCAGACCGGCCAGCCTGTGCCGGAGAGCAAAGGGGCCATCATCCGCTGTGTGCTGGAAAGCCTGGCCCTGGAGTATCGCTGGGTGGCCGAACGGCTGGTCGAGATCGCAGGCCATCCCCTGCCGACGATTCACATCTTTGGCGGCGGCTCTCGCAACAGGCTGCTCAACCAGTTTGCCGCCGATGCCACCGGCCGGACCGTGATCACCGGGCCGGTGGAAGCCACGGCCATCGGCAACCTGTTGGTGCAGGCCATCGCCCTGGGCTACCTGGCCAACCTGGATGAGGGCCGCGCTCTGGTGCGCCGCTCTTTCCCGGTTGAAACCTATGAGCCGCACGACACGGCTGCCTGGGATGAGGCCTATGAGCGGTATCTGAGCTTGAGAAGCGCACAGATCACCTGATCCGGCCAGAAGCCGGTCGGAATAGAGGTCTCAGCCGGTGGATCCGTTTCTGGTTGAAACCGGCCCAGGCCCTGGGACCGTAAGACCTGGCGGGTCTTTTGGGCACCCCCGCGGGGTAGCCGACGGCACTGCTGTCGGCTACCCCGCGGCCCTTTCGTCAGATGTAGGGCAACTGCTCGCAGTTGCCCTACGACCGGGCGGCAATTGCCTCTTTGGGCGGTTGCCGGTATAATAAGCTCCGCTCCCATTTGCTTCCCTGCGGCTCATGGGGGCTTCGGGGAGAGAGAGCTCTGCGCCGTCTCTGCGGGAACCAAATACGCCCGGAGCGTCCTTTGTGTCTCTGGTGGTTTTCAGACTGAGTCAGGAGGGAACCCATGTTGCTGATCTGGTTTGTGTTGGACAACTCATCGCTGCTGGACGAGCTGCTCGAAGCCTGGACCGACGCCGGCGTGCAGGGGATCACGATTCTGGATAGTACCGGCTGCCACCGCGTGCGGGGGAGAAGCAGCACGCACGATATGCCGCTGATGCTTGGCCTGAGCCGGCTGCTGCGGACCGACCAGGTGGGCCACAACACCCTGTTCGCTGTGGTCGAGGGGATGGCCGTGGTGGAACGGGTGGTAACGGCTACGGAGCGGGTGGTCGGCGATCTGAGCCAGCCCAATACCGGCCTGCTGTTTGTCGTGCCGGTGACGGCTGTTTGGGGTCTGCCCAAACAGCCGGGAAAGGGGTTGTGAATGGCCATGACCTGGATCGTCTTTCTCCTTTCCAGCACCCTGCTCGTCCTGGCGGCGGTCAAGCTGGCGCAGTTCGGCGATGTCATTGCGGTGCGGACCCGGCTGGGCGGGATGTTCATCGGCGTCCTGCTCCTGGCGGGCGCGACCTCCCTGCCCGAGTTGCTGACGACGATCAATTCGATGGGGCAACAGGTCCCCGGCCTGGCTGCCGGCAACCTGTTGGGCAGCAATATGTTCAACATGTTCTTGCTGGCCATACTCGACATCATCTACCAGCAGTCGCGCATTCTGCGGCGTGTGGCCATGACTCATGCCCTGACGGCGGCGCTGGCCACTGTCATGATCGGGATGACCACCTTCTTTATCCTGGCCGACCTGCCGCTGCGCATCGGCTGGGTGGGGATGGATAGCCTGGCCCTGATCGGGGTCTATGTGGCCGGTATGCGCCTGATTCAGCAGAACGGCCAGGCTTCCGGCGCGGTGGTGGAAATGACGGAAGACCGGCCGTTGATCTCCCTGTGGCAGGCCCTGGTGGGCTTTGCCCTGGCCACGGTGTTGCTGGTGCTTGTGACCCCCTGGCTGGTGCAGTCCAGCAAAGAGATCGCCGACATCACCGGGCTGAGCACCGGCTTTGTGGGCACCGCCCTGGTGGCGATGGTCACCTCGCTGCCGGAAACGGTGGCTGTCGTCGCCGCGGCCCGCCTGGGGGCATTTGACATGGCCGTGGGCAACCTGTTCGGCAGCAATGTGTTCAACATGTTTGCCCTGGGCCTGGCGGACCTGTTCTACACGCCGGGCCGGTTGCTGGCGACCATCCATCCTTCTTTTGCCCTGGTAGGGTTGTTGGGTTTGTTGCTGACCAACCTGGCCCTCATCGGCAACGTGGCCCGCCTGGAGCGCCGCCTGCTCTTTGTCGAACTGGATGCGCTGCTGATCTTGCTGCTCTATCTGGGCGGCATCTACTTCCTATACCTGCGGGGTATCGGCTGACAGGGAGGGGGATGGTGGCCAGGACCGTCGTGGCCGGCGCCTTGGGCGAGTGCGTCCATGTGGCCGGCGTGCTGAACTTTCTACGGCTGGCCCAGGCCGCCGGCTGGCGGACCATCTTCCTCGGTCCGGCTGTTCCGGTCGAGCAGTTCGTCGAGGCGGCGGCCCGCGAGGGGGCTGATCTGGTCGGCGTCTCTTACCGTTTGACGCCCGAAACGGGTGAACGGCTGTTGGGTGAATTTGCCGAGGCAGCCGACGGATTGCGCACCGCCGGCGTGCGGTTCGTCTTTGGCGGCACACCTCCGGTAGCCGAACGGGCCCAGGCGTTTGGCTTTTTTGAGCGTTGTTTCGATGGCAGCCAGCCGGCCGAAGCGGTGTTGGCCTACCTGAAAGGCCAGGAGCATGATCTCCCCCTCGAGGCCGACTATCCCCAGACAACGGTGGAGCGCATCCTGTGGAAAGCGCCCTTTCCGCTGCTTCGTCACCACTTTGGCCTGCCCACCTTGGAAGCTACCCGGCAGGGGATCGAGCGCATCGCCGAGGCGCGGGTGCTGGATGTCATCTCCCTGGGCATTGACCAGGACGCTCAGGCCAACTTTTTCCACCCGGAGCGTCAGGACCCGCGTCGCACCGGGGCCGGCGGGGTGCCGGTGCGACGCGCTGATGACTACCGTGCCCTCTATGCCGCCAGCCGCCGGGGCAACTATCCCCTGTTGCGCACCTACTCCGGCACCGACGATTTCATCCGCCTGGCCGAGATGTATGTGGAAACCATCCACATCGCCTGGTGTGCCATTCCTCTCTTCTGGTTCAACCGGATGGACGGCCGCGGCCCGTGGGACCTGGAAGGTTCTATCGCTGAGCATCAGAGGGTGATGGCCTGGTATGGCGCACGGGGCATTCCGGTAGAGCTGAACGAGGCCCACCATTGGGGGCTGCGCGACGCCCCCGATGTGATCTTTGTCGTCTCCTCCTACCTGGGGGCGTATAATGCCCGCGCCTGGGGGGTGGGCGATTATATCGTGCCCCTTATGTTCAACAGCCCACCCGGCCACTCCGATGCGATGGACCTGGCCAAAATGTTGGCCGTGCTGGACCTGATCGCTCCCCTGGAAGGCCAGGGGGAGGGGTTCCGCATCTGGCGACAGACCCGTACCGGCCTGCTCAGCTACCCCCTGGACCTGGACGCGGCCCGCGCTCACCTGGCTGCCAGCATCTACCTGCAGATGGCCCTGCGGCCTCATATTGTCCATGTGGTGGGCCACACCGAAGCGCATCATGCCGCCACGGCAGACGAGGTGATCGAGGCCTGTCGGCTGGCCCGGCGTGCCCTCGAGAACGCTCTGCGCGGCCAGCCGGACATGACCGCCGACCCGGCCATCCAGCAGCGCCGGGCGGAACTGGTCCGCGAGGCCGGTATCACCCTGGAAGCTATCCGTGCCCTGGCCAGCCCAGACACCGTTGACCCGTTTACCGATCCACCCACCCTGGCCCGGGCTGTGACAGGCGGGGTCCTGGACGCTCCGCACCTGCGCAACAACCCCTTCGCTCGCGGCCAGATCGTCACCCGCATAGACGAGCGTGGTGCGTGCGTGGCGGTGGACCCGGCCAGCGGGCGGACATGGGGCGAAGAGGAGCGGCTGAAGTGCCTGGGGATCGCTGTGTAGAAGGAAGGAGAGGGGGATATGGGCAAAATAACCCATTATACTGTGATCGGCGCCGGACATGGCGGCAAGGCCATGGCTGCCCATCTGGCTCTCATGGGCTTCCCGGTAACGTTGTATAACCGGACGGCAGCCAACGTGGAGCCGATCCGAAATCGTCAGGGGATCGAACTGGAAAGCTATGAGGGAGGGCCTTTCGGTTTTGGCCGGCTGGCCCTGGTCACCTCCAATATAAAAGAGGCGCTGGCCGAGGCGGACGTTGTCATGGTCGTGGTGCCCTCCTCGGCCCACGCCGATGTTGCCCGGGCTGCTGCCCCCTATCTGCGGGATGGGCAGGTGGTCGTGCTCAATCCGGGCCGCACTCTCGGCGCTATCGAATTCGCCCACGCCTTGCGCCTCCAGGGCTGTCGGGCCGACGTGACCGTGGCCGAAACGGAAACACTGATCTACGCCAGCCGGTCAGATGGACCGGCCCAGGCGCGGATTTTCAGCATCAAGGAAGCGGTCCCTCTGGCTGCCTTGCCTGCCCTCCGCACTCCCATGGTGTTGGAGATGCTCAACCCGGCCTATCCCCAGTTTATAGACGGTGGAAATGTGCTGCAGACCGGCCTGAACAACATGGGCGCCATCTTTCACCCGGCCCTGACTCTGCTCAACGCCGGCCGTATCGAGAATACCGGTGGTAATTTTCAGTTCTATATCGAGGGGGTCACCCCTTCCGTAGCCCGGGTGCTGGAAGTGCTGGACCGTGAGCGGGTGACTGTGGCTGCAGCGTTGGGCATCCGTGCCCGGACGGCGTTGGAATGGCTCAGGATGGCCTATGATGCCAGAGGAGAAGATCTGCACCAGGCGATCCACAATCAGGTGGGTTACTATGGCATCATGGCCCCGCGCAGTCTGAACCATCGCTACATCACCGAAGATGTACCCATGAGCCTGGTGCCCATCGCTGCCCTGGGGCAACGCTATGGGGTCTCGGTGCGCGGCATGGACAGCATCATCCGCCTGGCGTGCATCATCCACCGCACCGACTACTGGCGGCGCGGGCGGACATTGGATAAGCTGGGCATTGATCAGATGAGCGTCGGCGAGCTCACAAGCTATGTGAATGAGGGAGGGGACGGGGGTGTTGGCAGCGATCCTGGCCTGTATTGACCAACGGCAGGCCGGGCAGAAGGCAAAAGGAGACCGGGCATGGCCGAAGAGGTAGAGGGGAGGATCAAACGGCTGGAATACCTGCTCATTGACCTGAACGGCACCGTGGCCCTGGATGGTGAACCGATCTCCGCTGTGGCCGAACGGCTGACCGCTCTGTCGGCCCACCTGACCCCTTATCTGGTCACGGCCGATACCCACGGCCGGGCAGCCGAGATAGCCGGGCGGCTGGGGGTGCGGTTGCTCCGCATTGAAGGGGGGGATGAGGCCGCCCAGAAACGGGCCCTGGTGGAGCGTCTAGGGGCAGAGCGGGTGGTGGCCATCGGCAACGGAGCCAACGACGCCGAGATGCTGGCCACGGCCGCTCTGGGGATCGCCGTTCTGGGGCCGGAAGGGCTGGCCACCGCGGCCCTGCAGGCAGCGGACGTCGTGGTCGGTTGTATCGAGGATGCCCTGGACCTGTTGCTCCGCCCCAGGCGCCTGGTGGCGACCCTGCGGCTCGGCTGATCTCGCCGATGCAGGCTGATCCCTGGAGAGGAGAGAGGCACATGATCACGATCACCTGTCTGGTTGACAACTCGGTCCGGTCCCGGTCCCCCCTGTGGGGCGAGCATGGCCTGGCTTTCCTGATCGAAGCCCAGGGCCGGAGGGTGCTGTTTGACACCGGCGCCAGCGGTACGGTGTTGATGCACAACCTGCGGCAGATGGACATCCTGCCCGCCAGCATCAGTGCCCTGGCGCTGAGCCACGCCCACTACGATCACACGGGCGGGTTGGCTGCCCTGCTGGCACGGCGGCCCGGCCTGCCCCTGTATGCTCACCCCGGGCTGCTGCGTGAGCGGTTCTCCCGGCAGGGCGATCAGGTCCGGGCGATCGGCTTGCGGCTGGCGGTACCCGATCTGCGCCGCCTGGCCGACTTGCGTCTGAGCACCGCTCCCCAGGAGATCCTGCCCGGCCTGTGGACGACGGGGGAGATCGCGCCCCGGCCTGAAGCGGAAGGCCGCAGCCCGCATCACCTGGTCCGTGACGGAGATCTCTGGATGCCGGACCCCTACCGTGACGACCTGGCCCTGGTATGGGAAAGCCCGGCCGGGTTGGTGCTGATCTGCGGCTGCTGCCATGCCGGTTTGCTCAATACCCTGTCCCACGTGCGGCGAACCTTTGGCCGGGATCCGGCGCTGATCATCGGTGGGACGCATCTGATCGAAACCGACCAGGAGCACCTGAGCCGGCTGGTGGAAGTGTTGCGCCCTCTGGGACCGCCGGCGCTGTACCTCAACCATTGTACCGGCCAGGCAGGCTATGTGGCTCTGGCTCAGGCCTTTGGCGAGCGGGTGGCCCCCTGCCCGGCCGGGACCATCCTGGAATTTTGAGACCCAATCGGGAGAGGGTGAGAACCGTGACTCGTTCCCATCGAGGCGAGTGGATCGCCGGTGGGCTTGTCGTTGTGGCTATTGTTGCCCTCCTGGCGGCCATCGTTGCGCGTCAGGCACCGCCCGCGCCGGGTGGTGAACTGGCTGCCGGCCAGAGCGAGATGCTCCACGCCCGGGTGATGGAGGTGATGGAGGAGGGGATGATCCGCCAGGGCGAATTTGAGCAACCCTATCAACGTCTCCGCCTGCGCCTTGGCGATGGAGCGTTGGCCGGGCAGGAAGTGGAGGTCGAGCATGGGCTGGTGGGCCTGACCAACCAGAGCCGGATGTTCCGCGCCGGCGACCGGGTGCTGGTGGAACACAGCCGCACTCCAGACGGCGAGGAACTGTTCTTCGTCACCGATTATGTGCGGACCGGGCCTTTGTTGTGGCTGACGCTGCTGTTTGTGGTTGTGACGCTCTTGTTGAGCGGCTGGCAGGGGGTGCGCTCCCTGAGCGGTATGGGAATCAGCCTGCTGGTCATCGTCGTCTGGATCGTGCCCCGCATCCTGGCCGGCTGGAATCCGGTCCTGGTTGCCATCCTGGGCGCGGTGGTGATGATGGGCATCAGCCTGTACCTGGTCTACGGCTGGCGGGCCAAAACGCACGTGGCCGTGGTCGGATTGTTCCTCAGTCTGATCCTGACCGGCCTGCTGGCGGCCTGGTTCGTGGACCGGACGCGGCTGTCGGGCTTTGGGGCCGAAGAGGCGGGGTTCCTGCAGGTAGCCGGGGTGCACCTGGACTTGCAGGGGTTGCTGTTGGCCGGGATTCTCATCGGCACATTGGGCGCATTGGATGATGTGGCCATCAACCAGTCGTCGGCCATTTTTGAGTTGCACAAAGCCAATCCCGGCCTGGGCTGGCGGGCTCTGTTCCGGCATGGCATGGTCATCGGGCGCGACCATATTGCGGCTATGGTCAACACCTTGCTGCTGGCCTATGCCGGCGTGGCCTTGCCGCTCCTGCTCCTGTTTTCGGTCTACAGCGAACCGCTGAGCACAACCCTCAACCGTGAGATCATGGCCGAAGAGATCGTGCGCACCCTCGTCGGCAGCCTGGGGCTGCTGGCCGGTGTGCCGTTGACGACCCTGATCGCCGCCCTGGTTGCCCGGCGCAAGCCCTCCGATCCGAAGCGGATAGACCAGAAACTTGAAGAGGACAGGATGGGATGAGTGAATCAGTATCGCCCACACCTGCAACTTCCGCGGCCGTTTGCTGTTGCCTGCCGTAGGCGGGTTCTGTCGGCTGCTGGCGGGGGCGCCGGGGTGATCCGATCCGGCTGGAGCCGATCCGAAAAAAGGGCCAGGCAGTTCCGAACCGCCCGGCCCTGGGGAAGCCCGCTACGACCAATCGGGCCGCAACCGGTCCCGGCCTGACAGGTATCGCTCCACCGCCATCGCGGCTCTGGCCCCCTCGGCAGCAGCAATGACCGCCTGCTTGAGGTGATGACACAGCACATCGCCTGCGGCAAAGACGCCGGGGATGCTGGTCTGCATCGCCTCATCCACCATCAGACACCCTGTCTCCATGGCCGGGAATTGGTCCTCCAGGAAATCGGTGATCGGCCTGCCCCCTTGCAGGTAGATAAAGACGCCGGCGACCGGGATCCTCTGCGCCTCGCCTTTGGCCGGAGCCACCACCACCCCCTCCACC
>Ga0209101_1001007_pt1 | contig 22140 bp, 15 predicted proteins | sample ConPoolayeCmetaG_FD_185481 | JGI IMG/M metagenome (GOLD analysis project Ga0209101, IMG submission 185481) | Hot spring microbial mat communities from California, USA to study Microbial Dark Matter (Phase II) - Cone Pool mat layer C metaG... ...
CCACCAGCCCCCACCCCTGAGCCCGAGCGGCTCATTGCCATCGCCCTCGAGGATGCGCGCAAGGCCGAGCAGTTCCTCGACGCTCAGGCGATGGGCGAGCTCGTCGCCGCCTCCTTTACCAGCATCGAGGACGGTGTCCGCCTGGGCGGCGCCTTTGCCTTCCTGGAGCCCCTGCGGCGCGAACGGGAGCGCGGCGTCCTCGTGCACGAACTCTCCTTCGAAGACGTCATCATCCGCGTCTACGGCGCCAGCGCCATCGCCAGCTACACCTACCGCAAGGGGTGGCGCGACGGCGGCCGGCACCACCAGCGCCACGGGTGGTCCAGCGACGTCTTCGAGTTGCGCGACGACGGCGCCTGGATCCTCGTGCACCGCCACCGATGTTCGGACTCCTCCCCCCGCCGCACGCCATCCAGATAAGGTTTCCCCCGGGCCCTGGCGGGCGGCCGCTTGATTGGCGAAAGCGAACTCGCCGCCTCACCCACGGCGCGCCGGGTCCGAGGCCGAAGCCGGCGAACGCGCCCCGGGGTGGGGAACGGGCGAGGCGTAGGCCTAGCTGGAAAGCGATGCCAATCGATCCGCAGAGGGATACCGCACCGTCACCACCGTGTGAATCCCTCCCCGCAACCGGTAGTCCAGCGTCACGTCCATCTCCACCGGCCGGCACGCCCGCACCAGGTCGTCAAGGACGCGGTTGGCGGCGTGTTCCTGGTAGATCCCCACGGAGCGGAACGAAGTCAGGTAGTACTTCACCGATTTCAGCTCCAGGCACACCTGGTCCGGCACGTAGCGCACCGTCAGCGTGCCGAAATCCGGAAGCCCTGAAAAGGGACACACGCATGACCACTCGTCGGTGGAGATCACAACCTCGGCCCGCCGGCCGCGATACTCGTACGGGAACGTCTCCAGTACCTCGGGGGTCACCGCCTCCACCCCCGCGAAATCAAACCTCCTGCCTTCCGCTTGCACCATAGCCCACCTCCCGGGTCGAGCCTCCTTTGGGCCCGTGCCAGGCTACCAAAGCACCACCCCAAGCCGTGGTCCCCACCGTCCGCCAGCGCCAACCGCACGTTCTCCGCGCCCTGGGAGCCTGTCGGAGAATGGGGCAGTTGGGGAGTTGGCGGAGGCTGACACGGGATCACTGTGCCGTGACGACGTCTGGAGCATAAGATCCACTAGCGCAGTTGGAGCGGCGCCGGCTCGAGGGTTGATCGCAAGGGATGGGGAGGGGAAGGACCGGGGTCGGGCGCCGACCCACCCGGCGGTGATGCTGAAGCCGGACATTGGCTAGTCCGGCAAGGAGAGAAGGTCCGCGCAGACCAGCCAGTGGGCGACCGCTGAGGAGATACCGGATCGTCGGCTCGCGAAGGTTGGACCTCCTCTCGGCAAGCCCCGACAACGTGGTCGGCAAGCGGCTGATCGCCTACCTCCGCCACAGCCGCTCGAAGCCCTCGGATCGGAACATGTCCAGCCACACCCAAACCGCACAGCACGCCAGAATTAGACAGGGCCACAGCGCTCACAAGGCCAGAGGGGAGGCTCGAGGGACCTCTCAACCCCGGCTTGGCTCACGTCACCCGCGCACGGGCAACGCCGACCGCGCCCGCCAACCACCTGCCTGTCTGAGCGCACCTACTCCGACGGACTTTTCGGGGCATGTCCCGCGCAGGTGGCAACCGAGTTGATCCACCGGTTTTTCAACACCTCCACCTGCCTCTTCGTCCCCGCATCCCAAGCCGGGGGTTTTTTGCCCTGTGCACTCTGCCCCTTGCCCTTCCCCTAGCGCGGGTCGCCCGGCGTTTGTCGTCCCGCCCACTCCTGCAGCGGGCGGACGGAGGCGGGGCGGCGACGCAGGGAGGCGATCGCCTCCGCCACCGCCAGCGCGCCGGGAATCGTGGCGCTGTAGGGGACTCCGAGCTCGAGGGCGCCGCGGCGGATCGCCGCCCCGTCGCGGTGGGCCCGCCCGCCCGAGGCCGTGTTCACCACGAGCTGGATTTCGCCGTTGACCATCAGATCGACGGCGTGCGGCCGCCCCTCTGAGACTTTGCGCACCACCCCGGCGCGCATCCCCGCCTCCGCCAGTCTGGCGGCCGTGCCGGCGGTGGCGAGGATCCTGAACCCCAACTCCTCGAAGCGCGCCGCGAGCGCGGCGGCGCGCGGCTTGTCCACGTCGGCCATCGAGATGAAAACCGCCCCGCCGGCCAGCGGCAGTTTCACGCTGGCGCCAAGCGCGGCCTTGGCGAACGCTTCACCGAAGGTGTCCGCCATTCCCATCACCTCGCCGGTGGAGCGCATCTCGGGGCCGGGCAGCGGATCCACGCCCGGGAACCGGTCGTAGGGAAACACGGGCATTTTCACCGCGACGCCCAGCGGCACCCCATCGGTGACCCTGAGGTCCTTAACGCGCGCGCCGCAGCACACGCGCGCCGCCAGGGCCGCCCACGGCACGCCGGTTGCCTTGGAGATGAACGGCACCGTACGCGAGGCGCGCGGGTTGGCCTCGAGCACATAGACCAGGCCATCGCGCAGCGCCAGCTGGACGTTGAGCAGTCCGACGACGCCCAGCTCACGCGCCAGGGCGCGGGCGATGCGGCGCACCTCGGCGGCAACCTCCAGCCCCAGGGAGATCGCGGGGAAGACGCACGAGGAGTCGCCGGAGTGGATACCGGCTTCCTCGATGTGCTCCAGCACGCCGCAGATGACCACGTCGGTGCCGTCGGAGAGGGCATCGACGTCGATCTCGGTGGCGCGCTCGAGAAAGTGGTCGATCAGCACCGGGTCCTTCGGGGTCACCATCACCTCGCGCTCCCAGTACTCCACCAGCTCCGACTCCCGATAGACGAGCTGCATGCCGCGCCCCCCGAGCACGTACGACGGCCGGACGAGGATTGGGTAGCCGAGCGCCTCGGCGATCTTGGTGGCCTCGTCAAGCGAGAACACCGTGCCGCCTGGCGGCCGCCGCAAACCGAGCCTTTCGGTCACTGCGGCGAAGCGCTCCCGGTCCTCGGCGAGGTGGATCGCCTCCCAGGAGGTACCGAGGATTTGCACCCCGGCCTGCGCGAGTTCACGAGCGCGCTTGAGGGGTGTCTGGCCGCCGAACTGCACCAGCACGCCCTCGGCCTTCTCTCGCGCGACGACGTCGAGGATCTCCTCACAGGTCAGCGGCTCGAAGTAGAGCCGGTCCGCCGCATCCCAGTCGGTGGAGACCGTCTCCGGGTTACAGTTAACCATCACCGCGTCACGCCCCTCGGCGCGCAAGCCGTCGATGGCCTGTACGCAGCAGGCGTCGAACTCGATCCCCTGCCCGATGCGCACCGGTCCGGAGCCGAGGATCACGACCGCCGGGCGCTGCCCCGGGGGTACCTCGTCGAGTGTGCCGAACGACCCGTACAAGTACGGCGTCGCGGCCGCGAACTCGCCGGCGCAGGTGTCGACCTTGCGGTAGCGCCGCACCGCGCCGGCCGCGCTGCGCGCCGCCCGCACTTCGCTCTCCGGCCTGCGCAGCAGGCGGGCGAGGTCGGCATCGCCGAAGCCAAGCCGCTTGGCGGCGGCGAGCGTCTCAAAATCGCCGAGGCCCCCATCGACGATCGCCCGCTCAGCCGCCACGAGGCCGGCGATGCGGTGGACGAACCAAGGGTCCCAGCGGGTGAGTTGCTCGATGCGCGCCGTGGGAAAGCCGCGCCGCAGCGCTTCGGCAGCCGCCCACAGGCGCTCGGAGTTGGGAACCGCGAGGCGCTCGGCCAGCGCCTCGTCGTCGAGCACCGCGATGGGTCGCGGCGCAGCCAGACCCGCGCGCCCCTGCTCCAGCGACCGCACGGCCTTCAGCAGCGCCTCCTCAAACGTCCGACCGATCGCCATCACCTCGCCCACCGACTTCATCGAGGTGCCGAGTTGGTCAGCGGTGTCCGGGAACTTCTCGAACGCAAAGCGAGGGATCTTGACGACGACGTAGTCGAGCGCCGGCTCGAACGACGCCGGCGTGCTCCTGGTGATGGCGTTGACGATTTCGTCGAGGCGGTAGCCGAGCGCCAGCTTGGCGGCGATGCGCGCGATCGGGAACCCTGTGGCCTTGGAGGCGAGCGCCGACGAGCGCGACACCCGCGGGTTCATCTCGATGACCACCCACTCGCCGCTGTGCGGGTTGACGGCGAACTGCACGTTGGCGCCACCGGTCTCGACGCCGACCGTCCGCAGACAGACGGTCGCCGCGTCGCGCAGCACCTGGTACTCCTTGTCGGTGAGCGTGAGCGCCGGCGCCACGGTGATCGAGTCACCGGTGTGCACGCCCATGGGGTCGAGGTTTTCGATGGAGCAGACGATCACGACGGTGTCCGCGCGGTCGCGCATCACCTCAAGCTCGTACTCTTTCCACCCGACCACGGCGCGCTCGACCAACACCTCGCGCACCGGCGAGGCCTCGAGCGCGGCGTGCATCGCGTGACGGTATTCCTCGCGGTTGTAGACCAGCGCCGCACCGCTGCCGCCGAGGGTGAACGACGGGCGGAGGATCGCCGGAAACCCAACGATGTCGGCCGCCGCGTCGGCCCCCTCGAGCTCCCTCACCGTCACCGACGGCAGCACCGGCAGGCCGGCGGCGCGCATGGCCTCGCGAAAGAGCTCCCGGTCCTCGGCGGTGCGAATCGCCTCCACGGTCGCGCCGAGCAGCGTGACCCCGAGGCGGTCGAGCACCCCGGACTTGGCCAGCTCGACCGCCGTGTTCAGGGCGGTCTGGCCGCCGAGCGTCGGCAGCAGCGCGTCGCACTTCTCGCGCTCGAGAATCGCCGCCACCACCTCCGGGGTGATCGGCTCGACGTACGTCGCATCGGCGCGCTCGGGGTCGGTCATGATCGTCGCCGGATTGGAGTTCACCAGAACGACGCGCAGCCCCTCCTCGCGCAGCGCCTGCACGCCCTGCACGCCCGAGTAGTCGAACTCGCACGCCTGGCCGATGCGGATAGGCCCGGCGCCGATGATGCAGGCGTTCTTGACCTCCACTCGACGGGGCACTAGCAGTCCCTCCCGTGGCCGGCGCAACGCGCGGTGAGAGTCGAGAGCCAACCCAACGCTGCGGCGAAAGCGCCGAACCGGGTGAGGGGGGGCAGCGGCCCGCCCACCGCTGTTACACTGTTCTCTCCTGGCACCCGGCCTGCGCAGCGGCTGCTCCGCAGACCTCGCTTCGCTCTCCAGTCTGGCCTTTCGGCCCTCGACCCGGGCATGCCTACCCCCGTCACGCTGGCCTCCTGCAGCGCTCGACAAAGCGTATGAAGACGCCGAGCGCGTCGTGCGGGCCCGGGCCAGCCTCGGGGTGGAACTGGATCCCCTCGGCGCCGAGCTCTGCCGCCGCGATCCCCTCGATCGAACCGTCGGTGAGGTTCGTCATGGTCACGCGGACGCGCTCTGGCAGCGTCGCCGGGTCGACCGCGTAGTTGTGGTTCTGAGAGGTGATCCAAACCGCTCCAGTGTCGTGGTCGCGCACCGGATGGTTGCCGCCGTGGTGGCCGAAACGCAGCTTGTACGTGCGGCCACCCAGCGCTAGACCCAGGAGCTGGTGCCCGAGGCAAACGCCGAGGAGCGGCACCTTCCCGAGCAGGCTGCGGATCGTTTCCGGAACGGCGCCGACCGCCGCCGGGTCGCCGGGACCGTTGGAGATCACCACACCAGCCGGCATCGCCGCGAGGATCGTCGCGGCGGGGGTGTCCGGCGGCACCACGGTGACGGCCGCTCCGGCGCCGGTGAGCTCGCGCAGGAGCGAGTTCTTGACGCCGCAGTCCACGACGGTGATTGGGGTCGTCCCCACAGCCGTCGCGCGCGGTGCCGATGGCGACAGCCACGGTCCCGCCGACCACGGTGCCGCAGCGCTGCGGGCGACCCTGTGCGCCCAGTCGCAGCCGTCCGTGCCGACGGCGCGGCCGGCCAGGGCGCGCGCCTCCTCGGGGGTGACACCGTCGCCACACGCCAACACCCCCGGGAGCGCTCCCACCTCGCGCAGGTGGAGCACCAGCGCGCGGGTGTCAAACCCCCACCCCACCGGCACGCCCGCCTCGCCGAGGCGATCGAGAAGGTCTCGTTCGCAGCGCCAGTTCGAAGCCAGGAAGGAGAGATCGGGCACCACCAGCCCCGCGGCCCAGAAGCGCGCCGACTCCGCGTCGTCGGCGTTGGTGCCGACGTTGCCGACGTGCGCCGCGGTGAGGACGAGGATTTGCCCGGCGTACGAGGGGTCGGTGAGCATCTCCTGGTAGCCGAACATCGCGGTGTTGAACACCACCTCGCCGCTCGCCACGCTGGCCGGCCCGGCCGCAAATCCGGCGAACGTCGAGCCGTCGGCAAGGGCCAGCCAGGCGCGGCGGGGCTTGGTCAACAGTGGCGGAAGGAGGGTTTTATCCATGAGCTTTTCCGCACCACCCCAAAACGGTTAGTACGGCGGTCACGAGCGCCTCCGGGCCGCGCGCGGCCCGCTGCGGCCGAGGATTTCCCACAGGCGGCGGGCGATTCGCCGGTTCGCGCCGGCACCCGCGACCGCCACCAGGATCGTGTCATCGCCGGCGACCGATCCGACGGCACCGGGTAGGTCGAGACGGTCGAAGGCCAGCGCGACGCCGGGCGCCTCGCCGGGGGGAGTCTTGAGGACGAGCAGGTTCGGCCCGGCGGGAGCAATCCCGAGCAAGTAGGCGCGGATGCGCTCCTCGGCGGGGTTGGCGCCGTGCTCGGGCGGCGCTGGCAGCGCCCAGGCGCCGCCGATCTTGACGAGGCCGAGCGCCTGGATGTCGCGCGAGACGGACGCCTGGCTCGCCTCGGCGCCGGCGGCCTGGAGCGCCGCCACCAGCTCCGCCTGGGTCTCGACGCGGCGGGTCGCAATGATCCCGCGGATCAGTTCGCGCCGGCGGCGCGCGCTTCGCACCTCAGTTCTCCTTTCTGGGCACACCCGCAAGTGCGGCCAGCGCCCTGGCAAAACGGCGCCGCCTCCCGGCAAGCGCGCGACGGCAGCGCCCGATCTCCCGCCGCAGCTCGGCCAGACCCAGGTTGCCAGGGTTGCCGAGGGCGGTGCGTGACACTAGCACAGCATCAAGCCCCAGCGCAGGCGGTGGTGCACCGGACTCAAGCTTTGCCGCCACTTCACGGTAGGCGGCACGGAACGGCGCGCCGCCGCGCGCCCGGCGCAGCGCTTCGTCCGTTGCAAACAACTCCGGTGACAGCGCCGCGGTGCAGCGCTCGCGGTCGACGCCGAGCTGCGGTATCGCGGCCGCCATCATCGCGGCCATCTCGGCGACGGCGTCGAGGCCGCGCATCACAGTCCCCTTGGTAAGCTGCAGGTCACGGTGGTAACCGCCAGGCAACTTGCCGGCCAGCGGCACCGCCTGCGCCAGGTAGCCGTCAAAAAGCGCGGCGCGCCCCCGCGTCAACTCGCAGACATCTGGGTTGCGCTTGTTCGGCATGATGCTGGAGCCGGTGGCGAGCTCAGCGGGCAGAAGCAGGAATCCGAACTCCTCCGAGGTGAAAAGGATCACGTCCCACGCCAGCTTGCCGAGGTCGTGCGCCACGCCCCACGCCGCCGCCAGCGCCACCACCTCGAATTTGCCGCGGCTTGCGGCGACGGCGGTGACGTTGCGCTGCACGCCGGCGAAGCCGAGGGCGCGGGCCGCCGCCGCGCGGTCGAGCGGCAGCGGCACGCCAAACCCGGCCGCCGAACCAAGGGGCGAGCGGTCGATGAGGTCGAGTGCCGCTGACAGCGGTCCGAGATCGTCGAGCAGCAGCTCGGCGTAGCCCGCCGCCCACAGCCCAAGCGTGGACGGCATCGCCCGCCGCTGGTGGGTGTAGCCGGGGAGCAACACGCAGCGGTGGCGACGCGCGAACTCCGCCAGGGCGTCGGCGACGTCGAGCAGCGAGGTGCCCAGCGACAGCAGCGCGTCCTTGAGGTAGAGCCGAAGATCGACCGCCACCTGATCGTTGCGCGAGCGACCCAGGTGAATCGTCTCGCCCACCGCCCCGAGGCGCGCCACCAGGGCATGCTCCACGGCGGTGTGCACGTCCTCGTCGTCCTCCCCGATGGCAAACGCGCCGCGCCGCGCGTCGGCGAGCAACCGGCGAATGGCGGACCGCAGCCGCCCGGCGTCGCGGCGCCCGACGAGACCTCCGTTTTCCAGCGCCACCAGATGCCCAAGCGTCCCCAGCAGGTCCCACTCCAGCAGCGGGGCGTCCCAAACCCGGTCGTCGCCGACGGTAAAGGCGCACACCTGCTCACTCAACCGCTCGCCGCCACCCCACAGCGTCCGGGTCATGACAGGTACTCCCTCGCCACGCCGGCGTACAGGCCGACCGCGGCGCGCACCTCATCGAGCTCCACCCACTCGTCGGCGGTGTGGGAGACACGCGATAAACCGGGGCCGAGCTTGGCGGCGTCGGCACCGCGCAGGAACACCCAATCGGAGCAGGTCGGGGAGGTGATCTCGCGCGCCGCCGGTGCCACCCGTCGCACCACCGCCGCGCCGGCCTCAAACCCGATCCTCCCCTTGATACCGAGCACGGTCTCGCCGAGATGGATGCCGCGCCCGACGGCGAACGGCTCCAGCCGTGCGGCAAGCGCCTCGGCGAGCTCAGGGCCGGCCATTGCAGTGGCATCGAGGGTCACCGGCAGGCCCGCTTCCCAGCCGATGGTGACCTCGCCCCCGGCGGCGCTGCGGGGAGTGCTGGCACCCAACTCATCCCACGCGTCGTCCGGCGGCGCCGCCCACGGGTCGTGCGTCCAGCCGCCGCCCAGCGTCGCCCCCCACAGGCCGCGGTTGATAAAGTAGCGCGAAGCGCCCTCCGGCACCGGGATCCCCCGCTTCTCCAGCCAGGCGATCGCCTCGACGCGCTGAAGGCCCAGCTCGCGGATCGGCGTGACGATGGGGGTGCCGGGCAGCAGCACGCGACAGGCAACGTCGAAGCGCACCTGGTCGTTGCCGGCGCCGGTCGAGCCGTGCGCCACCGCGTCGGCCGAGAGCTCCTTCGCCACCCGCGCCACTTCAATCGCTTGCTGCGTGCGCTCGGCAGCCACCGAGACGGGGTAGACGCCGCCGCGCAGCACGTTGCCGCGGATGAGGGTGGCCACAAAGCGGTCGAACACCTGCGCCCGCGCGTCAACCTCGTGATGCGCCACGGCGCCGGCCGCCCGGCTCTGCACGGCCACCCGATCGAGCTCGGCGCGACTCATGCCGCCGGTGTTCACCACCACGGTGGTCACCTCGGCGCCGCGCTCGGCGGTGAGCCAGGCGGCGCAGAACGTCGTGTCGAGCCCGCCCGAGAACGCGAGCACGATGCGCCGCCGAGAGCCGTTGTGTGCAAGTGAATGCTCCATGAGTTGCGAATAATTATTCACTCTCGTTCAAATATCAAGCGCCGCGCTCGCCCACCGTTCCCGGTTCTTCGAAACGTCCCCACGGGTCGCTCGTGAACGACGTCCCCTTTCGGGTTTCAAGCAAGCTATCCTTCATCCGAGAGCTCACCCCGTCCCGGCGCCGCCGGCACGGGTGGAGGCTCTCGGGCGCCCGCTGACGCGTCGCAACCTCGCCGGCCGGCTCGATCAGCGCGCAGCGGCGGGTGTCGAACTCGGAGCCGCCGCAGCCCAGTTCAGCCACATCAAAACCGGCTTGCCACGGGAAGTGTGCCGCCGCGCAGCGCAGCCGGGCAGGCGCTAGCCACGGGCCGCGAGAAGTGCCTGGAGCTCCTCGTCCCGCAGTATGCGATCGGCCCGCTTGGCGGCGGCCAGCAGGCGCGCCACTACCTCCTCGGTGGGCTCGTACCCGCGCTCCGCCAGCCAGTGGCGGACGTTGGAGGCCCCCGACATGGGGCCCACCTCCAGCACCTGCCGCTGCCCCACCCAGGACGCTGGAACCGCCGAGTACACCAGGTCCGCCAGCGCCGCCTCACCCTTGGCGGTAGCCTTGAGGATGGCGGCGGCGTGCACACCCGTGGAGGTGCGGTACGCATCCCGGCCCACGATCGGCTGCCCTGGGGGCACCTCGATCCCCAGGATGGCCGCCCCGTGGCGCACGTAGGCGGACAGGCCGGAGAGGTCGGCATCGCACCACCCCAAAAGGCGAGCGTTGACCAGCAGCTGCTCCATGGGGGCGTTCCCCACTCGCTCCCCCACCCCCAGCACGGTGCCGTGCAAGCGATCGGCGCCGGCCGCCGCCGCTGCCAGCGCGTTGGCCGTGGCGAGCCCGCGATCGTTGTGGCCGTGCCAGTCCAGGCCCACCTCCTCGCCGCCGGCGGCGCGAATCACCTCGCCCATGAAGCCCACGATGCGCGCCGCCCCCGCCGGCGTGGCGTGCCCCACCGTATCGGCGACGCACACCCGCCGCGCGCCGCTGCGCACCGCCGCACCGACGATGCGTTCGAGATCGTCGGGGTGGGAGCGGGTAGTGTCCTCGGTCACGAAAGTCACTGGCGCCCCGTGCGCCACCGCCGTGCGCACGCACCGCTCCGCCCGCCGCAGCACGTCGTCCAGCGTCCACCCTTCCACGAACAGGCGAATCGGCGAGGCGCCCACGAACAGCGCGATCTCCACCTCGCATCCGGTGTGGTAGGCGATCTCGAGGATCGGCACGATGTCGCTCTCGGTGGTGCGCGCCGCGCAGTTGGGCACGATGGGGAGACGCGAGGCGACGATCTCAGCCACCAGCGCGCGGGCGTCCGCCGCGGCGCGGGGACCGGCGCCGGGCAGCCCCACGTCAGCGGAGGTGATTCCCAGCGCCGCCGCCCGGTGGAGAAACTCCACCTTTTCCTCCAGCGAGGGGTTCTTCACCGACGGACTCTGCAACCCGTCGCGCAGCGTTTCATCGTCGAAGGACAGCGTACGCCGCGGGGGTGCGGCTTCCTCCCCGGCGTTCCAGTCGTGGATCAGGTACGCGCCGTCGACCATTGCCGTCACGAGGCGCCAGCGGCCCTACTGCGGCCGCTGCAGCACCGGTACCGACTGGAGCACCTCGGGGTTGGCCGCGGTGACCAGCGGCCCCGGGTCCTCGCCGGCCAGCACGCGGCGGAGAGCGCCGCGCAGTATCTTACCCGAACGGGTCACCGGCAGCGCCGGCACCCACACCACCGCGGAGGGACGCAAGGCGGCGCCGAGGGCCGATGCCACGTGCTCGGCCACCTCGCGTCCGAGCTGCTGGCTGCCGGCGGCCGGGTCAGCTGCCACCGCGACCAGCACCAGCTGCGTCCCCTTGACGGGGTCCGGCAGCCCCACGGCCGCCGCCTCCCGCACCGCCGGGTGGGTGAGGGCGGCCGCCTCCACCTCGCCCGGGCCGACGCGCTTGCCCGCCACCTTGAGGGTGTCGTCGGCCCGGCCGGTGAGGAACCACTGGCCGTCCTCGTCGATGCGCGCCCAATCGCCGTGGTCCCACACCTGCTCGCCAAAGCGCGCGAAGTACGTCTCCAGGTAGCGAGCGGGATCGCCGAGAAAGCCGCGGGTCATGTTGGGCGCCGGGTTCCGGCACACCAGATACCCCACCCCGCCCCGCACCGGCTGCCCCGACTCGTCCACCACGTCCACGTCCATGCCCAGCGCTGGCCCCTGCAGCGACGTGGCCTTCAGCGGCGCCACCGGCAGGGGCGCCAGCAGGCACCCCATGAGCTCGGTACCCCCTGAGATATTGATCACCGGGCAGCGCCCGCCGCCTACACCATGGTGGTACCAAAGGTAGGCCTCCTCGTCCCACGGTTCGCCGGTGGAGCCCAGGATGCGCAGGCCCTGGAGGGGGTGGAAGTCGCAGGGCGCGCGGTGGTGTTGCCGCAACACCCGCGCCGCCGTGGGCGCCAGGCCCAGGTGGGTCACGGCGTGGCGGGCCGCCACCTCCCACAACCGCCCCGGCTGGGGGTAGTCGGGCGCGCCGTCCAGCAGTACCACCGTCCCCCGGTGGAACAGCACCCCGAGGATCTCCCACGGCCCCATCATCCAGCCGATGTCGGTGAGCCACAGCATGCGCTCGCCCGGCCGCAGGTCCAGGTGGTACCCGACTTCCTTGGCGGTCACCACCAGCACCCCGGCGTGGGTGTGGACCACCCCCTTGGGCCGGCCGGTGGTCCCCGAGGTGTACAGGATCAGCGAGCGCGCCGAGGCCGGCAGGGGGACGGTGCGCTGCACCGGCGAGGCGGCCGCCTCGAGCTCGTGCCACCAGCGGTCGCGCGCCGTCCAGGGGATCGCCTCGCCGCGGTGGCGCAGCACGACGACGTGCTCGACAGCGGGGGCCAGTTCGGCGGCCCGCTCGGCGGCGGGCTTGAGCTCCACCGCCTTTCCGCGTCGCTGGGTACCGTCGGCGGTGAGCAACACCCGCGCGCCGGCGTCGGCGAGGCGCGCCGCCAGCGCTTCGGGGCCGAAGCCGGCGAACACCGGCACCGGTACGGCGCCAATCTTCAGGCACGCAAGGAGCGCCACCACCACGTCGACGGTCATCGGCAGGTAGAAACCCACCGCGTCGCCGACACCCACCCCCAAACCGGCCAGGGCGCCGGCGAAGCGCGCCACTCGCCCGTGCAGCTCCTCGTAAGTCAGCAGTTGTGGTTCCCGCCCCTCGCCCTCGGCGATCACCGCCGGCTGCCCACCCCACCCGTTGCGCAGGTGGCGATCCAGGACGTTGTGGACCACGTTGATCTCGCCGCCTAAAAACCATTCGCACCAGGGCAAGCCGCGGCTGGCATCCAGCAGCTGGCGGTATGGCGTGAACCACTCCACCCCGAGATCGTCGAGGATCAAGGGGTAAAACCACTGCGGCTCGGCCGCGGCGCGGCGCCGCAGCTCGCCCACCTCGCTCACCCCCGCCCGGCGCATCAGGCGCGCCACGTGGGAGTTGGCGAGATCGTCGGGGCGCGGGTGCCACACCCAGCCGCCGGCGGCGGTCATTCCATCACTCCCCCGTCCTCCCCCGCCAGCCAGCTCCGGTTGTAGCCGGCCGCCTCGATGCGGCGAGCGTGGTCGGTGGGCAGCAGCGGTGCGAAGGTGTCGATCATCACTGCCAGCTCCTCGGTGCGCTTACTACCGATCGACGCCTCGTAGCGCCCGGGGTGGGGCCCGTGGGGCAGTCCCGGCGGGTGGAGGGTAAGCGAGCCGGGGCCGACCCCGCGGCGGCTGGTGAAGTTCCCAGCCACGTAGAAAATCACCTCGTCGCAATCCACCGAGGAGTGGGGGTACGGACAGGGGATGGCCCGCTCGTGGAAGTCCACCATGCGCGGTACGAAGGAACACACCACAAAGCCGCCGCCGGCGAAGGTGGTGTGAATGGTCGGGGGCAGGTGCACGAGCCCGGTCTTGGGCTGGAAACAGAGGATGGGGAAGGCGAACGGCCACACCTGGCCGTCCCACCCGACGACGTCGAAAGGATCGTTGACGTACTCGAAGCGGGACAGGCGGCCGTGGCGCAGGAGGGTGAGAATTCGCGGCGCCTGCAACGTCGACGGCCCCCCGTCAGGCCACGCTGGCTCGCGGAAGTCCCGGTGGCTGTAGGGCGCCTCCATGAGCAACTGTCCTGAAGGGTTGCGAAACTGTCTGGGGACGTCGATAAAGCTGCGCCCCTCGATAATCAAAAAGAAAGCCGGCTCGGCGAGTCGAATGCGGTGGGGCAGGGCGCGGGGGATGAACACGTAGTCGCCCTCCCCAAACTCCAGCACGCCCAGGGGCGACTCCACCCGGCCGCGGCCAGAGTGCACGAAGAGCAGTTCGTCGCCGTCGCCGTTGGCCACCAGCGTGGCGTCGTCCTCGCTGGGTCGCCCCACCCACACACCGATGTCCTTGTTGGCCAAGAGCAGCCGGCGAGCGAGAAACGGCTGCCCGCCCGGCGGGAGCTGGGCGCCGAGGAAGTGCCGGCGGCGCACCGGCCCGTCCCAGCCGGGGGCAGCCGCCCCCGGATGGGGCCCCAAATCCTCTTCGGCCCGCACCCAGTGGGGCTCGCGGCGGTGATACATGATGGTATACGTCCCCTCAAAGCCGCGCCGGGTGAAGCAGTGCTCGTACGCCAGCCGCCCGTCCACCTCGAACACCGTGTGTGGCTTGGACGGCACAGAGCCGCGCTGCAGCCGGTGGATCACAACGACACCTCCTCTCGCGTCGCGGGTGCAATGCCTCAGGAGCCGGCGCCAGCGGCCAGCTGGCGCTGCACCTGCTCCCGCCTCTCCTGGTCGCGCTCGATGGCCTCGAAGAGGGCGCGGAAGTTGCCCTCACCGAAACCCCTCGCGCCCTTGCGCTGGATCACCTCATAAAAGAACGGCCCCGCCTTCTCGTCGCCGTACAGCACGCCGCCTTCGACCATGAAGATCTGTAGCAAATACCGCTCATCGGCCCCGTCCACCAGGATCCCCAGCCGGCGCAAGTCGTCCAGGTTCTCCTCGAGGTTGTGCACCCCCAGGCGGGCGAGCCGGGCCGGCAGCATGTCGTAGTACGTGGCGGGGGTGTCCAGGAATTCGATCCCGCGGCTGCGTAACCCCTCCACCGCCGGCACGATGGCCGGCACGTGGAACGCCACGTGTTGCACCCCCGGGCCGTGATTCCCCTCCACGAAGGTGTAAATCTGGCTGGCCTCGTAATTAGGGGCGGCGGGTTCGTTGTTGGCGAGCTTGATGCCCGACTCGGGGTCGGTCATGACGATGGAGGCCAGCCCCGAGCCGCCGTTACCCCCGCGCAGATCCGAGGTGTGGAAATGGACGCGCCAGAACTCCGCAAAACCTAAGACGTCGCGCAGCCAGGTGACGAACGGCTCGATGGTCAAAAAGTTCGAGGTGACATGGTCAACCACCTGAAAACCGAAGGGGTTGTCCTCCGGCTCCTGGGGCAGCGGCGTGAACCCCGGCGGGAGGGCGTCGTTGGCCCGTTCCACAAAGCGCAGCCGCACATCCCCCAGGGGTGTGGCGATTTCAAAGTAGCGGTAGGGCCGGCCGCGGTGATCGGGCTCGGAGACAATCCCGGTGATGAAGGTGGCGGCGCGCTCCTCCAGGCGCCTGCGGGCGGCCTCCACGTCCCGCACGCGCAGCGTGAGCACCGCCACGCCGTCGGGATGCCGACGCAGCCAGCGCTCGGCGCGGGAGCCGCGCTCCCGCGGCGTCACGCAGATCACCCTCGCCCGGCCTGCGCCGAACATCACCGCGTCCTCCCCCTGCTCCGCCGCGTGGCGCGGATCCAGCCGGGCCACCTCCGGCACCCTCATCATGGTGGTATAAAACCGCCGGCTGCGCTCCAAATCGGCCACGATAAAGTGAAACGCATCCCAGCCGATGATCCCCAAATTGCTCTCTTCTCCGGCCATTCCCTACCCCCCTTTGCGCTGTCGGACGGGTACCCCTGCAAGGGGTTACCCCGGCTTGGTGCACCTGCGAGATAACGCTCGTGACCCAGCGTTTATTCGCCGGGCGGCGATCACTCGGGGTGAAACTGCGGCGGCCGCCGGGACAAGAACGCCTCGGTGCCCTCGCGGGCGTCGGGGGAGCCGAAGCACAGGCCGAACAACGCCGCTTCCATCTCCAGCGCCTTTTCGAGGGGTGCATCCAGCCCCGCCGCCACCGCCTCCAGGCAGCGGCGCACCGCCGCCGGCGATACCGCCAAGATCTCGGCGGCCAGCTGCTGCACCGCCTCGGCCAACTGGTCGCCTTCCACCACGCGGTTCACCAACCCCCAGGACAGCGCCGTGGCGGCGTCGATCATGCCGCCGGTGAGGAGCAGCTGTAAAGCCCGTCCACGCCCCACCAGGCGGGGCAAGCGCTGGGTACCGCCGTAGCCGGGGATCAATCCCAGCTTGACCTCCGGCTGGCCAAAGCGAGCGTTGCTGGAGGCCACCCGCAGGTGGCACGCCATGGCCAGCTCGCACCCCCCACCCAACGCGAAGCCGTTCACCGCCGCGATCACCGGCTTGGGAAAGCGTTCGATGGCGTTGAACAGCTCCTGGCCGCGGCGCGCCAGCTCCTGCGCCTGCGCCGTGGACAGCCCGCTGAACTCGCCAATGTCGGCGCCGGCCACGAAGGCCTTCTCGCCGACCCCGGTGATCACCACCGCGCGCACCTCCCGCGCCACCTTCGCCGCCACCAGGGCATCGGCCACAGCGGCCAGCACCTCACGGTTGAGGGCGTTGAGTTTGTCCGGCCGGTTGATGGCCAGCCAGCGCACCCCCTGCCGATCCTCGACGTTAAGTACGGTCGCAGCACTCATGAAAAACCTCCCTTTCAGCTGGGACAGCCGACAACATTGAAGATTACCGTGTCCCCGCCCCTGCGCGCGAGCGCAAAGGCCGCTCCTCGCTCACGCCGCGCCGCGCTGTAGTACAGTGGAACTCCATGGATGCGGACGATTCCCGCCTGAGCCAGCTCATCCACCCCGATGTGACCATCGAGGAGCTGGTGGCGCGCGTGCCCCAGGCACCGGCGTTGTTGCGCCGCTGGGGGATCGTGTGCGTGCAGTGCGGCGAGCCGGTGTGGGGCACCCTCCAGGAGGTGGCGGCGGCCAGGGGGATTACCGATCTCGGCGAGATCTTGAACGAGCTGCGCACGGCCATGGCCCGGCAACCCGGCTGACCGCGGCTGCGTATACTGGCAGCGTGAGGGGACTGCGACTCATCGCAGCGCTGCTGCTCGCCAGCGCTCTCGGTGCCTGCGCGTCCAGCACGGCGTCGTTGACCTTCCTGGAGCCGGCCCAGTGGGAAGCGGCGCTGCGCTCTCGCGGCGTCGACCCCGCCCAGGTCCCCAACCCCCTGGCCTTCACCCCCGAGATGCGCGCCGAGGCGCTGCGCCTCACTGGGCCCGGCGAGAGCCTCGACCGCCTCCGCCGCCTGCAGGAAGCGCTCTTCGACCCCCAGCGCTTCCCCTTCGCCTACGAGGTCAAGACCACCTTGACCGCGACGGAGGCGTACTACCGCCGCGAGGGCAACTGCCTGTCGTTCACCAACCTGTTCGTGGCCCTGGGCCGCTCAATCGGTATTCCCGTGCAGAGCGGGCTGATCATGCGGGTGCGAAGCAGCGAGCGAGAAGACGACCTCATCGTGGTCAACACCCACGTGGTGGCGATGTACACCCAGGCCGGTGGCACAACCTACTTCGATTTCGATCGCACCCGCCGGGGCCAGCCCACCGCCGTCCGTCCCCTGGACGACCTCTGGGTCACCGCCCTCTACCTCAACAACCGCGGTGCCGACGAGCTGCGGCTGCGCCATCCCGAGGCCGCCGCCCGCCTCTTCGCCGACGCCGTCAAGCTCGCCCCCGAGTTCGCTCCGGCGTGGGGAAACCTGGGCGTGGCCAGGCGCCGCCTGGGCGACGTGGCCGGGGCGCTGGCCGCCTACGCCGAGGCGCTGCGCAGCGACCCCACCAACCCCACCGTGCTGTCCAACCTGGCGTTGCTGTACACCTCCCTGGGGCGCACCGCCGAAGCCGACGCAGCGCTGGCCGCGGCGCGCCACTTTGCCGCCTCGCCCCACCTGCTCATCGTCCGCGGCGACGTGGAACTGGCCCGCGGCAAGGTGGCGGAGGCCCGACGCTTCTACCTGCGTGCCCGCCGTCTGGATCCGCGCCTCGCCGACGCCTGGGTCGCCCTGGCGCGCGCCGAGCTGGCGGCCGGGCGCCCCTCCCAGGCCCGCCGGCTGGCCGCCAAGGCGCTGCGGCTTAACGGGGAGGTGGCCGGCGCGGCCGCCCTCCTCGACACAATCGCAGGGAAGAGTTAGGCTTGCCTGACGCGCGCCGGTACCAGGCGCGCCGTTGTTGTTCTCTGGAGCCCATCATGAGCAAGCGCAAGACGTCCCACCGCAACCACGCAGCGCCACCTGAAAGCGCACCCAAGTCGCTCTTCCGCCGGGTCGAGCGCACCCTTTCGACCATCGAACGCGGCGAAGACATCCTGGCCACCATCCAGAACGTCGCCGAGTACATGGTGACCAACTTCCGCGAGGATTTAGGGATCATCGGCGGCCGCCTGTACAAGCGAGCCGACGACGGCTACGAGCTGGTGGGATCCTTCGGCGCGGCAACACCCCCGCCCGGGACCATCGTTCCTCACTCCTACGCCCCCATCGAAGCCGCCATCGACTCCGGCCTGGTGGTGATGGACCGGACTGCGCCGGGCCTGGACCCGGAGCTGGAGGCGCTTTTGGGCACGCGGGAGCGTTTCGCCGCCATTGCCCTGGCCGACGGCGACTATCTCATCTCGTTCGACGTCGCCGCCGGCCGGGCCCGCGAGCGCGACCTGCGCGCCTCTCTCAACATCGTGCGCCTAGCCATCAACCAGAAGCTGCGCCAGGAACGGTTCGAAGAGATCTTGGAAGACGCCCTGCGCATCCAAACTTCGATTCTGCCCAAACGTACCCCGGCGTACGCCGACTTCGACATCGGGGGCGCCTCCCGTGCCGCCGAGGTGGTGGGCGGCGATTTCTACGACTACATCCCCATTACCCCCCACCTGTTCGACCTGGTAATCGCCGACGCCTCCGGACACGGGCTCCCCGCCGCCCTGCAGGTGCGCGACGTGTACATGGGTCTGCGCATGGGGCTATCCCGTGACTACAAGGTGTCACGCACGGTGGAGCGCCTCAACGCCATCATCAACCGCTCCAAGCTGGCCACCAAGTTCGTCTCGCTGTTCGTGGCGGAGTTGGAAACCAACGGCAGCATCATCTACGTCAACGCCGGGCATCCCCCGCCGTTTTTGGTCCACGCCGACGGCAACATCGAATACCTGCGTGAGGGAGGCATGGTGCTGGGGCCCATGCCCGACGCCGCCTATCTGCGCGGCTTCGCCCGCCTGGAGCCGGGTGCCACGCTGGTCATGTACACCGACGGCATCACCGAGTGTCACGGCCCCCGCGCCGGCGAGGAGTTCGGCGTGCAACGGCTGCAGCGCCTGGTGCGCAAACTAAAACACCACCCCGCCCAGGAGATCGTCCGCGAAGTGTTCGCAGCCTTGGACCGCTTCTCGGCGCGCACCGTACCCGACGACGACCAGACCCTGGTCATCGTTCGCCGGCCCCCCAGCGCCGCCTCCAAGCCCGAGACCCAATGCGAAACCCCGCCGCACGCCGCCCCCTAACGGCCCCCCGGAGCGGGCACCGACCCCGTTGCCGTCCGCCCCGGTGGGAGCTTGGGGCCGTCCCTCGAGGGCGTGTGCCCTGGCAGCACCCCCCCAGCCTGCCTGCGGGGCTGCGGCCCCGCGGTCCAAGGGCAGGCCAGCTCACCGACCGCGTGAGGACCCAACATCACCACGGTCGCCGGCCGCCGGCCCGGGCGCGGGCGGGGCCGCACGGGGTCGACCGGTGAAGAGCGCTGGCGTCCCGCTATACTCCGCCCCATGACCGCCTTTGCACCCGATGAGTTTTTCGCCGACCTGGGCTCCTTCCCCCACGCCGCGCTGTTCGCTCGTGACCTGCCGGTCTGGGCGGCGCTGGGCGAGTCGCTGGACGCCTACCTCGCCGCCTTTCGCGGCTGGACGGAAGACCCCGCCCTGCCCCCCGGCGTTCATCTGCTGGAAGGGCCCATCGCCCTCGGTGAGGGATGCCGCATCGAACCGGGGGTGGTGATGCGCGGCCCGTTGATCATCGGCGACGGCTGCGAGATCCGCACCGGCGCCTACCTGCGCGGCAGCGTCGTCCTCGGCAGCGGCTGTGTGGTCGGCGCGCACAGCGAGCTCAAGCGCGCGATCCTGCTGGACGGCGCCCACGCCCCGCACCAGAACTACGTGGGGGACTCCATCCTGGGTCGCAAGGTCAACCTGGGTGCCGGCACGATCCTCTCCAACGTCAAGAACATCGGACGAGAGGTGAGCTTCCCTCATGGGGGCGCGACGGTGCACACGGGTTTGAGAAAGCTGGGGGCCATCCTCGGTGACGGCTGCCGCACCGGTTGCAACACCGTATTGAACCCCGGTGTCCTGATGGGCCCCGGCTGCGTCACCTACCCCAACGTCGCTCTGCGCTCCGGATACTACCCCGCTGGTACGCTCATCAAGCTGCGCCAGCAGCACCAGGTGGTATCCATGGATCGCCTTGTCCGCTGACTGGCATCGGACTTGCTAAATGGAAGGGTGGAACGCGACGGGAGGTGCCCGATGGTTCGACTCATCAACATCTTCGCGGCCGTAGCGGTGGCCCTCGTGGCGGCTGTCACGGCCTTCGCGGAGGACGATGCGACCTCGCTGAGCTACATCTCCTACGTGGAGCGCTACGCCACTCTGCGCCCGGCGCACGGCCAGGAGAGCCTGGACGCGGTGGTGAACATGCCGGTGGTAGCCGGCGATCGTCTGGTCACCTCGCGCGGCGCCCGGGTGGAGATCGTGCTCGCCGATGCCACCACCGTGTGGTTGGACGAGTTCTCCACCCTGGACTTCGACGCCCTCGCCTTCTCCCGCGACAACCCGGCCCCCCGCACGGTTTTGTACCTGGCCGCCGGCACCGCCGCCGTCGAGCTCCCCGCCCACGGCTTGGGGGACGACACCATGCGGCTGGACACCCCCGCCGGTACCCTGTTTTTGCAGCGCCCGGGCCTCTACCGCCTCGACCTGGAGGGCCGCCGCCTGGCGGTGCAGTCGTTCTCCGGCCTGGCCGAGCTGCCCTCGGGCGCGGGTTCCGCGCTGCTGCGCGCCGGCCAGCAGGCCAGCGTGGACGGCGGCACGGTGCTCGAGACGCGGGCGCTGTGGGAGCCGCGGGACGAGTTCTGGCGCTGGGTTGCCGAGCGCCGGCGCCCGGCGGGGCCGAGCCGCACGGCGGAGTACGTGGGTTCCCGTGCCGCCAGCCGCGCCGCCATCCTCGACTCCTACGGCGACTGGATTTACGTGGACTCCTACTGGGCCTGGCGCCCCCGCGTCGCCGTCACCTGGGTGCCCTACAGCTACGGGCGCTGGTACTGGACGCCGGTGGGGTGGAGCTGGATCTCCTACGAGCCGTGGGGGTGGTACCCCTACCACTACGGTTCGTGGACCTACCACCCCCGCTACGGGTGGCTGTGGTGCTGGGACTGGGTCTGGGGCCCGGCCTGGGTGCACTGGTTTTACGCCGGCTCCTACATCGGCTGGTGCCCCCGCGGCTATTACGACTGGTGGTACTGGCATCGCTACCGCTACCACGAGGCGCGCTCCTACCCCGGCCGCTGGAGCCACGTCACCTTGGACTTTCGCGGACGGGTTTACCTCAGTGAGATTGACCTGCGCCCCTGGACGGTGGTACCGGCCAGCCATTTCGCTCACGCCCGCTTGGATCGGGTGCGCGTGAGCCCCGAGCGCCTGCGCCAAGAACTGCCCCGCACCCCCGCCCTGGTGCGCACGGGACCGCTGCTCACCCGCGACCCGCGCCCGGGTCAGGAGGTCTTCGAGCGCGAGTTCCGCCGCGGCCTGCGGGACGACAGCATCCCCGATCTCACCCGGGTCTTGCGGCGCGAGGAAGGGGTTAACGGCGGTCGTGAGGCCGTGCCGGGGGTGCGGATGCTGCCCACCCGCGAGCTGGTGCGCAGCGCCGGGCGCTTGGAAGGCAGCGGCGAGGGCCCCGGGCGCCCGCCCGACCGCGGCGAGGTGCGCTACCGAGAGGGCTCCCCGTGGAGCCGCGAGCATCCGCCGGCGCCGTCGCGCGGCGGCCGGGACGAGGTTGGCACGCCGGGACGAGGGAGCGGCGAGGGCGAGCGCTTCCCCATCCGCCTCCCCGAGCGCACCCGTCCGGACCGGGTGGAGCCCGGTGGAGCGGGGCGGGAATGGTCACCGGGCACCCCCAGCCGTGAGGTGGGCCGGCCGGGCCCCGAGCGACCGCAGCGGGGCAGCGAACCGTCACCGCCCCGGCCCACCGGCGAGGGCTCCAGTGGTGCGCCCGAGCGCAGCGCTCCACCATCCCCGCCGCGTGCGCCTTCGGACGCGGCCCCCGGCCGCGGCAGCGAACCGCCTCCCGTGCGCCCACCGGCCCACTCCCCCGGCTCGGCGCCGGGCCGCAGTTCGCCACCCGCTCCGGCGCGCCCCCCGGCCGAGAGTTCTCGGCCGGCGGCGCCACCTCCTCCGCCCAGCGACCCCGAAACTCCGCCGCCCCAGGCGCGGCGGAGTTTCGCCGAGCGCTCCAGCGGGAGCGGCGAGTGGGGGCTCCCACGCAACCCGGCTGGACGGGATGCCTATCGCGAAGACCGCAGCCGCGAACTTCAGCGACCCCCCGCCGCGGGCGTTTCAAGATCCGCCAC
>Ga0209101_1001008_pt1 | contig 22116 bp, 23 predicted proteins | sample ConPoolayeCmetaG_FD_185481 | JGI IMG/M metagenome (GOLD analysis project Ga0209101, IMG submission 185481) | Hot spring microbial mat communities from California, USA to study Microbial Dark Matter (Phase II) - Cone Pool mat layer C metaG... ...
CGCCCCCAACAGCGCCACCCCCAGCGCCAGGGGCAGCCACTCCCCCTTGGCGATCCCCGCCGCCGTGACGTCCCCCAGCGCCATACCCGCGCCCAGTCCCAGGGTGACCAGGCCCGCCTCGATCCAGCCGCCGGAACGCACGAAAATCCCGTACAGCGCGGCCAACACCCCGCACCCCAGGAGCCACAACGGCGCCCGGTCGATGGGAACCACCCTGGGGAGGAGCAAGACGCCGCCTCCCACCACCAGCGCCAGACCCGCCAACAGCCTGCCCTTCGATCCTCCCTTGCTCACCCACCACCTCCCATGATGCCGGCGGGGTGCCCCGCCGGCCGAGTTCGCCGCACCAGGTGTCGAGCAACACGCTGCCATCGGCGCATTCCTTGACCCCGCTGCGGAAGCAGAATACTCTCTCCCCCGGTCGGGTTGCACCCGTGGGGAGGTGTTGTCCATGGCGCGAGGTTGGCCAGCGATCGTCGTTTCCGTCTGCATCGCCGCCATGGGCGCGGCGGCTGCCGCAGGGCCCGCCCAGGCGCGCGGGGAGCTGGGAGTGCTTGACCTGTCGCTGCCGCCCGACGAGCGCCCCTGGTACGCCAAGGTGACCCGGGACCTCCTCCAGCCGGCGACGCCCGACGGGGGGCAGCGGATCGAGGTGCTGGCGCTGCTGCGCCGCCCCCCGGCGGTGGCCGAGGCCACCCAACTACGCCCGGGGCACCCCCTGGAGTTGGCCTGGATCGACGTGGCCAGCCAAGAGTTGAGTGCTGAGTTGGGCCAAGCCGGCATAGAGGTCTTCCAGCTCTACTCGCACCTACCGATCCTGGCGCTACGCCTGCCCGCGGCCAGCATCCCCGCCTTGGCCGCCGACCCGCGCGTCGAGTCGCTGGAACCCAACCGCATCGCCACCGCCATGCGCACCGAGGGCAAAGCGCTGATGAACGTACCAGCGCTGCACAGCGGCGGTCTCACCGGCTCCGGCGTGGGTATCGCCATCCTCGACACCGGCGTCGATTACAACCACCCCGAGTTGTCGCCGGCCGGCAGCAAGACCATCAAGCTGTGGGACGCCATCAACAACGACGACGATCCCATGGACGACGAAGGGCACGGCACGTCGGTGGCGGGAATTGCCGCCGGCTCGGCGAACGGCGTGGCTCCGGCCGCCACTATCGTGGCGGTCAAGGTGCTCAACTCGTCAGGATCGGGGACCACCTCCCAGATCGTGAACGGCCTCAATCGCTTAATCGCCAACGTGACCACCGGGGGCAATCCCCACAACGTCAAGGTGGCGAATCTGTCCCTCGGCGGGTACTACAGCCTCCCAGGTGAAGACGGCGTACCGGCGCAGCCGTGCGACGCCGATAGTCCATCTCTTTATACCGCCTTCCAGAGTCTTACCGACGCTGGCGTGCTCGTGATCTCGGCAGCCGGCAACGGTGGCTGCAAGACTGGCGTCGCCTGGCCGGGGTGCCTGTCCAACTCCATGGCCGTGGGTGCGGTGATCGACGCCAACATCGGCGGCGTCTCGTTCGGCAAAGGGCAGTGCTCGGGGGAGGAGGGGTGCAGCATGAGCAGCACGGCGGCCGGCATGATCGCCTGCTACTCGGACTCGGGGCCGCAGCTGGACGTCCTCGCCCCGTCCCACTGCGCCACCACCACCCGCCGCACCAGCGGCCTGGTGGGGTGTTTCGGCGGCACCTCAGCGTCGGCGCCCTACGCCGCCGGAGTGGTGGCGCTGCTGAGCCAGGGTGGCGGGACGACACCCGCCGCGGTCCGGGCTGCTCTGGCCGGCACCGGCTCACTGGTCCAGGATGCCCGCAACAACGTCATAAGGCCCATCATAAACGCCAGCGCGGCGCGGGCGCGCATGACCGGCGCCTGTTCCCCACCCGCCGCTCCGGCCAACATCACCCCCTCCAGCGCCACGCTGTGCGGCAGCTCGGTGCAGACCGATCTCACCTGGCCGGCCGTGAGTGGCGCCACCTCCTACACCCTCGAGACCGCCCCGGACTCATCCTTTACCAACGCCACAGCTCTCTTGCTGACCTCCCCCTCGCACTCCATCACCTTCGCCTCCGGCGCCGACGCCGCCTTGTACGCGCGGGTCACCGCCAACAGCGTCTGCGGGTCGTCGTCACCTTCGCCGGTGACGGTGGTGACGTACAAGAGTTCATGTGCGTCCCAGATCTACACCTTCTGGGTTTCGGGGATCGCGCGCACCCCCGGCTTCCCCCCCGCCTTCTGGCTTTCCGACCTCGCCGTGCTCAACACCTCGTCGGCCGCCGCCGACCTCACCCTCGCTTTTTACGGAAACACCCAGACCGGCAACGCCACGGCGCAGCTTGGGGCCCAGCAGCAGGCGTTCTGGGCGGACGTCCTCACCAGCCTCTTCGGCCTGTCAGGTAACAACGTGGGCACGATCCTCGTCACCTCCACCCAACCGATCAGCGTCCTGGCGCGCACCTACTCCCAAACCGCACCGGGGGCACCCACCTACGGGCAGAGCTACCCGGGGGTCCCGGTGGAGGCGACGCTGACCTCCGACCGCGTCGGGTACCTGGCCGGGCTGCGCAGCGATGCCCCGTTTTACACCAACTTGGAATTCGTCAACCCAGGAACTTCGCCGGTGGACGTGCAGGTGCAGCTATACACGGGCACGGGCAGTTCCATCGGTGGCCCCATCACCCGTACCATCCCGGCCAGCCGCCGGCTCGCCATTCTCCGTGAGAACGTCCTTCCCGCCGGTGTTCCCTCGGCCTTTGCCACCGTGCGGGTCCTCACGCCGGGTGGGAAGATCCTAGGCTTCGCGTCCGTGGTGGACGACCTCTCCAAGGATCCCACCACGATTCCCTTGGTGGTGCCCTAACGCCCAGGAGAGACGAAAAGAGCAGCGAAGGTCGCGTCGGTCTCCCGCTCCAGCTCTTCCGGCGCCTGGCCCCGCAATCGGGCCACTTCCTGCGCCACCAGCCGCACCCGTGCCGGCTCGTTGGGCTTGCCCCGGTGGGGCGCGGGGCTTAAGAAAGGCGCGTCGGTCTCCACCAGCAGAAAGCCGGAGGGGATGGCGCACGCCGCAGCGCGCACGTTGTCGGCCCGGGGAAAGGTCACCATGCCGGAGATCCCCACCACCAGGCCGCGGGCCACCATCTCCCCCACGCCCTCGGCCCCTTCGGTGAAGGAGTGCGCCACGCCGCGCACCGGCGCAGCCCGATCCAGCACCCGAAGGAACTCCTCCCAGGCCTCGCGGTGGTGGAGCACCACCGGCAACCCTCGCTCCCTGGCCAGCCCCAGTTGCCACGCGAACGCTGCCAACTGGTCTTCCAGCGGAGAATACATGTAGTGAAAATCCAGCCCGATCTCCCCCACCGCCACCACACCGGGCCGCGCGAGAGCGCGCTCCAACTGCCGCTTCGAGATCGCATCCAACTCGCTGGCCTGGTGCGGGTGAAAGCCGACCGCCACCACCACCTCTTCGTGCTCCTGGGGCAGCGCTGCCACCACCTCCAGATCCTCCCGCCCCGTTGCGGGCACCAAGACCGTGGTGACGCCGGCCTCCCGAGCCCGTTTGAGGATGCCCGCACGTTCGCCGGGCGGGAACATGGACAGGTGCGCATGGGAATCGATCATAAGGCGCGAGTGTACCGCACCCCCCCACCCACTCCAGCCGCTCACGCCTTGTCCTTGGCGCCCGGTGAACGTACCCTATGCCCCCATGAGCGAACCTCAACCCATTCGCGTGGCCGTGGTCGGTGCGGGGCACCTGGGGCGGCACCACGTGCGCTTGGCGGCCACCCTGCCAGGCTGGAGGTGCGTCGGCGTGGTGGACACCGACGCGGCACGGCGGGAGCAGGTCTGTAGAGAGCACGGGGTGCGGCCCTTGGACGCTCTGGAGGAGGCCATCGAGCTCGCCGAGGCGGCGGTGGTGGCGACTCCCACCGTGCACCACCGGGAGGTGGCCGGGGCGTTTCTCGCGGCGGGCCGCCACGTCTTGGTGGAGAAGCCGATTGCTTCCTCGGTGGAGGAGGCGCGCGAGCTCACGCGCTTGGCGGCCGCGCACCACGCCGTGCTGGCCGTGGGCCACGTGGAGTTCTTCAACCCAGCGGTTCAGGCCGTCCTGGCCCGCCGGCCCCAACCCCGCTACCTGGAGGCGCAGCGGCTTTCACCGTTCACGCGCCGCTCCCTGGACATCGACGTGGTGCTGGACCTGATGGTGCACGACATCCAGCTGGCACAGGCGCTCAACCCGTCGGTTCCGGTCCAAGAGGTCAGAGCTGTTGGGGTTCCTGTTCTGTCCGGGCGCGTGGACCTCGCCAACGTCCGACTGGAATTCGCCAACGGATGCGTCGCCTCGCTCACCGCCAGCCGAGTATCCTCCGAGCGTATCCGCAAACTCCGTCTCTTTGAGCGGGACGCGTACTTCTCCATCGACTACACCGAGCAGACGGTTTCCGCCTATCGCCTGTCCCGCGGCGGCGCGGAACCGGAAATCGTGCCACTGGACGTCCCGGTGGAACGGGGGGAACCCCTGGCCGCCGAACATCTGGCGTTCCAGCGCGCCTGCCGAGGGTTGGACAGCCCAATCGTGGACGGCGATGCTGGTACGGCGGCGCTGGAAACCGCGGCCGAGGTCATGGCAGCGATCGCGTCCGGCCGGCGGTAACCCTGGGTTTTGGGGGCGTCACGCCCCTTGACACGCCCAACATCAGAACCGACATTACAAGTGCCGATTCGGTCGCGGGCGTTTGACGGATCTCGCAGCCGCGTTACCCACTGCAAAGATCCGGGCGGTCTTCCCGCCAAGCCGAAACCCCGCACGGCGGGGTTTCGCTGTTATCGCTCCGCCCGACGGCTCACCCCCCGGCAGCGGTTTGACGAGCCTGACCCCATTCCATAGGATGGAGGGGAGGAACGGCTGTGAGCATCCTCCTGCGCCAGCACCTGCGACGCCTGTACTGGATGCACGCCGGCGCCTTCCTCCTGGTGGGTGTCGCCGCCCTCCTGGCTCGGCTGGCGCCCCCGGCCGGACCCCCACCCCTCGCCCAGGCCGACGCCGTGCTCGGCGTCCTGGTCACCCTCGCCGCCCTCAACCTGCTCACCTTGCTGCCACTGCGTCAGGCGATGATCGCCTCGCCCCGCCGCGTGTTTGCGGTGAGCGCCGACGCCGGCCCACTGCTGAAGGCCCATCTGGCCGCGCAGGCGACGGCGCTGGCGCGCGGCGCGGCAATGGCCGTCGCGGCGCTGGCGGCGCTGTTCCTGGCAGGGCGGCGCGACTGGTTCTGGATCCTCGAATCGTCGGCATTGCTCGCCCTGCTCGTGCTCTGGCCCCGCCAGCGATCCGTTGCATCCCTTCTTGGCATCACTCGGTGACCAGCCACCAGAGACGCGGGGGGCCACTTTTTGCACAGGGCTCCTACCCCTTCTCGCCGGCCACGCGAACCCCGCCGCCGGAGCGCTTGGCGCGCAGCAGGGCCTCGTCGGCAGCTTCAAGCAAGGAATTGACCGTACTACACTTCTCGCTCAGGCACGCGATTCCCACCGAAAACCGCAAGCCCTGCGGTCCCACGCCCACCAGGTCCCAGGCCACCCGCCGGGCCTCTTCCCCCGTCGCATCAGGGAGCACGACCACGAACTCGTCGCCTCCGTACCGGGCCACCAGATCGGTGGACCGCAGCCGGCCAGCCAGGCCCGCGGCCACCTCCGCCAGCGCGCGGTCGCCGGCCAGATGGCCTTGACGATCGTTAAATTCCTTGAAGCCATCCAGATCCAGCAGGAGGACGGCCAGCGGGCGATGCTGGCTCAGCGAGCGGCTCAGCTGGCGGCTCAGGAACTCCTCCAGGTGACGCCGGTTGAACGCACCGGTGAGGGGGTCCTGGCGCGCCGCCGTGCGATCCACAACACCCAGCGCCACGTCCAGGGTGACCAGGTGCGTCACCACCGCGAGCACGAGCACACGTACCGCCTGGACCTCCCAGCGGAAAGACCCGAACATTTCATCCGGCAACGCCGTGTCCGCCGCGCGCCAGGTTACGGCGAGGAACACGATGGCGGCGTAGGAAACCGGCGCCGCAATCCCCACCGCCCGGGCCAGGCTCGGGTCGGAACGTACCCCGGCCAGCGCCACCACCACGAAATAGCCGAGGAACGCGGTTTGGGAATTGGTCGCCCACAGCGGCTGATCCACCAGGAGGAAGGCGAAGTGCACGGACACGATGAACAGTAAATCAGCGCCCACCACCCAGGCCGGCAACCACCGCTTCCACCCCTTCCAACCCAGCACGCCGTGCAGCCCCGCAGCCATGAGGAAGTACACCACCAGCAGGGGAAAGGCGACACTCTCGGCGGTGGGCCCCGCGCCTCGTACGCCGGGCAGCACTGAAAAGAACAACACCAGGGCACCCAGCATGGCCAGGCGCCAGAGGTTAAGGTAGCGCTCCAGGTCCCGCTCGCGGCGAAACAACCGCCGCGGCACCGGCAACAGCCCCGACTGTGACCCGGACTCCCGCGGAGGAAAACCAGTCAGCCCGATTTTTACACCCCCCTGACCGCGCCTCCCTTCAATTTAACGTTTCCAGTCAAGATGTGCAAGAAGAAACCACCTCTCTCGCGCCGCGCCGTTGCGTGCCTCGCGGCGGCGACTTGAGCACTCAGTTGCCGATAGTTGCCTCGGAGCAGTGATTGCTGATCAGCGCCAGCAGCTCCCGATGGACCCCGGGCGCGCCCGCCACAATGTTCCCCTTGGCCAGCACCTCTGGACCGCCGTCGACGTTGCTGACCACGCCCCCCGCCTCGGATACCAGCAAAGCTCCCGCCGCGATGTCCCACGCCGACAGGCCGAACTCGAAAAAGGCATCGAAAATACCAGCGGCAACGTGGGCCAAATCCAGCGCCGCCGCACCTGGGCGGCGCAGCCCGGCAGCGATGGGAAAGACCTCGCGAAAGATCTTCAAAAACGTTTCGAGGTGCCTGTGAATGCGAAAGGGAAAGCCGGTGGTGACGAAAGCGCCGGCCAGCCCGTTGCGGCCGCTGACTTGGATTCGCTCGCCGTTGCGGAACGCCCCGGCGCCGCGTTGGGCGGTGAACATTTCGTCCCGCAGCGGGTCGTAGATGGCCCCCGCCTCCACCTGCCCCGCGCACACCAGCGCCACCGAAACGGCAAAATGGGGGAACCCGCGGACAAAGTTGAGGGTGCCGTCCAGGGGGTCCACCACCCAGCGTTCGCCGACTCCCTCCGAGCCGCCGCGCTCCTCACCCAGAAAGCCGATTCCCGGCGTGGCACGCGACAGAAACTGGAAGATTGCTTCCTCGCTCTCACGGTCGGCCGCCGTCACCCAGTCGTGCGCCGCCTTCTCGTCCGCCTGCCCGCTGGACAGGCGCCGGAAATAGCGGCGCACGATCTCGCCGCCCAGCTCTGCCGCCGTCACGGCGACGGACAGCACCGAGCCTGTCATCGCCGGCCTCGAGCAAACCGGTGGCGCGAAGGAAATTCGCCGGGGCCGGCGATGGTTGACCACCACGGCATGACCGACCACGACCCGTTGCACGAGGAGGATCGCAGCCTGCGCAAGCTGCGGCTGATGGTCGACATCACGGCGCAGGTTCTGGCGGAGGATCGCGATCTCACCCTGTGCACCGGCTTGCGTCTCATCGAGGCGCTGCGCAACGCCTCCCAGCGCATGTTCCCCGCCAACCACAGCACCTTCGAACTGGTCATTCGCCCTCGCCTGGAGAAGATCCTCATGGAGCGCTTCGGACTCGACGCCGGCGGCGCCAACTGAACCCGCGACCCCGCCGGCCTCTCCACCTGACCACCGCCCTCCGATCGCCGGCCCTGTCCACGCCGACTCGATCCAGCTCCCCGCGGTGAAAAACTACCCCGCGGCGCCGTACTCCGGGTAGAGATGTCGTTGCGACGCAGGCGGGTCCACTTCCCGCTCCAGGAACACCGTGTCCCCCTCCCGAAACTCCACCCCCGGCAGCACCCCGGAGAGCTGCTCGCTCACCCCCGGCCGCAAGCCCCGGGTGTCCAAGGTGAGCCGGCGAACCGCTCGCTCCTCTCCCGTCGGCGCCACCACCCGCACCAGCACGGTCAAAGCGTCCAGGCTCTCCTTGCCGCGGTTGACCACGCGCAGAGAAAGCACCAGCTCGGGAGTCCCGTCCGGCCCCCAGCGCGGCTGAAACCCGTCGGGTTCCACCTCGTACTGCAGGCGCACTCGACTCACGCGCTCTGCGGCCGTCTCCTTGGGCGCGCAACCTGCCACCAAGGCGCCGCTAACCACCAGGGCCACTGCCCAGCCAGGTCGGTATCTCACAGGCCCACCCCCACGCCGACGAAAACCCCGGTCGCCGCGGCTCGGCGTACCTCGGCGACCAGCCGCAGCGGCGGTACACCGATCACCAATCCGGCGATCCCCGTCACGCGATCATCTTCAATTGTGAAAACGCCGGCGAACGGCTCGTTCAGTGCCGCCGAGGCTTGCTCCCGACGATACCCCAAGGAGGCGAACGGAGTCAGGAGGGCAAACCCCTTGGAAACGGTCAGACGGGCCTCGCCGATCTCGAGGGCCACCGGGGAATCCACGATACGACAGTAGCTGCCCGCCAAAGCGACGCCCGGGAGCAGCGCCCCCCCTTCCATGAGACCCCACGCCACCTCCCCGCCCCAAAACGAAAGGCCAAAGACCTTCCCCACCTGGATTCCGGCGTCCAGGCGCATGGGCAACCCCTTGCGGGCCAGCACCCGGGGGGCGACCAACACGTCGCCTACCACCCGGTCCTTCATCGCCGAGTTCCACCACTGGGCCCGGGTGACCACCTGCGGCCCCCCCGCCGCCACCACCACGTGGAACCCGGTCAACCCCAGCGGCGCCGCCTCGGCCAGCTGCGGGAACGCGATGGCGTCGGCCATGACCGCCGCGAGGTCGGCCAAATCACCCGGCGAAAACCCCGGCGGGAGGACGAGGTCGCCCGCGCGCGCGTGGGCGGCGGACAGGCACAGCAACAAACACACGCACAGGCGTCTCACGCTAGCGCGAGTCTACCAGAGCTCTCGCAGGAGTTCACTGGACAGCAGCCAACCCCGCGGGGTGAGGTAGACGCGCTCTCCCACCCGTCGCGCCAGCGATAGCGTCAAGAAGTCGTCGAGTCGCCTGGCAAACCCGCTTTGACGGCGCCCCACCCGCTCGACGGTGGACCACGCGACGCCGGTGTCCAGCCGCAGGGCGAGCATCACCCCCTCGCGCTCGTGCTCGTCGCTGGATAGCACCCGGCGCCACGCCCGCGGGGAGGCCCCTCGGCCCAGGGCACCTGTGTACTCGCGGTGGTCATCCAGGTTGGCCCACCTCACGCGACCGCAGTGTCCGTGAGCCGCAACTCCCGCGGCGAGAAGTGGTTGCTGCCGCCAGGTGCGCAGGTTGTGGCGCGATCGATACCCTGGCCGGGCGAAATTGGAGATCTCGTAGTGGCGAAACCCCGCCCGCCGCAAAACCCGCGCCGCCCCGAGGTAATCCCGCACCTGCTCCTCGTCGTCGGGGAATTGCTCGGGCTTTTCCCGCGCCAGCGCGCCAAGCCGGTGGGGTTTGTCCATCTCCAGCAGGTACAGCGAGACGTGCTGAACACCCAAAGCCACCAGAGCCCGCACCTCGGCCTCGACCTCGCCTGCCGGCCGGCCGGGGATCCCAACGATCAGGTCCGCGGACACGGAAAAGCCGGCGGAGCTGGCCAGAGCGACCGCTCGGCGTGCCTGCCCGGCGTCGTGACGGCGCTCCAGCAGCCGCAGAACTTCATCGCGTATGGCCTGGACACCGATGGAGAGACGGTTTACACCCAGGGCGCGCCAGGCAGCCAGCGCCGCGGCGTTGACATCTTCGGGATTGGCCTCCAGGGTTACCTCGGCCGTTGGCGAGACAATGAACGCATCGGCGATCGCGTGAAACAGCTCGGCCAGAAGCGGCAGCGGTATCAGGGACGGCGTACCTCCACCCAAGTACAGGGTGGCGAGCCTGCGGCGGCGGCGATACCGCCCAATTTCGGCGATGGTGGCCTGGACCACCTCCCCCGTCCACTCGAGAGCGGTGGAGCTGACGAAGGTGCAGTACGAGCAGCGATGAGCGCAAAACGGCAGGTGGACGTACAGACCCCAGCGGCGGCGCGCCCTTAAGTCGCCATCCATCGTTCCCGCACGCCATCGAAGGGTTCGCCGCCTCCCTGCCACAGACTGCGAGCGAAAGCTTCAACCCAGGGGTCGAACCCCGGCACGATGCGGAGATTGTCTTCCGCGGCCAGCACCAGGGGGTCCTTGCCGGCGGCCAGCAGCGCCCGCGCCGCGCGACGCAACTGCCAGCCGGCCGAACCGATGCCGTCCAGCAGGTCGAGGCGCCGGGCCCACAGCAGCAGTTCCGACACCCCCCGAGCGACCCCCCGGGGCGAGGTGGTGGTGGCCGGGGCTGGAATGAACTCACCCGCTCCCGAGGCCGCGGCGGCGCGGCTAGCCTCCCGCTCCAATGCTTCCATCAAGGCGGCGATATCCGAATGGAAGAGGAGGTTCTCCAACTCACGGTCACCGTCCTCTCCAGAGAGGGCGTCGTACAAGCGGTGACGGTCGGCGGGCGGCAAGGCGAGTGGAGCCGAGGCCACGAATTGGGCACCCCCCCTGACGCTTTCGGTCACCCACCGGTGCACCTCCTCGCTGCCACCGGGCATCGGTGCCAGCGCCAGCAGCACCCCGGCGTCCAAACCTCGGTCGAGAAACGGCGCCAGCGGCTGGGCCGGAGGGCCACCCCACGCCGCCGGCAAGGCGGGCGCAACTATCACGATCTGCCCCGCCAGACGCGGAACCGGTACTGCGTCAGGCGCCAGCTCATCATCGAGAACTATGAGAACGCCGCACCCGGCGGCGATGAGCTCCTCAAGCTTCGACGTTTCCTCTCGGGCGACCGCGGCATGCACCAACACCCGCACCGGTTTTCTCGGGACCGGGTGGTCGCGCCGGGGGGTGGGCACCTCGCACCCCCCCCAGCGCAGCCTCATCTCCACCAGGTCGAGAACGACCTTATGGCCGCTGGCAGGTGGGCCATCCAGGCGATGGGTCACCGGCAAAAGGTCCGGAAACGCCGGGTCAACCCTCCGCACCTAGCCACTCCTTCCACACCGTTTCGATGCCGCTGCCGGCGGCTAAGGCTCGCCGCACGTACTTCGCCAACACATCGGTCTCCAGGTTCACCAGGTCGCCCCGTCGTCGCTCGCCAAGCGTGGTGGCTGACAGTGTGGTAGGGATCAGCGCCACCTCGAACCAGCCCCACTGCGCCGCGGCCACGGTGAGAGAGACGCCGTCAACCGCCACCGAACCCTTCTCAGCCACTTCGGGCGCCAGGGCAGTGGGCAGCTCACACCGCATGACCTTGAAAGCCCCCTCACGCCTGAGGTCGAGAATGCGGGCGGTGGCGTCGACGTGGCCGGAGACCAGGTGCCCGCCCACGCGGTCGCCGAGGCGCAGCGCCCTCTCCAGGTTGACCCTGGATCGCCGGCCCAGACTTCCCAAGGTGGTGCGGCGCAGCGTTTCCGCCGACAGATCGGCCAAGAACCCACCACCGGTGGGCGCCGCTACGGTGAGGCACGCCCCGTTGACAGCGATGCTCTCGCCGGGGAGGATCGCTTCGCCCGGGAGCCGGCAGCTCACCTCCAGCACCGCGCCCCCGCCGCCTCGGCGCACGCCAACGATCTCCCCAACCGCCGCAACCATGCCGCTAAACACGCACCACCTCGGCGATGAGGACGAGATCCCCATCCAGCCTGCGGACCTCCTCGAATCGGAGTGTGACCGCCTCCTGGGGAGAGGCGAAACCCACCCCCCCTACGGCCGGAATCGCCTCCCTGCCGCCCAAAAGCATGGGGGCGAGGAACGCGTGCACGCGCTGCGCCAGACCCTCTTTGAGAAACGACCAGTGCGTCTCGCCTCCGCCCTCCACCAGCACCGAACTGATCCCCCGCGCTGCGAGAAACTTCACCACCTGCCGGAGATCGCAGCGCCCGCGCTCGTCCCCGCCTACCTCCACCACCGTGGCCCCCGCGGATTCCAGAGCGCGGCGGCGGGCCGGATCGGCCCGCTCCGTACAAAAGAGCACGACGTCGGCGGGCTCGTGGCGCAACAACGCACAGTCGGGTGGCGTACGCAGGTGCGAATCCAGCACCACCCGCCGCAGGTGAGGGTCAGGGTTAAAACCGAGATGCCGCACCAGCCTTGGGTCGTCGGCCAGAACCGTTCCCACCCCCACGAGGAGGGCGTCGTACTCCTCGCGCAGCGCGTACCCCTCGCGGCGGGAAGCCTCGGACGTAATCCAGCGGGAGCGCCCCCCCCGCGCCGCCAACTTCCCGTCCAGGGTCAGGGCCATCTTCAGCGTGATGTAGGGCAGGCCGCTTTCCATGTAGTGGAAGAAACGACGGTTAAGCCTTCTGCACGCGTCCGCCTCGACTCCCTCGAGAATCTCGAGCCCGGCGGCTCGTAAAGCCTCCACGCCGCGGCCGGCCACCGCTGGATTCGGGTCGCGGCACCCGATGACCACCCGCCGCACCGCGGCGGCCAGGATGGCATCGACGCAGGGTGGCGTGCGGCCGTGGTGCACGCAGGGTTCCAGCGTCACCACCAGCGTCCCCCCGAACGCCCTCGCCCCCGCCACCGCCAGCGCCTCGATCTCGGCGTGGGGGCCACCGCACCGGCGATGGGCACCCTCGCCCACCACACTTCCCTGGGAGTCCAGAACCACCGCGCCCACCATGGGGTTGGGACTGGCCCCGTAACGCCCCGCCTCGGCCAGGGTCAACGCCCGCCGCATGTGCTCTCCCCAATTCACGGCCGGGCCTCCTCCAGCGGCTCCAAGAGCGCTGCCACGAAGGCGTCGGCCGAAAAGGGCAACAGGTCGTCCGCGGCCTCTCCCACCCCCACCCACTGCACTGGCACGCCCAACTCCTTCACCACGGAGAGGACAACGCCCCCTTTAGCGGTGCCATCCAGTTTGGTCAACACCACTCCCGTGGCCCCCGCGTGCTCGCGAAACTCCCTCGCCTGTGCCAGACCGTTGGAGCCGGTGGTGGCGTCCAGGACGAGCAACACCTCGTGGGGGGCACCGGGCACGGCCCGCCCGCACACCCGTCGCACCTTCTCCAATTCCGCCATCAGGTTATGCTTGGTGTGCAGCCGGCCCGCGGTGTCGACGATAACCTCCGCAACCCCGCGAGCCTTGGCTGCAGTCAGTGCGTCGAACACCACCGCCCCAGGGTCGGCTCCCTGCCGTTGCGACACCACGTCGATGCCCAAGCGCTCTCCCCAGCTTTGCAGCTGCTCCACCGCGGCGGCGCGAAAGGTGTCGGCGGCGACCATGATGACGCTGCGCCCCTTTTTACGAGCAGCAGCAGCCAATTTGGCCACCGTCGTCGTCTTGCCAGTTCCGTTGACACCCACCACCAGAACCACGTGGGGAACTGCACGTACAGGCGCAGCGGTGTCCTCGCTGAGCAGCCGGCGCAGGCGCGCTTTGAGCCAACTCAGTTCGCCGCCCGCCTGTCGGATCTCGGCGGGGCCAGCGCGGCGAAAGTCGGAAACCACAGCCTCGGCCGTCTCCACGCCCACGTCCGCCAGCAGCAGCGCTTCCTCCAGCGCCTCGGCGCCAATGCCACCCCCCTCGCCCCCCAACCGCTCGCCGAAGAGGGCCCGTGTGGCCCCCAGACCTTTCCGCAGGCGTTCCCACAACTCCACTCATCACCCCCGAACAGGACGCCGCCTTTAGACGATCTCGTTGTTCAGCGCCGCGGCGGTGCGGAGCAGCGGACCGCGCACGCGCGCAATCGGCGCGCCGGCGTCCAGCACCAAGACGAGATAATAACCGTCCTTGAGGGCTGTCGTAACGATCTGCAGCCCCGAGCCCGCCAGCACCAGCCGTTCCAGCTCGCCCGCGCCGATCACCGCGGCGAGCTGCGCCGCGCGCCGCAGGAAGATACCGTGGTACGCACCCTCCAGCTTCAGCTTGTACAAGCCGCCGTCGCGGGATACGTGTTCGATGGCTTCACCCTCGGGATCCACGAAAATCGCGCCCCGAGCCCCGGGAATGTCCGCCATCAGGTTGGTGAGGAGGTAGTGGAATGGCACGTCAGCTCCCTGCCTTAAGCCGCAGCCGCGCCTGCTCTGCCTCCCCCGAGTATGGGGCCAGCGCCACCACCTTCTCGTAGTAAGCGCGCGCCTCCCGGGCACGCCCGTGGCGCTCGAGAAACGCCGCCAGGGCCAACAGCACATCGGGCCGCTCCGGGGCGCGGGAAACACCGTCGCGCAAAGCCGACTCGGCCAGCTCCAGCTTCCCCAGTCGCTCCTCCACCTCACCGAGCAGCAAAAACGCCTCGATGGGCCCGGTGGGCACGGTCGCCCGCCGCAGGTTCTCCTCCGCGGCCGCCAGGCTTCCTTTGAGAAGATGAAGTGACCCCAAGTTGAAGTACACCCCCGCACGGTTGGGGTAGTAGCGATCGCCGAGGGCCTGCAGCAGATCCGCTTCGGCTTGAGAGTATTGGCCCAGTTGCATATACGCCGCCCCGCGGTTGTTGCGGGCATCGGAGAAGGCCGGAGCCAGCTGCAAGGCTCGGGTGAAAAACTCGATCGCCTGTGCCGGCCGGCCGGCCGCCATCTCGGCCAGGCCGAGCTGATTGAGAATCGTCGGGTTGCTCGGCTGCAGCGCCAGGGCCGCCTGCAATCGTGCGCGGCCCTCCTCGATGCGGCCCTCACGCACCAACGCCTCGCCCTGCTGCATAAGCAGCGTGGGGGCCAGGGGATCGTCGGCTCTGATCTCAGGCGGCAGCTGGGCGCTGCGTGCCGGAGGGCCCCCGCTGGCGCACGACAGTGCAAGGCCACAGAGGATCCCCAGCACCACCCTCCCAAAGCTCTTTCGCCTCATGACGCCACCTCCACGCTCCCCAGCGGGACCAGGTCCCCCGCTTTCACCGCCGCGAAGAACGCCTCGACCACACCGGGGTCAAGCCGCGTCCCGGACAGCTCCCGAACCCGCGCCAGCACCGAATCGAGCACCATCGCCGGCTGATAGGGGCGATGGGTCGTCATGGCGTCAAAGACGTCCGCTGCGGCGATGATCCGCGCCATCAGGGGGATCTCCTCGCCGGCCAGGCCGTCCGGGTACCCTCCGCCCGCCCAGTTCTCGTGGTGGGACCTTATGCCCGGTAGCACCTCTCGCAGTCTCTTGATGGGACTCACGATCGCCGCACCCTTGAGCACGTGGCCGCGCATCATGGCGAACTCCTGGTCGCTCAGCGCCGACGGCTTGAGCAGGATCCTGTCCTCGATCCCGATCTTCCCCACGTCGTGGAGGATCGCGGCGATTTCCAGCTTCTGCAGTTCGCCGCTGTTCAGTCCCAAATGCCGCCCGATGGCCACCGCGTACTGGCTCACGCGCTCGGAGTGCCCCCTGGTGTAAGGGTTCTTGGCGTCGATGGCGGCGGCCAGAGCGCGGATGGAGTCAAGCATCAACTCCTGGTTTTCCCGCAGCGCCTGGCGCAGGGACTCCACGAAGCTCTCCACCTCCGCCGCCATGAGGTTGAAATTGGAGGCGAGTTGCCCCAGCTCGTTGCGCGAGGACACCGGAACACGCGTTGAGAACTCCCCTCGCGCCACGGCGGAGGTGACCTCGGCCAGGTGGCGCAGCGGTGATGTGATGCGACGCGCCAGGATAACCCCGGCGAACACCGCGATGGCGCTGGTGATGAGGGCCAGCACCGCGGTGCGCCGGCCCATGGCACGTACCGCCGCGAACGCGACGTCGAGATCCCGCGCCGCCACCACCGCCCATGGCACCCCCTCCACCGGGCACAGGCTGCCCAGTACGTCTTTCCCCCCGGATGCGATGGCGTCCCGGTACGTGGTGGTGAGGCGTACTGGCGCCTGCAGGAACTGCCGCACCAGAGGGTGTCCCGCGGCGCTGCGGCCGACGCGGTTGAGATCGGTGGAAAATAAGACCTCGCCGGCGCGGTCGACAATGTCCACGGTCGCTGCGCTGGTGGCCTCGTCGGCGAGGCGCCCGGCCAGCCACTCCAGGGAGACCACGCCCTGCAGCGACGCCATCACCGAACCGGCCCCATCCCTCACCGGCAGCGAGACCAAGGCCACAGCGTCGCCCTCAGGGAGGCGGAGCAGTTCGTCCCGCACCGGTCGCCCCGAAAGATTGGCGGTAAACGCCTCCTCGAGCTTGGCTTCCAGGGCGTCCTCGGCTTCGCGGCGGAGGGCGCGACTCTGGACGAAGGGACCCTTTCCCTGCTCGTCCAGCAGACGCAGCAGGATGATACGGCGATTGGACTCGACGATCTGTCGAAGAGCGGCCGCCGCATCGCCACGGCCCTCGCCCTCGCCCAGGCCGGGGCGCAGCACTTGAGCCACGGTTTCCAGGCGTCCCACGGTGTCGACGAAGAAGAGCTCGATCTCACGACTCAAACCCACCGCCTGCCGGGTAAGGTACTGCTTCTCCAGCGTCGACACTTGTTCACTGTTGGAACGAACGAAACCCCACCCCACCAGCAACACCGGCAGCGCCGCCAAAAGCACCAGCACCGCCGTCAGCGGGTAAAGGAGGGAAGGCGGAAAAGGCCACACGCGGGTCATCACTTGCCAGTGACTATACCACGCGCAGGCGACCGCACAGCACCGAGAGGATCAGCGGCCCGCCAGAGCCCGGCGCACTTCCTTGAGATCCCTCCAGGCCTCGGCCTTGGCAGAGGGTGTGCGCAGCAGATACGCCGGGTGGTAGGTGGGCAGCACGCGCCGGCCGCGCCAACTCGTCCAGCGGCCGCGCAAATCCCGCATCGCCTCGGTCCTCCCCAGCAAATGACGGGCGGCAATCCGCCCCAGCGTCACAATCACCTCCGGGTTGACCAGCTCCACCTGCCGTTCCAAATACGGCCGGCAGGCGGCCACCTCGTCATCCTGGGGATCGCGGTTGCCGGGCGGACGGCACTTCACCACGTTGGCGATGTAGACCTGCCGGCGCGGCAAACCCATCGCCCGCAGCATGGCGTCCAGCAGTTTTCCCGCCCGCCCGACGAACGGTTCGCCGAGCCGATCCTCTTCCTGTCCTGGACCCTCCCCGATGAACATCAGCCGCGCGTGCGGATCTCCCACCCCAAACACCACCTGCGTGCGCCCCTCACACAATCGGCAGCGACGGCAATCCGCCAGGCGTTTCGCCATCCCCTCCAAGGTGTCGGCGGCTGGGGAGTCGGCCGACCCAACGGCTGGAGGGGCGGTCCGCTGCAGGAACTCCGGCGGGCGCGGCAACACCTCCACGTCGCGCCACCCGAGATCGCGGAGGTACAACAGCAGTTCTCTGGACGAGAGGTTCATCGCCCACCCACCAGCTCGGGAGCCAGGGTGAGGAGCAATTCGGTCGCCAGTGATTCCTTGTCCTGCAACCCGAAGGCCCGCTCGATCCCGCGGCGGGAGATCAGCAGGGCGCGGTTGGTGGCCGCCTCCATCCCGGCGCCAGGCTCATCGATGGGGTTGGCGACCACCGCATCCGCCCCCTTTTCGGCCAGCTTGGCGCGCGCCTTGTGGGAGAGCTCGCGGGCGGAGTTGGCGGCGAAGATGACCAGGTACGGCCGCCCCTGGCGGCGCGGGATCCCCGAGGCAAGATCCGGTACTGGCTCCAGTTCCAGCACCAAACCACCCTCCCGGCGATCCAGCTTCCCCGCCGCCACACGCGCCGGCCGAAAATCTGCGACCGCCGCCGCGTGCAGCACGCAATCCACCTCCCCAGCGGCCGCGGCCAGCTTTCCGGCGAGATCGTCAGCGGTGTCGAAGCGCTCACACATTACCGTGTCCGGTACCGCCATCGCCCGCCCCGCCAGCAGCCGCACCTGCGCCCCCAGCCGCTGCGCGGCGGTGGCGAGAGCCAGACCCATACGGCCCGAGGAGCGGTTGGTCAGGACTCGCACCGCATCCAAGGGCTCCCGCGTGGCGCCGGCGGTGACGAGCAGCGACAACCCGGCCAGCGGCCCATGTCGGGGAAGCGTGTCCAGCGCCGCGGCCAGGATGGCCTCCACCGAGGCGAGGCGGCCTTCCCCCACGTCCCCGCAGGCCAGCTCACCCTCGCCGGGAGGCACGATTACCGCACCCCGCCCGGTAAGGGCTCTCACCGCCTGCTGCGTGGCCTCGTGCCGCCACATGAAGGTGTTCATCGCCGGCGCCACCACCAGCCGCCGCCGATGCGCCAGGGCGTAAGTGGTGAGAGCGTCGTCCGCCACCCCGGCGGCCATCTTGGCCAGCACGTTGGCCGTAGCCGGCGCCACCAGCAGCAGGTCGGCCCGCCGGGCCAGGTCGATGTGGTCCACCGACGCACCCGTGCCCCGCCACAGCGACACCTGCGCCGGATTCCTGGTCAGGATCGAGAGGGTCAGGGGGGAAACAAATCTGGCCGCATTGCGCGTCAAGATGGGAAAAACCTCACAGCGCTGTTTGACCAACGCGCGGGCTAGCTCAGCCGCGCGGAAAGCGGCAATACCTCCGGAGACGCCGAGAACGACGATTGCCCTCACGATCGGCAAGGATTCCCAAAGAGCCGTAGGGGGCGACGCGAACCGAGCCGGGCCCGGCCGGCCCAACCGTCGCGCTGGTCCCGCCTTGCCGCGGCCGCAACGGCGGCCTCAGGCCTTGCCGTCAGGCCAGCGAAAACCGGAACCGGCGCAAGCCCGAAAGTCCTCATTGCTGCCGCCACTTTTAGGGAACCGCCCCGTCCCCCTCATCGCCGGCCACCTCTTCTTCCAGGTCGTCCAGATCCTCGAAGTCCTCGTCATCGAAGTCCTCGTCCAGCTCCTCGTCGAGGGGTTCTTCCTCGGCCTCCGCGGCTTCCTCGGCCGGCAGAGGTTCCGGCAGCGGCGGTCGCAGGAAGACCGGCGCCTGATCTTCGGCGGCGCGCGCCTCAAGCTTCTGCAGCCGCAGCTGCTCGTACTCCTCGGCGCTCACCGGGCGCCAGGGGACCAGGCCGCGGTTGAGCTCGTCGAGAGCGATGGTGGCCGGCTTGGCGAAGCGGCTATTCACCCGGGGCCGTGCCCCGTTGATCAGCTGCTCGGCGCGCTCGGCGGCGATGAGAATCATGCGAAACGTACTGTCGATAGAAACGTCGGCCACTACCCTTCCTCCAGTGCCCTCGCGAACGAGTCGATGATCGGCTGCACCGACGCCTGCATGCTGCGAGGGCGCAAGCGCGAGGTGGCGACCACCTGCGCGAGGTCGCAGATCGCCTGCTCCAGGCGATCGTTGATGATAACATAGTCGAACTCCGCATACTCCCGCATTTCCTTCAGAGCATTTCGGATCCGCAGTTCGATGGTGTCGGCAGCGTCTTGCCGCCGGGCCACCAGGCGTCGTCGCAACTCCGTTAAGGAAGGAGGAAAAACAAAGACCTTGATGGCCGTCGGCAGGAAGGCGCGCACCTGCCTCGCCCCCTGCACGTCGATGTCGAGAAAGACGTCGCACCCCCGCTCCAGCCGCCCTTCCACCTCCCGCCTGGACGTGCCGTACAGGTTCCCGTGTACCTCTGCAAACTCCAGGAACTCATGGTTTTCGATCATGCGCCGGAACACGCTTCGCTCGACGAAGTAGTAGTCCACGCCGTCGCGTTCGCCCGGCCGCGGGGAGCGCGTGGTGTGGGAAACGGAAAAGTGCACATCCCGCCCCTGGCGCCGCAGATCCTCCATCACCCCGCGAATGATCGTGGTCTTGCCGCCCCCCGATGGCGATGAGACGATGAACAGCTCCCCGGGCGCCACCATGACCCTCCCCTTCCGCCCCGCGATGATACCTCCGCCGGCCGTGGCGCCGACTCCTCACTCCTTCCTCCGGAGTTGTTACACTCAAACATGCCCGCACCGCTGCGCGCCCTCCGCTACGGCTTGGGCCACTGGCTGTTGTGCCGCGTACTCAGGATCTCCCCTCGCCCCGGTTTGCGTTTCTGGCAGGGCACCGGACAGCGGCTTGGCGCCCTCCTGTGGTTGGTCGCCGCTTCCGAGCGCCGGCGCATGCTCTCACACCTCCGCCTGGCGTTTCCCGGGGCTGATGAGGGTTGGCGCCGGACCGTGGCGCGAGGTTGTGCCCGCCATTTGGGAACGCTGGTGGGAGAGGCGATTTGGTTGTGGGGAGTTCCGCCGGAGGACCTGCTCTCGCACAGCGACTTTTGCGGCCTGGAGAACCTGGATGAGAGCATTCGCGAGTATCACGGAGCGATCATCGGCACAGGCCATTGCGGTAACTGGGAGTGGCTCAACCTGGCGCTGGCGGCGCGCGGCACCCCCTTGACCGTTGCCGTTCGTGCCCTCGACGACCCGCGCTTTGACTCGATTGTCCGCTCCCTGCGCGGGCGTTTCGGCGGCCGGAGCATCAGCCGTGGTGACGGGGCAGGTCGGGCACTCGCGAAAGCCTGTCGGGCAGGGGAAATCATCGGCCTGCTCATCGACCAGGACATCGAGGCGCCTGGCTGCTTCGTGGAGTTTTTCGGTCATCCGGCGTGGACACCCACCGGCGCAGGGATGCTGGCTCGCCGCTTGCACCGGCCCATCGTCCCCGCCTTCGCGGTTCGCCAGGGCGGAGGCAGGATGCTGCTCTGCTTCGACGAACCCATGCACCCCGTGGTGTCCGACGACCCCGAGGCCGATGCGCGCCTGCTGACCGCACGTCTAACCGCCCGCATCGAGGAGCAGATCCGCGCCTACCCGGAACAGTGGGTGTGGATGCACCGGCGTTGGCGGCGGCAGCCGCGAGACGGAGAAGAGGTGCTAGGGCGGTCCGCTACAATGCCGGCACACCGCCCGTGCTAGGGCTCCAGCCTAGCGTTTGGTGGGCCGGTGGCGGGAGGAAGGCCGATGAAAAAAGGTCCCATAGGCTGCGCGGCGGCGGCCGTTGTGGCGATCGTGGTGATCGCAGCGTGGGTCGGATCCGGCTACAACACCCTCGTGCGCCTGGATGAAGCCGTCAACACCGCCTGGAGCCAGGTGGAGAACGTCTATCAGAGGCGCGCCGACCTCATCCCCAACCTGGTGGAAACTGTGAGAGGGGCCCGCGACTTCGAGCGCGAAACCCTCACCGCCGTGGTGGAAGCCCGCGCCCGCGTGGGCCAGGTGAATCTCGGCCAGGCGCCCAACGCGGCGCAGCTGGAGCGCTTCCAGCAGGCGCAGGACGGTCTCTCGTCGGCCCTGGCACGCCTGTTGGTGGTGGTCGAGCGCTACCCAGAACTGCGCGCCACGGAGGCGTTCCGGGACCTGCAGGTGCAGCTGGAGGGGACGGAAAATCGCATCGCCGTGGAGAGGCGCCGCTTCAACGAGGCTGCCCAGGCGTACAACACGGCGCGACGGCGGTTTCCCACGGTGCTCATCGCCGGCCTGTTGGGGTTTGAACAGCGCCCCTACTTCCAGGCCGCGGCCGGCTCGGAACGGCCCCCGCAGGTGACCTTCTGATCCTGATGAAGGCCCCGTTCGCCCTCGCCTGCCTCCTGGCGTTGCCGTCCTTCGCCCTGGAGGTCCCACCGGTGCCGACTCGTTATGCCACGGACTATTCTGGCCGCCTCGAAGGCGCTGGGTTGGCACGGGCCGAGGCGGCCCTGGCCGAGCTGGAGCGCGCCCACGGCCACCAGGTCATCGCGGTGTTCTTCGCCTCTCTCGAAAACGAGGCACTTGAGGACTTTACCATTCGGTGCGCGGAGGCGTGGCGGGTCGGACGGCGGGGGCTCGACGACGGCGTGATCTTCTTCGCCTTCCTCGCCGACCGCCGCATGCGCCTGGAGGTGGGGTACGGGCTGGAAGCCACAGTGACCGACGCCGTCGCCCGCCGTCTGCTGGACGGCGCGGTGCGACCGCATTTTGCCAGGGGTGATTACCCCGGCGGGGTGGTGGCGTTGGCCACGGCTTTGGGACGGGTTTTCTCAGGCTCGCCGGCGCCGGCGCTTTCCGATCGCGGCCGCCCGGTCCTCGGCGTGGTCCTTCTCGCGATCATCCTCGCCATCTTCGTCGTGCTCCTGGTCGTGGCGGGTGCGGCGGGGCGACCACCGTCCGCCCGGATGGGACGCCGGCGAGCTGCCTGGGGGACCTCCATGGGGG
>Ga0209101_1001009_pt1 | contig 22067 bp, 19 predicted proteins | sample ConPoolayeCmetaG_FD_185481 | JGI IMG/M metagenome (GOLD analysis project Ga0209101, IMG submission 185481) | Hot spring microbial mat communities from California, USA to study Microbial Dark Matter (Phase II) - Cone Pool mat layer C metaG... ...
GAGGTCCCATCCGGTCGGGTGGGCAGGCCTGACAACCCGGAGGATTATCTGGCCATCCAGGTCGGCGAGTGGGGACGGCGCTACGGCACCGTTTATGTGCCGCGAGAGCTGTGGAAGCAGTTGCCGCCCGTGAGCCAGGAGTTTGTCTTTTACATCGCGGACTATGGGCGTTTCCGCCTGGAGTTCGACATGCCGATCGGCCGGCTGGAGAGGGGCGGCTCAGGAGGATGAATTTAGGGGATGTGCCCTGCGATAAATTCCAGAAATCGGGGTTGGTCCGTGTCCAAAACAGGAGCTACTGCACAAGTTCTGCAATCATGAGGAGGAGCGATGGCCGACCAGAGACCCACGATGTGGCAACAATCATGCACCTGCAATCTGGATGCCCGGGTGCGGCAGATCCAGATCGGCGGTGTACCGGTAGGCATTGTCGGGCTGGATGATGTCCTGAAGCAACTCTACCTGCTGGACCGCCAGCCGGGCCCGGAGACGGCGGAAGAGCTGCTGGCCATGATTAAAACGCGCAACTGGGTCGCCCGTGGCTCGGAGCAGGACTATAAAGAGGCGCTGTTGCGCGAGTACACAGCCTATTGGCAGGCAAGAGGAGAAAAGGAGGTGAACCGATGAAAAGGCTTGGAGAGTGCCGACTGGCCGTTATCGGCGTGGGATTGTTGGGGGGCCTGCTCGTGGACCGGCTGCTGACCTGCGGCGAGTGCAGCCGGGGGCAGATCATCGCCTGCGAGCCGAACGCAGAACGCCGGGCCGAGATCGCCGAGTGGGCCGGGGTGATGACCACCGACGACAACCTGCGCGCCGCCGAAGCCGACGTGATCATCCTGGCCGTGCCACCGGGCCAGGTCATCCCCGTGCTGGAGGCGCTGGCCCCCCGGCTGACGCCGGAACACCTGGTCGTCTCGACGGCGGCAGCCGTGCCCCTGGCAGCCATGGAGCGGGCAGCGGGCGAAGGGGTGCCGGTGGTGCGCACGCTGCCCAACTCGCCGGCGCTGGTCGGCCAGGGGGTGACGCCGGTGTGCTATGGCCGGGCAGTCACACCGGAGGCGCGCGCCCTGGTCGAACGGCTGCTGGCCTGCTGGGGGGAAGGGGTGGAGATCCCGGAAGCGCAGATGAACCTGTGTGTCGGCCTGACAGCCGCCGCGCCGACCTATTTCTTTCCGCTGATTGCCGCCCTGACCCAGGCCGGCGTGGAGGGGGGCCTGGAACGCGAAGTGGCGCTGCGGCTGGCCGCCGGCGTGGTGCGGGGCAGTGGGGCGCTGGTGCTGGAAACCGGCCAGTCGCCGGCGGCGCTGATGGCCCTGACCCCGCTCCAGCCCCTGCGCGAGGCCGAAGCAAGAGCCCTGTTCATCGAAGCGGTGAACAAGGCCAGGGCCGGCGCCGATGCCTTGCAGGCGCGGTTGGGGTTCTAAAGAGAAATGCCTGAGTTGACAATAGAGGCGGATGGGCGGCTGAGTCTGCCGGCTGAGCAGGTGGCCCGTCTGGGGCTGGAGCCAGGGGCCCGGGTCGTCGTCGAATCGTTCGAGGACGGGTTGCGGCTGCACCGCGTCCGCCCCGACGCCCACAAGGCCTACATCGAGGTGACGACCCGCTGCAATCTGAACTGCGCTGTGTGTGTCCGCCAGGTGTGGCACGACCCGGGCGGCGACATGGCCTGGGAGACGTTCGAGGCGACCATCACCGGGTTGCGTGCTCTGCCGGACCTGCGCCGCGTCGTGTTGGGCGGCTACGGCGAACCGCTGGTCCACCCCCGCCTGCCGGAGATGCTGGCCCTGGCCTCGACGCTGGGGGTGCCGCTGACGGTGACGACCAACGGCCTGCTGCTGGACGAGGCGATGGCCCGCTGCCTGCTGGCTGCCCCGGTGGACTGGGTGGTTATCTCCCTGGACACAGTCCACACCCAGGCCTACGACGGGGCGCGCATCATCGGCGGCCTGGAGCGGGTGCTGGACAATGCCCGCCGCCTGATGCGCCTGGCCGAACAGCGCGGCGGGTTGCCCCTCAACCTGGGGCTGGAGTTCGTCGCCACCCGCTCCAACCGGGACCATCTGCCGCACCTGCGGGAGATCGCCGCCGGGCTGGGAGCCTCCAAAGTGTTGGTCAGCAATCTGTTGCCCCACACCGAAGCCATGGGCGATGAGATCCTGTACGACAGCGATGAGCCGCTGGGCCTGCCCCTGAGCTGGCCGGTGAAAGAGGCAGGCGGTATCGGCTGGGGACGGATGGACCTGCCGCGCATGAAGTGGGGGGCCTGGCGACAGTGCCGCTTCGTCGAGGACCGGGCCGTGGTCATCGGCTGGGACGGCGGGGTCAGCCCCTGCTACCCCTTGATGCACAGCTACCCCTACTACATCTATGGCCGGCGCAAAAATGTGAGCCGCTACCTGTTGGGCAACGTGAACGAGCAGGCGTTGGCCGACATCTGGCAGTCGGAGGAGTATGTGCGTTTTCGGGCCCGGGTGCGCGATTTTCGCTTCATGTACTGCGTGGACTGCGGCCTGGCCTGTGACTATGCCGAGAACAACGAGGACTGCCTGGGCAATGTGCCTTCCTGCGCCGATTGCCTGTGGGCGCAGGGCATCATCCGCTGCCCGTAGAAAAGGACCATGAGCGACGACGGCGTGCTGCTGCGCGGCTTTACCATCAGCCAGGTGATGGACTGCATCGCCGACCCGACCAAGAACCGGGTCGTCGCCGAGTTCTGGGACAGGGTGGATGCTGTCTTTCCCTACCTGAACGCCGTCGTGCCCAACCTGATGTACAACCCCGGCGCCGGCACCGTGACCGTCAAGCGGGGAGGGCGCATCCTGACCTTTTACCCGCACGTGGCAGTGATGGCCAAAGTGGACGGCGAAGAGGACGCCGAGGCCCAACTGCGCTGGTTCCAGGAGCTGTGCAACGACACCTGGCGCCGCCGGGCCGAGATCGAGCCCTGTTACGAGCGGCGGCAACAGTTGGGGCCGCTGGACGTGTACCGACTGCTTCCCCGGCTCAACTGCGGTGACTGCGGCGAGCGGACCTGCCTGGCCTTTGCCTTCCGATTGCTGTTCGGCGAGCTGGGACTGGAGGCCTGTCCCCACCTGGTCGAGGGGGAATATGCCGAGGGCGGGCGGCGGCTGGCGGAGTTGATGACATGAAAGATCGCCTCTCCCCCATCCTCAACGTATCGCTGGTTCTCGCCATCCTCCTCAGCCTGACCCTGCTCCTGATAGCCGGCAGCCTGTGCCTTTGGGCCCGCGCCGTTTCCGGCTGCCAGCAATGCTGCCAGCCGGTCCAGGCAGAAACCCAGGCGCGGATATCCGGCTGTAGCCTGTTCTGCTGCAGCGGACTGCCCGGCGGCCTGGAGGTGCCCATCCCCTCAGTCCTGAACCTGACCGTTGCCCTGCCCGGCCTCCATGACCTGTCCGTAAGCCTGAAGCCGGCACCGCCTCCTCCCAGGTTCTCGTTATCTATCCAGGACAGACGTTTGTGACCATCGAATAGAGAACGAGACAAGGGAGGAAGTGAAATGAAACGAGCAAGATTGCTGTTGCTGCTGCTTCTTCTGCTCACGGGGCTGCCGGTTGCTCACGCCGGAGAACCCGTGGTGCGCGCTGTGTTGTTCTGGGCCCAAACCTGCCCTCACTGCCACGTGGTGCTGACCGAGACCCTGCCGCCGCTGCAGGAAAAGTATGGCGACCAACTCCAGGTGCTGACCATCGAGGTGTCGGACCCGGCAGGCTATGAGTTGTGGCGGGCGGCCATGGAGGCCCGGCGCGTCCCTGACCATCAACGCGGCGTGCCGATGCTGCTCATCGGCGACCGGGTGCTGGTCGGCTCTTACGACATCCCCCAGCAGTTGCCGGGGCTGATCGAGCAATATCTGGCCGCCGGCGGCGTGGACTATCCGCCGATCCCCGGCCTGGAGGCCTGGCTGGAAGCTGTCCCAACGCCGACGGCCCCGCCCGCCACACCCACACCGGAGCAGGCAGCAGGCGCAGTGGTGCGCTTCTGGCTGTTCTACGACAGCAACTGCGACTCCTGCCTGGTGCTGAAAGAGGAGATCCTGCCACCGATCCTGGACAGGTACGAGAAAGGCCAGGTCGAGATCTACGAGTTCGATCTGGAAAAGGGCTATTATGAAGAGATGCTGGCCCTGGAGGCCCACTACGGCCTGGAATATGGCGACGTGCCCGAGATCTTTATCGGTGAGCATGCTCTGCTGGGCAACGCCGAGATCCAGGCCCGGCTGGAGGAGCTGATTGATTACTACCTGGCGCAAGGGGGTGTAGACCTGGTCCAGGTCGATCGGCCCACACCGACGCCGCAGGCGACCGCTATCCACGATGCGCCGCCCATCCACCTGGCCTACTTTTACCAGCCCGGCTGCCGCGAGTGCGACCGGGTGAGCCTGGACCTGAACTATCTAAAGGGCCGTTATCCTCAGCTCATCGTCCATGAATTCGATGTCAAGGCCGAGGCGGCGCTATGTGAGTGGCTAGGGGTGCGGGCCGGCGTGCCGGAGGCGAAACGCCTGATCGCCCCGGCGGTGTTTGTCGGCGACGGGGCCCTGGTGGACCAGGAACTGACCGCCCAGGCCCTGGAGGCGCTTATCGCCCGTTACGCCCCGACCGGGGCCGAGGCCGTCTGGGAGGGCTGGGAGGCTGCCCAGGCCGAGGTCACCGGCAGCATCGTGGAGCGCTTCCGCTCTTTTGGCGTGCTCACCGTGCTGGCCGCCGGGCTGGTGGACGGGTTGAACCCCTGTGCCTTTGCCACCATCGTCTTTTTCATCTCCTACCTGGCTTTCGTCGGCCGTGGCCGGCGCGAGGTACTGGCCGTGGGCGCGGCCTTTGCCCTGGGCGTGTTCCTCACCTACCTGGGGGTCGGCTTTGGCCTGCTCAGGTTCCTGGCCTCGCTGCCCTTCCTGAGCGCCATCAGCCGCTGGGTGTATGGCCTGACGGCGGCCCTGTGCCTCTTCCTGGCCGCCGGCAGCCTGTACGACTGGTGGCAGGCCCGCCGCGGCCGGCCGGAGGAGATGCGGCTCAAGCTGCCGCTGCGCCTGCGCCGCTGGATCAACCGTGTCATCCGCGAGGGAGCCGGTTTGCGGGCCTTTGTGCCGGTAGCCTTGGTCACCGGCATGGTCATCTCGCTCATCGAGCTGGCCTGCACCGGCCAGGTCTACCTGCCGACCATCATTTTCGTGTTGGGCGTGCCCAACCTGAAAGCACGGGCTGCTGCCTACCTGGTGCTCTACAATCTGATGTTCATCCTGCCGTTGGTGGTGGTCTTTGTGCTGGCCTACCTGGGCACGACTTCGGAGCAGTTGGGCCAGTTCATCAACCGCCGGGCGGCGACAGTCAAGCTGCTCACCGCCGGCCTGTTCCTGCTGCTGGCCGGCTGGCTGGTGGTCACATTGGTGTAGGGACGGCGCATGGACGGCAAGAGAGTCGTAGACCAGGACGGGGCGCTGCGGCTGCCGGAGGAACCTCGTCGTCGCTGGGGACTGACACCCGGCGCCGGGTTCCAGATCGAAGAGACGGCAGACGGGTTACTGCTCCGCCCGGCCGATCCGCCGCTGCGCAAGGTCTACGTCGAGCCGACCACAGCCTGCAACCTGGACTGTCCCATCTGCATCCGTCGCTCCTGGGACGAGCCGGGCGGGGTCATGGAAATGGCCACCTACCGGCGGCTCATCGAGGGCCTGCGCGAGGCGCCCGCGCTACAGACTGTGGCCTTCTGGGGGCTGGGCGAGCCGCTGCTGCACCCGGACATCGTGGAGATGGTGGCCCTGGCCGAGGAGTTGGGCGCCAGGACGGAGATGATCACTAACGGGCTACTCCTGGACCAGGGGATGGCCGAGGGGCTGGTTCAGGCCGGACTGGGCACGCTGGTCATCTCGGTTGACGGGGCCTCGCCGGAGGCCCACGCGGGCATCAGGGCAGGCGCCGACCTGCGCCTGGTCCAGCAGAACGTGGGGCATCTGCTGGCCCTGCGGCGCATGAATCCTCGCGGCAACCCGGAGATCGGCCTGGAGTTCGTAGCCACGCGGCGCAACCTGTCGGAACTGCCGAACCTCCGGCGCCTGGCCCACTCGCTGGAGGCCAGTTTCGTCGTCGTGACCAACGTACTGCCCTATGCCAGGGAGTTTAAGGACGAGATCCTGTACTTTCTATCTGCGGGCAGCCCTCATTCCCGGATACGATCGCGGTGGTATCCGGAGGTTGTGCTGCCGCGGCTCGATGCGCGCCCGGAAGTCCTGGAACCCCTGTTGGGGCTCCTGCGGCATGGCGGTACGATCGACCCCTTGCTTGGGCATCCCGACGGCGCCAATGGCTACTGCCGCTTTGTGCGGGAGGGGGCGGTGGCCATCGCCTGGGATGGCGGGGTGAGCCCCTGCATCCCACTGATGCACAGCTACACCTGCTACATCCTCGGCCGGGAGAAGGCGATCCGCCGCTATGTGGTGGGCAACGTCAACGATGAGGCGATCACACGCATCTACGGCCGGGAGGAGTACCGCGGGTTCCGGGCGCGGGTGGTGGAATTCGACTTTGCGCCTTGCGTTAACTGCGGCGGATGTGAATATTCTGAGTCGAATGAGGAGGACTGCTTCGGCAACCAGTTCCCTGTCTGTGGGGACTGCCTGTGGGCGCGAGAGATCATCCTCTGTCCTTAGCTGGCTGTTGAAAAAAATCACCACGGTGAGTTATAGCGGAACTGTTTGTGGAGGGATCCATGACAGGCCAATTCAGATTCTGCGACGGAATCGCTGCGTGGCAGCAACAGGCAAATGGCAGCGCCACGCTGGACGAAAGCACGGGGGCTGTGTGCCAGTACTTTCGGTGCATGGTCGATGGCATGCAAGACCAGGTGATGGTCATTGATCGTGACCATTGTGTAAGAGATGTGAATTCAGCCTTTCTGCGCCAGATGGGGTACACGCGAACGGAAGTGATTGGCCGCCAGTGTTATGAGGTAGTTCACGGGCTCAGTGAACCTTGCCCTGGCCTGGAAATCGTTTGTCCTTTATATCAGGTTTGGGAACAGGGTGAACCGATCCGGAGTTCTCATCTCCTCCGCAACCAGAAAGGGGACCAGTTCTATTTCGATGTCTCTGCTTTCCCCCTGCATGACGAACAGGGCCGGGTCGTCCAGGTCATTGCAGCCTGTCATGATGTGACAGCCGAACGGCGGCTGGAGGCAAAACTGGCAGCCATCTATTACCTGAGTCGGGAATTGGTCCTTTCTCGGAAAGAGGCATGGATTGCCCAGGCCGTGGTGAACGCCGCCCAGCGGGTGTTAGAATTTCAAGTATGTCAGCTATGGCTGATGGACGAAAGCGGGGAGACCTTGGTTTGTCGGGCTCACGCGCCCCTGGCAGAGCCGCCGACCGTTTCCCGCCTACCCCTCGACGACACACGAGGTATCACCGTGGCTGTGGCCCGCACCGGAGAGGCCATCTGCCTGCCCGACGTGAGCCAGGACCCGCGCTACGTGAGCGGCTACCCGGGGACCCGCTCCGAACTGTGTGTGCCGCTCAAGGTAGGGGAACGGGTCATCGGAGTGCTCAATGCCGAAAGCGACCGATACGGTGCTTTCGGGGAAGACGACCACCGTCTCCTGGCTGCGCTGGCCGACGAGGCCGCCCTCGCCGTTGAGAACGCCCGGCTATTTGAGGTGACCAGGCAGCAGCGGGAAAAGTTGCGGACCTTGGCTGCCTGGTTGGCGGAGGCTGAAGAGGCCGAGCGGCGACGGCTGGCCCGCGAGCTGCACGACCAGGTGGGACAAAATCTGACTGCCCTGAGTATCAACTTGAATTTCGTGCGCGCGCACGCGGCGGAAGGTTTGACTGACGTGGTTCGTTCTCGCCTGGACGATTCGCTGGTGCTCATTGAGCAGACGGTCGAATGTATCCGCAGTGTGATGGCTGATCTGCGGCCGGCCGTGCTGGATAATCACGGGGTAGTAGCCGCTCTGCGTTGGTACGGATCGCAGATCGCCTTGCGGACAGGCATTGCCATCACCGTGCAAGGTGAAGAGCCGACTCCCCGGCTGGCTCCATCGGTCGAAACGGCCCTTTTCCGCATCGTCCAGGAGGCATTGACCAACGTGGTCAAGCATGCTAAGGCCACGCAGGTGACAATTACCCTGGAAGTGAACACGGCGACCGCCTGCCTGGTCATTGCTGACAATGGTGCGGGCTTCGACCTGCTACGCCTGACTGGCCCCGATGGATGCCATGCCTGGGGACTGCTGAGTATGACTGAGCGAGCCCAGGCTGTGGGTGGCTATTGCCACATTCTATCTCGCCCCGGGCAGGGCACGCGAGTTACGGTGGAGGTACCGCGATGAGCATTACCGTCTTCCTGGCTGAGGATCACGCCGTGGTGCGCGATGGCTTGAGGCTCCTGTTGGAGGCTCAGGGTGATATCAAGATCGTAGGTGAGGCGGCCGATGGACGTAATGCGGTCCAGCGGGTGGCCCAACTCTGCCCCAACGTGGTGATCATGGACCTGACCATGCCGGAACTGAATGGCTTCGAGGCCACGCAGCAGATCCGTCAGGTCTGCCCTACAGCCCGGGTCATCGTCCTTTCCATGCATTCTACAGCCGAGGATATCTTCCGGGCGATGCAGGCCGGAGCAAACGGCTACGTGCTGAAAGAATCGGCCGGCGCCGAGGTGGTTAATGCCGTCTGCGCCGCCCATGCCGGCCGCCGCTACCTGAGCCAGAAGGTCTCGGATACGTTGTTGGACTATCTGGTGCTCCAGCGTGAAAGCCCCGAGACCAAGAGCCTGTTGGAGCGCCTGAGCCCGCGTGAGCAGGAAGTCCTGCAACTCCTCGTCGAGGGCAAATCGAGGGCCGAGATCGCCCGCATCCTCTTTCTTTCTCCCCGGACTGTGGACACCTACCGTGAGCGCCTGATGCGAAAGTTGGGCGTCAGCGACTTCCCCCGCCTCATCAAGTTCGCCGTCCAGCACGGATTGACCCCGCCGGAATAACCCCCTGATTTCAAAACCCCTAAACCTGTTTACCCTCGACGACAGGTCACCAGGCGGTTGTCTTTTCGCCCGGCCTGTCCGTATTTTACCCACACCATTTGCCGAATTCTCTCTACAGACAAAAAGCCACCGTTTCGGGTATAATGATAGCCAGATGAGTCCGCGTCGCGGAAATGACGGGGGAAGATAACGGTGGACTCAACGATATTCTCGCTGGCATGGATGATAGCGAATCTCTTTCTGGAGGAGCCTCCCCTGGCCCTGGCCGAGGAGATGGTGCAGGGAAGAGTAGACCTGCCGCTCCCTCCAGATAGCGGCAGCAAACTGACCGGGGGGATGGAGGCTCTGCGGACTTTTGCCCGATCCCAGCGGGGCCGGGATGTGGAAGAGGTGCATCGCGAACTGCGCCAGGAGTACGCCGCCCTGTTCATCGGCCCCCAGCCGAGGACGGTGCATCCCTACGAGTCGGTCTATCGGGACAGCCTGACGGTAGGCGGGCAGACCTTTCGTGAGTTGCTGATGGGTGAGTCGGTGGACAGAGTGCGCGCTTTCTGGGCCGAGGCCGGGGTGCAGGGCGTCCATCCGCGTAATTACCCGCCGGATCACTTTGGCCTGGAACTGGGTTTCGTGACCTACCTGGGGCGCGCGTTCCTGGAGACCGGCGAAGAGCGCACCCTGGAACTGGCCCGGCGCTTTCTCCGGGAACACTTGCTGGCCTGGGGACCCCGGTTTTGTGCCGAGCTGTACGCGCTGGATGCCGCTCACTTCTATAAGCCCATAGCTCAACTCGCTCATGGACTTCTGGAGGCCCTGGCGCAGCAGTGTGAAATAGGGAGCACACCGCCCGGGTGCCCTTTCGCGTTGAAACCAGACCGAAGAGAGGGAGGTTAGCCAAATGAAGGCAAAGATAATGGCAAAAGGCGCTGGGATGCAGGTTACCCGGCGGCAGTTTCTGAAACTCACAGCCACCACCACAGCCGCACTGGAGTTGACCGAGATCTTCGGGTCGCCCCAAAGCCTGTTCGCCGCTGGCCCTGTACCCCTATACGATGAAGGAGAGATCCACTACGGGTACTGCCGGGGTACCATCGGCTGCATGGCCTACTGCGGCCGGCGTGCCCATGTGAAGAACGGCCGTGTGGTGGACATCACCGGCTGGCCGGAGCACCTCATCAGCCAGGGACACCTCTGTGCCAAGGGCATTGCTGAGGTGGCCACCACGTACAGCCCCCACCGCATCCTCTATCCACTGAAGCGGACAGGGAAGGGCTTTGAACGCATCAGTTGGGACCAGGCCCTGGAGGAAATCTCCAGCATCCTGAGGGAGATCCGCCAGGAATGGGACGGCAAACCGCTTCACCAGACCACCAAACAGGAGCAGCGCAGGGTCATTCGGTACGCCACTCCCAGGAACTCCTCTGGGGAGCAGGAGTTCTTCTCCTACATGCGGTTTGGGCGGCTATTTCCTTCAGCTCCCCACTATTCCGGCTGTGTTGGCTGCTTCGGGAACTGGTGGCGGGCCTCCCTTGCTGTCACAGGCTTCCCTTACCCGATCAATGCGATGTCTGATTTGGTGAATACGAAATTGTACGTCAATTTTGGGTATAACTATGCCGCAACGCATCCGGTGCTGATGCATTGGTTTGAAAAGGCCAAGGCCAATGGGATGAAGATGATTTATCTTGACCCTCGCTATTCCGAAATGGCCGCCAAAGCCGATGAATACATTCCACTCCGTCCAGGGACCGATGGGGCCGTCGCCCTGGGCATCCTGAATGTCCTGGTGGAGAACAACTGGACCTATCCCTACCTGCAATACTATGTAGACAACGACGAGTGGGAGAGGTTCGTCAATGAAGTGGTGAGGGAGTACACGCCTGAGAGGGCTGAAGCGATCTCCTGGGTGCCGGCGGGGAAGATCAGGGAGATTGCCCAACAGGTCCATGAGGCCGGACGCCAAGCGGCCTTCGCCTGGGGGACCCGAATCAGCACCAATACCAATGGTTTCAATACCTGTAGAATCTTCAACGTATTATGCCTGGCAACGGGTGGCTTTGGCGCTTCTGGTGGAGGCATCATCCAGCCCAAGCCGGCCGGCGTGCCGTCCATGTACTTCCCCTTTGCAGCCATGGTGCCCACCAACTTCCCGTACAAGGGCCAACCCGATGATCCTCACGGTTGGTGGGGTTGGGTGCCCGAGAGCGCGTACGGCGAGATTATTGACGATATTAAGGCTGGCTTTATCATCGGAGGCAACCCCATCGTCAGGGCAGCAGGGGATCAACGAAGGGTCATGGAATACCTGAGCAACAAAGGCACCCTCATTTATGCCACCGTCGAATGGAACGAGATGTGCGAGTATGCCAACTACATCCTGCCCCTGGCCACAGACCTTGAGACGGCGGGTTCTACCGCGCTGTGCGGGAGCAACCGTTGCATGCAGTGGAAGGATGCGGTGATACCCCCCTTGGGCGAAGCCAGGTCGGACATGTGGATCGTCAACGAGGTGATGAGCCGCGTCCTGGGTGACGAGACCTTCTACCGCGAATGTCCGGACTGCGAGCGGGAAGCCAAGGCGATGCTGGCCAGAGGCACCTCGCTGGATGAGGTCTATGCAAAACTGATGAAGCCCTGGGCCGACGAGATCAAGAAGAGGTGGGATGAAGAACGGGTGAAGCCGTGGGAAGGCAATATGCCCACCGGCAAGGACCTGTATACGATCATCAACGAAGTGGCCATGGAGAGCGCCCAGGCCACCGGGCACGGAGAAGCGCACCGCTTTGTGATCAGGAATCTGGAGCTCATTTTCAGGGAGGAACTGAAGGCCTGGGGCGAAACGGTCGGCCTTGAGCTGGATAACCAGGGCCTGGCCTGGCCCTACAACATCTTCAAGCAGGGCCCAGAGGCGCTCAACCAATACTGGTGGAAGCTGCACATGCTGACCTGGATGGTCATGCCTGGCTCCATGCCGGCCATGGACCCCGACAAGTACCATCCCTTCTCCGGCCTACGGTTGGACATCATCAAGAAGCTTCCGGGCGGCGTCATCTGGCCCTGTCCGGCGGCCCTGATGGAAATGGACCCCAATTACCGCGGCGAGACGGTGTTCTTCCAGAAATCGCCCATGAACTGGATGACCCCTGAACAGATGAGAGGGATGGGGATGGAGATGCCGGACATGCCGCTCCTCTGGACGCCGGGGATGCGCTGGAGCGATAAGGAGAAGCAATTTCTGCCCTGGCAGATGGGAAAGGCGGTCATTGATCTCAGAGAAGAGACCTGGCATGGGGCAGGTCTTCCGGAGTGGGAGGAACCTCTCTATTACGAGCAGGAGTTAGAGAACAAGGGGGAAGAGTTGAACCTGAGCAAAGAGTACCCTTTCATCCTCATCACGGGGAAACTGCCCCAGTTCATCGGTAGCATGACCAAAGGCGTGAACGAGGTCCTGGTGGATGTAGGGGACGAGCCACGCGTGTGGATCAATGCGCGGTCGGCGGCGCGTCTCGGCATTGCTGATGGCGACAAGGTGAAGATCGAAACCCCTCGTTCTAAGCAATTCGGCCCGCTTACGATGAGGGCCAGGGTAACGGAGCGAATCCACCCCAGGGTGGTCTTCTGTCCTCACCACACTGGCTCGGTGGCCATCCGGGAGGAGCTAAAGAACGAAGGCGGGCTCAATTTCCTGGCCAACACCAGCGAAGACCATTTCACCGAGATGCCTGGCTATTCTCACAATCTGGCGAGGGTAACCAGGGCATAGCATAAGGGAGGTAAAACCATGGCAAGATATGGCATGTTAGTAGATGTAGGGAAATGTGTCGGGTGCCATGCCTGCACAGCGGCATGTAAGGTCAAGAATGACATACCTGATGGAGTCTTCTGGACCAAAGTGGGGGCTTATGAGCAGGGAACTTTCCCGAATGTGAAAGCCTACAGCACCCCGCTGGGCAGATGCATGCACTGTGAGCACCCCGCCTGTGTCTCGGCCTGCCCGGTGGGCGCGTTGCAGAAAACAGCCGACGGCCCGGTGGTGTACGATGCCCGGAAGTGCATCGGCTGTCGCTACTGCATGACGGCCTGTCCCTTCCATGTCCCCAAACTCAATTGGGATGCGCTCTTGCCCTCCATTCAGAAGTGCTACCTCTGTGCCGACCGCCTGACAGCAAGGTTAAACCCGGCCTGTGCTTCTGCCTGCCCTACCGGGGCGCTCAAGTTTGGGGAACGGGATGCGCTCCTTGCGGAAGCCCGAGAACGCATCCGAACCGGTAACGGCCAATATGTGAACCACATCTTCGGCGAGAAGGAGTTGGGAGGTACCACCCTGCTTTACATCTCCCCAGTGCCCTTTGAGGAACTGGGCTTCCCGACGGTGGGTACGGAGCCAGTTACAAAGTTGAGTGAGCAAGTGGTCTCCTACGTGCCCTACGGGATTGGCGGATTGGCAGTGGTTCTGAGCGGGCTCTATTGGTTCTTCCAGCGTCGGGAGAGATTGCAGAAAGAAAGCGCTGCTCACTCCGAAGCGAAGGAGAGGTAACATGACAACGGCAACCAAAGTACAGAAGCGTGCTCTTCCAGGAGGGCTATGGATCCTGGTGGCTGTAGCGGTGATGGGCATAGCGGTCTGGGTAGCCCGGTTTGCCCTGGGTTTGGGCCGTGCCACCAATCTGAGCGATAGCTATCCCTGGGGTCTGTGGATCGGCTTCGACGTCGTATCTGGTGTGGCCCTGGGTGCCGGAGCGTTTGTGGTGGCTGCGACTGTCTACATTTTTAATCTGAAAAAATACCACCCCATTGTTCGGCCCGCGTTGCTGACCGGTTTCCTGGGCTATCTGCTGGTCATCCTGGGCCTGCTGGCCGACCTGGCCAAGCCCCACCACATCTGGCACCTGATCATCTATTGGAACTTTCACTCTGTGCTCTTCGAGGTAGGCTGGTGCGTGATGCTTTATACGACGGTCATGGCCCTGGAGTTCAGCCCGGTGGTCTTTGAACGCTTTGGCTGGCGAGTGCCCCTGCGTATCATCCGGGCCATTCAGATCCCCCTGGTGATCATCGGGGTACTCCTCTCCACTCTGCACCAATCCTCGTTGGGCTCGCTGTTTCTGCTCCTGCGTTACCGGCTGCATCCGCTGTGGTACTCTTCTTTGCTGCCGGTCTTCTTCTTCATCTCGGCTGTGGCTGTAGGGATGGCGATGGTCATTCTGGAAGCGGTGATCAGCGCCAGGGCGTTGAGGCGGCCTCTGGAAAGGGATCTCCTCTCCGGATTGGCCAGTGCTGTGCCCTATGTGTTAGGCTTCTACTTTGTGCTCAAGATCGTCGAGTTGCTGGTAGCCGGCGAGTTCGGGCTGATGTTTGAGGGGAGTGTGCGCAGCAATTTGTTTCTGGTGGAGTTGGTAGTAGGCGTGCTTTTGCCGGCGGTGTTGTTTGCTATTCCCAAAGTACGGCAGAGTGTGGCCGGTCTGTTCTGGGGAGCACTTCTGATCGTCGGTGGCTTAATTCTTAACCGCCTTGATGTCAGCGTCATCGGCCAAATAGTACCGACGGGGAGCTACTTCCCCCACTGGATGGAGTTTGCCGTCACCATCGGCCTGCTGGCCAGCGGCGTGGTGGCCTATACGCTGATCACCCACTACTTCCCGGTGTTCAAGGAGGATGTCGCCGGCGAGTCGGAACACGCCGGGCTACCGGTTGCGGCCTGAACCAGCCAAAAAACGCGGGGCCGGGGTAGGCGCGCCGCGCTTTTGGCCTGCGGCCCCTCCGGCCGCCGAGACCGCCGAGGTCTGCCAGACCCCGGCGGTTTTTTCACGCCACGGTCAACGTCGCGTCCAGCGCGCCGGCGCGCACGTCTTCGCCATACACTGATATTGCACCACAGCTTGCCAATGGGCGCGGTGGTCTGATCCCTCAGCCCGGCACCTCCACGCTGACCACGGTCCCCCGCCCCGGCGCGGAGCGGACCTCGGCCGCGCCGCCCAGCAGGTGCGCCCGTTCGTAGATGCCGGCCAATCCCAGGCAGCCCCGCGCCGTCAGATCGCTCAGGTGTTCAGGCAATTCGCAGCCCTGCCCATCGTCGCGCACCTCCACGCGCACCGCGTCGGGGGCGAAACGCAGGTAGACGATGGCCTCCGTGGCGCGGGCGTGGCGCAGGACGTTGGTGAGCGACTCTTGCACGATGCGGTACAGGGCCAGCTCGACCTCTGGGGCCAGCCGCCGCACCAGGCCCCGGGCCTGCACCGCCACGGTCAGGCCCTGCTCCCGGCGAAAATCCGCCGCCAGTTCCTCCAGGCACGGCAGCAGGCCCAGGTCGTCCAGGGCCGGGGGGCGCAGGTCGTGGCAAAAACGCCGTGCTTCCTCGCTGGCGGCGCTGGCAAGGCCCTGCATCTTGTGGACGCGCTGGTTGACGGCCGGCGGCAGAGATTCTTGGTCCAGCATCAGGGCCTCCAGGTGGTTGGATAGCGCGGCCAGGGCCTGTACGGTGCTGTCGTGCAGTTCGCGGGCGATGCGCCGGCGTTCCTCCTCCTGCGCCTGGACCACCTGCCGGGCGAACAAGCGGGTGGCCTCTTCCCGCCGCCGGCGCTCGGTGATGTCCCGGGCCATGCACTGCCACCCGGAGGCGCGGCCGTCGCCGGCGAGCGGCGCCGCCACCAGCTCCACGAACACCTGGCGGCCGTCCTTGCGCCGCAGGACCAGCTCGCGGCGGCCCGCGCCGACCGGCATGGGCAAGAATCGTTCCCCAGGCTGGCCGATCAGATCGCTCTGCGCATAGCCGGTGAGTTGGGCGCAGGCGGCGTTGGCGTCCACCACCCGGCCCTGGTCGTCCTGCACCCAGATGGCGTCGCTGGCGTTCTCGAACAGCCCCCGGTAACGCACCTCTGAGGCCCGCAGCCGTTCCAGGCCGACCCGTTGCGCTTCTTCCCGCGCCTGCCGCTCCGCCCGCAGGTGAGAGAGCATCCAGGCGCCCAAGACCGCCAAGGCGAGCACGCCAGCGATCTCGGGCAGGGTATCTGCGGGCTGGCACGAAGTCGCCGCCGCGCGAGCCAGCATCGCCAGGGCAGAGAGGGCGATGGCCAGCGCGCCGGCCCGCGCGCTCAACAGCCCGGCCGCCAGCGCCACCGGCAGCAGGAACAACAGCCGCTCGACCAGACAGGGGGTCAACCGGGGAGAGACCTGGAGGAGCAAGTCACGCACGGGGTTGCCGCCGCCAAAGTGCAGGGCCGCCGCCAGGGCCAGGGTTAGCAGCCAGAGCCAGAAGCAGCGGTCGCGGAGCAGCCGCCGCGCGCGCGATGGGGAGCCGCCGGGTTCAGCCATTGGGGTACCTCGACGGGTGTTCCAACTCTCCCTGGCGGATCCACCCCTGGCGCAAGGCCACCACCACCGCTTCCGTGCGCGACCGGCACCCAATCTTGGCATAGATGTGGCCCAGGTGCGCCTGCACCGTCCGCAGGCCGATGCCCAGGGCGCGGGCGATCTCCTGATTGGTCAGGCCCCGGGCCGTCAGCCGCAGCACCTCCAGCTCGCGTTCGCTGAGCGTTTCTTCCGACGGCGATGGTGGCTGGGCGGCGGCGCTGCCCCGGGATCGGGCCAGGCGATCCACCAGCTTGCGGGCGACCTGGGGGTGCAGCGCCGAGCCGCCGGCGTGTACGGTGCGCACGGCCTGGATCAGTTCGGCGGCGCGGCACTGCTTGAGCAGGTAGCCGGTGGCTCCGGCCTCCAACGAGGCGAACACGTAGGCGTCGCTGTCATAGGCGCTGAGCAGCAGCACAGCCGTGTCCGGCGAGCACGCCTTGATCTGGGCCGCGGCCTCCACGCCGTTCAGCCCGGGCATCGCCGCGTCCAGGATCGCCACGTCTGGCCGCAGCTCGGCCGCGAGCCGCGCGGCCTGATGGCCGTCGTCGGCCTCGGCCACCACCTGGATGTCCCCGGCGCGCTCCAATAGCTCGCGCGTTCCCTCGCGCACCAACACGTGATCGTCGGCCAACAACACCCGGATCGGTGACATGGATCTGCTCCTTTCAGACCAGGGCGTAGTATAGAGCCTTGCGCCCGCCCACAAGGGGCTATACTACGCTGTTGAAAAAGGTCTTCGCCGGCAATTGTATCATACCCGGCCCCTCAAGACAATAGCGGCTTCCCGGCGCGAAATGCCTACTCGTCCGGGCGCGAAATACGTACCAGCAGCCCCGGCAACTGCGCCTATCGGCAAAATAAAATCGGTACATCGCACAATGGCAAAGCGGGCCGATTTATGATACACTAGCCCCTGGCATGGCGGAGGCGACCCGGCCCCATGTACCATAGAACAGACCCATCGCGTGAATTCTTCAGTGAGGAGTGAAGCTTTATGAATCTATCAGACATCACCTTGTCGAGACGACAGTTCCTCAAGTTGACCGGGGCCACTGGCGCGGCGGCCATACTGGGCGGCGGGCTGACGGCCTTTGCCCCGGCCCCGGCCTACGCCGCCCCCGAGGAAGACGGCATCCTCTACGGCGTCTGCGGCGTGTGCTCCATGGGCTGCGCCTACGTGGCTCATCTGCGCAACGGGCGCATCGTGCGCCTGAGCGGCAACCCCAAAGACCAGGTGGCCCAGGGCAAGCTGTGCGTGCGGGGTTACTCCGGCATCCGGCTCCTCTATGACCCGGACCGCCTCAAGTACCCCCTGAAACGCACCAACCCCGAAAAGGGCGTCGGCGTGGACCCCGGCTGGGTCAAGATCACCTGGGACGAGGCCCTGGACCTGACGGCCAGCAAGCTCAAGGGCATCCGCGACGCCTACGGCCCGCAGGCCATCGTGCTCGTCGCCCGGCCCCAGGACTGGCAGAAACACTTTGCCAAGTCCATCGGCACGCCCAACCACATCGCCCACAACAACACCTGTTACTCCACCCACGACGTGGTCTGGCGGGCCATGGTCACCGGTACGGGCAAGACCTGGACGGTGGACTATGAGCACTCGAAATACATCCTGGCTTTTGGCTGGGACGGCCTGGGCAAATCCAAGAACCACTGGGGCCGGAGCGTGAACGCGGCCCTGGCCAACGGGGCCAAACTGGTGGTCTTTGACCCGCGCCTGTCCATCACCGCCGCCAAGGCCCACGAGTGGATCCCCATCAAGCCCGGCGCTGACCTGGCCGTGCTGCTGGCCATGATCCGCACCATCATCAACGAGGAGTTGTACGACAAAGAGTTCGTGGCGAATTACACCACCGGCCTGGAGCAGCTCAAGGCGGCGATGCAAGAGTACACGCCCGAATGGGCAGCTTCCATCAGCGAGGTCCCGGCCGAGACCATCGTCCGCATCGCCCGCGAGTTCGCCGCCACCAAACCAGCGGTGGTGGCCCACCACAAGCGCGACGCCGGCGGCCCCAACTATACCAACTCCTGGCGCACGGCCCAGTGCTTCGTCATCCTGGATGCCCTGGTGGGCAGCATTGACCGGCCCGGCGGCCACATCCTGGACCGCAAGCCCAAGCTGCCGGCCTTTAGCGAGGTCTTTCAGTTCCCCGCCTATCCCGACACGGTCAAAGGCCCGCGCATTGACGGCCTGGACAAGTTCCCGGTGCTCAAGCCGCTGGGCAAGGGTGCCTTTAGCACCCTGGCCGAGGGCATCCTCAGCCAGAACCCCTACCCGGTCAAGGCCATGGTGGTTATGAAGCACAACCTGCTGGCCTTCCCCAACCCGGCCCGCCTGGTGGAGGCGATCAAGACCCTCGATTTCGTCGCCGTGAGCGACGTGCTGCCCAGCGAGATGGCCCAACTGGCCGACGTGGTGCTGCCCGACTATACCTATTTCGAGGGCAGCGGCATCAACGCCCGCGAGTACCACGCCATGTATCCCCAGGTGGCCCTGCGCGATCCGCTGCCGCCGGTGGGCGACGTGCGCAGCTTTAGCAATGTGGTCATCAATGTGCTGAAAAAGATGGGCCTGACCGAGTACGTGCCGGAGGGGATGAGCGGCAAGGCGCTGGCCGCAGCGCAGATGGAAGCGCTGGGTACCAGCGCCGAGGCCATCCGCGGCGCCGGCGGGATGTGGGGCGCGGAAAAGCCGTTGCAGCCCAAGACCGAATTCGGCACGCCGTCCAAAAAGATCGAGTTGTACTCGACGGTGCTGGAGCAGAACGGTTACGAGCCCTTGCCCCGCTGGGTGGAACCCCGGGCCCAAGTCAGCGACCAGTACCCCTACCACCTGCTCATCTGGCGCAAGCCCTGGGAGCGCATGTCCCAGAGCCAGAACGACCCCATCCTGGCCGAGTTCTGCCCCGAGAACTGCGCCACCATGAACCCGGAGCTGGCGAAGAAGGTGGGCGTGGGTGAGGGCGACTATGTGTGGGTCGAGTCATCTGCCGGCAAGATCAAACTGCGGGTCCACCTGACGGCCGGCATCCGGCCCGACTGCGTGGCCGTGGACCATGGTTTCGGCCACTGGAGCCCCGGCCTTTCTGTAGCGTACGGCCAGGGTGCCAACGACGGCGACCTGATCCCCAACCAGACCGTGGCCCAGCAGTTGGAGGCCGGTTGTCCGGCCATGGCCTCCTTCATGGAAGATGTGGTCGTCAAGGTGTATAGGGCGTGAGCGACAGCGGGATGGACCAGCGCGCGCACTGGATGGCCGCCCTACGCGGCCTGGCGCGGGGCTTTACCTACCCCGACGCCGGGTGGGTCGCCACCCTGCTCGATGGGCAATGGCCCTATGCGCTGGCGGCGGTGCTGGAGCCGCTGGGCATCTCCACCGGCAAGGTGTGGCAGGCCGTCGCCGCATTGCCGGCCGAGCGGGAGGCGGCGCTCCAGGCGTTGCAGGTGGAATACACCTACCTGTTCATCAACGCCGTGCCCCACGTGCCGGCCCCGCCCTACGCCTCGGCCTACACGGCCCAGGGCTTGCTCATGGGTGAGCCGGCCGAGGCCGCCCTGGTGGCCTATCGGCAGGCGGGCCTGGCCCTGGCCGAGGACTACCACGACCTGCCCGACCACATCGCCGCCGAGCTGGAGTTCCTGGCCTGGCTGGGCGAGCAGGCCCTGGCCGCCCAGGAAACCGGGGATGAAGAACTGGCGCAGGCGCGCGCCGCCCAGCACCAGGCCTTCCTGAGCGAGCAGGTGCGGCCCTGGCTGCCGGCCTTCTGCCAGCGCGTGGAGCAAGCGGCCCGGCTGCCTTTCTACCGTGAACTGGCCCGGCTGGTGGAGCCGCTCCTGGCCGCCGTCCCGCCGTCGTCATCATACGGACTCCAATGCCATTAAGTTAAGGCCGTAGCATAGGGCCTCGTGCCCGTTTCTCTCCTACAAAACCCGCCCACGAGGGGCTAAACTACGCTAACTTAACGACATTGATACTGCCTCTTGGAGGAAAACGAATCATGAGCAAAGCAATGCTAATTGATACCTCGAACTGCCTGTTCTGCAACGCCTGCACCGTGGAATGCAAGCGGGAGAACAACGTTGTGGTGGGCAAAGACATCTTTTGGACCCAGATGGTGACCCACGAGGTAGGCCAGTTCCCCCACGTGCGCCAGTACTTTATCAAACGGGCCTGCAACCATTGCACCCAGGCCGCCTGTGTGGACGTGTGCCCCACCAAGGCGTTGTACCACCACCCGGACGGCTTTGTGGTGCTGGACCAGAGCAGGTGCAACGGTTGCGGCTACTGTTCCCAGGCCTGTCCCTTTGGTATCCCCCAGTTGGACGTGGCCAACACCCTCACCGGCCAGGCCAAATCCAACAAGTGCACCTTTTGCGTGCAGCGCACATCCAACGGCGGGCAGACGGCCTGCTCCCTGGCCTGCCCCTTTGGCGCCATCCACTACGGCGACCGCGACAAGTTGATCGCCCAGGGCAAAGAGCGGGTGGCCGCGCTCCAGGCCAAAGGGGTCAGCAAGGCGCAGTTGTACGGCGAGCACGAGATGGGCGGGCTGCACGTGCTCTACGTGCTGGAGGAGCAGCCCGAGGTCTATGGCCTGCCCAGCAATCCGCAGTACCCGGTATTGGCGACCCTGTGGCAGAACATTGTGCAGCCCCTGGGCGGCCTGGCCATCGTGGGCACGGCCGCGGCGTTGGGCTTTAACTGGCTGATCGCCCGCCGCAAGATCCATGTCGAGGAGGAGGGATAACATGCTACGCAAAGGCGGCTTGATCCGCGTCTTTACCACCCAGGAACGACTGGTCCACTGGCTGCACACCGGCGCCTTTGCCGTGCTGATGCTGACCGGCCTGTTCATGTACTTTTCCGAGCTACAGCCCCTTGTGGTGGGCGACGCCGGGGCGCTCAGCCGGCTCCTCCATCGCCTGGGCGCCCTCGTCATGGGCGCCGTCCCACTCCTGTACCTGATCCTGGACTACCAGACCTTTTTCGCCAACGCCCGGCGCTTGCTCACCTGGGGCAAGGTCGATCTGGACTGGCTCAAGGCGGCCCCGCGCTACTACTTTGTGGGCGACGAGAAGGCCATGCCGCCCCAACCCAAGTTCAACACCGGCCAAAAGCTCTTTTACGTGCTCGTGGCGGTGGGCTATCCGGTCTTTGGCTTCACCGGCCTCCTCATGTGGGGCGGCCGCGGGACCATTGACCCGCAATTCTTTCTCCTTATGGTGCTGGTCCACGACCTGATGGCCATCGCCTGGGTGGCGTTCTTCCTGGTGCATCTGGCCCTGGCCACCATGCACCCCTTCATGAAAGGCGCGCTGGACGGTATGCTCTTTGGCTGGATGCCGGAAAAATACGTCAAGCATCACCACGCCACATACTATGACGAGCTGACCAAATAGCGCGCCCATTCCATCTGTGTTCCTTCGGCCCTCCGGAGCAGGGGGCTTGAGGAAGTTCCTTCGGCTGGGGGCACTCGATAGAGGGGTCGAGTGCCCCCTCACACTCCCTGGCACGAAAACCGGCCGGGTGTAGCGCAAGCTGTCAGCTTGCGCTACGGCCTGATTTTCGGAGTAGTAGGGAGTTGCCCACGGGGAGTTTTGCACGAACGTAAGTCGGCCTTGACAAAACCCTCGTGCCAGAGTACAATTCAGGACAATGAATATACGCCGGTCGTGGCGACGGCATACGACCAACAAGCAGCTTTGTTCAAGGCTCTGGCC
>Ga0209101_1001010_pt1 | contig 22064 bp, 17 predicted proteins | sample ConPoolayeCmetaG_FD_185481 | JGI IMG/M metagenome (GOLD analysis project Ga0209101, IMG submission 185481) | Hot spring microbial mat communities from California, USA to study Microbial Dark Matter (Phase II) - Cone Pool mat layer C metaG... ...
CCCCACCACCCCTTTTCTCCCCACCGCGCGGGAAGAGAAGGGAGCAGGGAGATGGGTGGGGAAAAAACAGGAGGATGACTACACGGAGTTTTGAGATAGCAAGTCCAGTTCTTTGGAAACTGAGAGTTGCACATCAGGTAGTACAAATAGGGCAACGGTATGGCCGAATTTACCTTTATCATTGTCTTTGCCATCTTCGCGTTTGTGCTGATTACTATTCTCGCCTTGGTCATGAACCCGCGTTTACGTGCACGCATCAAATTGCCAGGGCATGCCAAGTTTGAGATTGATACCTCGCGTGAAGAGGATAGGGTGTTACTTCAATCAGTCCAGCCAGCGTCAGTGATGGTCAAGTCAGGTCATGTGCCTCAGGCATGGCTTGTTATCAAACGACACGGCAAGCGCGATTGGACGTATCCACTGGATGGACAGATGCCCATTTACCTGGGACGCGGCGACGATAATCACGTTCGGTTGGCGAAAGATCGTATGGCAGACAAGCGTCATGCTGTTATCTACGTTGAAAATAATCGCTATTACATCAACAACCTATCTCCCCGCGGGACATGGGTGAACAAGCGGTTGATCACCAAGCAGGTCCTCGGTGATGGGAATACCATCCAAATCGGTGCCACGCTGTTTATTTTTCGTGAAAGGCGCGATTAACGAATTCATCAAGAAATTCACTATGAACTGGCATTCACCAACGTTCGGATGAAAAATATCCACCAAGGACACGAAGATTCACGAAGGTTTTTTCTTCGTGTGCCTTCGTGACCTTCGTGGACAAATGTATTTAAGGGAGTTGTTCATGGGCGCATGCGCCCGCCACGACGGATGAAAATGTAGCATAGGATTGAATCCTGTGCTACACACCAACGTATTTTCGAAGGAGTAAACTTATGAGACTCGTCGTACAGGCTGGCAATCAGCAAGGTCAGGTCTTTGAACTGGTACGCGATTTTGCAACGATCGGACGGGATGCGCGGTGCGACGTGAGGCTGGCGGATACTGCCGCGTCGCGCCAGCATTGTCAGGTTCGCCGCGATCCCAGTGGCTGGGTGGTGCAAGACCTGGGGAGCACGAACGGCACCTTTGTCAACGGTCAACGGATTAGTGGCGCACAACTCGTGCGGCCGGGTGACACCATCGGTGTAGGCAAAACGGTGCTACGCCTGGAAGAAAGCCCGGCGGTGCCACCGCCACCTGTGGCTGGTCCAAGTATGCCGGCGCAAGCCGCGCCACCTCCCAGCGGCTCAAACACACTGCTGTGGGTTCTGTTTGGCGGACTGGTGATCCTTTTGCTTCTGGGTGGCATCATCGTAACTATCGTTATGTTGGTACAACCCACGCCAACGCCGCCGTCTCCGTTACCTTCGCTCACATACACTCCAACCATCACTCTAACGCCGGCACCACCTACAGTGACACCCATTGTCAGCACCCCGACTGTTCCTGTGACGGGAACACCTGCAGTTGGTTCAGTAGAAAGCACACGTACACCAACGCCAACAGCAACCTTTACAAGAACCCCAACGCCAACCGCCACTCCCACGCGTTTATTCCCGGAGGTGTACGTCTTACGCCCGCCGGATAAAGCCAAGTTCGCGCAGAATGAAGCCATTATTTTGCAGTGGCAAGCGGCAGACTATCTCCGCCCGCTAGACGAGTACTATGTCCAGGTCTCGCGTAACTATGAGATCGAAAAGGAATTGGTTTGCACCATCCGTACGCGAGAAACTCAGGTCAGGTTGCCCGGCGCTGAATGCGCTAATATGACTTTCAATGCGGTATACTATTGGCGGGTGATGATTATCGCGCCAGCGGCAGATGGCACGTACATCCCGGTTAGTCCGATGGGTACCGTTCGTCAGTTCGGATGGCAACCTTGACGCATCAACTGGCGTGGCTCTGTCCAGGGGTTGGAGAATCGGACAGAGCCACACGGAGATTACTGACATTATGAAACTCCGTGTCCAAGCAGGTATCAATGCCGGACAGGAATTTGAGATCACGCAACTTGTTACCACGATAGGGCGTGCGCCAGACAACACCATCGTCCTGCCCGACCCCACCGTCTCGCGGCATCACGCGCGCGTGGATCGTCAGGGAAATGCTTTTATTGTCTCCGATCTGGGAAGCACCAGCGGTACATGGTTGAACGGAGCGCGACTCACCGCGCCGCAATGGCTGCGTGAAGGAGACACTCTCACTCTCGGCCGCACAACGTTGGTGACGCTACCTTCTGTGCCGGCGCCGGTGTTTATCTCACCACCACCCATATCGGTTTCGCCGCCAGCGCGTTCACCAGCCGCGTCGTCGCGTTCGCCCATTATGGTGGTTGTAGCCCTGATAGGAACGCTGGGCGTGATTCTGCTGGGACTTGCCATCGTCTTGTTTTTACGGGGTGGCGTGACAAATGTGGCTATGGCTCAGCCGACGGTAACCGTGCTTTCTCCAACACCAGTGCCTGTTCCGAGCGATACACCTGTCCCAACCGTCACGCTGATACCAACTGCTACACCAACGCCCACCCAGACACCGTCGCCGACCGCCACGCCAGCGCCTACACTCACGCCAACCCCAACCGCGTCGCCGACTGCCACATCACCTCCGCGCCGGCTGAGCAACGGTACCTTTATCAAAGAAGCGGTGCCACGCGATGGCGAAGGTGATTTGGAAATTGATAACGGGAACGACTTGGATGCTGTTGCAGTAATGACAACACTCACCGATACACCCATCTTTTCGGTCTATGTGCAAGCGCGTAGCAAATTCAAGGTCGAAGGCATCCGCGATGGCACGTACAAATTGTTCTTTATGCTGGGGGAAGATTGGGATAGCGCAACGGGACGCTTTACGCGCAAAGCGCGTTACCAGGTTGTTGAAGACACCTTCCCCTACACGACGACTTTTACTACCGCAACGCTTTGGCGCATCACCCTACACACGGTCGTGGACGGGACCACCCGAACCGATCATGTGGACCCAAGCAAATTTCCACCAGTCAAGTAATCTTAAAGGGAGATAATCAGATGGAATCTCTCATCGGTAAAACCATTGGCGCATACGAAATCATCGCCGAAGTCGGACGCGGCGGAATGGCAGTGGTGTACAAAGCCTACCAGCGCGCGCTGGATCGCTACGTGGCAATCAAAGTGTTGCCACCCCAGTTCACCTTTGACCCGGAATTCGTCCGACGGTTTGCAATGGAAGCCAAAGCCGCCGCCAAACTCAAACACCCCAACATCGTCACAATTTACGATGTCGGCGAACAAAACGGTTTGCACTATATCGTTCAAGAATTTGTCGAAGGCGTCACACTCGCCGACCTCATCCGCCGCGAAGGTGCGCTGCCGCCGACACGCGCAGTGCACATCATCGCGCAAGTGGCTTCTGCACTTGATTATGCGCACGCGCTCGGTTTTGTTCACCGCGACGTCAAGCCGAGCAACATTATGATTGGGGCGAACGATCACGCGACGCTGACCGACTTTGGGATTGCCAAGGCGGCGGAGGGGACGCGCGTGACCAAGAGTGGCGTGATGGTGGGGACGCCTGAGTATATGGCACCCGAGCAGATTCGCGGGCAAGCGGTGGACGGGCGCGTGGATGTGTATGCGCTGGGGGTGGTGGGTTATGAGATGCTGGCGGGGCGTGTGCCGTTTCAGGGGGACACGGCGCGTGTCTTGTATGGGCAGGTGCACGAAGCGCCGCCGCCGTTACGATCGTTGAATCCGCGTGTGCCGCCTGCGGTGGAGGTGGCGCTGGGGATGGCGCTGGCGAAAGAGCCAGCCCAGCGGTATGCGCGGGCGGGGGAATTTGCGAATGCGCTGACAGCGGCGGTGAGTGGGGCAGTCCAGCCATCTGCGCCAGAAGCGCCGACGCGCTACGTGCCACCGCCGCCTGCGCCGCCGCGCCAGAAGACGGCGCCGCCGCTGTTGCCTGTGCTGGCGGGGATTGCGGGTGCGGTGGTGTTGCTGGTAGTGGTGCTGGCGATAGCCCTGATGGCGCGTCAGCCGAAGGCGCTGGCACCGATGAGCACGACGGTTGCCAGCCCCTCGCCGACGGCGGTGCCGACCGCTGCGGCGATTGCTGTGCCAACTGCCAGACCAACGGTTGCGCCGACCGCAACACCGCTGGTCATCGTCGTTACCGCCACGCCGATTCCGACGCCGACGGCAACCGCCACGCCGCCAGGTCCGCAAAAGAGACTGGATGCTGTCAAATACGACTATGAAGGTAACCAACTTGTACTGGCTATAGATGTCTTTGACCTGAACACCGGCTCGCGCTCACGACTTCATCAGGTTGCCCAGGGACAGCACATCGCCTCTGCGGTATGGTCCAGAGACGGCAAGAGAATATTAATTGCGTGGTTTGAGATACTATCCAGAATTTATTCCTCTTGGTGGGGTGCTCACTATGGCGGTGGTATCCAAAGTATGATGGTTGACGGCAGTGGTAAAGAGACAGTTGCAATTGGAGGTTCTTATCAAGTTCAAGTCTCACAGTGGGGACGAAGGTATGCTGATGGTGTGTACTTTCGAGGTGCAATTTGGTCTCCAGATCAGCAAAGGATTGCTATATGGTTACAAGATAGCCTAGGTAACGGGTGTCCTTTCTTGCTAAACCGCGATGGCACTCGAATGACCAAATTGCCGGCCTGTGAACGTGATGACTATCCCCGCTACTGGTCGGTGGACGGCAAATGGATTGTTGCATGGTCAGAACGCGATCATCGAAAACTCTATGCGTATGAGGTGGATGGTAACCGTCGTATGCCATTGGAGCAACTCGGCAAAATCCAGGTGTATGACCAGCGTTATTGGCCCTGGCGGGTGACGGACACGCCGGTATGCAAAGGGGCAAGTTTCTGGGAGTGTGAGTGAGGGTCAATGAGCCAATATGCCAATGAACCAATGAGCCAAAGGGTGCAGATTTTGGAAATGTGAGTCGTGTTGGTACGACAGTCAAAAACGGAGGTGGGGCAATGTTGTGTCCGCGTTGTCGTACGTGGAATGCCGCAGGTCAAGTACGGTGTGTGCGCTGTGGAACGCCACTCGCTTATGCTCCCGCATCGTATCAAGCACAAAGAATGCCCACTGGGACTGGCGATAGCGGTATCCCGATATGGGCGTTTGGAATGGTTGGCGCGATTGTCTTGCTGGCTTGTACGCTTATCCTTTTGATGCTGGCGGTGGCGGCACGCACCACGCCCGCCCAGACCGCCGGTTTGAATCCGGTTCCTACGACCATTGCGCCAACGAATAGACCAACGACTGTGCCCAGCACACCAACATTCATCCCCAGCGCAACACCGCGCCCGACGGATCGTGCTCCATCAACACCAACGTTACCGCCCACCGTCATGCCTCCGCCACCGACCCCGACGCGGTTGCCGCCTACCACTACACCGGTGCCACCGACTTTTACGCCCACGCTTCCGCCGGAAGGATTAACCGTCGGTCACACGGCACCGAACTTTACGCTCAAAGATTCCAGCGGACGGACGGTCAGTCTCCGCGATTTTCGCGGCAAGCCGGTCATTATCAACTTTTGGGCTTCCTGGTGCACGTATTGCCGCAGTGAAATGTCGGATTTGAACGCGCTATATCTCGATTCACAAAGTAAGCAACTGGTTGTACTAAGTGTGAACACGGATGACTCGAATCGGAGTGCCGCGGAGCAATTCGTCCGCGAGAAAAAGTTGGCATTTTTAATCTTGTGGGATGAAAACAACGCCGTGAACCGACAATACAATATCCGAGGGTTACCGACCAGTTTCTTTATTGATGCCACAGGCGTCATTCGAGCCGTCGTGGTGGGCGCTATGTCGCGTGAGACAATGAATGCCAAAGTTGCGTTGATTTACTAGGTGGAGGCATCATGTCAAGCCATATTTCTGGACAGACGATTGGCGAATATCAAATTGTCTCTGTGATTGGGCATGGTGGCATGGGGATTGTGTATCGCGCGTACCAGCCACGCTTGCAACGCTATGTGGCACTCAAAGTCCTCCCTGCAAACTTGGCGATGGACCCGAGTTTCGTCGAGCGATTCAATCGTGAGGCGCATCTGGCAGCCTCTCTCGATCATCCACACATTGTTCCCATTTACGATTTCGGCAACGACCGTGGAATGTATTTCATTGCGATGCGGTTGATTGAAGGGACCTCCTTACAAACACTCATCGAAAGACGGGGGGCGCTCTCGCCAGCCCGCACCATTGCCATTCTAAGTCAGATTGCCAGCGCACTCGATTTTGCCCATCAGCGCCAGATTATTCACCGTGATATTAAACCCAGCAATATTCTGATTGATCAAAGCGGGAACGCCATTCTAACGGATTTTGGACTTGCCAAGGCAATGGCTGGCGCGCGGTCGAGTAGTTCAGGCGTCGTGGGTACGGTGGAATATATGTCACCCGAACAAATCGAGAACAAACCGCTGAGCGCGGCATCGGATATCTACGCCCTTGGTCTGGTGGCGTATGAGATGCTCACAGGACGCTTGCCCTTTCAGGGAGATTCCCTGGCAGTCATTTTGCATCAGCAGGTTTACGATGCCCCACCGCCGCTGCGTCGCTTTAGACCAGAGTTGACTCCAGCGACCGATGAAGTGATGCGGCGTGTCCTCGCCAAGGCGCCGGAACAGCGTTACCCGACCGCCGGGCAATTTGTGGCAAGTCTTCGGGTTGCTATGCAGGACACTTCGTTTGTATTAGACCGGACGATAATCGCAATTATCGCCAGTGTGGTGAGTGTAATTGTTCTGGTAACCATGTGTATTGCTTTGAGCATTGGGTTGCGCGGTGCACCAACCACACAGGAAACTCCCGCCACGCCAACACAAATCGCTTTCGTACCGACCGCATCGTTTGCACCATCAACGAGTACACGTGTTACTGCCACCACGGTGCCATCCTCCACACCTTCGCGCACGCCGGTCATACCATCACCGACTCTCGCACCGTTGCCATCTACTACACCAGTTGCCAGTGTGCCTGCCGGCTTGTTCTATAGTGAGAATTTTAGTGATCCCAAGAATGGCGTCTGGGACTCGGCATCAGGCGAGATATCCGAACGCGGTTATGACAACGGCGAGTACTTTATGCGGATCAAAAAGCCCTACTATTACTCTGCGGTATGCCGTCGTTGGTACTCTGACCTGTTGGTGGAGGTGGATGTCCGTCAGATGGATACAGCGGCAGAGCGATATGGGATTGCCTTTCGTGGCAATGATACCATGACCGACTTTTATGCCTTTCGCTTGTCGTTTGATCGAACTTTTACACTGGACAAGCATTCCAAAGAAAAAGGTTTTGTTGCTCTTCTTGGTCCCACGCAATCGAATACTATCAGATCAGGCGGTTGGAATCGGCTCAAAGTCATCGTCAAAGGGAACCAAATTATGTTGTATATAAACGATCAAGTGGTGGGTAACGTGTCAGATAGCACTTATCAAGAAGGGTGTGTGGGTGTTGTCATCTGCACGTGTGATGGGTCGCCGGGCTTGAGTGTGCGCTTTGATAACTTTCGTGTGGCGCCAGCACCCTGACCGGCTTGGGCTGAGGAAACAATGGCACTCTGGTTAGAATATCGCGGACATGAATATCGGATTCCGACAAACGGCTTGAAAATCGGTCGTGGTACGGATAACGACCTCATCCTGCCTGACGAACAAGCCTCACGCCATCACGCGATCGTGTGGGAAGCCCAAGGGGTTACGTACATCCGCGATCAAGGTAGCACCAATGGTACATTCGTCAACCAGCGACGCATCACCTCGGCGGTGCCGCTCCGTCCCGGTGATCAAATCCAGATTGGGCGTACGGTGCTCACCGTGCGCGCGGGTGGCGCAGCGGTTGTCGCGCGACCGCAATACGGTGGTGTTGGCGTTGCGCCATCACCTTCACGGCAATCCAGTTCGCTGGGGATTGCGTTTGCGATTGGTGGTATCGTGATCGTGACTATGCTTGTTCTTGGGGTGGCACTGGTGTTCGTTATCGCTTCGGTAAACGCGCCGACTCCTACGCAGATTGCTCTACCAACTAGTCCGTCGGCGGCGACTCTTGCACCGGTTGTCACGCCAACGAATCCGCCAGTGATGACGACTCCCACACCGGTTGTCACGCCAACGAATCCGCCAGTGATGACGACTCCCACACCGGTTGTCACGCCAACCAACCTGCGGGCAACGCCGACACAAGCCGCCACGGCACCTCCGGCGTTGGACGGTATACGCCGCGCACTCTTGGCAGTGGTGTACATCGAGTCGCCAGTGGATGGCATAACCAGTGCCGTCTCTGGGTCGGGAAGTATTGTAGATGCACGGGGCTATATTCTGACAAATTATCACGTCGTCCGCGATATCAAAACGGGCAAACCGTACAACAGTCGTGACCGCATCTACGTTGGAGTGGTTAGCGATCCCAACAAGCCCCCCGATCGAATCTTTCGCGCCCAAATGCTCGCGTCTGACCCGAAACTGGACCTGGCACTCGTCAAGTTGAGCGCTATGGAAGACGGCAGTGCACTGCCAGTAAATTTGAACCTGACATCCATCGTGATTGGCGACTCGGACCGGGTGCAGATCAATGAAGAAATTCGCGTGTTGGGCTTTCCCGGCATTGGTGGCGATACCTTAACCGCAAGTCGCGGCATCATTTCTGGATTTCTGGGCAATCGAGAATGGATTAAAACCGATACCGAACTCAATCCCGGTAATAGCGGCGGCGCGGCAGTCAACACGGCTGGTGAGTTGATTGGAATTCCCACCCGTGTTGTCAGTGACCGAACCGTCACTGGCAAATTAGGATATATCCGGCCGATCAATCTGGCAAAGGGGCTTTTAGCGAACATCAAATAAATTGAAATGAGGAGGGAACGAAAATGGCTTTGGAGGTAGGGCAAACACTTTTAGGCAAGTATAAAATCGAGCGCGTCCTCGGTGAGGGTGGATTCGGATGTGTCTATCAGGCAACGGACAATTTGCAACGTCCCGTTGCCATCAAAGAGTTGCGCACAGAACTGGCGAATGATGCCAACGCTCTTCGCCGCTTTCAGAACGAGGCAATTGCCATTGCCAAACTGAACAACCCGCACATTGTTACCGTGTGGGGGATGGAACAAGACGGACCGCACCATTACATCGTCCTTGAATTTATGGATGGAGGTAGTTTGGCGAATCTTCTTGCCCAGCGCGGCAAGTTGACCCCCGGCGAAGCCGCAATGATCGCTCGAGCGGTATGCGATGGTCTGGCTGCTGCTCATCAACTTGGCATTGTGCACCGTGACATCAAACCGGCTAACATCTTGCTCAGCCGCGATGGCAAAGCGATCAAGATCAGCGATTTCGGCATTGCGCACGTCCCGGCTTCAGTCAGCAATGTGACGAATGTAACGCGCTTGGGCACCGCGATGGGGACACCGTGGTACATGTCCCCCGAACAAGCGCGGGGACAAAAAGTAGATGCGCGGAGTGATCTGTATTCTGTCGGCGTGATGTTGTACGAAATGGTCGCCGGATATATGTATCTGGATTTTACCAGCGATTTTTTGGGTGACCTGGAGAAGTTGAAAACAGATCCCCCACGTCCGTTGCCCTCGAATATACCAGCCGGGCTACAACAGATTATCACCAGGGCATTAGCCAAAGACCCCGCACAGCGCTATCAATCGGCTGAAGAAATGTCCGCCGCGCTCCAGGCATTCATCACGCCCGGTGCCACCATCGCGATTCCCACAACACCGTCGCGTAAACCCATAGCGGTGCCAAAGCCAGCATCCTCTCGCAGTCCGCTGGCGTTTGTCGGTGCGGCGGTCCTGGGGTTGTTGGCAATCGCTGTGATGGGCTTGTTCGTGGCAGGCGTCTTCCGTTCCGAATCACCGTCGCACGTGGCGCTTGCGCCGACCGGTACCGACGTTGCCGTCAACGTCTCGTTGCAGGCTACGCCTTCCGAAATGCAAACCGAAATTGCTCGCGCCATCTTTGCCACGCAAACCGCACAAGCCGAAGCCACACGTGTCATGGAGAGCACGCTTGCTGCGCGCGTGGCAGCCACGCTGACCGCGGCGGCGCCCACCGCTACGCAAACGGCAACACCAACGCTGTCGCCTACTGCAACACCCCGACCGACCGCCACACCAACGGTCACACCTACACCGCCGCCCTCGCCCACACGTGGGCTGGTAGGGATTCAGTTAATCAATCCACCGAACGGAACAGCGTTTCGGACAGAGAATCCGTGGATCACTCTAGAATGGCGACCGAATCCACCCAACTTTAAGATTCTCGCTGACAACGAATACTATCGTGTTCAGGTGTATGTGCCTGGTCGGGTAATTTGCAATTTCTATACCAAAGATACAGTATGGACATTGCCACCTTCCGGCGAGTCTGGCTCTGGGCTACCCGGCGAGGGGTGCGATCCAGGGGCGTGGCGCTTTAACACGATGCAGTTGACCAACTGGCGGATCAGTCTGGTCGTGCGCGTTGATCACAACCGAAATAATGACATTGAAAAAGCCCATTCGGAAGGATGGGGTTTCAAGTGGTTCAAGTGATAGCGGTTACGCGTGGATAAGGATGGTTTCTGGCTTTTCTGGAACAAGGATGAGAAAAATGCTCTACCGTGAGATCAACAAAATTCTCATCTGGGGTATCAGCATAGCCATAGTGCTCTTCCTCCCTCCTTCTGCGGCGGCGGACACCTGGGCACGCGGTAACATTGTGGGACTGTGCAAAGGCACTGAGATTCGTACGGGACCCGGCAAGGGGTACCGCGTGCACACCATCGTCCCTGAAAATGATTGGGCTGTCAAACTGATTGATGGTCCGCGCTACGCGGATGGCGAAGAATGGTGGGATACCAGTCGCAAAGCCGCCGGCGATCCTAGCGGTGGAACAGGGTGGGTGAGCAAACGCCAAGCGACCGCGTGCAAAACCGTGCCGCCCACCCAGCCACCACCGACCCAACCATCTCCCGCACGGATCGTCCTCGTGAGTGGCTTGGTGCTTTCCCGTTCACAAGCCGTGCCGGGCGAATGGGTCAATGCCTCGTTCCGCGTGAAAAATATTGGCGGGCAGACGTTTCGCGCGCGCTATTTTGGTGTCAAGGGAAGAGGACCTGGCGATAGCGACTATAGTTTCCATTGGATCGAAAATTTCACGCTGGCGCCCGGCCAGGAATTTGGGTACGACGCCAATCGCACATTCGAACGAATTGGCACACACTGGTTCACGCCAAATTATTCGGTGGATGGTAGTACCTGGACGGATGTGAAATGGCAGGACGGGCGGACGAGTTATGTGACCATTCAAATAGTCCCGCCGGCATCACCGACTCCTGTGCCACCTCCGCCAACCACTCGCCGGCCACCAACGACAATCGCGCCTCCCACTGCTACGCTGACACCATCTCCCCGCGCGACGACACCGGCGCCAGTCACGCTCGATTATATCTGTGGCTATTCAACGGCAGGGATAATCCAGAGTGGCCCCCTGTTGCCGGCGGGAACTTTTTATCCCTATATTGTCGTTTGTTCTACCGGCGAAAAAATCGGTTGGGGACCGCGTGGAGGTTGGGGACAGCGAAGTTACGTTCAGATAAACGATCCCGTCATCGTAGCGCTTGTTCCACCCGTCCACTTGAACGATGGAACCATCATCTCGCGCGAAATTTCGCGCTGGTCCGATTATATCCGAATTTCATCGTGCGCGGACTGTGGTAGAAATAACGAACCACCGACCCCGGTGCCGCCGCCCACTACCCCGGCGCCGCGTCCTACCACTCCAATCCCAACAACATCGGCACCCCGACCGACGACACCAGCACCGCGCCCCACGACGCCCGCGCCTGCGCCGCCAACTCCCACCTTTGCACCACCTCCTGGCGAAGTGCGCCTTGTGAGTGAATTACGTTTGTCGAATACCTCGCCCCGAGTGGGAGAGAAAGTTACCGCCGAATTCACCATTCGCAATGTCGGCGGTTCGCCAGTCACAATCCAGCGTATGGTTGCTGGCGCGCGCGGACCCAATGCACGCAATGCACCTAACAACGGTTGGTCAGCCCCGAACGTGGACTTTGAGGCGGTGACCAATCTGGTTCTAGCACCGGGCGAAACATACACCTATCGTGCGACGCGCTCGTTTAGCACACCGGGCGAATACTTTGCGGAGGCAGCCTGGCTGCCTCCTACTGGAGAATGGCAAGGCATCCCACCCTACCAACGGGTATGGTTCACCGTTAAGGATATTCCCACAATTACGCCGCTACCGCCACCTCCAACGACAAAGATTCGTTTCCCGTTAGGCAAAGAAGGTAAAGATGCTACCGGTGAAGGTTATATAGTCGTGTATCCGTTTGGAGGACGTACACAATCTGAGCAGATAAGCCAACGTTGTTTTCCTGGCACAAAATTCAAGGATTTGATTCATGGGGGTGAAGACTGGTTTGGAGAGAACTGGACCATTATTGCAGGTCACTATGTCCATTCAATCGCCGATGGACGTGTGCGAAAGGTTTGGGGAGACTATGCGCCCGGACAAGCCGTCTTGATTCACCATCCGGCATTCAATGTCTGGTCTTTTTATGGCCACCTGACAGGAGTGAACCTTAACGAAGGAGACGAGGTCAAGTACGGAGATACCATCGGGCAAATTATTGGACAAGGCTGGAATTCGCATTTACATTTTGAAATCCGCTCCCAAGAGGAAGTGAATCCACAGTGCGACAATAATTACCAGCCCGATAAGTTAATGGGGACTGGTTATTACCGCACCCTGGATGATCTCAGACGGAGTGGCAACATTGATCCATCTGAATTTATCCGCTCTCACAATGGGAGCCGTGTTCCTGTACGCACCGTCCTTCAGCATTTTGCCGGTACCGTTACTCAAGGTGAGAAGCAGACCTCAGGCACAGTGTCTGTGACACCGAATCAAGCCCGCGTGGATTTCGCGTTGCGCTGGCCCGGCAGTACGCTTGATCTCGTCGTCGTTGATCCACAGGGGCGTCAGGTGGACGACCAATACCCCGGTGCACAGTGGCTGCGTGAAGCCACCCGCTTGGTATTGACAGTCCAACAACCTTTGCCGGGGAATTGGTCAATGAATGTGATTGGCAAAGAAGTGTCTCTGCCAGCAGAACCATACGAGATCATCGTCTCTGGAAAAGCCGAAGGATCCACCAGTGTCTCGTCGGCTGCTGGCTTGGTCTTCCTTGGCTTGACATTGCTGCTACTACCACTTGTTGCCGGCGTAGTGATTGTGATGGCAACACGCGAGGCATCATCGGCAGTTCCTGCTGCTGCGCTCTATCGCCTGGAAGGGACACAGGCTTATTTGCAGACGGTCTTGTCCCAGCCGATCCTGTTCCTTGGACGCGATCCGCAGGGCAATGTAAGGTTGAACGATCGCCAGGTCCCTGCCTGCGCTCAGATTCTTCGACAGGGAAATCAATTCATTTTATCTGCTCTGGATCACAAGAACGCTGTATTGATCAATGGCAAGCACGTCAAGCAACAGTGGTTACGGGATGGTGACCGTATCCACATTGGTAACACCGAATTGCTCTTTCGGGTCAAGGGCAATGCCCCTTCGAGAGCACCGATACCACCAGTGCCCTCCGCGCCGGTGGTGGGTGAAGCATGGTTAAGCGTCTCGCGTGGCACGCAAGTTGGTAGGCGTTTCACCCTTCGTACGCTCACCACGCAGTTGGGACGTGATTCGTCCTCCGACATCGTTTTGGAAGACAAACAAGTCTCGCGTCGCCACGCTGAAATTCGCCGAGAGGCAAAGGGCTATGTGCTCTACGATTTGCAGAGTAAGAATGGTACCTCTGTAAATGGAAAACGTATCACAGAGCATCTTTTGCGTGAGGGAGATGAGATTCAGATCGGACAAACGGTACTGGTATTTCGGAGAAACTAGCCGGTTACTATTCACTGATTATCAATGGCAGAAATGAACCGGCGATCAGGCAGGAGGACAAGCATTATGGATTTTACTGATTCACAGCTGGGTCCCTATCGTGTGTACGAAAAAATTGGGACGGGCGGTTTTGCGACGGTATATCTGGGGCGTGACATCCGAACGAATCAAGTTGTCGCGATCAAAGTGTTGCACCCGCACCTAGCGCAAAATTCGCAGTTCATCGCGCGTTTCCGTCGCGAAGCCGAAGCCCTGCAAAAGATACCGCCTCATCCCAACATTGTGCGGTTGCATGAGTTTGGTCAACAAGAAGGTACTTATTACTTGGCAATGGATTATCTCGAGGGCAAAGACCTCGCCGAGATTCTCGCCGAGCGCAAGCGCTTGCCGGTGAACGAAGCATTGGACATTGCGGCACAAATCGCGCAGGCGTTGGATGTGGCGCATCAACATGGCTTGGTGCACCGCGACATCAAGCCGGGCAATATCAGGATTACGCCACAGGGTGTTGTCAAAGTGATGGATTTTGGTATCGCGCGCGCAACGGAAGGGACGGTGTTGACTCAGTCGGGGACGTTCGTCGGCACGCCGGAGTACATTGCGCCGGAGATTTGGGAGGGAAAACCTGCTGACATTCGATCGGACCTTTACGCGTTGGGCGTGCTGCTGTACGAGTTATTAACGGGCGTGGCGCCTTTTCGCAGCGATACCCCTGCGGCAACGATGCGTCGGCACTTGGCAGAACAGCCGCGCTCTGTATCTGCGGTGCACGCAGATGTGCCAGCACACGTGGATGCAGTGATTGCCAAGATGATGGCAAAGGATCCGGGCACACGCTATCAAACGCCAGCAGAAGCAATCGCCGTGTTGCGGCGCAAAACCGTGCCAGATGCTACGACGGTGATTGTACCGAAAACGCAGACACCGGCGCAGTCCCCCGTGCGCCATGCGGTAGGAATTCCAACAAGCTACGCCTGTATTGGCACGGTAGTGGGATTTGGATTATGTGTTGTTGTGACGATTCTAGTCATGGCGCTGTTCAGTGGGATGAACCAAGGTATCGCCATCGCGCAGGCGACGGCAACGGCTGGCTCTCGGCTGATAAATGCGCCAACAGTTGTGGCGAACGTGGATTGGTCCGTCACGCGGTCACCGAGTGTGACATTGGCCTCACCCACCAACGCGCCAACTGTTGTGCTGGGGATACAGGCGACATCTACCAAGCGTGTGTACCCGCCCCCCACTTGGTTATCCTCATCATCAGATGATGCACCAGTGACCGTGCCTCCTCCTATTATTCTGCGGTGGAGTTTCCCGTTTCAACTGGCGGATGATGAGTGGTTTGAGATTATTGCAACACAAAGATATAGAGGAGATAAGAAGCACTCCCTGACCTGGACCAAGGGCTTGGCGTACGAGTTTCGCATTCAGTTTATTTCGATAATGTTATTCCCGATTGGGCAACCGATAAAGGTGACTATTGCATGGCAGTGAAGGTCATTCGTGGAAAAGAGGGCAAGTGGTTAGAGGATCAAAGTCCAGAGAGCAATTGTCTATACGTGAGAATCAAATGGTGAGGCACAATCACAGAACGTGTGCTACGAGCCACCAGTTACTTCAAGCAGTTGACACAAACGTTATTCATATTTTGGGAGGAGTTGATTGCAATGTTACTCGAATGGAATGGACGCGAGTATCCTATTTCGGCAAGTGGATTGCGCATTGGGCGTAGTCGCAGTAACGAGGTGGTCTTAACAGACAGCGAAGTTTCACGTCATCATGCCTTTATCTGGGAGTCGAATGGTATGGTGTATATCCGTGACGAGGGAAGTCGTAATGGAACCTTTGTCAACGGCAGCCGAATCACAGATATAACGGCACTCCGCGCAGGCGATCAGATTCGATTGGGTAGTACCTTGCTTCAGGTGCGCGTGGGCGAGGCGCGCAGTCTTGTATCACTAGAGCCGACCCAACTTGCCCCGCGACACTCTTCGCTTGCCGTGCCACATCAATCGGTCAATGTGCCCTCCATGTACTATCCAGTCGAATATAATCCAGAGGGCTATGCTGAGCAAAGTCTCGTCGCTGGGGAACGCATTGTATTGAAAGCCAGGTTGCATTGGGGGATTTTGGTATGGCCCTGTTTGAACATTATTTTTGGACTGGTATTGATTGCTCTATCGCCCATTGCCGGGCAGATGGCGGGTGGATCGGAGGTTGGGGGAACAGTCAGTTTGGGTATGTTGGTGTGCGTCGCTCTGCCATTTACACTGGGCGGTTTAGCAGGGCTGCTAAATGCTTTTCTTGTCCTAATCACCACCGAGTTTGCGGTGACCAACAAGCGGATCATCGCCAAAGTAGGTGCCTTGAGTCGCCATTCACTTGAACTATTCTTGAATCAGGTAGAAGCGATTACGGTGGATCAGACCATGATGGGACGCATTATGAATTACGGAACTGTAGTTGTGCACGGTACCGGAGGAACCAAACAAGGATTTCCGAGCATTGCCAATCCGTTTGAGTTACGCCGTCAGGTAACGGCACAAATTGCCAAGAAAATGGATTAAGATAAACGACCAGCGAACGTAGATTATTTTCTCGATGGAGTTACTTGTGGACGTGTGCCCTTGCCACGCAGGATGAAAATGAGTGGCTGTCGGCAATCATCCGTCAGCGTTCATATTTTCGTAAGGGGGAATCTATATGCTCGACAGTCTGATTGGACAAACGATTGGTAATTATCAAATTGTTTCAGAGATCGGGCGCGGGGGTATGGCAATCGTGTACAAAGCGTTCCAGACCTCGCTCAACCGCTATGTCGCGATCAAGGTATTGCCACCGTACTTTCAACACACCGCCGAGTTCCTCGATCGCTTCAAGCGTGAGGCACTGGCGGCCGCGCAAATGCAACACCCGAATATTGTTCAGATCTATGAAACCGGCGAATGGAATGGCTATCATTATATTGTGATGGAGTACGTGGACGGGGAATCGCTTCATACCCTGATGCAAAAGCGAGGAGCATTAGACCTCACAACAACGTTCAATCTAATCGCTCAAATCGGCTCTGCGCTCGATTATGCCCATGCGCAAGGTATCGTTCACCGCGATGTCAAGCCCAGCAATATCCTGGTTGATCAGCGCGGACGTGCGTTACTCACCGATTTCGGCATTGCCAAAGCCGTCGAGTCCACGCGGCTCACGCACACTGGTACCAGTCTGGGCACCCCAGAGTATATGGCACCTGAACAAGCCGAAGGTGAACCAGTAGATGCACGCACCGATCTGTACTCGCTGGGTGTGATTTTGTACCAGATGCTCACCGGCAAAATTCCGTTCGGGGGGCCGACCCCATCGGCGATTATGTATGGCCATGTCCATAAACCGCCACCGGCGCCGCATACGTTAAATGCGGCTGTACCCCCGGCGGTTGAAAGTGTGCTGCTCAAAGCACTTGCCAAGCGGCGCGAAGACCGTTTCCAGAGTGCCAGTGAAATGGTCGCTGCCTTGCGCAACGCAATGGCTGGCAAGCCAGTTACTCTACCACCGATACCGATAGACACAGATAGTCAAGCAAAAGGTAGATCGAATGCAATGATGCCAATTGTAGTTGGTGGGATGATTGGCTTGATGATACTTTTGTGCGTTACGCTTGTCGCTTGGTGGGCGCGTTCGTCGCAGACGTTGCCTGTCGCTGCGCCAAGCTCGCCGACATCTGCCCGGATTGCTGTGGTTACTTCGCCAACACCTGTACCAGTTGCCAAAGCCACTGAGGCATTCAAGACTCCTTCACCACCTGCGGCAGTGGTCGTCGTGGTAACCGCAACTCCAGCACCAGCAACTTTTACCTCAACACCCCCACGGGTGCCAACGAACACCCCTACAGTTACCCCGTCCCCAACTCCTGCAGGTCCCGAGGGGATGGTCCTAATTCCTGCTGGTGTATTCTGGATGGGTTCTTCGGAAGAGGATACTGCGGCTCAACCAGATGAAAAGCCTGGTATGTGGTTGAATACGCCTGCCTACTGGATTGACAAATTTGAAGTGACGGTTGGTCAGTACAAGAGATGCGTGGATGCCGGGAAATGCGATAGACCATCGAATGTATGGTCACCCCAAAATCCTAACGCTCTGTTTGGCAATCCTAATCTGGCGGCAGTGCAGGATTATCCCATTACCTTCGTCTCGCATGGGAACGCATCTCAATATTGTGTTTGGGTTGGTAAACGTCTCCCGTACGAATACGAATGGGAGAAAGCCGCCCGTGGTCCTTATGACGCACGTATTTGGCCCTGGGGCAATACCTGGGATGGCTATAAAGCAAACGCGGCACAAGGTAAGCCAGGTCCCTTAGTGGCTACCCAGTACTCTAATCCCGCTGATCCTCAATCTTACGGTTGTAGTATATTCGGCGTTTGTAATCTAATTGGCAATGTTCGTGAATGGGTCGCGGACTATTATCATTCCAAGTGGTATGCCGATGGTTACCGTGATGTTCACCCCGGGACCGTCGGCACAGCCAGACCGAATTGGAACAGCGCGCCCCACATGGTCATTAAAGGTGGGTCATATAAATCTGATGCCGCAAACGCACGTATTGCTAAACGCTTCTCCGGCGCGCCAGCCGCTACAATTGACGATGTGGGTTTTCGCTGTGCAATGGATGCCAAATAAGCATCCTCTTTCGGATAACCAATCTACCTAACAGAGGAATCCAAGATGATGAATACGACGCAATTGGCCGGTGCTCAAACTACTAGTTTAGGACGTGTGCGGCATAATAACGAAGACCAGGTTTGGATTGCTCCCAGTCATCTTGACGCTCAAACTATTCAAACTAAAGGATACCTGGGCATTGTGGCGGATGGAATGGGCGGACCTGCCAAAGGTGAGGTGGCAAGCGAGATTGCGGTCCGTCAGGTGGCAAAAGAATATTATGATCAGCGGTACGCCGATCCAGTGCGTGCGCTCAGGAACGCCGTTCAAGTCGCTAACGCGGCCGTGTTCGAAGCAGCGCAACAATCGGGCTATGCCGGGATGGGCACCACGCTGGTGGCAGCGGCGGTGATTGGCAATCGCGTGATCTTTGCCAATGTAGGAGACAGTCGGGGTTATCTCGTTTCCCAGGGGCGGATCGAGCAGGTAACCCGCGACCACTCGCTGGTACAAGAGCGGGTGGATCAAGGGATATTGACGGCGGCACAAGCGCGCCAGCATCAAGACAAAAACCTTATCACCCGCGCGCTCGGAGCACATCCGCAGGTTCAAGTGGACATTTTCGAGCGCACCGCACAGCCTGGCGATGTGGTCGTGCTTTGTTCGGATGGGGTGTCGAATCTGGTCGAAGATGATGAGATTGCCCGGATTGTTTCCCAGAACCCTCCCCAGGTTGCCGCGCAACAGTTGGTTGATCTCGCTGACGCACGCGGCGGATACGATAACAGCACCGTCGCGATCTTGCCGGTTGGTACGGCGGGACAAACGGCGCGCACCAGTCCATTGTTGTGGCTTGTACCGATTGGGATGATGCTAACCCTCATCCTGATTTCCGCGCTCGCATTGTTAGCCGTTCGAAATGGAGCATCGGCTATCCCTACTGCCCAAAACGCGCAAACGGAAATGGCGCTGGCGGCAACACCGACACTGACCGCAACTCCATCTCGCACACCAACAATCACAACGCCTATGCCCACGCCAACAAGTGGCGTCATTGTTCCACCGCCTTCGATTACGCCGACGGAGGCAATTTCCGTGGCAACGTCAACACCCGTGCCATTAACTATTCCAACGGAAATATCCACGCCGACATACACACCGTTCATCGTTGTCACACATACACCAACACCTACGCCAACACTCGAACCGCCACCGCACGGGGAGGTTTGGTACAATTTTGCCAACACTCGCACAGGGGTTAGCCGGTTGACTGAATGGTTTAAACTCGTCGAGAGGAACGATCCCGATTACGCATCAAAATATATTGATTTCTACAATGCCCATCCAGAAATCCATTGCCTTCCTCCCAAAGACAAAGACCATAATTGCGTCCAGGGCACCTTGGAGGTGAAATACGATGAACTTGCTGTGATGGGGCTGGGAGATCCGAACTTGAGAACATCCGGTCCCAAGTGGCTGGTGCTGAAGGTGAACAAGGATAACGCCACCAATGGGCTTGAGGCGTTACAAGACTATGCTAATCGTTGGGTGTTGGTTCGGGTGCGTTGGGACCAAGAGCGGTTCAGGATTGACCCACCTGACTTTATCTTTGTGTATGACCCGGGCAAAGGGCGGTATAAACAAGCAGCGGAGAAATGACCGCGATAACACTGTTGGAGTAACCAGAATGTCATCAGAAGGGAATACAATCGTACTCAAGGGTTTGACGGATGTTGGTCGCGTGCGTGAGTTGAACGAGGATTCGTTCGGCACGCCACGCACAATGGGCATAACCGAGCAAGCGCAAGCGCAACGTGGTGTGCTGTTCGCCGTGGCGGACGGAATGGGCGGACACGCCGCAGGTGAGGTTGCCAGTCAGATGGCAATCGAGACATTGTTCAAGACATTTTATGCTTCGACCGCATCTGATCCCGGCGATGCACTAATGGAGGCATACGCCTCCGCCAACCGCACTATCTATGAGTTTTCATCCACAAATCCGGCGCGCAGCAATATGGGAACGACACTTGTTGCTGGTGTAATCAAGAACCATAAACTCTGGGTTGCCAACGTGGGCGATAGCCGTGCTTATCTGATCCGGGGCACCCGGGTTGAGCAGATCACACACGATCATTCCTGGGTGGCGGAACAGGTACGCGCTAAGGTGATCACAGACGCACAAGCCCAGCGGCACGTGTATAAAAATATCGTTACGCGAGCGGTGGGGACACAACCTCAAGTCAAGGTAGATTTATTTTGCAAAAGACTACAGACTAACGACGTTGTCCTGCTTTGCTCGGATGGCTTGTCAAACCATGTCGCACCCGAGGACATTCAAAAAGTTATCAGTGCAACGCCTGACCCCACCCAGATCACGGAGCAACTCATTGCGCTGGCAAATGAACGTGGTGGCGATGATAATATTACGGCGATTGCAGTACGCATTCCAGCAGGGGGTAGTACGTTGCCCTTGCTGGTCACCACGATTGTTGTTGCCACGCTTTTACTCCTTGCGACAGGACTAATGGCGAGAGTTGTCTCAGAACCATTGGCTTATCCTACCTCTATACCTTCTACCCCTTCACTGACAATGCCAGTGGCAACACCAACGTTTTCGCCGACTAGCATGCCAACACTTACTCCTGCATCACCTATTAGCAACGATGTCGAAGATGGTTCAGTGAAGTCGGAGTATCAAACGGAAACGCCCTGTAGATGTGGAGACCCGAGCCGGTGATCAGCCATGATCCAGTCCCACTTTGGGTTCGCGCAATGTATCAACCTGTGCATCAAGGTCTTTTCCGTTACCGAACTTTCCAAAGACGGTCTCGCCGGCGTGTTGACCGAGAAGCGTGGGAGCAATCGGCGGTGAATGCGATGTTAGCGCGCCTGCAACCGATTCCGCAGGATAAATTGATCGAGGCGCATCGCACGCTGAAAGAATTTCCGACGCGATGGAAAGAAGCGGATGCCGAGGGGCGACAACGTTTGCTGAATTTGATTTTGCAGCGTGCGTGGGTGTGTGATGATCACCTGTGCGCAATCATGTTGCGACCGAGTTATTACGTGTCGGTGCATCAAGCGATCAAGGATGGGATGATCAAGGACTTGCCGCCGGAGCAGTTACCGCCCTTCCTGCAAAAAGAAAACGGCAACTTGCGGATTATGGCAAGTTGCCGCTGCGGGAGCGACGGGGATGATGCCCAAACCAACTATAATTGGCATCACAAATTATCCCGTCACTGTGTGTTCTTCCTGAACCCAGAAGATGTGCGGACGCGTCCGCTTGTCGTGCTATGTGCTCCCGCACATGGATCACTTTCGGAAATCATTCTACCACAAATTTTCGTTCCATGCAAATCGAGAACATCATTGGGTGCACAGATGTGTTGGATTGTCAAGCCCCCAAAAAACGAGTTGGGGTGTTCGGAAGAAGGCAAAGCCCTCCCTATCCCCTGTGCTTAGCGCGCACA
>Ga0209101_1001011_pt1 | contig 22053 bp, 15 predicted proteins | sample ConPoolayeCmetaG_FD_185481 | JGI IMG/M metagenome (GOLD analysis project Ga0209101, IMG submission 185481) | Hot spring microbial mat communities from California, USA to study Microbial Dark Matter (Phase II) - Cone Pool mat layer C metaG... ...
GTCTCCAGACATCTATCGGTATTGCGCGACGCGGGCTTGGTGGAACTCGAGAAGCGCGGGGCGCAAATCTGGTATAGCCTCAGTGCCAGATGCGTGGTGGATTTCTTCCGCTGCATCGAGTCTGTGCTACAGCATAAGCTGTGCTGTCAGCGCCAGGCCCTGGAACGCTAAGGCCTTTACTGTCTTGGTCTTAAGGCAGCAGGAAAAATGCGGCTTGACGATATTTGGCAATTTGGTAAAATAGCCAAGTACTCCCGGTCGATATCTATTACCGCTAGCAGCAATATCGGACTTTCCCGCCCGGATGGCTGTCTAGTGCGCGATTGCTTGTGCGCCCCAACGCGGCACAAAGGCCGACTTTGGTTCCGCTTTCGACCGGCTCCCGTTCCCGGCAGCATTGGAACAACACAATGAACCGAAAAGAGTTGACCATTTTGTTGGTGCTGATAACGGTCTTCCTGATCTCCTATTACATGAACTTCACCAGCCCCAAAGTGCAAACGGCGATCATGGAAGGCTTCTTGATGCTCCAGTGGTACGCCCGAAACCATACCCTGGCTTGCGTAGTGCCGGCGATGTTCATTGCCGGGGCGATAGCCACCTTTCTCTCAAAAGAAGGGGTGCTGCGCCATTTGGGGCCGCGGGCCAACAGGCTGGAGGCGTACTCGGTGGCCTCGGTATCGGGCATGGTGCTGGCCGTCTGCTCGTGCAGCGTGCTGCCGATGTTCGCAGGCATTTACCGCGTGGGGGCCGGGCTGGGGCCGGCAGCGGCCTTTCTCTACTCCGGACCGGCCATCAACGTGATGGCCATCTTTCTGACGGCTCGGGTGCTGGGCTACGACTTGGGCATAGCGCGCGTTATCGGTTCAGTAGTATTCGCCGTGGTGATCGGCCTGATAATGGCTGCAATCTTCCGTCGCGACGAACAACAACGCGAAGCAGCCATCATGCAACTTCCGCAGTCGCCGCCGGGAAAACGCGCCTTGTGGCAAAACGCACTGGTCTTAGGGACGATGATCGCCTTTTTGGTTTTCAGCGATTGGGCAAACCCCAGCCAGACAATCATCGAAACCCAAAGCGGCCAGAAAATGCAGGTCGCCGTAATGCTGGAAACCACCGATATGCTTCGCGTGCAGCTCGAACAGCCGGTGGGCCAGTGGAGCAAAGGCAAGAAGCTGGACCTTCCCAAGGCGGAAATCGTCCATACCGAATACACCACCCCAGAAGGGTACGAGTGGGCCAACTGGATATACGTGAACCGTTGGTATTTCGCCGGTGCTTGCCTGCTGGCGGTGCTGGCGATGCTAGTGGGGTGGTTCGACCGAGAAGAGATCGGCCAGTGGCTGGAGCAGACCTGGGGTTTCGCCCGCTCCATCATCCCCCTGTTGTTCGGCGGCGTGTTGATCACCGGTTTTGTGGGCGCTTTGCTGCCGGAAGATGTAGTGGGCGCGTGGGTAGGCGGCGATAGCCTGCGGGCGAACCTGATCGCTTCGGTAATCGGGGCAATGTGGTACTTTGCCACCCTGACGGAGATTCCAATTCTCGAAGCGCTACTTGGTTTGGGTATGGGGCGCGGGCCGGCACTGACACTGCTGCTGGCCGGCCCAGCACTGTCGCTGCCCAGCATCGCCGTGATCTACAGCGTGATCGGCTTCAGGAAAACGGCCTTGTTCGTGGTGCTGGTAATCGTGATGAGTACGATTTGCGGTATGGTTTTCGGCTGGTTTTTTGTGTAGCATAGCGTGCACAGGTTGCAGGTCGAAGGAGGCTGAGCGCATGAAACTGGTGCAGATTCTTGGCCCAGGTTGTCCGAAGTGCGAGAAACTCAAGGCCAATGCCGAACAGGCGGCAAAGCTGGCCGGCACGGAAGTGATGGTCGAGAAGATCAGCGACATCAACCAGATCGCCGCCTTCGGCGTGATGATGGTGCCGGCGCTGGTGATCGACGGCGAAGTGAAGGCCGTCGGCAAAGTGCTCTCGCCAGAAGAAATCAAAGCGATGTTGCAATAATGTTGCAATAATTTCGTATTTCGCGGTCGCGCTCTTGGGCGTCTGACAATGGCGTCTGACTACGCAGGGGTAAGCCTGGTGGTGCGACCGCAGAGCCGCGGTCTTTCCATCACGATCGTCCGGTCTTCCAAACTATCGACATTCTCGATACTTGGCGGCACAGCTTCGTGCGAAACGTTGCCTCAGCCGGCAACTACCTTTAGCGAAGATCAATAACCAGTCATCGTTTGACCGAAAGTCATCTTCTGAACGAAAGGGGCTTGCCCATGGACTTACCAGTCAGCCGTCGGGAGTTTGTTGGGGCTTTGGGGGTGGGAGCGACAGCGGCCAGCCTGCCCGGCCTGGCCGCCGCGGAAGCGGCAAAGGAAAACAGTGCGATCAAGATTGTCGGCCTGTCCTGTAGTCCACGCAAGGGCAAGACCACCGCGCAGGGCATTGCTATTTGTCTGGAGGCGGCCAAGGCCGTCGATCCCAAACGAATCGAGACGGAATTGATCGACCTGGCCGACTTGGACATCCCCGCCTACGTAGTCGCCAAAGTGCCGCTGAAGCCCGGCCACCGCGACGACTTCCCCCAAGTGGCCGAAAAGCTGGCCGATCCCAAGCTGGCAGGCATCATCGTCGGCTCGCCGGTGTACTTCGGCAACATGACCGCCCTGTGCAAGGCCTTTCTGGACCGCTGCGCCATCTTCCGCGCTAAAGCATTTGCGCTGAGCGGCAAGGTCGGCGGCGCGCTGGCGGTGGGCGGGGTGCGCAACGGCGGCCAGGAATTGGTAGTGCAATCGATTCTTCATGCCCTGATGTGCCATGAGATGCTGATCGTCGGCGACGGGCGTCCCACCGGTCACTGGGGCGCCACACTATGGAACAACGGCACGGACGACATCTCCCAAGACGAGTTCGGCGTGGCCACCGCCAAGAACCTGGGACGCCGTGTGGCGGAAGTGGCCCTGGCCAGGTTCGTCTCTGGCAGCGTCTGCTGATCGCCCCCCGATGCTGCCAGTGCAAATCTCGCACAAAGGGGTGGCTCCAAGAGATAGAATTGCAATGAGAAGCAAACGGTGCGGAGTATGGCTATGGCCGATAACACGATGCAAGCTGATAAGACGACACAAACAGATGCGGCGGCATGCCAGTGTCAGGCCGCTCCGAAATTGATTTTCGCCTGCTCGGGCGCAGCCGATGTCGGATGCATCGCCGACCAGGCCGCCCGGCAGTTGACCAGACTTGGGCTGGGCAAAATGTTCTGCCTGGCAGGCATCGGTGGGCGCGTCAGCGGCATCATGGCTTCCACCGAAGCGGCCTCCGCCGTGCTGGTCATCGACGGCTGCCCGCTGGATTGCGCCAAGAAAGCCATGGAAAACGCAGGCTTCAACAAGTTCGGCTACTTGCGATTGTCTGATCTGGGCATGGAAAAAGGCCGTACGCCGGTTACGGATGATACCATTTCCCGCGTTGTGCAGGCGGCCAAACAGTTGCTAGCAAACAGTTGCTAGCCGGAGCGGCGGTCGCTGGCTGAACGGAAGGATTTCTCCCAAAGAAACTCAAAGGAGGTTTCCCTTGGAACTCAGGCACGCACTTGCCATTTGCTTGCTGTCGTTCTTCTCGGCCACCTTGGTGCTGCTGATTGCCAGGGCTTTGGACATGCAAGCCGCATCGCAGTTGCAGCCGCAATTGGCCGAGATCGTCGAAGAGCTGCGAGCACTGCGGAAACAGGGGGGCGTCGCGGCCACTCCCGCGCTAGCGAGCAACCCTTCGCTCAACATTTCCGCCAACTCTGCTGGCAATCCGTCCCATAACCCTGCCAGCAACCCGGCTGGCAACCCGGCTGACGGCGCATCGGTCAGCCCGAGCAGCGAACTGCTGGTGGTGTATTATTTCCACGCCACTCAGCGCTGCATGACGTGCCGGCTCATAGAGTCTCAAGCGCGAGACGTTGTGGAAACGTATTTCTCCGACCTGCTGAAACGGGGAACGATTGTCTGGAAGACGGTCAATTACGATCTGCCTGCCAACGCCAGTCTGGCACAACGGTTCAAGATAGCCATGCCCATGGTGGTGCTGGCCACAGAAAGCGGTCAGCAGGTCATTCGCTGGAAGACGCTGGATCAGGTATGGCCGCTGTCGCGAGACAAACCAGCATTTGTCAGATACGTGCGGGAGGAGATCGAAAGCATGTTGCCGGCCGGCAGTACTTCGCCGGCCTCACGTTCGGCCTATCGACAGCCGGGTTCTGTACGGTTGGCGGCCGAGGCCCCGACGTTGCCCGAGTCCGAACCCGAACTGCGTGCGCCCCGCTGAGAAAGCCCGCGGGGAAATACTGCCTCTAGCTAGTGTCCCGCCAAGCGATGCGGCCGCAAGCAGACTCGCATCGCAGGAAGATACCGAGCGAAGACATCATGTCCATAACGGCATTGTATCTGCTGGCTGCGTTGTATCTGGGGGTGCTGACCTCGATCAGTCCCTGCCCGCTTGCTACCAACATCGCCGCAGTTTCCTATGTGGGGCGCAAGGTGGGCCAGCCGCGGGCGGTGATGATTGCCGGTTGGCTGTACACCCTGGGACGTTGCATAGCTTATCTGGTGCTGGCCACGCTGGTTGCGGCCTCCGCGCTGTCTATACCCACCGTGTCGCTGTTCCTCCAGAAGTACATGTACCTGCTGCTCAGTCCAGTATTCTTGCTGGTGGGAATGCTTCTGGTTGATATGGTGAAGATCAGCACGGGCACGATGCTGGTCGGCCAGCGGATGCAGCAACGCGTGGACTCTATGGGCATTTGGGGCGCGCTTGCGCTGGGTGTGTTGTTTGCGCTATCGTTCTGTCCTACTTCGGCCTTGTGGTTCGCGGGATTGCTGGCCTTGATCGTCGGCTCGGAATCGCCGATGGTGCTGGCCGAATTGAGCAAAGTTGGAATCAACCTGCCCGCAGCTACCATCCGCGGGGGCAGCGTGCTGTTGCCGCTGGTTTACGGCGCCGGCACCGCACTGCCAGTAATAGTGATAGCTTTCGTGCTGGCATACGGCACTCAGTCGCTGGCGCGCACTTACAATGTGCTCACACAGACCGAATGGTGGGCACGTCGTATCACCGGTTGGCTGTTCATCGTGCTGGGGGTGTACTTCGCGCTGAAATCAACATTCCTGCTGTTGTGAGCGACGGCGGTTTCCGGTCACAGGGCGCCGCACATGGGGTGGTGGCGCGTTCCGGTCGCTTACGCTCCCGGCTCGCCGATATAACCGTTCCGGTCGCTTACACTGCCGGCGCGCCGATATAACCCGCCGTGCTGCCCGTGAAACTTGCCGGCCGCCCAATGAAGATCGCCGGCTTGTAGATGGAACTCATCGGGCCAGTAATGAAATGCCCGGCTCGCCGATGGAGTTTCCGGGCCGACAGTGAAAGCCCCCGGGTGCCCGGTGAAACTTCGCGGTACGCGGAGGAAGCCTCGCAGTTCGGTCACTTGTACAGCGGTGGGTTGCGGTAATAGACCTCGAGAATCAAGGTTGCCAATGCTGTGCAGAACAGCCGGCCGCCCAGCTTGTTTCCCCAATCGCCGGAATTGCTGAACCAGCTTCCTGCCGCGTGGCCGTCGGTGCTTTGCGCGGCGATGAGCCGATCGCGCAGGTCGGCCTGCCACGAGAGCCATAGCGGCCCGGCCAGCTCGCGCAGCGACTGGGCGTCCAGCCAGTTCAGGCAGTAGCGTCCCAGCGCGCCTGCACCGGATTTTCCTCGATGAGCAGCGTAAGCCGCCAGCTCGGGGTGCGATTGCGGCCAGCCCAGATACATCCGCGACAGTATCGCCGCGGTAGTGGCGTACTCGTCTTTGCCGGCAGCATCCAAACTGCGCCGGTAGCCGGCGGCGTCGGCAAGGGCTACCCGGTCCAAGAAAGACTCCGCCTGCTTCATCGCCCGTTCTATCTGCCTCGTGTCGCGCTCGGCGCTGAATAGCTTCACCCAGATGGCGGTGCGCAGAGCAATTACGTTCCATGCGGTGTGGAACGTATCGCTAGCAGTGCCGGGCTTGTCGCCCAGCGGCGGCCTCTCGCCCCAGCCGCCGTCGCTGTTCTGCGTGTTGAGGATGAACCAGACGGCAGCGGTGGCTGCTTTTCGGGTGCTGGGATCGCGCGCCGCTTCGCACAGGGCGATGGTGCACCAGGCATGGGCCGGCAACTGCGGTGCGCCGGACTCGTAATAGCAGGCGGCGTTTTTTCCCGCCGGAGTGGCCCGGCTCTTCAGAAAGTTCAGGCCGTCGGTCACGCTGCGGCGATGGACGCCGGCATTTTGACTGTTTCCCGCCCCCTGCAAAGCCAGCAGTGCCAAAGCGGTGGCAGCGTTCGGAGCTTCGGTGGTTCCCGGGTCGGTACAGTGCGTGCGGCAGCGGGCCGTGGTGTGCACGAAACTCCAGCCGCCGCCGGCATTGCGGTGTGCGACGATCCACTCCAGTGCTTTGGCCACGGCCGCCTCGCTGGCTTCCGTGCCGCCGTAGGTCTTCAGCAACGCTAATCTGGCTGGCGGAACCCGGCACTGAAGCCCTTCGACCGACGACAGCTCGTCGATTTCTTCCCCGCCCAACTCGTCCAGCCGTTGGTTGACCAACTGTTGTTGTTCCTCGGGAAGTTGGCCCTTGATACGGCTGTACCAGTAGCCCGCGCGCTGGCGGGCCTGCTGGCGATAATGTGCAGGAAGCTTTCCGCTGGCCTCCCACCACAAATCGGCTAGCTTTAGCTGTTCAGACGGCTCCTCGGAAACGGCGCTTTCGGCCGCAGCCACTTGGCGCAGCAGCGGATCGCCGCAGCGGGCCAGATGCTTCAAACCTTGTTCCCAATCGTCCTTGACGAAACAATAATATTGTCCCAACAGCAAATGTGCCTGCTGGTCGTCTGGATTCTGGGCCAGCGTTTGCCGGGCCTGTTCGATGAGCTGATATTGTTGCTTCCACCGCTGAAACTGTTCGCTGCGATTCTGCGCTTCCTTGCGCAGTTCGGCGTCGAGCGCTTCGACGGCGTTGTGCTGCAAAGCGCTCAGCAATTGCTCGGCGGCCGATAGATTCTCGCCAGCCAGCAACTCGTCCAGCACGGCGGTCATCCGCGGCGCAAGCTGCTTGCGCCGCGCGGCAGCTATCGTCTTCTGCGCGATCTGCGCCAGCGCGGCTGCTTTCATGGCCGGCGCATCGACGGCGAACTGCTTTGCCAGGCCGTCGATGGCAAGCAGCGCCTCGTCAGCGTCGGCCAGATCAACGGCCATCTGACACGCCATTTCCAGCAGTGCGTAAGCCCTGGCAGGCTGATCGGCGGCCTTGTTGCCTTCGGCCGCCAGCATTCTGGCCAACGCCATCTTCTCGTCTGGCCGGGAGGCCTGGGCGAGCTGCTGGGCGAACTCGGCGGCGATTTGCGTGCGGGCTTGTTCGACAGCCTCGGGCTTGGGTGGCGATGGCTTGCTGGGAGAATCTTCCGGCGGTTGAGCCGGCTCCTTCGGCCCGCCGGTTTCGACCTGTGGGCCTAATGGCGGCAAATCGGGCATCGGGCCGTTGTTGCTGCCAGGTTGCTGCATCGCAGTGACGCGCGGCTTGCGCGGTCCTTCCGATCGCCGTGAAGGTTTCGGCCTGGCAGATGCGCTGTCGCGGCGGTCCAAATCGTCAAACGCTTTCTGGCCGTCGGACGCAGAGCCGCCGTTGCTTCCACGGACGGCTGCCGGATCGCTGGCTACCAACACCAGCAATCCCAAAGCCACTAACAGCAGCACTCCCACGCTCAGCAGTGCCACTTGCCTTGTGCGGCTGTTACGACGCGAGCGGCGCGAAGCCGCTACGGACGCTGTTCCAGCCGTCCCGCGAACGCCCGCCACGGCAACGCTTGCCGCGCCCAGCGGTGGTGCCGCCGATGCCGGCAAAGCCGGTGCCGTCTGGACAACCGGCGGGACAGGCGGCGCGGGCGGCAACGACGCCGAGCGCGACGCTGCTTCGGCTGCTGGCTGGTTGTGCAACTGGCGTCGCAACTGCTCGTCGTAAGCGGCCTTCTTGGCCGGATCGAGCAAGCACACTCGCGCAGCCGCAAGCTCGTTGAGCAGTTTTTGCGACAGATCGGAATAACGGCCGCCCTGATAAGACCGCACGTGCATCATCTGCCTGTCGGCAGCGTTGGCGATCACTTCAGGGTCCGACTCGAACAGCCCGACCCCCAATAAGCGGTACAGATTGGGGGGCTGTTCCGCCGGCGGAATGCCCAGCCACTTCCAATACGGATCGAACGCCCCCATCTCTGTCCCTTGAACAGCCGTTTGCCATACACCAGCCCAGCCGGCGCAAAAGCTCCGGACGGCGCTGGTATCTAATACGACAGCGCTAAGTTGACGTTTCGCAACTACCAGTTGTGCTGCCGTTGGGGCTTTCACCCCAAGATATTGTGGCTTTCTTGTAACTTAGCGCTGTCGTATCTAAGTGCATTATGCTTTCTGCTACAGCAATTGGCAACGCGATGCCCCAGGCGCTCCAGTTGCCCGCGCCCCATTTATTCGGCCTCCCGGCAAACGACTTATTCCCCGTGCAGCCAACGCGCCGGTGGAAAAAACTACCCGAAATGGAGCAAATCGACAACAACGTCCGGTGCAAGTCGCGGGCCGCCAGGCGTAGCCTGGAGGGACATCGCTTGACAACAGGCCGGTGATGCCCGATAGTCTTCGCTGCCACGGCCCTGGACGGCGGATTCGACCTGTGCGAGTTCAAAGCAGCCAAAGGGCAGTGGCAAGGCGGCCTTATTATTGACATTTGCAGGACGTGGCCACGCGGAACACGAGGAAGAACTGCATATCAGGCGGTCGCTACGTTTTGCAAAGGTCAATAATGGGCTTGAAACAGTACGATGCACTTCACGGCAGCAGCAAGCTGGCGGCAACGTCTGACCTGATCGGCGGTTGGCCATGTACGACCGAGACGCACTTATCGCTCTGATGCGCCAAAAGGCGCTGAAGTTCGGCCAGTTTACGCTTGCCTCGGGCAAGCAGGCTAGCTATTACCTGGACGGCAAGCAGATCACTCTCGATCCGCAGGGCGCACGACTGGTGGCCGAGGGACTGCTCGACCTGCTGCTGGCCGCCGGACCACTGCCGGATGCCATCGGCGGAATGTCCATCGGCGCAGATCCCATTACTGCTGCGGTGGTGGTGATGTCGGCGGTGCGGGGCACTCCGCTGTTGGGGTTCATGGTGCGCAAGGAACCCAAGGGACACGGCACGCAGCAGTACATCGAAGGGCCGGTGCGTCCCGGGCAGTCCGCGGCAATCGTCGAAGACGTGGTGACCACCGGCGGCTCATCGCTGTTGGCCATCGAGCGTGCCGAGGCGTTCGGACTGAAAGTAGTTCGGGTGTTGGCGATTGTCGATCGCATGGAAGGGGGCAGCCAGCAGTTCGCCCGCCGCGGCTATCCATTCGCCAGCCTGTTGACCATCCGCGATTTCGGGATCGAGCCGCCAGTGCCCGACTGCTCGTGACCGGCACTGCCACTTTGGCTTGCCAGCGCTTTCGACCCAGCGCTTCCGACATTTATACTCCGCACGGGTTGATGAGATGTTTTTCCCAGCGATAAGGATTTGTTTTTCCCGCGCGAAGCAGAATTGACCGACAAACGCCGGGACATCTTGCACGTGCGCCGAGGGGGAGCGCTTGCAGAGCGTTCCGCCCGGCAAGGCGGTTGCGAGGCATAAGTTCGCAATGGCGCTGGCAGTCGGCGACTGGGCCGGCTTGCAGTTGCCGCTTGTTACGGCGCGCCCTACTTGTCGAGGAACCCTTCCAGATCGGGGGCTATTTGTCCGGTCGGCTCGTGGTATAGCCAGCCGCCGTTTCCGCTGGGTTGCTGGGGAGGGAAGACATCCGTGGGACTGACCACCGAACGGCCCGTTATCGGATTGACCGGAATGCCGGCCGGCAGATATGGCCCATGTGGGAACTTGCTGCCTGGTGGGCCGGGAACTCCGTCCCGATTGGTAGCGTAGATAAGCTGCGGCAACGAGCCGTCGTGGAGCACCGGAGGGCGTCCGCCGTGGTCAAGTTTGTATCGCTCGATTTGCGAGCGGAGCATACGCAGGTTCTCCAACAGAGCGCTTTGGGTGACTTTGCGGTTGATCGACTCGACCAGCGGAATGCCTCCGGCGGCGATCAGCGCAACGGCCAGCGCTACGATCAGCGCATCGACCAGACCGAGTTCTCGCTGGCCGCTCCGCAGTCGGCTTAGCGTATAGCCCAGAATGGCTAGCCCCACCACTACTGCGGCGGCAAGCCACTGGCTCTCGCCCACGACAATTTCGCCCACCTTGGACATGTGTTGGTCTGGCCCAGTTGTGCAGCAGCCGGCGCCAACAAGAAAAGCCTGTTACACAGCAGCAATGATGTGCCCCATAAAGAAGGATAGTTCGCGCAACAGGGCCGTGACGCTGAGGGCGCAGCTGCTCGGCAATCGCATGCTGCGCCTTACAACCCTATAAGGAGGTATGTGTGGCACCGCGGTGCCCGTTGCAGCCTCGTGCCCACAGCGCCGAAGCGATCGACTGTCGCAAACAGTGGGCGCCGGATGTTTTATACAGAGTCGGCAAAAGACTGGCTGTACCGGTCGATCGGTGCCCACGGCCAGGGGCACATCGCCGGCAACCTTCGGGGGGGCGGTCTATACCGGCCCTCCCTTTTTCACCGACTTGCTCGATTGGAGCGATTGCACGGCCCAGCACGATTTTGCCGGCTTGGAAGTTAGCGCAACTGGTAACCGCGCGCAGGGGCGCCGCCGGTGTGCGGTCGCCGCTGCTCGCATCGGCGCACGGTCGGTCGTGCGGCTGACTGGTGATATGCGATCACTTTTTGTCGCCCTTCGTCTTGCGCTTGGGACCCTTTTCGTCGGCAGCTTGGGCGGCTGCTGCTTTCTTGACGGCGGCCTGGGCGTCCGGGTCTAGCAACTTCATCACTCGCGATTCCATTTCCGCCCGCACACGCTGCTGATATTCCTGTTGCACCTTGTCTTTGTTGGTCGGATCGGTCTTCAGGGCCTGGAACTGATCTCGCATAGCCTGTCTGACTTCCGACTGGACTTGGCGGGCTGTGTCGTTGATCTTCTCGACCAGGGCTTTTTGCTCGGGTGTAAGAATTTCGGCTACCCGCTTCTGCAATTCGGCGCGGGCTTGTTCGACCAGCCGGCGTGCCTTTTGCTTCTCCTCGTCGGTGGCATTGGGATTGAGTTTGGCAAACGCCATAGCAGCCCGGACCTCGCGACGGTCGATAGTCTGGTCGATGGCGGCGGCGAGTTTCTGTTTCTGCTCGTCGCTGTGAACGACTGCCGCGTTCAGACCGGGAAACACTCGCTCCAGCGGATACGGCGCGTTTTTCTGCATGAAGCCCAATACGTCGCCAGGCGGCAGCCAGGTGGTCAGGTCCCTGCTCTTGCCTCCGGTGGGTGTTTCGGCCCCGAAGACGGCCTGCGCGCCGGCCGCCAGAACACAGTGTTCGTCGGGGCTGTTGACTTCGACGATGCCGGCGAAGACGGCTACTGCCAGTACGAGAATGCTGCGGAATTGCATCTCCTCGTCTCCTTTCCCCTCGGTGGGCCATAGGTTGACTTGAAAATCTGTTGTGGCAGCGGTCACCGAGCCAGCCGCCGTATGAACGCACAAAGGCGGTGCCATCCGGGGCACAAAAAACCGACCGCTGCCTTCCAGCAGCTCGATGACTTGCGCACCGGCTTCGTTTCGGCCGCGGAGAACAGCCAAGGTGGAAGGGCCTAGTTCCGCCCGCGAGCCGCCAGCCAGACGAATAACCGCGGCCTGGCCGCCTACGACGCGAAGCGGGCGGTTATCGGCGATGGAGCTGACCGGCACGCCAGCCACTTCGACAATGCCGGCCGTCACGCGATGAGCGTCATCGCGCCCCCAACGCAACAGTCCCACCACGGCTGACACTAGCAGTGCTGCTGCGCAGCCGGCGATGAGCAATCGCTGCATTGTGCGGCGTGCCGGGAAATCGGCTGGCCAAGGCCGCACTGTCTGATCGGCCGCAACCGGTTTCCCCTGCCAGTATATGGCCAGCATGGCGTCCACCTGAGCTGCTTTCCACATGGCGTCGGCAACGTCCGGCAGGCGGACCAGCAGCCGATCCAGTTCCGCCAGCTCGGCTTGCGCGGCGCAGCCATCCAGGTGCTTGTCGATAAGCTGCTGGATTCGTCTGTCCATCGCCATCATCCGGTCGATTGGCGTGCCAGGTAGCGCTCTATGCACTGTCGCAGCGCGGCGCGCAACCTCCACAGGGCTTGGTACACCGCCGCGACGGTCATCCCCAGTTGCTGGCCGATCGTTTCCGGCGTTTGGCTTTGGCCATAACGCATGGCCAACAGTCGGCGGGAGCGGTCGGGCAGTCGCCCCATGCAGTGTTCCAGGGCCTCCAACGTCGGCTGGCGGTCCGATGACGCCCGCTCCGCCGCTTCGGCCAACATTTGGATCGCCTCGGGCGAAAACAGCAGCGGTGCACGCCGCTGATGGTTTCGTTGCTCCAACAGCTTCCGTGCCGCTATTCCGCGCGCCCAAGCGCCGAACGACCTGCTATAGTCGTAGCGGGAAAACTCGCGCCACAGGATCACGGCTGTTTCCTGAAAGACGTCTTCGCGGGCGTGAGGGTCGTGGACGATCGCGCCGATAAAGGCGCGCAGTTCCGCTTGGTGCCGCAGCAGTAGCCGGAGAAAGTCGTCCTGTTGCTGCATTCTTCTTGCTTCCCTACTGTTCTTGAGACTGGCAGGCCAGATTTAACAGCAATTCCCGCAAAAGTTTCCCACATTAGCAAGCCGGAATTAGCCAATGCCAATGATACTTTCTGGCCGCCGGCGTCAACTGTGTATGATGAAAGTGGTGTTTATGTACACAAGTTAAGTGCCTGCAAATAGTTACAGCTATCGCAAACAGTTTTTGCCATTGCTGTGCCCCTTTGAAATCCGCAGTCACTGTTGCCCCAAAACTGCCAAACAGTCGATTGCCCGCGTTGCGCTCGGCGTGCAGCCATATCGAACCGGTTCGGAGGCAATTGGCCAATGAATTGCCAAATGGGGAGACAACGGGCAACTCACTGCTAGTTTTCCGGTGGGACAACGGCTGGCGGCGGTTCGCGAAATTGGCACACAAGCGACCGATTGACAGTTCTAGCGGAGCGAGATAAACTCCATTAGTCGATTCGATAGATAACTCGGTAGGGTGTGATGAATACCTTGGCCGTCAACCCGTTAGCCCGATTGCCGATCAATGCTGCGATAGGCATTGCGGGCATCATTATTATTGGGGGTTGACGGCCGAAGGGGCTTTCGTCGCTTGATCCGTAAGCACAAGCCCTGAGGCCGACGGCGGCTTCAGGGCTTTTTTTGTTTTGCTCGTGGCTTGGCAAGCAAGGCAGCAGCTATGCGCAGGATAGTAGTGTACGACACGACGTTGCGCGACGGTGCGCAAGCCGAGGGAATAAGTTTTTCCCTTCAGGACAAACTGGCCCTTACCCGCCGGCTAGACGAACTGGGCTTCGACTACATCGAAGGCGGCTACCCGGCCTCCAACGAAAAAGATGCCCAGTACTTCCAGCGTGTTGGCCAGTTGGGGCTGAAGCACGCGCGGGTGTGCGCCTTTGGCATGACGCGGCGGAAAGGTACGCCGGTGGAGCAGGACCCGGGCGTCAAGGCCCTGCTGGACTCCGGCGCTCAGACCGTCACGATCGTGGGCAAGACCTCGGCTTTTCATGTTACGCAAGTGCTTCGCACCTCGCTCGAGGAAAACCTGGCCATGATCGCCGACAGCGTGCGATACCTCAGCGCTGCCGGTCGGGAAGTGATCTTCGACGCCGAGCATTTCTTCGACGCTTTCCGCGACGATCCGCACTACGCCATGCAAGCGCTGGAGGCGGCCGTGCAAGCCGGCGCCAAGTGCCTGGTGCTGTGCGACACCAACGGAGGCAGCATGCCCGAACACATCGCCAAAGTTACCCGCACGGTCGCTGAACGGTTTCCCGTACCGGTGGGCATCCATTGCCACAACGATTGCGATCTGGCAGTGGCCAACACGCTGGCGGCAGTCGACGCCGGGGCAGTGCAAGTGCAAGGGACGATCAACGGCTTCGGCGAACGGTGCGGCAACGCCGATCTGATCTCTGTCGTGGCCGTCCTGGCCCTGAAAAAACAAGGCTACCAGATACTCTCACCGGCGAGCGTGCGGCGGCTGACCGAGCTTTCGCGCTATGTGTACGAGATGGTCAACGTGAACTTCCGCGCCAACCAGCCGTTCGTAGGCAAAAGCGCATTTGCGCATAAAGGCGGAATGCACGTCAGCGGCGTCATGCGCTCGGCCGCCAGCTACGAACACGTCGATCCGCAAATGGTGGGAAACGAGCGACGCATCCTGGTCAGCGAGCTATCGGGCCGCTCGAACATTGCCGCCCTGGCCAGCCGCTTCAACATTCAGCAGGACCCGAAGTTGATGGAACGCATCCTTGCCCGGGTAGTGTCGATGGAAAACGCCGGTTATCAGTTCGAGGCCGCCGACGGCTCGTTCGACCTGCTGGTGCGCAAGTGCATGGGAAAGTTTCAGCCGCACTTCGAGCGCCTTTCGTACCACGTGCGGATCGAAACCGGCCCGGACAGCCAGATCCGCACCGAGGCCACGGTCAAAATCCGCATCGGCGACGAAATTCGTCACGAGGTGGCCGAGGGCGACGGCCCGGTCAACGCACTGGACAAAGCCATGCGGAAGGCCCTGAACGGCTCGTTTCCCAATCTGCGAAAGTTGCACCTGGTGGACTACAAGGTGCGGGTAATCAACTCCGAGGCAGCCACTGCCGCAGGCGTCCGCGTGGTCATCGAAAGCCAGGACGAAGACGACGTATGGGGTACGGTGGGGGTCAGCGAGAACATAATCGAGGCCAGTTGGATCGCACTGGTCGATAGCTTCGAATACAAACTGTGCAAAGACGAGGACAAACTGGCTGCCCGGAACGCAGCACAGGATGCAGCGGAGCAGGTCGATTCCACCGCTCAGAGCGAAGAGGCCCTGGCTCGTACAGCCGATGAGCAAGTAGCTGCTGCTGGACAAGCGTCAAGCGCCCGCACATCGGCCCGCTGAGCACACCAGTGGCGAAGCTGTGGTGTAGTAGCAAGCGGCCTTGGGGGCACCTGCGGCCGCCGGGCAGCGGCGCCAAGCGCTCAATCGCCCTGTGGCGTCACGACCCAAGAGGCTTCGCCGCCTGCCTGCAACAGTCCGGTTGTCCAGCCAGGCTTCGCGCTGGGTGAAATGGTATATTTTGCACCGAGAAGGATCCATTGCTACCCGCGCCCAATATCAGGCGACCGGGGCGGGAACCGGACGGCCGCGCGGCAGGCCGGTGCTGAGCGGCTTGGCCTGCTCTTCGGGCTTGGGCGTCAGACGGTTGGATACCAGCGCTTCGAACACCAGTGCTACCAGCACCGCCGTCAGAAACAACCCCCACAGGCTTTGCCCTTCGCGCAACGCCTTGAATGTGCTGCTAAGGTCCTCGGGGTCCTCGGCCCACACCAGCGGCGTGATGCCGAACTGCTGCTGCAATTGCTGGCGGTCGATTTTTTCGGGCAGGGCCTCGTCGGGATCGACGTTCACCGAGTAGGGAACCTGCAACGGCTGGCTGCTATCGAGCACCCGCAGCACGTACACGCCAGGGTCGTACGTGTTCTCGTATCGAAAAACCTGCCCTTTGCCATCCGGCGCTCCCTGGCTGCGCAGGCGGAATGTCTCGCCGCCGGGGGGCAGGACCTCGACGCTCACCGGTGCAGCCTCTTCGGGCAGCGCCAGCTCGAGCGGAGTGCCGGCCAGCGTATCGTATCGCTGATGTTCCACGCCAGCCAGAGAGAACGTCAGCCTGGCCACCAGCGGCAGGAAGATCGGGCGCAGCGGCAGGTTAGTCCAGTTCACGTGCGCCCCGGTGCCGATGAAGATCACCTTTCCCTGTCCCACTTCGCGCTCAACAAGGAGCGGTTCGCCATCGTCCAGCCGGGCCAAAACCCGTGCAGCCGGCGAAGCGCCCGCGTCGATGCGAATGTGTTTGTACGCCAACACGGTGGTGTACAACGACGGCGGGTCCAGCAGCGTCTTGAAGGCCGGGTACTGTTTATCAAGTTGGGCGATGTGCCAACTGTCGCGGCCGACCTGCGACCCCGCTGCGCGAACCTCCAATAGCGGCGCCGGCAGCAGCGTGCCGCCCGCCTGCTGGTTCATCAGGTTGTATGCCTCGGGACGGACGTTGTCGCCGCCGAACCACACCAGATTGCCGCGTCGCTCGACGTAGCTGCGCAATCGCTGGGCAGTTTCTTCGCTGGGAGCAGGCAGGTTGACGCAATAGATGACTTTGTATTTATCCAGCGGTTCGTTGGCCAGTTCGCTGGCCGTAAGGGTGGAAACCCGTAACGCCCATTGCCCCTGCTGGCCTGGGGCAAGCGCCAGCTCGAGGTAATAAGTATCTTCCAGATAGGGGATTTCGTGGCGTGCCGGTTTGACGATCGCCACAGGAATGCCCTGATCTATTTCCATGGCGAAGAAGCGGCGATTGTCCAGGCTCGAGCCGTCGCTGCCAGCCAGCCGGACTTCGCCCCGATGCAGCCCCCCGCGATCGAATGCAAACGAGAACTCGTGGGTAGCCGTGCCGCCCGGGGCCACGCTGATAGCCGGGCTGGCGGCGATCTTCGTGCCGTCGACGTGCAGCTCTACGACGACCGCCTGCTGCACCGTGGCGGCGTTGAAAAGCTCCACAATCGCTTTGACCGGCACGCCGGCCACCGGCACGGCCGTTTCCAGCGTTACGCGCTGGATGGCCACATTGGGCTTCGGCGCCCGGTTGCAATCCACGCAAATTACCGGAATCCGCAGGGCCTTGAGCTGCTCATCGGTCAACTGGCCTTCTTCGGCCGACTGTTGGCTGGGACTGTGAAGACCCTCCCACGATATGGCCTGAAAATCGCTGATTACGTAGATTTGCTTGTTGACCGCTGTGGAAGCGGCCAGCAGCTCGCGCGCCCGGTGGACCAACCGCGCCAAGTCGGCCCGTTGGTAGCTTACACGGGCCTCGTTGAGCAACTGGAGGGCCTTCTCTTGCGAGCGCTCCAGCTTGTCTTCGCCCTGAATCGGCCCGCCGGTAAGCCACAGCGCTACCAGGTCGCCATCTTGCAATTCGTCGAGTATCTGTCGGGCGGCGCCTGTGGCGACGTCGAAGCGCATCCGTTCCGGGTCGATCATGCCCATGCTGGCCGAGTTGTCCAGGATTATGACCACGGCCGCCCGTGCGCCGCCTGCCAGCAACGACCCAAGATGAGTCACCGTCGGTTTTGCCAGCCCGAAGGCTATCAGCACCAATACTGCCGCGCGAAGCAGCATCAGCAGAACATCGTGGATGCGCTTGCGCCGGCGGGTCTTCTGCACGCTGATCTTCAGGAACCGCAGCGTGGGAAAAGGCAGGTCCTTTACCTTCTGCCGGTTGATCATGTGCAGGATCACCGGTATCGCCGCGGCCAGGCTGGCCAACAGGAATGGCAGTTCCAGAAATGTCATTGCCCCGTTTGCCCTCTGCTCCGCTATGGGTGCCGACCGGGCGCACCGACTACAAAACGCGCCGGCCGACAACGCTGCTTGTCTTACTGCGCGCCAAGAGAATGCTGCTGGTGTTGCTGTACCCCAAGTTCTATTTTACGTGCTCCCACAGTCTGCTTCATCTGTTTTGGGGAAAGTAGCCGACCTCTGTTCAGCTATATCATAGCGCTAAGTCGCCATTTCCAGAACGCAACCGACGACCGCAACTAAATGGAGGGACGCGCTCCGTCGCGTCCGCTGTGTTTTCGTTGATGCTGCTCAAATCACCAAGGCCAAATGCGGCCACGACGGAGCGTGGCCCTCCAGATCGTCCTATAAATTGCTCGCACTGCGGGCACATGGTACGATGTAAAAACGCTACGACGGGTTGCAGTGTTCTGACCGTTATCACCCCAAGATTTTGTGCTTTTCTCGTAACTTAGCGCTGTACTACTAAATGGCCCGGCGGTACTTCGTGTAAACATGTGGTATCCCTGTTGGGGGCGAACAACGGAATAGCAGCAATACAATAGCATCGGTTTTCGGGATTTCTCTAAGCGGTGGTGTTCTCGGTTGGCGCTTGCCCCGGCCAGAGCGGTCTGGCAGCGTGTCAGAACTGGTTCGGGCCGGTCGAGGCAGTAATACCGAAACCGGTCTAACCAAGGCCGACAGCCACTGTAGCGCGCTTATACTTTCATGTTTGTGGCCGACTTGTGGGTTTGGCTCTATACTATCGGCTGGCGGTGTATCCAGCAAATACGCAGGTTTTGCCCGATATGGCCAGCGATGAGTTCGTCCGCGATCGACTTGCTCGCAATCTGGCGGCAATTCGACAGCAGATAGCCGAGGCGGCTTTGCGCTGTGGACGTCGACCGGAGACAATAAAGCTGGTGGCGGTTACCAAGTATGTGAACGTGGAAGTAATTCGGCATTTGGTGGCCGTTGGTTGTTACGATCTGGGCGAAAGCCGTCCCCAAGAGCTGTGGCAAAAGGCTGCGGCGACGGCCGATCTGCCTGTTCGCTGGCACATGGTGGGACATTTACAGCGGAACAAGGTCCGCCGCACGCTGCCGGTGATCGCGCTGCTGCATTCGCTGGACAGCCTGCGTCTGGCCGAGGAGATCGACAAACAAAGCGCCGCGTTGGGATGCCGTACTGCGGTGCTGCTGGAGGTGAACACATCCGGCGAGGCTGCCAAGCACGGGCTGGCGCCGCAGGAAGTGCCGGAACTGCTGCCCCGACTGGCGGCACTGAAGAATCTGGAAATCCGGGGACTGATGTGCATGGCCGCTTTGGAAGGCGGAGTGGAAACTGCCAGGGCCAATTTCGCCGCGCTGCGCACGCTGCGCGATCGTTTGCAGGCAGCCTGTCCGCCCGGGGTCTGTCTGGATGAACTGTCGATGGGCATGAGCGGCGATTACCAGGCGGCGATTGCAGAAGGCGCGACCATCGTGCGCATCGGTTCGGCACTGTTCGAGGGAATCACACATTAGGAAAATATTGTTTGACATCCGAAGCCGGATTCCGGTAGAATCATAATGGGCGGAGAGGATTTCTGTCGCTAATTTGGCGGAAGCGGCACCGGAATCGGATGGCTTTGGGCGACGCCGCGCTACGGGACAGTATTGGGCTTATCGATTGCAGCCCGACCCCCTCGTGGAGTAGATAGGGATTATATTTTTACCTCAGCTTGCAGCATAACGGGGCGCAGGCGTTGCGATCGCAAACGGTCATAAATGGGCGCATAGTGCAGCCGCAAAGGCTGCTGGTTTTTTTCCTCATCATCATTTTTTGTTGGAGGTGGTCTTATGAATCGTCATCGTAGCAAGAGGGGTTTTACCCTCGTGGAGTTGTTGGTGGTGATGCTCATTCTGGCAATGCTGATTGGCCTGCTATTGCCGGCCATTCAGGCGGTGCGCGAAGCGGCGCGCCGGAGCAAGTGTCTGAACAACTTGAAGCAGATCGGTCTGGCGTTCCATAACTATGAGAACACGGCCAAGACCATTCCGCCTTCGGCGCGGGTGACGCGCGACCCGAACACCCGGCGGATCCTCGCTATCGACGGATGGAGCTTCCTGGTGATGTTGTTGCCGCAACTGGAGCAGCGGCAGCTTTACGACACGCTGGACATCAAGAACCCGCAGACCGGGCCGTTACGTCGGCCGATCGACTCGCGCAAAGCGCCCGACGCGCACATCGAAGCCCTCAACACCCGCATCAACACTTTCATCTGCCCGAGCAACCCCAATCCGCAGTATGCCGATCCGGAGACCAAGTCGGGTGCCGTAACCAATTACAAAGCGATGGGGGCGACGCACTACGAGAGCCTGGCGTTTGCATCGCCCACCCCGACCCAGCCGCTGTACGGCGGTGCCGAGGCGGCAAAGGGAATGCATCCCGACGGGGCGTGCTACCCCGGCACCGCCAGCCGGTTTGCCGATATGGCCGACGGCACGGCCAACACCATCCTCTGCGTGGAGTCGATAGACTACGTTTTCAGCCGTTGGACGGTGGGTGCGGAGGTCACCGTTTACGGCTTGAACCCCGTGGATGACCAAGGAAACCGGTTGCAGTTCATCAGCTATCGCAACCTGTACTTCGCACCGGCAGGTTATGTCGGTCCGAAGTTCGACGACGAGGCCGTGGCCTCAATGACCGCCAAGCCAACCATCGGCTGCGATTACAGCCCCAAAGGGGCGGAGAAGCAAACTTACCAGTTGGTCAACCCGGGCGGCGATATGGTGTTGCCAGAGCCGAGCCAATTCATTTACGGCCCGTCGTCTGGGCACCCGGATGTGGTAATCCACTTGTTTGCCGACAACAACGTCCGGGCGATCAACCGCCGCATCGATCCGGCAACCTACATGTTCGCCATCACCCGTAACGGCGGCGACCCGCAAGGCAAACTGGCAGAAGATTAATTGACCTGCTGGCAGCATGGTGCTTGAGCAGAGCCGCTGCCCGGTGCTCAAGCACAGCGGCTGCCTGTGCCACTGGGAACAATGGCCAGGGCGAGTTGGACCGCCGACTCGCCTTGGCCATGTTGTTTAACTCTACTCGCAACAGTGCGGGTTTGCGCCCGGCAGATGGGCGGCTCTGGCGGCCCACGGCCCGGCAAGTCCCACTACGCACCAAAGCAATTGCCACAGCAGGTTTGCCATGGAACCTTTGTTGTACGTGCTGTTTCTGGTTCTGGGCGTTTGTCTGGGCGGCGGTGCTGTGTGGCTGCTGGTGCGGCACAATGCCGAGCATGTTCGCACGCAGGCACTCGCCCAGGCCGAGGCCGAGCGCGCCGCACTCCAGGAGCGTCTGGCCGCCCGGCAGCAAGCGCTGGAACGATTGCAATCCGACTATAACGGGCTGGAACAGCGCTTTCGCGAAGCACAAAAGACCGAGGCGGACCTGCGAGTGCAGATCGGGCAACTCAGTACGCAGATTGAGCAGGAGCGAAAGCAAGCGGCCGAGAAACTGGCCGTGCTGGACGAAGCCCGGCAAAAACTCTCCGACGCCTTCAAAGCCCTGGCCAGCGACGCCCTGCAAAGCAGCAGTCGCTCGTTTCTGGAACTGGCCAAGGCCACCCTGGAGAAGTTCCAGGAGGCGGCCAAGGGGGACCTGGAGAAGCGCCAGCAGGCCATCGGCGAGCTGGTCAAGCCGGTCAAGGAAAGCCTGGAGAAAGTCGACGCCAAGATACAAGAACTGGAGAAGGCTCGCGTCGGCGCTTACGAGGCCCTCCGCCAGCAGGTCGGTGCGCTGCTGGAGTCGCAGCGGATGCTCCAAACCGAAACCTCCCGGCTGGTGCAAGCACTCCGCAAGCCGCAGGTCCGGGGGCGCTGGGGGGAGATTCAATTGCAGCGGGTGGTGGAACTGGCCGGAATGCAGGAACACTGCGACTTCTTCCAGCAGCAATCGACCGACAGCGAAGATGGTCGTTTGCGGCCCGATCTGCTGGTGCGTCTGCCGGGCGGCAAGACCATTGTGGTCGATGCCAAAGCGCCCCTGACGGCCTACCTGGAAGCGGTGGAAGCCGTCGACGAGCCGCAGCGCGCCGAGCACCTCCGCCAACATGCACAGCAGGTTCGCAGCCACATCGAATCGCTAGGGCGAAAGTCGTACTTCGACCAGTTCGATCCCTCGCCCGAGTTCGTGGTGCTGTTCCTGCCCGGCGAAGTCTTCTTCAGCGCCGCCGTCGCCCAAGACCCCGGCCTGATCGAATGGGCCACAGAGCGTCGGGTGATACCGGCCTCTCCCACTACGCTGATCTCGCTGCTGAAGGCCGTGGCCTATGGCTGGCAACAACAGCGGCTGGCCGAAAACGCCGCCGCCATCCAGAAGCTCGGACAGGAACTGTACAAACGCATCGCCGACATGGCCGAGCACTGGACGAAACTGGGCGAGGCGCTGCGGAAAGCCACCGAAGCGTACAACAAGGCCGTCGGCGCGCTCGAGTCACGCGTGCTGGTC
>Ga0209101_1001012_pt1 | contig 22052 bp, 21 predicted proteins | sample ConPoolayeCmetaG_FD_185481 | JGI IMG/M metagenome (GOLD analysis project Ga0209101, IMG submission 185481) | Hot spring microbial mat communities from California, USA to study Microbial Dark Matter (Phase II) - Cone Pool mat layer C metaG... ...
GGGGGGGGGGGGGGGGGGGGGGGGGGGAGCGCCTGGCGGCCCAGCGACTGTTGACAGTCACGGGCCGTACCATCGCGCCGGCGGTGCTGGAAGTGCCCGCTGGCGCCACCTTGGACGAGGTGTTGGCCCGCCTGCCCGGTTGCCACGAGGGCATCGGGTTGAACGTGAAGGGAGTGCTGTACGGCGGGCTGACCGGGGTCTTTGCGGCCGGCCGCGGCGCTGGCGAAGGTGTGGCGTCGCGGGGTTCGCTCCTGGTGCTGGACGAGGCGACGTGCGTGGCGGAGCTGGTCGCCGGCATGCTGACGACGCTGGCCCATGAAGCCTGTGGCGCTTGCGCCCCGGGGAGGACGGGCGTGCGGACGCTGCGCGACCTCTGGGCGCGGGTGACGGCCGGCGAGGGGGGCGAGGAGACGCTTGCATTGATCCGCAACACGGCGGCCCACGTCCATGCCACTGCCCGCTGCGCGCTGGGGCGCGGTGCCGCCCGCATGGTGATCAGCGCACTGGCGGCCTTCCCGGATGAGGTGGCGGCACACCTGGCGGGCGGACGGTGCCCCGCCGGGCCGCGGGCGCCCCTGGCGGGGGGGTTGTGACCCACGCCGCGGTCGCGGGTGGGGCCTGTCCCAAAACGACGGCGACGATAAATTCCTCAAGGGGCACCATGGTTCTGGGCCGGCACCCCAGGCCAGGGAAGGCGCCATGTTCGCCCGATCGCGGGGCGGGTGGAGCGATCGACCGAACGTGTCTCTTGAACCCATCACAGAAGTGAGGAGGAGGCGGCCCCTTTGCGATCCGCGCGTCATGGTGTATGGTTTTCCCGTGGGCGTACGTTTCCTGCATGGTGGAAGAGGGGGGCGGGAAACATGACCATTGGGCAGGTGCCACGCGTCTCCGCGCGCGTCTGCCTAGCATGGGGGGATCAGCCGAGTTGGCATGCATTTTTCATGGAGTGGGGCGGTGTCCTGGGGGCCGCACGCTCTCGACAGGGAGGTAGGGTTCGATGGGATTCCTGCACGTCTGGGCGTATCTGACGCTGGCCGGCTTTGTTCTCGGGTGCGCCTACAAGGCCATCAAGTACGCAACCATGCCGATGCACCTGCGCTGGGAACTCTACCCGGTGGCCCACGAGAAGGGGAAGGTGGCGTACGGGGGTTCGTATTTTGAGGAGGTGGATTGGTGGACCAAGCCGCGGGAGAGTTCTCGCTTCGGCGAGGTCAAGGTTATCCTCGAAGAGGTTTTGACGTTGAAGCAGGTGCGTGAGCACAACCCCGGCCTGTGGTGGCCGTCGCTGCTCTTCCACTACGGTCTGTACCTTCTCTTCGCCTTGGGTGCGGCGCTGATCCTCGGCGGGATGGCGGTGGCGGTGGGGTTCAAACCCCTGGCCTTTCTGGCCGGCGGCAGGTTGATGTCACTCTGGGGCGGCGTGGGCCTGGCGCTGGGGACGCTCGGAACCATCCTGCTGCTACTTCGCCGGCTGGGTCAGGCAGAGTTACGGCGCAGTTCGTCGCCGGCCGACTTTATCCACCTGGGGCTGTTTGTGCTCCTGTTCGCAGTGTCGTGGGGGAGTTTCCTCACCTTCGACCGCTCCTATCTGCAGGCGGGCAACTTCCTTGCGGGGCTGGTCAGGGGCGAGGCGATATCCCCTGGGTCGGCGTGGTTTGCGGCGCAGGTGGCGATTCTGGGGCTGTTTTTGATCTACATGCCATGGAGCCACATGGCTCACATGTTCACGAAGTACTTCACCTGGCACTCGGTGCGCTGGGAGGATCTGCCCAACCTGCCGGGCACGGGAATCGAAAAGAAAGCGCAGAAGCTGTTGATGCTTCCCGTCTCCTGGGCGGCGCCCCACATCCGCGGCGACGGGAAGAAGACCTGGGTGGACGTGGCCCAGGAAGGGGGGGAATAGAAAGCGATGGCCCAGTCACGAATCAACCCGGTCAAGGTCAAGGATATCGGCAAACCGGCCGAGGTGCTCTCGCCGGTCAATCTGCAGGAGCTGGCACCCCTGCCGCCACCCTACGACCAGGATGACCCCGCCACGCTGTGGAAAGAGCTGACTGCCGAACGGCGGGAGCAGGTAGAAGCATCGCTGGACGGGGTCTCGGCACTGAGCCTCAAGCGGCCGGGGTCGCCCGAGGAGGAAAAGAAGCTCCTGGAGGGGTTCGTTTCCGGCCTGAAGAAGCTGCTGAGCAAGGAGAACAACTGGACGTTTCTGCAACCGCTCGCTCTCTCGTTGGAGCACTGCACCCACTGCCAGACGTGCGCCGAGGCGTGCCCGATCTTCGTGGGCTCGGGGCGCAACGAGGTGTATCGGCCCTCCTACCGCGCCGATGTGCTGCGGCGCCTGGCCGCCCGCTACGGCAACGGCGCCAACCCCCTCAAGTCGGCACTCACCGGCTCCGTCGACCTGAACTGGAGCACGGTGTCGCGGCTGGCCGAGCTGGCGCACCGCTGTACCCTGTGCCGCCGCTGCACCCAGGCGTGCCCCATCGGCGTCGACAACGGACTCATTTCCCACGAGCTGCGCAAGTTGTTCTCCCAGGAGCTGGGCATTGCGGCGCAGGAGTGCCACCGCGCCGGGTCGGTGCAGCAGCTTAAAGTGGGCTCCTCCACCGGCATGCCACCCATGGTAGTCAAGGACAACGTCGAGTTTATCGACGAGGAGATGAGCGAAAAGGTCGGGTTCAAGATCGAAACCCCCTGGGACAAGGCCGGCGCCGACGTGCTGCTCATCCACAACGCCGGCGAGATCCTGTCGTGGCCGGAAAACCCCGGGGCTTTCGCGGTGATGCTGGAAATGGCGGGGATCTCGTGGACGCTGTCCTCCGACATCGCCGGCTACGATGCGGTCAACTACGGCCTGTGGTACGACGACTTCCAGATGGCGCGTGTCGCCTTGAAGCACGCCGAGATCGCCAAGAAGCTGGGAGTGAAGAAGGTCGTCATCGGCGAGTGCGGCCACGCCCACAAGGCGCTGACCGTCATCGCCGACCGCATCTTTTCCCAGGAGTACAACATCCCCCGGGAGAGCTGCCTTACCTTGATGGAAGATATCGTCATGTCCGGGCGGCTGAACCTGCTTCCTGAGCGCAACGATTTTCCGGTAACCCTGCACGATCCCTGCAACATGGTGCGGGCCATGGGGATCGTCATGCCGCAGCGGCGCATCCTGCACAAGATCGCGCCGCGCTTCCGCGAGATGACGCCGCACGGGGTGGAGAACTACTGCTGCGGCGGTGGCTCCGGTTTTGCCATCATGAACCCCAACAACTTCGCCTCGTGGAAGTACCTGGTGGCGGGGCGCATCAAGCTCAAGCAGATCCTCGACGCCTTCGAGGGGGAGCTGGACCCTTCCATCCCCAAGTACCTCTGCGCTCCGTGCTCCAACTGCAAGGGGCAGTTCCGCGATCTGTTCCGCGCCTACAACGTGTTCGAGAGGTCAAACCTGCTGTACGGGGGCTTGGTGGAGCTGATCGTCAACGCCATCGCCGAGGTCCCCGAGGGCTTTTTGGAGTGGGAGTTCCACTAGAATTTTGGGCTTAGGGTGGCAGCGCGTCGAGCGGTGGGAAGAGGAGGAACGGCCTTTGCATCATAGCCAGCGCGCCTCGCTCTGAGTGAACCGCGGCCCCCGCGGTTCTGCTCCGGCCAGACGCGTTGTGAAAGGGAGTCCTGCAATGGCATCCTCGCGGTCGTTGCTGAAAAGCGAAGACTGGATGTCCCTGTGGTTGGGCCTTTTCATCTTTGGCTTGTCCATGGGCCTGCTGGGCGGCGCCGACCTCCTGGGGTGGGCGGTCAAGACCAACGTCTGGACCTCCCTCAGCCAGATCGTGCAGCCCGTCTCCAGAGCCTACGCCGGGGTCGGAGGCGTGGGCTCGCTGCTTTTGACCTTTCTCTTTCTCCTGGTCGTCATGTCGGTGGCGGCCAAGGGGCTGGCCGCCGATGTGCGGCGCTTCGCGTTGGGCTTCGTGGTGATCTTTGTGGCTTCGTACGCGTGCTGGGTGGCTGGGCACTTCGCCTACGTGGCGGCCACCCCGGACAAGCTCGAGGCTTTAGGTATTAGCTGGTCGCTGAATCTGACCGGCGAAGCGGGGTACATTCTCGCCCTGCTGGCCGGGCTGGTGGTGGGCAACTTCCTGCCCAAGACCGCCACCAGGATTGCCGAGGCCACCAAGCCAGAGCTGTACATCAAGACGGCCATCGTGATCATGGGGGCGGGCCTGGGAGTCAAGGCGGTGGAAGCTCTGAGCCTGGCCTCGGCGGTGATTTTCCGCGGCCTGTGCGCCATCGTGGAGGCCTACCTGATTTACTGGGCGGTGGTCTATCTGGTAGCCAGGAAGTACTTCGGGTTCAGCCGGGAGTGGGCGGCACCGCTGGCGTCCGGGATCTCCATCTGCGGCGTGTCGGCGGCCATCGCCACCGGTGGGGCCATCCGCGCGCGCCCCGTCGTGCCCATCATGGTGTCCTCCCTGGTCGTGGTCTTCTCGGTGGTGGAACTGGTGCTCCTGCCCTTTGCAGCGCAGCAGTTCCTGTACCGGGAGCCGATGGTGGCCGGGGCGTGGATGGGCCTGGCGGTGAAGACCGACGGCGCCGCCGTCGCCTCCGGAGCCATCACCGACTCGCTGGTGCGGGCCAAGGCGCTGGCTGAATTGGGGGTGGAGTGGAAGGAAGGCTGGATCCTCATGGCCACCACCACGGTGAAGGTGTTTATCGACGTCTTCATCGGCGTGTGGGCCTTTATCCTCGCCATCCTGTGGTGCACCGTGATCGAGCGCAAGCCCGGAGAGAAGGTGAGGGTGGGCGAGATTTGGGAGCGCTTTCCCAAGTTTGTGCTGGGGTACGTGGGCACCTTCGCCGCTACCCTGGCGCTGTGCCTTATCTTTCCCCACCTCGCGTCGGCTTCCAAGGCGGCCGCCGCGGAGGCCGGTGTTTTTCGGCAGCTTTTCTTCGCCATGACCTTCTTCACCATCGGGGTGGTGTCCAACTTCCGCAAGTTGTGGGAAGAGGGGATCGGCCGACTTGCCGCTATTTACGCCATCTGCCTGTTCGGCTTCATTATATGGGTGGGACTGTTGATCTCCTGGATCTTCTTCCACGGGGTAAAGCCCCCGGTGGTGGGCGGATAGGAGGGAGTATGAACACCGAGCAGCAGCCCCGTCTCGCCGACGAGTTGCAGCGCATGCAGCGCGAGCCTCTCCTGCCCATCGAGAAGAAACTGATCACCGGAAGCATCATTCTGGGAATCGTGCTGCTGGCGGTGCTCACCTGGGCAAGCTACACCTTGTTCCCCGGGCAGTGAGACCGCCAGGCCTGACGGCAGCCCTCCGGTTACGCCACCGTTACCTCGTTGAGCCGCGGTGCGGCTCTGGCTCTGCTGACAAGCCACGTGGCTGCTTTGAAATCCACCGGGCAGAGGGAGTTGCAGGCCACTGTCACCTTCGCGTAACAGGGGCGCGACCAGGTTCGTTGTTTCTCCCCCTCGAGCGGCTAAAGGCTGCTCCGGTAGAGGGTTTTGCCCCCAAGGAGCGGGCGCCGAGGTCGATGGCACAACGCTTGCAGCGGGTTGTGGCGACGGGTGCGCCGAAGGGAGTGCGACGGGCGCACCCCGGAGAGGTGGAGAGGGAGTGAGGTTGGACCAGGGAAAGATCTGCAGCGGGGGGGTGGCAGACGGCACGCAATGAAATCCTAGAGGTTGTACGCCAGGTGGACCTCGAGGGCCAGGGGCCTGAGGCGAGGGCTTGGCGGGCTTTATCGCGGGGCCCCTCGCGAACAGCCACCGCGGCTGATGCCGGCAGGGATACCAGAGAGCCGGAGTCTAGGCCTGTTTCGATACCGGGAAAGGAGCTGCCATGAGTGAGAAGAAGAGAGAAACGCCGCTACTCGATGAGCTCGAGAAGGGGCCCTGGCCGAGTTTTGTGAAGGAACTCAAGAAGAGCGCCGACACACCTGTCGTCCAGGACCTGCTCGGCCAGCTTGAGCGGTCCTACGAGGAGCACATCGGCCACTGGAAACACGGGGGCATCGTCGGTGTCATGGGGTACGGCGGTGGGGTCATCGGGCGCTACTCCGACCTCCCCGAGGAATTCCCCAACATCGCGCACTTTCACACCATGCGCGTCAACCAGCCGGCAGCATGGTTTTACACCTCCGATGCGCTCCGCAAGATTTGCGACATCTGGGAGGCACGGGGCTCGGGCATCACCAACATGCACGGTTCCACCGGCGATATCATTTTGCTGGGCACCACCACTGACCAGCTGGAGCCGATCTTCAGCGAGCTCACCAACATCGGCTTCGACCTCGGGGGTTCGGGGTCGGACATGCGCACTCCCTCGGCGTGCTGTGGCCCGGCGCGCTGCGAGTGGGCGTGCTACGACACGCTGGCGGCGTGCTATGACTTCACCCAAACCTACCAGGATGAGTTACACCGCCCGGCGTTCCCCTACAAGTACAAGCTGAAGTTTGCCGGCTGCCCCAACGACTGCGTGGCGGCGGTGGCCCGCGCCGACATGTCGTTCATCGGTACCTGGAGGGACGACATCCAGATGAACGCCGAGGAGGTGCGGAAGTACGCCGCCGAGGGGAAGATCGACATCCAGAAGGACGTCTGCGACCGCTGCCCCACCCAGTGCATGAGTTGGGATGGTAACAACCTCACGATCGACAACAGCGAGTGCGTCAAGTGCATGCACTGCATCAACGTCATGCCCAAGGCGCTGCGCCCCGGCAAGGAGCGGGGGTGCACGATCCTGATCGGGGCCAAGGCGCCGATCATGGGCGGCGCGTTGCTTTCCAGCGTGTTCGTGCCGTTCATCGAGATGGAGCCCCCCTACGAGGACATCAAGGAACTGCTCAACGCCATTTGGGATCTGTGGTCGGAGCACGGCAAGAACCGCGAGCGGGTGGGTGAGTTCATCCAGCGCGTGGGGTTGGGGAACTTCCTTGAGCAGATCGGCCTCGAGCCGGTGCCCGAGATGATCGCCCACCCCCGCACCAACCCGTACATCTTCTTCGGCGAAGAGCTGCACGAAGAGACGGCGTAGATCGAAAGCCACAGAAGGAGAAGAGCGTATGTCAGCAAGTCCCCGCAAAACCGACATCGGGCCTCCCCACTACGAGCAGTTCTTGCCGCCGGTCATCAAGAAGAACTACGGCAAGTGGCTGTACCACGAAAACCCCCGTCCCGGCGTTCTGGTGCACGTCGCCGAGTCCGGAGACAAGCTGTACTCGGTGCGCGCCGGCACGCCTCGCATTCTCAACGTCAAGTCGATCCGGTTGTTCGCGGATCTCGCCGACAAGTACTGCGGCGGCCACCTGCGCTTCACCAGCCGCAACAACGTGGAGTTCCTGCTCACCGACGAGAGCAAGATTGACGCGCTGATCAAGGAGCTGCACGACCTTGGCTACCCGGTGGGAGGCACGGGCAACGCCATCTCGGCCATCGTTCACACCCAGGGGTGGGTGCACTGCCACTCCGCCGCCACTGACGCCTCGGGGGTGGTGAAGTCGCTGATGGACGAGCTGTACCCGCACTTCGTCAACATGGATCTGCCGGCCAAGCTGCGCATCGCCTTCGCGTGCTGTCTCAACATGTGCGGCGCGGTGCACTGCTCCGACATCGCCATCTTGGGCGTGCACACCCGCGTGCCCGAGATCGACCACACCAACCTGCCCAAGATGTGCGAGCTGCCGACGCTCATCGCCTCCTGTCCCACCGGAGCCATCCGGCCGGCCACGGTAAACGGCGTGCAGTCCATCCACATTGAAGAACACCTGTGCATGTACTGCGGCAACTGCTTCACCGTGTGTCCGGCGGTGAAGATCAACAACGCCAAGACCGACGGCCTGTCGATCTGGGTGGGGGGCAAGGTGTCCAACGCCCGCACCGAGCCCAAGTTTTCCAAGCTGGTGATCCCGTTCTTGCCCAACAACCCGCCGCGCTGGCCGGAGACCGTCGAGGCGGTCAAGCATCTGGTGGAGATCTACGCCGCCAACGCTCGCAAGTACGAGCGCATGTCCGAGTGGGTGGAGCGCATCGGCTGGCCGCGCTTTTTTAAGCTCACCGGCCTGCCGTTCACCAAGTACCATATCGATGACTTCACGCACGCCGGCGAGACGTACAAGCGCTCGGTGCAGCTGAAGCACTAAAAAACCAGGAGGCGCGCCATGGCAGATGCCGTGAGTGTGGACGAGGTCGCCGCCGCCATGTTCGACTTGGTCAAGTCGACCTATGGCAAGAAGAACCTCAAGGCGATGGACCTCACCAAGGCGATGATCGAGCAGTTCGGCGAGGACCGCTGCGATAAGCAGCTGTGCAAGCTCGCCATCCGCCAGCTCATCGACTCGGGGAAGTGCACGTACAGCTACGTAGGCGGAAGCTACATCACTCTGCCGCCCGAGGCGGGGTCATAAACGAAAGTGCTGCGGGCCCCAAGACCGGCTGGCGCCGGTCTTGGGGCGCAGGCGACGCGGAAAGAAAGGTGGAGGTGTGCTCATGTCCGAAGCCAAGGGAGCCAATCGTTCGCAAGCCATGGTCGAGCTGCTGCAGCGCTGGCAGGCGATCGAGCGCAAGAGCATCGAGCAGTGCTCGGAAATTATGTCCCGCACCCAGAATCCGCTGGTGCGCCAGGTGCTGGAGATCATCCGCAACGACTCCGGGCAGCACCACCGGGTGCAGCAATTCCTCATCGACACGCTCACCAAGCAGGCGGCGTCGCTGACCCCGGAAGAGCTGGCGGAAATCTGGGACAAGATCGAAGAGCACATCGCCCTCGAGCGGGAAACCGTCGAACTTGCCAAGGAGCTGAAGAAGAAGGCGTTTTCGGTGGTGCACAGGGTCATCCTCGAGTATCTGCTGATCGACGAGGAGAAGCACGACCGCCTGCTCGAAGAACTGGAGCAGTTCAAGAAGGGGATGTACCCGTACGCGTGAGTCGCATCGAGTAGGAACGGGAGGGGTCGTCATGGGTCTACTCAAGAAAAAGGATGACGCCAAGAAGCCGTCGTTTGCGTTTGCCGCCAAGGGCGCCGGCGGGCAGCTCTCACCCTTGAGGCCGGTGCAGCAGGAGAAGCTGCCGCCGTGCACCGGCCACTGCCCCAGCGGCAACGACATTCGCGGCTGGCTGACCACCATCGCCCTGCGGGAAAAGCTGGGTTTGAGCCTGGAGGAAGCGCTCACCAGGGCGTGGTACCTCGAGGTGGAGACGAACCCCTTCCCGGCGATCATGGGGCGCGTGTGCCCGCACCCTTGCGAGAAGCGCTGCAACCGCAAGGAGAAGGACGGCGCGGTGGCGATCAACTCGGTGGAGCGGGTGATCGGCGACTGGGGCATCCAGAAGGCCCTGCCCCTCCCCAAGCTTGACGAGGGCGGCCCCTTCGCCGAGCGGATCGCGGTCATTGGCGCCGGTCCGGCGGGGCTGTCGTGCGCCTATCAGCTGGCCCGCCGAGGCTTTCAGGTGACCGTCTTCGAGGCACTTCCCGCGGTGGGCGGGATGCTGCGCTACGGTATCCCCCAGTACCGCTTGCCCCGCGAGATCATCGATGCCGAGGTGAAGAAGATCCAGGATCTGGGTGTGGAGATCCGCTGCGGGGTGACGGTGGGCAAGGACATCACCTTTGCCGAGCTTCGCCGGGACTTTCAGGCCATCTTCGTGGGCATCGGCGCCCACCAGGGCAAGAGCCTGGGCGTGCCCGGCGAGGACGGGCCGGGGGTGTGGACGGGGACGGAGTTTTTGAACCACGTCAACGCCGGCAAGCGGGTGGAGGTGGGCCCCAACGTCGTGGTCATCGGCGGCGGCGACACGGCCATCGACGCGGCGCGGGTGTCCAAGCGGGTGACCATGGACTCGGCGGCGGTCTCCAAGCGCATGGGCGCGGACGTCACCATCCTGTACCGCCGCACCAGGGCCGAGATGCCCGCCATCGAGCGCGAAATCGAGGAGGCGCTGGAGGAGGGGATCCGCATCGAGTACCTGGCGGCGCCAGCGGAGATCCTGCGCAACGACGACGGCACGGTGCGCGCCATGAAGGTGCAGCGCATGGAGCTGGGAGAGCCCGATTCCTCCGGGCGGCGGCGCCCGGTGCCCATCCCCGGGGACGTTTACGAGCTGCCAGTGGATACTATCATCACGGCGGTCAGCCAGCAGCCCGATCTGGCGCGGCTGGGGAGCGACGAGCTGGGCAAGGACTGGCTGTCCTGCGATGAATGGGGTCGCACGTCGGTCCCGGGGGTGTGGACCGGCGGGGACAACATCGGCCTCGGCCTGGCGACGATTTCCATCGGTCAAGGGGCGAAGGCGGCCCAGGCGATTGCCGCGGCGCTGCGCGGCCAGGAGCCCAAAGCGCCGCCTGCCAAGCCCACCGTGGGGCCCGAGAGGATCAAGATGGCCTGGTACCCCGACAAGCCCAGGGCGGTACGCGCCGTGCGTCCCCCCGCGGAGCGCCTGGCCAAGCCCCTGGAGGAGATCGACCTGGGCATCACCCTGGAGCAGGCGCTGGAGGAGGCCACCCGCTGCTTTTCGTGCGGCAAGTGCTTCGCCTGCGAGAACTGCTGGATGTACTGCCAGAACAACTGCTTCACCAAGATCTCCAGTCCCACGTTGGGCGAGTTCTACAAGGTGAAGCTGGAGCTGTGCGACGGGTGCAAGAAGTGCGCGGAGGAGTGTCCGTGCGGCTTCTTGGATCTGGTGTGAGGGTGGGGGAGTCCCGGTGCGCCTGGCAACCCCGCGGGTGATGATCGCCGGTCTGGCGGGGGACAGCGGCAAGACGCTGATCTCCCTGGGGCTGGTGCGGGCGCTGCGCGATCGGGGTCTCGCCGTGGCGGCGTTCAAGAAAGGTCCGGACTACATCGATGCGGCCTGGCTGGGCGTTGCAGCCGGCCGCCCCGGCCGCAACCTGGACACCTTCTTGATGACCCCTGCGGCCCTCGGCCAGGCGCTGGCACCGGCCCAGGCGGCCGACCTCATGGTCGTCGAGGGGAACCGCGGTCTGTTTGACGGCATGGACGCGGAGGGAACCCATTCCAGCGCCGCCCTGGCGGCGCGGCTGGGCTCGCCGGTGGTGCTGGTGGTGGATGCCACCAAGGCCACCAGAACGGTGGCTGCCCTGGTGTTGGGGTGCCGCGTCTTCGATCCGGCCGTGGATCTGGCCGGTGTGGTGCTCAACCGGGTCGGCACCGGCCGGCAGGAGGCGCTTATCCGCCGGGCCGTGGAGGAAGCGGCCGGGGTGGACGTGGTGGGCGCGCTGCCCCGCCTGGACGAGTCGGCCGGACTCTTTCCCGGCCGCCATCTCGGCCTGGTGACGGCGGCGGAGCGGCCGGAGCGGGACGAGGCGGTGCGGCGCGCCGCCCAGGCCGTGGCGCAGCACGTGGATGTGGAACGCATCCTGGCCATCGCCCGCCGCGCCCGGCACGTGGATTTTCCCCGGCAGGCGTGGCCAAGGTCCGGCCCGCCGGTGCGTGTGGCGGTGCTCAGGGACGAGGCGTTTTCCTTTTATTACCCGGAGAACTTGGAGGCGCTGGAAGCGGCGGGGGTAGAGCTGGTGTTCGCCTCGCCCCTGCACGACGCCGCGTTACCTGAGGTCGACGGCGTGGTGGTCGGCGGGGGCTTCCCGGAGGTCCACGCCGAGCGCCTGGCCGGCAACCGGACCTTCCTGAGTTCCCTGGGTCGCGCCGCTGCCCTGGGCGTCCCCATCTACGCCGAATGCGGCGGGTTGATGCTGCTGGCACGCACGCTCACGGTGGCGGGGCGCACATTCGAGATGGCCGGGGTGCTCGACCTCCACGTGGAGCAGGGGCAGCGTCCCAGCGGCCACGGCTACGTGGAGGGGCGGGTGGACGGCGAGAACCCGTTCCTGCCGGTGGGCACACCGCTGCGCGGGCACGAGTTCCACTACTCGGCGGTGTGCGGGGGCAGCGACGCGCCGCGCACGGTGGTGGCACTGGAGCGGGGCACCGGCCTCGGCGGGCGGCGCGACGCCGTGGTGCGGGGGTCGGTGTGGGCGTCGTACCTGCACCTCCACGCCCTCTCACTGCCTCGGTGGGCGCAGGGAGTGGCGGAGGCGGCGCGGCGCTGCGCCGCGTCGGGCAGCGGGGCGCAACCCGCATGGGCGTGAGGGAGCAGGTGGTGGAGGATTTGCGCAGGGGCGATTTCGCGGCGCTGGCCGCCCAGGCGGCCCGGCAGCCGCGGGTGCTGCGGGCGCTCCTCGGGCGCCTGTGGGACACCGAGCCGCTGCTCTGTGCTGGCGCCGCCCAGACGCTGGGAGCCCTGGCCGCCCAGCAACCGGAGAAGGCGACCGAGCTGGTGCGGCGCTTGGTGTGGGCGCTCAACGAGGAGTCAGGCACCAACGGCGCCGCGGTGGTGCCGGCGCTGGCGGCCATGGCGAAGGCGGCGCCGGACGTGGTAGGTCCGTTCGCCGGTGCCCTGGTGGCGCACCTCGACGACGACGGTCTGCGGGCCGACCTGCTGCAGGTGCTGGCGACCCTCCAGCACACTGGACCGGCATGGATCGAGCCCCATGCGACCGATATCGCACGGTGGGGACTGCAGCCGTCCGGGGACGGACTTCCCTCGGGGGGAGAGGAGGTCACAAAGTGAGCGAGCGCAGTCCACGCAAGCGCATCGAGCATTGGCAGGAGTACCTGACTGCCCATCCCACCTCGGCGGTGGGCCACTTCAATCTGGCGCTGGCCTACACCGACCTGGGGCTGGTGGGGCGGGCCGAGGAGTTGTACCGCAAGGCGCTGGAACTGGATGACGGCCTGGTGGAGGCGTGGGTGAACCTGGGCGGCGCACTGCTGCTGAAGTGGGATTTTTCGGGCTGCCTGAAGGCCAACCAGGAGGCGGTCACCCGGCGCGCCGACTGCCTGCTCGCCCACTACAACATGGGCCAGGCGTACCTTTACCTGGGGGACGCCGAGGGGGTGGTGCGCTGCTATCGCAAGGTGCTGGAGCTGGATCCCAAGCATGCGGCGGGGCACTACTACCTGGCCGTGGGGCTGCTGGCGACCGGGCATGTGGAGCAGGCGCGCCGTGCGGCGGCCACCGCCATGGAACTGGGGCACCGGCCCTCCCCCGAGTTCCTGCGTTCCCTGGAGAAGGAAGACGCCAAGGCGAGGGCCACCGGCGTGCCGGTACTGGAGTTTGGAGGATAAAGGGGGAGCCCTTTCGGGCGCCCCTGGTTGAGAACGCGAAAGCGTAGGGAGGAAAGGACATGGCGATCTTCACTCACGGCAACATCTCTCTGGAAGTGGATGAGGACGGCTTCATCCAGGAACCCGAGCAGTGGAACGAAGAGGTGGCGAAGGCGCTGGCGACCACCGAGGGCGTCACCGAGATGACCGAGAGCCACTGGAAGGTGGTGCACTACTTGCGGAAGTACTTCCTCGAGTTCGGGGTGGCACCGATGATCCGCAAGCTGTGCAAGGAGACGGGATTCACGCTCAAGGAGATCTACGAGCTGTTCCCTTCAGGACCCGCCAAGGGAGCCTGCAAGGTCGCCGGCCTGCCGAAGCCGACCGGTTGCGTCTGACCCACTGACGCGGGTCGGCCTGGGGCTGCACCGCAGGCCGATCCCGCGTCGCCGCCGGGGCACGGCGCGGCACGGGCAGGCGTGGAACCGTGGGGCGGGGTGGACTGCCGGCGGCGGGCCCCGAAAGCGAAGGCCGGGCAGAGGAGGAGCTTCGCGGTGAGGATGTACACCGGGCGAGAAGCCGAACGGCTGGTGCGGGGGCAACCCAGGTGAGCGCGCTGTCGGCCTGGCTTAAAGAGCGGCGCGTCAGTGTGCTCGACCGCTGGCTTGACCTGGTGATCGCCACGTATCCGCCCGAAAGCGCCGCTTTTCTGCGCGGCGAGAAAGACCGTTTCCGCAACCCCATCGGGGCTACTCTCAGCCGAGAATTGGGGGTGCTGTTCGATGCTCTGGTGGGCGGGGACAGCATCGGCGACGAGGCGTGCCACGCGGTGGCTGCGGTGGTGCGCATGCGCGCCGTGCAGCAGCTCACCCCTGCCGCTGCGGTCAGTTTCGTGCCGCTGTTCAAACGGGCGGTGTCCGAGGAGTTGGGGGGCGAGGGCGCGCAGCGCGCCACCGACCTGTTGGCACTCTTCGCCCGGGTCGACGAGCTCACCCTGCAGGCGGTCAACGAATTGGTGGAGTGCCGCGAACAGGTGTTCAGGCTGCGCGCCCGCGAGGCACGCTCCGAGGTGTACTCGCTGCTGCGCCGCGCCCGCCTGCTGGAAGTCGTCGCGGCTGAAGACGATGGGAAGGGAGGTAGAGAGGAATGAGCTTCATCTGGTCCCTCGTGCTCTTCTGGGGGCTGGTCGCGCTCGCCCTCCTCGGTGTCACGGGAGCAGGGCTCGAGAGCCTGTTCGGGATCTGGATCCCCTACGCCGCGGTGGGTATTTTTATCGGAGGCGTCATCGCCCGCGTGGTGGGGTGGGCGAGAAGCCCGGTGCCGTTCCGCATCACCACCACCTGCGGCCAACAGAAGTCGCTTCCCTTCATTCGTCACGCCCGCCTGGACAACCCCGCCAGCGGCCTCGGGGCGGCAATGCGCATGGCGCTGGAGGTGCTGGCCTTCCGCTCGCTGTTCCGCAACACCAAGGCGCATCTGACGGAGGACAAGCGGCTGGTGTACGGCTCGGAAAAGTACCTGTGGGCGGGGGCGCTGGCGTTCCACTGGGCCTTTCTGGTGATCCTCGTGCGTCACTATCGCTTCTTCAGCGAGCCGGTGCCCGCGGTGATCGGCTGGTTGCAGGGGCTCGACGGCTTCTTCGAGGTGGGCTTGCCGGTGATCTATGCCACCGACGTGGTGATTCTCGCGGCGCTCGCCTATCTGCTGGGCCGGCGGCTGCTGGACGCGCGGCTGCGCTACTTTTCCCTGGCGGCCGATTATTTTCCGCTGTTCCTGCTGCTCGGGGTAGCGGGTAGTGGCGTACTGCTGCGCTACGTGTGGAAGACCGACATCACGCGGGTGAAGGAGCTGGCGGTGGGCCTGGCCAGTTTTTCGCCGGTCCTCCCCGAAGGGCTCGGCGCCACCTTCTACGTGCACCTCTTCCTGGTGTGCGCCTTGCTCGCCTACTTCCCCTTCTCCAAGCTGACCCACATGGCCGGCGTATTCCTTTCTCCGACGCGCAACCTCGCCAACTCCAACCGAGCTCGCCGCCATATCAACCCGTGGAACCCCCCGGTCATCGGCCACACCTACGCCGAGTGGGAGGAGGAGTTCCGCGACAAACTCAAGGCGGCGGGGATTCCCCTGGATCGGGAGTGAGCGATGACGGAAAAGACCCGCGAAGAGCTTTTGCAGATCGACTTCACGCCTCCGGCCACGAGCTGGATGGATCCCCACATCGACTTCGAGGCGCGCCGCGGCTCGTGGTCCTACCCGGGCGCCCCCAAGAACCTGCGTTACATGGGGTTCCCCAACCCCCGGGAGTGGTCGCCCACGGATGCCGACTGGAAGCTTCCCCCCAACTGGAAGGAGATCATCTTCGAAGGAATGCGGGACCTCCTCTCCAAGTTCCGCTCCTTCAAGGTTTTCATGGACATCTGTGTGCGCTGCGGGGCGTGCGCCGACAAGTGTCACTTCTACCTGGGCTCCGGTGACCCCAAGAACATGCCGGTGCTGCGGGCCGAGCTGCTGCGCTCGGTGTACCGCAAGGACTTCACCACCGCCGGCAAGATCCTGGGGTCGCTGGCGGGCGGCCGCGAGTTGACGCTGGAGGTCATCAAGGAGTGGTTCTACTACTTCTACCAGTGCACCGAGTGCCGACGTTGCTCGGTGTTCTGCCCCTACGGCATCGACACCGCCGAGATCACCATGATGGCCCGCGAGCTGCTCAACCTGGTGGGCATCAACATCAACTGGGCGGTGGAGCCCATTGCCAACTGCCACCGCACCGGCAACCACCTGGGGATCCAGCCGCACACCTTCAAGGACAACATCGAGTTCCTCATGGATGAGCTGGAAGAGGTGACCGGGGTTCGCGTGGAGCCGTCCATTAACCGCAAGGGGGCGGAGATCCTCTTTGTGGTGCCCTCCGCCGACTACTTCGCCGATCCCGGCATTTACACCTTCATGGGGTATTTGCTGCTGTTCCACCAGCTGGGGCTGGACTACACCCTCTCGGCGTACGCTTCGGAGGGGGGCAACTTCGGTCTGTTCACCTCCCACGAAACCATCAAGAAGCTCAACTACAAGATCTACCACGAGGCCAAGCGTTTAGGCGTCAAGTGGATCCTCGGCGGGGAGTGCGGCCACATGTGGCGGGTGCTGCACCAGTACATGGACACCATGAACGGCCCGGCCGACTTCCTGGAGGTGCCCAAGAGTCCGATCACCGGCACGGTGTTCTCTCACGCCGCCTCCACCCGCACGGTGCACATCTGCGAATTTACCGCCGACCTCATTCGCCACGGCAAGGTGAAGCTGGATCCGTCGCGCAACGATCACTGGCGGGTGACGTTCCACGACTCGTGCAACCCGGCTCGCGCCCTGGGCCTGTTCGAGGAGCCCCGCTATATCTTGAAGAGCGTCTGTCGCTCCTTCTACGAGATGCCCGAAAACACCATCCGGGAGCAGACGTTCTGCTGCGCCGGCGGCGCCGGCCTGGGCAACGACGAGAACATGGAGGCCCGCCTGCGCGGCGGCTTCCCGCGCGCCAACGCGGTGCAGTACGTGCGCGATCGCTACGGTGTCAACCTCATGTCGTGCATCTGCGCCATCGACCGCGCGACGCTGACCACCCTGGTGGAGTACTGGGCGCCGGAGGTGAAGGTTTCGGGCGTCCACGAGCTGGTGGGCAACGCGCTCGTGGTCGATGGTGAGAAGGACCGCACCACCGATTTGCGCGGCCAGCCGTTGGCCGGGAGGGAGGAGGGCAACGCCGATGTATGACGGGGGCAAGATTCTCGCCGGGATTGCGGTCTTCCTCCTGGTGGTGCTGCTGCCGGTTTGGCACAACGCCTTCGTAGCCTCGGCACCGCGGCCGGAGGTGAAGATCGTCACGCAAGAGAAGCAGTGCGTGGACAGTGCGGCCGCCATGCGGGCCACGCACATGAACGTCCTGGACCAGTGGCGGGACGCGGTGGTGAGGGACGGAATTCGCACCACCGTCACCCCCACTGGGATGCACGTGTCCATGAGCCTGACCAAGACCTGCATGAGCTGCCACCCGAACAAGAAAGAGTTCTGCGACGCCTGCCACAACTACCTGGCGGTATCGCCGACGTGCTGGCAGTGCCACGTGGAGCCCAGGCCTGAGCCGAAGGAGAGTTCGTCATGAACCAGGGGCGCAGGAGTTTTCTCAAGACCGCCGCGCTGGGAGCCCTGGGCGCCGCTGCCACCCACGCCCTCCCCGCCGCCGCGGAGGGGGCGAAAGCCGCTGGCGGCCGGCGCTGGGCGATGCTCATCGACACACGCAAGTGTTTGGAAAAAAAGGGTTGTATGAAGTGCGCCGAGGCCTGCCACGAGGCCCACAACGTGCCCGCCCTCCCCAATCCCCGGCACGAGGTGAAGTGGATCTGGAAAGAAGGCTTCCGACAAGCGTTCCCCGACCAGGAAGCCGAATACTTCGACGAGACCCTCACCACCAGCAAGGTGCTGGTGTTTTGCAACCATTGCGACCGGCCGCCGTGCGTGCGTGTGTGCCCGACCCAGGCCACCTGGCGCCGGAGCGACGGCATCGTCATGATGGACTGGCACCGCTGCATCGGCTGCCGGTACTGCGTGGCCGCCTGTCCCTACGGTTCCCGCTCGTTCAACTGGGTGGACCCCCGTCCCCACATTGCTCAGCTGACCCCGGACTACCCCACTCGCACCCGGGGGGTGGTGGAGAAGTGCACCTTCTGCGATGAACGGGTGCCGGAGGGCCGCCCCCCCGCCTGCGTCGAAGCGTGCGAGGCCAAGGCGCTGATGTTCGGGGATCTGGCGGACCCCGCCTCGGAGATCCGCGGGGTGCTGCGCACCCGCTTCGCCGTCCGCCGCCGGCCCGGTCTCGGGACCCATCCCGAGATCTTCTACCTGGTGTGAGGTGCCCATGCTGGAGAAAGCTCTTGTCGGCAACCGTAGCTACTGGGGATGGCTGGCCGTCCTGGCCGGGATCATCGCGGTCGGCGCGTTCTTCTACCTGCGCCAGTTCTCCGTGGGACTGGGCATCACCGGCCTGTCCCGGGACGTCACCTGGGGGTTTTACATCGCCCAGTTTACCTTCCTGGTGGGGGTAGCCGCCTCCGCGGTGATGGTCGTGCTCCCCTACTACCTGCACAACTACAAGGCCTTCGGCAAGATGACCATCCTTGGCGAGTTCTTGGCCATCGCCGCGGTGATCATGTGCATGCTGTTCATCTTCGTGGACATGGGGCAGCCCACCCGGGTGCTCAACGTGATCTTCCACCCCACCCCGAAGTCGCTGATGTTTTGGGACATGGTTTCTCTGTCCGGCTATTTGGTGCTGAACGTGCTCATCTCCCACGTCACCCTGGATGCCGAGCGCAAGGGGATCGCGCCGCCCAAGTGGATCAAGCCGATCATCATCCTGTCGATCCCCTGGGCGATCAGCATCCACACGGTGACCGCGTTCCTGTACTCGGGTTTGGCGGCGCGGCCGTTCTGGATGACCGCGGTGCTGGCGCCCCGCTTTCTGGCTTCAGCGTTCGCCGCCGGTCCGGCGCTGCTCATCCTTATGACCTTGCTCATCCGAAAGTTGACCCGGTTTGACCCGGGCAAGGAACCGCTGCAGCGGCTGGCGGTGATCGTCACCTACGCCATGACCATCAACGTGTTCTTGATCCTCATGGAGCTGTTCACTGGACTGTATTCCGCGATTCCAGAACACGTCGCCCACTTCCAGTTCCTCTATCTGGGGTTGGAGGGCAACACGGCGCTGGTGCCGTGGATGTGGACCTCGGTGGCGCTTTCGGTGGTGGCTTTGGTGCTGCTGCTGAACCCGCGCACCCGGGTCAATGAGCCAACCATGGTCATGGCCTGCGTGGCGGTGTTTGTCTCCATCTGGATCGACAAGGGTCTAGGGATGGTGGTCACAGGCTTCGTGCCGTCGCCGCTGGGCCACGTCACCTCCTACTGGCCGACCCTCCCCGAGGTGGCGATCTCCCTGGGGATCTACGCCATCGGGGCGCTGGTGATCACCGTCTTTTACCACATCGCGCTGGCAGTGCGGGGCGAGATCGCCCACTAGAATCGGCGTGAGCACCTCCTCCCCGCACGTCGTGGTGGTGGGCGGTTCAGCCGCCGGGCTGAAGTGCGCCTGCCGTCTGGCGCGCATCGCTGCGGGGTGGCAGATCACCGTGGTGGAAGAGCGGGGGGAGTTTTCCTACGCCGCCTGCGGGCTCCCCTACGTCCTCTCCGGCGACGTGGACGACTCCTTGGCCCTGCGGCGCACCGCCGACGGAGCGCTGCGCGATGAGGCGTACTTCGGCCGCGTTAAGGGGATCCAGCTGCGGGTGGGGTGGCGCGCCACGGCCATCGATGCCGAACGCCGGCGGCTTTATTTGCGCTCCGCTTCAGGCGAAACGGACGAGCTGGTGTGGGATTTCCTGGTGCTGGCCACCGGTGCCGTGCCCGTCCGTCCCCCCTTCGCGCCCGCGCACCCTCGGGTCAGCACGTTCCATACCTTGGAGGATCTCAAGGCGTTGCGGCGGCGGCTGGAACGGGGTGAGCTGGGACATGTGGCGGTGATCGGCGCCGGTCTCGTCGGGTGCGAACTGGCGGAGGCGTTTCGGGCACTGTGGGGGGCCGAGGTCACACTTCTGGAGCGGGAACGGTGGCCACTGCCGGCGGTGGTGGACCGCGAGGTGGGGGAGGTGGTAGCAGCGGCGCTGCGCGCCGGCGGCGTGCGTCTTTACTGCGATGCGGGCGTCGAAACCCTGGCGGCGGGGGAGGACGGCGTGCGAATCTCCTGGCCAAGCGGGGAGGTGGTCGCCGATGCGGTGGTGGTGGCGGTGGGGGTGCAGCCCGCCACCGAGCTGGCGCGCACCGCTGGCGTGACGTTGAACGAGCGGGGAGCGATCCTGGTGGACGAGCGCATGGCCACCTCGATACCCGGCATCTGGGCGGTGGGGGACTGCGTGGCGGTACCCCACGCCGTGCTCCCCGCGCCGGCGTGTCTCCCGCTCGGCTCCCTGGCCAACCGCCAGGGCCGGGTGGCGGCCAACGTCATCGCCGGCCGCGACGACCGCCTGCCGCCCGTCGCCGGCGCCATGGCGGTGAAGGTGTTCGACTGCCACCTGGGGGCGACGGGGATCACCGCTGCCGCCGCTCGGGCGCAGGGGTGGAACGCCGCCACGGTGTGGGTGGCGGCCCACGATCGGGCCCACTACTGGCCAGAGGCGGACGAGATCGGCTTGGCCCTGGTTTGGGACCCGGCCACGCGACGGGTGCTGGGGGTGCAGGGGGTCGGCTCGGCGGAAGTGATCAAGCGGATCGACGTGGCCACCCAGGTGATCGCCCGCCGCGGCACCATCGACGATTTAGCCCACGTGGAGCACGCCTACGCGCCGCCCTACGCACCCGCCCTGGACCCCCTGGCGGTGCTGGCCTTCGCCGCCCAAAATCAGGAGGACGGCGTGGCGGCGTGCTCGCCGCTGGTCGAGCTGGCCGACGCCGCGATTGTGGACGTTCGCCACCAGGACGAACGGGAGGAGCGCCCCGCCAACGGCGGCCGTGCCCTCGCCGTGCCTTTGGACGAGCTGCGCGGCGAGGCCGGTGCGCTTGGCGGTGGGCCAACGATGGTGTGTGAGCGGGGCGCGCGCGCGGCGGAGGCGGTGCGCATCCTCGCTGCGGCGGGCCGGACGGCGACGTACCTGGGGGGCGGGCTGCGCTGGCGGAGCCTGTTCCGTTGGGGGCGCCCGTGAGCTGGGGGGAGCCGCTGTTGGCCATGGTAGGGGTGGATCACCGGATCGCCCCGGTGGAGGTGCTGGCGGCGCTGCGCGGCGACCCCCGGGAGTTGGCGGCCATCCGGGCTCGTTGCGGTGGCGTGGTGGCTCTCTCCACCTGCCACCGACGCGAGCTGTACCTCGAGGGCGCGCCAGCAGCCGCGCTGAAGCCCCTCTTCTTTCAGTGGGTGAAGGGCGAAAGTGAGGTCAACCCGGTGATCCGTTGCGGCGAAGGTGCCGTCGAGCACCTGTTGCGCGTGGCGGCCGGGCTGGAGTCGGCGGTGCTGGGGGAAGACCAGATCCTCGCCCAGGTGCGCGCCGCCTACCGCGATGCGTGTGCCGGCGCCCTGGCCGGGCCGCTGCTGCACCGCCTCTTTCACGCCGCCTTTCGTGCCGGCAAACGGGTGCGCAGCGAGACCGAACTGGCGAGCGGGGGGCGTTCCCTGGCCGGCAGCGCGGTCAACGTGGTGGAGCGCCGACTGGGTGGGCTGGCGGGCGCCACGGTGCTGGTGCTGGGGGCCGGGGAGATGGCGAGCATCGCCGCGGCGCGCCTCCACGATCGGGGGACGGGGCGCATCCTGGTGTGCTCGCGCACCCATGCCCACGCTGCCCACCTGGCGGCCGCGGCGGGCGCTGACGCCCTGCCGTGGGAGTGGCGGGAGCAGGCGTTGGGCCGGGCCGACGCGGCCATCTGTGCGGTGTCGGCGCCGGCGCCGGTGATCACGGCGCCGGCGCTGCTGGCTGCGGTGGCGGGGCGGAGGTTTGTGGCCGTAGACCTGGGCCTGCCGGCCAACCTCCCGCGCCCCGCCGTCATGCCCCCGGGGGTTGAGGTCATCGATCTGGACGGGATGCGCGACCGGCTCGCCCGGCAGGCCAGCAGCCGCGCCGCCGCCGTGGCGGCGGCCGAGGGGATCGTCGCCGAGGAAACGGCCGCATTGCAGCTCTGGCTGGCGTCGCGCGCGCGGGGTGACGTACACTCGCGCCTGTGCTGCCGGCGACCCGCCGCGGTGTAGACCGAAGACACCTCACAACGCCGCCTGGCGTGGCGGTGGGCGAACGCCGCCGGCGGGTGGTCTGGGGCGTTTTCCGGGCGCCAGTCGGGCGGAGGGCCTCGTGTTCCCGATAATGCTTAACCTGCGCGGCCGCCGCTGCCTGGTGGTGGGGGG
>Ga0209101_1001014_pt1 | contig 22009 bp, 19 predicted proteins | sample ConPoolayeCmetaG_FD_185481 | JGI IMG/M metagenome (GOLD analysis project Ga0209101, IMG submission 185481) | Hot spring microbial mat communities from California, USA to study Microbial Dark Matter (Phase II) - Cone Pool mat layer C metaG... ...
GGCGGGATTGCAGTTCTGACGGTGGCGCGCAAGGGAGGGGAGGAATGACGGGCAGAATTCTCGACGGAGTGGCGGTGGCGGCGCGGCTGCGCGCGGCGGTCGCCCAAGATGTCGCCGAGCTGGCGGCCCGAGGGGTGGTGCCCCGCCTGGAGGTTGTGCTGGTGGGGGATGACCCCGCCTCGCGGGTGTACGTTGGGGCGAAAGGGAAGGCAGCTCAGGAGGTGGGCATCCGCGCGGCCACCCACGCGCTGCCGGCGGCCACCACAGCAACCCAACTTCGCCACCTGCTCGAAGAGCTCAACGGCGAAGACGACGTGGACGGCATCCTGTTGCAGCTGCCCTTGCCCGCGCCGCTGGACTCACGAACGTTTCTAGACCTGATCGACCCCAGCAAGGATGTGGACGGCTTTCACCCCTTCAACGTGGGCCTTCTCCACCAGGGCCGCCCGTCGTTTGTGCCCTGTACGCCGGCCGGCATCATGGAACTGCTCGACGCCGAGGGGGTACTGCTCGCCGGCCGCCGGGCGGTGGTTCTCGGCCGCTCGGAAATCGTCGGGAAGCCCATGGCGGCGCTGCTGCTGGCGCGCCACGCCACGGTCACCGTGTGTCACTCGCGCACCGCCGATTTGGCGGCGGTGTGCCGGGAGGCGGACATCCTGGTGGCGGCGGTGGGCAAGCCTGCCCTGGTGGGTGCCGAGTTCGTGAAGCCGGGAGCGGTGGTGGTGGACGTGGGCGTCAATCGAGTGGACGATCCTGCCCTGGTGGCCCGGCTGTTTCCCGGCGACGAGGGCCGGCAGGGGCAGCTGGCCAAGCGCGGCTACACTCTGGAGCTGGCCAAGCGCGGCTACACTCTGGTGGGGGACGTGGACTTTACCGCGGTGCGGGAGGTGGCACAGGCCATCACGCCGGTGCCCGGGGGGGTGGGGCCGTTGACCATCGCCGGCCTGCTGCGCAACACGGTGCGTGCCGCGCGGCGCCGCCGTAATCTGGGGTGAGATGCTGCGCGTCGGCTTGACGGGGGGCGTGGCCAGCGGCAAGAGTCGCCTGGCCGCCCTGCTCGCCGAGGCGGGGGCGGCGGTGCGCGATGCCGACCAGGTGGTGGCCGCCCTCTACCACCCCGGCGGCGCCGGTACTGCGGCGGTGGTCGCGGAGTTCGGAAGCGGGATCCTGGCGGCGGATGGGAGGGTGGACCGCGCTCGCTTGGCGGCCAGGGTGCTCGCCGATCCGGCAGCGCGCCGGCGCCTCGAACAGCTCGTTCATCCCCTCGTCCAAGAGGAGGTGGCGGTCTGGTTCGAGGGGCTCGCCGCGTCCCCTGCGCCTCCAGTGGTGGCGGTGGTGGAGGCGGCGCTGTTGGTGGAAACGGGGAGTTGGCGGGTGTACCACCGGCTGGTGGTGGTAGAAGCACCCCTCCCCCAGCGCCGGCAGCGGGCGCTGGCGGCAGGGTGGCGCGGGGAGACGTTTGACGCCGTGGTGGCAGCGCAGGCGACCGATGAGGCCCGGCGGGCCGTGGCTCACTACCTGGTCGTCAACGATGGCAGTGAAGAGGTTTTGCGGGACAAGGCCCGTCGGTTGTGGTGCGCGCTGCTGGCGGACGCCGAACGGCTCCACGCTGGGACGCCACTTCCCGGCGAGCTCACGGTGGTGTCGTAGTTTCGCCATCCCCGAGACAACGGCGGAGGTCGCGAAAGGCCAGGCCGCGGTGGGAGCGGGCGTTCTTCTCGTCCGCCGCCATCTCCGCGTACGTCCGACCGCCGCCCCACTCCGGCGCGAACACCACGTCCCAACCGAACCCCGACGCTCCTCTGGGGGCCTCGGTAATCACCCCCGCCACCGTCCCCTGGCCGACCCATTCGCGCCTTCCGTCGAACAGGAGTGCCACACACCGCGCCGTGGCGCGCCGGTCGTCAAAGCCGTCGAGCATCCTGGCCAGTGCGGCCGGGCCGGCCGCCTCCAGTAACCAGCGCACCAGTGGTCCCGGGAACCCGCCCAGCGCGTGCAGCTCCAACGAGGTGTCCTCCACCAGCACGGCCTGCTGCAGGATCGAGTGCGCCAGGTGAGCCTTCTGCTTCGCCACCTCGAGGACGTCCAGGGTCTGCGGCTCGTGCAGGTCCAACGAGGTGCGGGAGAGGGGCAACCCCAAGATTGCCTCGGCCTCCCGGTGTTTGTGCGCACTCGAGGTGACGAAGACCACCCGCGAGAGATCTCTCACTCTCCGGCCCCCGTCAACTCTTCGGTGAGCACTCGGAACACCGGCAGTTTAGCCTTCAACCCGCGCAACTCGATGTTGCCTAAGTGTTCGGTGGGGAAAAGGTGAGCAATGGCCTTCTGTGTCGCCGCCCCCAGCACCACCTGCCCGGGCTTGGCGACGGCGTCCTCGATGCGCGCCGCGACGTTGACCGTGTTGCCCAGCACCGTGTAGTCGACGCGGGTGGCCGAACCGATGTCCCCCACCACCACCAGCCCCGAGTTGATGGCAATCCGCACCTCCACGGCGTCCAGGCCGGCCAGCAGGCGTTCGCGGTTCCACCTTTTAAGACGCCGGCGTATCGCCAGGCCGGCCAACACCGCCCGCTCGGCGTGGTCGGGTTGCGCCAGGGGTGCCCCGAAGAAGGCCATGATGGCGTCGCCGATGAACTTGTCCACGGTGCCGCCGAATTCGAACACCGAGTCGGTGGCCAGCGAGAAGAACTGGGTCAAAAAAGCTGCCACATCAGTGGGTTCCATCCCCTCGCAGCGTTGCGTGAAGCCGACGATGTCGGCGAACAGGACGGAAACCTCGCGGGTCTCGTGGCGCTCGGGACCCGAGGCGGACCGCTGGTGCCCGACGATGGCTTCCACCACCGCCGGGGAGTGGTAGCGCTCTAAGCGTTCGCGGATGCGCTTTTGCTCGCGGATGGAATCGTTGAGTTTGGCGCGCTCGATGGCGACGGCGGCGTAGTTGGCCAGCGCGGTGAGGAGGTCCAGATGTTCTGCGTGGAAGCAGCCGCTGGCCAGCGGCGTGTCCACGTACAGCACGCCGATAACCGCGTCCCGGTACCACAGGGGGGCGCACATGGCGGAGCGGATCTGGTGCATGCGCACCGACAGGCCAGCGGCAAAGCGCTCGTCCACCTGGGCGTCCGAGGTGAGGATGGCGACCTTCTGGCGGGTGACCAGCTCCAGCATGGTCTGCGACACTGGCGCCTTGGTGAGGGGCTTGCCGCCGCGCGAGCGGGCCAGCCGCAGCTCGCTCTGCTCCGGGCCAGTGATGAGCAGCAGGTACGCTCGGTCGGCAGGCAGCTGGGCGAACACCGCCTCCATGACCCTCTCCAGAACCGGTTCGAGCTCTTCCACTTCGAGCAAGGTGCGGGCGACCCGGGCCAGAGCTTCCAGGACGCGCTCGCGGGCGGACGCGGCGGCGGGGGCGGCGGAAGGCTCGACCTCCAGGGGGAAGTTCTCGCGGAACTCGTCGATGGAGCGGATCAGAGTGGAGGAAACCACCGATTCCTTCTCTGCGGAGTCCGTGCTGTGAAAGACGATGGTGAAGTTGCCGACCTGAATGCGGTCGCCGTCGGACAGCTGCGCTTCCGTCTGGTAACGGCCGTTGACCTTGACTCCGTTGGTCGAGCCCAGGTCCACCACCCACCAGGAGGAACCGCGAAGCTCCAGGCGGGCGTGGTGGCGGGAAACCGAGAAATCTTTCATCACAATGTCGTTGTCCGAGGCACGGCCAATCCCCACCGGCTCCTCGCCAAGGCGGAGAGACCGCAACTCCTCTCCCACACGCCATCGCAATTCCGGCATGCGGTGATTCTATCGCGCTTTCGCGGACCGGGTGACCCGCCGCCTTACGAACTCGCAACTGGGAGAAGGTCCCGCAGAGCTGCCGCGTCGGCGGCGGCCTCCCTCGCCAAAGCCGGCAGGCGGAGGACCCCCTGGGGCGTCAGGGTCGCCCGGCCGACCCGTTGCAGCACGGCAAGAGCCACGGCGTGGGCCGCCGGATGGGTAGGATCAAAGGCGATCTCGAGCCCAAGCGGGGAACGCCGGATGCGCGTCACCCCCGCAGCTTCGCCGCGCCGGCGCAGAGATTGATGAAGAAACAGGTGGTCCAGTTGGGGTGGCGGCGTACCGAAACGCTCAACCAGTTCGGCTCGCAAATCGGCGAGGGCGACGTCATCGGGTGCCGACGCAATGCGCCGGTAAGTGGCCAGACGGAGCGCCTCGTCGGGGATGAATTCCTCCGGCAGCTTGAGATCCAACCCCAGGCGCAGCTCCACCGTGCGGGCCGGCGGCGGTGCCGCCTCGCCCCTGAGTTCGTGGACGACCTCCTCCAGGAGCCGGCAGTACGTCTCGTACCCGACGGCGCGCATGTGGCCGTGCTGCTCGGCGCCTAAGAGGTTGCCGGCGCCGCGAATTTCCAAATCGCGGGCAGCGATGCGGAAGCCGGAGCCCAGCTCGGCGAATTCCTGAATGGCGCTCAGCCGTGCTCTCGCCTCCTCGGACAGCGAGGCTTCGGGCGGCACCAGAAAATAGGCGAAGGCCAAACGGTCAGACCGCCCGACGCGACCGCGCAGTTGATACAACTGCGCCAGGCCGAAACGCTCGGCGCGGTTGACGATGAGCGTGTTGGCGTTGGGGATATCCAGTCCGTTCTCGATGATGGAAGTGGCAAGCAGGACGTCGGCGCGGCCGTCCACGAAGGCGGCCATCGCCCGATCCAGCTCGCGCTCGGCCATTTGGCCGTGGGCTACGACGATTTTGGCCTCTGGCACCGTGTCCCGTAGCAGGTTGGCGAGGCCGCCGATGGAAGCGACCCGGTTGTGGACGAAAAAGGTCTGACCACCGCGCGCCATCTCGGTGAGGATGGCCTCGCGCAGGAGTTCCCGGGAGAATGGCAGGACGTGGGTCTGCACGGCCAGGCGGTCGCGCGGTGCCGTCTCGATGATGGACACGTCGCGCAGGCCCACCAGGCCCAAATTGAGAGTGCGCGGGATGGGCGTCGCCGAGAGGGAGAGGACGTCCACCGCGGCGGTCATTTGCTTCAGCCGCTCCTTCTGTGCCACGCCAAATCGCTGCTCCTCGTCGATGATTACCAGGCCCAGGTCGCGGAAGCGTACGTCGGCGGCGAGCAGCCGGTGCGTGCCGATGACCACGTCCACGGTGCCCTCGGCCAGGCCGGCGAGGGTGGCGCGCTGCTCGGCGGGCGGCAGGAAGCGGGAAAGGGCGCGAATTTCCACCGGAAAGCCCGCGAAGCGGCGGGTGAAGGTGCGCAAGTGCTGGGCGGCGAGTACCGTGGTGGGAGCGAGCACGGCCACCTGTTTGCCGTCGAGGACCGCCTTGAAGGTGGCGCGCATGGCCACCTCGGTCTTGCCGTAGCCCACGTCCCCAACCAGGAGCCGCTCCATGGGACGGGGCGATTCCATGTCGCGCTTGACCTCGCGAACCGCGGCGTCCTGGTCCGGGGTCAGCTCGTACTCGAACGCCGCCTCGAAATCTCTCTGCCACGGCGAGTCCTTGGAGAACGCAAAGCCGGTGGCCAGTTCGCGGGCGGCATGGGTGCGCAGTAACTCGCCGGCCAGATCGCGCAGAGAACGTTTGACGCGCGCCTTGGTGCGCGCCCACGTGCCCCCACCCAGACGGTCCAGCTTCGGTGCCACCCCTTCACTGGCCGAGGCGTACTTCTCCAGAGCATCGGCACGATCGAGGGGGACCAGCAGCTTGCCGCCGCCTCCATACTCCAGTTCGACGCACTCGTGGGTGCCCCCATGGTGGAAGATGGTGCGGAACCCCAAAAAGCGGGCGACGCCGTGGTCGGCGTGGACGACGAAGTCCCCCACCTTAAGGTCGCGCATGTCGGCCAGAACCACCGCCAGGGAGCGGCGCTGCCGACTGGGAGGCGGCAGGGTGGTAAGGTCATTGCGCCCGTACACCAGCAGGTTGGCCTCGCGCCAGGCGAAACCGTGGGGTAAGGTGCCGGGGAGGACGCCGATCTCTCCCTCGCCGGGCCAGCCGCGGCGAAGCGCCAGCTCGGCGCCGGCTAGCAGGTGCTCCAGGCGCTGCTCCTCCCCGGCCGAGGCGGCCAGCAACACTTGCCGCCGGCGTTCGGCCACCCCCCGCCGCAGTTCTTGAAGCAGCAGCCGGGGCTGGCTGGCGTGGGAGGGCGCCGGGGCGGTGTGCAGGGTGGCCGCTGGCCCTGAGTCGCCAAGCGCCAGCTGGACGATCCGGTCGGCGGCCGCCAGAGCGCTGGCGCAGGCGGCGCGGTCGAACAGCCAGTTCTCGGGGGGCGGCAGGGCGTGTCCGCGGGTGGCCAGCGTGGCCCAGCCGTGGCGGGCCGCGGTAAAGGCTCGCTCGATTTCGGCCAGCACGTCGGTGGGCTCACACACCACTACCCGCGTCGCCACCGACCACAGCGGCACGGCATCATGAGCCAGTGCAAGGAGATCCTCCCAGAGCTCGCCTTTGAGCCCTGCGAGCACGGCGCTGGCAGCCTCGCCAAACCCGTCACGCTCCAGACGAGCGGCAAGGCGCTGGCGGGCGGCAGTATCGCTGGGGAAGAGCCGCAACGGCGGCACCGAGAACTCGTCCAGCTCCCCGGGCAGGGAGCGCTGGGTGACCGGGTCGAAGGCCCGCAGGGAGTCGATGCGGTCCACCTCAAGCACGGCCCGCGCGCAGCCTTCGCGGGTGCACACGTCGAAGATCTCCCCTCGCGCCGCCAGCTCCCCGGCCTCTGAAGCCACAAAAACGCGGCGATACCCCTGGCCCACCAGGTCGGCAATCGCTTCCTCCCGGGCCAGCCGGCCCCCCCCGCGCAAGACTAACGTCCGCTGCGCCAGCGACGCGGGGGTGGGAAAGGGGTGGATGAGGAGGCGGGCCGGCACGATGAGCACGCCCACCAGCCCCCGCGCCAGGCGCGCCAGTTCGAGGGCGGCGGCGGAACTGGCGCCCAGCGCCACCGGGCGCGCCGAGTACGCGTCCGCCGCCTCTGCCGCCAGCACTGCCGTCGCCAGGTGGGGAAGGACCAAGGCGAGACCAGCGTGCAAGGCTTCGGCGTCTCGGGGGGTAGGGACGACGGCGAGGAGCGGAGCATCGCTGGTCGTCAAAGCTGCCACCGCGAGGCCCCGCGCCGCCGGGCACACACCCGCAATGGTCAGCGGCGGCGGGTGAGCGGCCAACTGGGCGCGCAGATCGGCCAGCGGACGGGCCAGCGGGGTTTCTCCGGGCGTGGCTCTCTCGCCGTCACCGGCAAAGCCACGGTTGGTGAAGGGGCGACGCTCCACGGGATCACCCTCGCCGCAGCCGGGCGCAAGCGGCGCTCACCATCTCAGCAGCGGCCTCCACCTCGGCCAAAGTGGTCGGCCGGCCAAGGGAAAAACGGAGCGAAGCTTGAGCTTCCCTTTTGCTGCGTCCCATGGCCAGCAGGACGTGGGAGGGGGAAGGATCGGCGGAGGTGCACGCCGAGCCCGAAGAGACGGCGAGGCCGGGCAGGCTGGCGAGCAGGGCGTTGCCGTCGACGCCGTGAAAGGTGAGGTTGAGCGTGTTGGGTAAGCGGCGTTCAGGGTCGCCGTTCTCTTCAAGGCCGGGCAGGCTCTCCAGCGTCAACCGTCGCAGGGTGTCCCGCAGGGCGGCCAGGCGCACCCGCTCGGTTTCCAAATCGGCGCAGCTGATCTCCAGGGCTCGCTGCAAACCGACGATGAGCGGCACCGCAAGCGTCCCGGAACGAATTCCCTGCTCGTGGCCGCCACCGTCCAGGAGGGGAACCAAGGGCACGCCGCGGCGCCGCCATAAAACCCCGATGCCTTTAGGACCGTAGAACTTATGGGCGGACAGTGAGAGCAGATCGACGCCCAGGGCGGCGACGTTGACGGGGATCTTGCCCACCGCCTGGGTGGCGTCGGTGTGGAGCAACACGCCGCGCGGCCGGCACACCGCCGCCACCTCCGCCAGCTCGTGCAGCGTCCCGGTTTCGTTGTTGGCGAGCATCACGCTGACCAGGACGGTGTCCGGCCGCAGGGCGTCCTGGAGACGTTGCAGGTCGAGGTGTCCGAGGCGATCGACGGGCAACACGGTGAGCTCGGCGCCGGTCTCCGTTGCCAGGCGGCGGCAGGGGTCCAGCACCGCCTTGTGCTCGGTGGCGCAGGTCACCAGATGGCAGCGGCGTCCGCCGCGCGCCCATACCGCCCCTTTGATGGCAAGGTTGTTGGCCTCGGTGGCCCCGGAGGTAAAGATGAACTCGTCGGGGGTCCCGCCCAAGTGCCGCGCCAGAGCTTCGCGCGCCTTGTCCACCAGCCGGGCGGCGGCCCAGCCGTAGGCGTGGGTGCGCGACGCGGGGTTACCGAAGTGCACCTCGAAGGCGGGACGCATGGCCTCCAGCACCCGCGGATCCACCGGGGTGGTGGCGTTGTAGTCGAGGTAGATGGGCATCGCCATGGCGTGCTCCTACCGTTGCCGGCGAAGCTCGCGGCCGATGCCGCGCAGCTCCACCCAGCGCCCCAGCTCGGGCGGCAAGGTGCCGTCGCTGGTGACGACCACCGCGGCGGCGGCAACGGCCACCAGTTCCCGCTGGCGGCCGCCGCGGCTGGCCCAGACCACCAGGATCTCCACCCCTGGCGAGGGTCCGGTGGCCCAGCGATAGGAGAAACGACCGCTGGAGGCCTCCACCAGTTCGCCGCTGGCCGCACTGAAACCGCCCGCAGGTGCCGCTGCCGGGCTGCCGCGGGTGAGAAAGGTGATCGCCCGTCGGGGCGGGTAGCGGTAAGAGGCGATGGCGTTGGCCTGAGCCGCGGATAAAGGAGCGGGCAGGGGCTCCCAGAGCAGCTCCACGGCGCGCACCTGCCAGGGGGCGGGGAGAAAAGCCCCGTAGGCAAGCCGGGTTCTCGGTAGCGCCACCGGTGGTGGAGGTAAAACCTCTTCGGCCAGCATCACGGCCACCTCGTGGGTGGATGCCAGCCAGCCGCCGCTGGTTGCGATGCCGATGCCGATGTGGGTGGAGGTGGGATCGAGCAGGGTGGTGCGGTGTCCATCCGCGGGAGGTTTTTCGGCCAGCATGCGATCAACGCTCTCCCGCAGGGCTCGCAGAGCAGCCTCTGGCGCAAGCGGGGCGGAGGTCATGAGCGCCGCGACGTTCTGGCGGTGATAGCCGGTGCCACCGGCCAACAGGTAGCGCAGGTACGGTGGCGTGCCGCGACGGGAGTAGTGGCCGGTCACCCGGTCTTCGATGAGGTCGTGGCAGTGCTGGTCGCCGATGCGGGAGAGTAGCGGGAGGTGGGCGAGAGGGGGCACTCCGTGGGCGGCGCGGGCGACGTTGATGTGGCCGAGCACCAGGGTTCGTGCCTCCTGCCAGGGGTCGCTGGGGAACGGGGTGGCGAGGCCGACTGCAGCGCCACTGAGTGGGCAGAGGTGGGCCGTGGCAGCCCCGGCGATGCATAGCGCGGCAAGGCTATGGTAGCCTCGCTGGCGACGGCGATGATCCACCTCTCCACCTCCGGGTGGCGCGGCGTGGTCGGTCAGGAGCTCACGTTCCGCAACGTCCGACTGCTCCTCGAAGCCACGGTGCGCGTCCTGCGCCGGCGCGGACTGGCCGGTGAGTTGGTCGTCTCCTACGACACCCGGCTGCTGTCGGAGAAGTTTGCCCACGAGGCGGTCTCGGTGTTCACCCATCACGGCTTTCCAACCGTCGTTTCCGAACGTGATCTTCCATCCCCCTGCCTCGCCTATGCCGTCCGCGAACGAGGGGCGGTTTTAGGGGTTACCTTCACCGCCTCCCACAACCCAGCAGAGTACAACGGCGTAAAGCTGTATGCCGCAAGCGGCGCGCCGGCGCCGCTGGAGCTGTGTGAAGAGGTGCAGCACGAGGCGGTGAGCCTGGAGGGAAAGGAAGAACCGTTCTACGTTCCCCAGCGGGAGCTGCGGCGCAGGGAACCCCTCACCGCTGGATACGTACAGGCGCTGGAGCGCGCCGTCGACTGGGACGCCATCCGGGGGGCCGGGCTTAAGGTAGCGGTGGATCCTCTGTACGGTACGAGCCGGGAGTTCTTAGACCGCGTGCTCATCGCCCACGGGATCCCCACCGTCGCCGTGCACGGCACCAAGGATCCCTATTTTGGTGGGTACGCGCCCGAGTGCACGCCCAAGAACCTGGAGGGGTTGCGCGAGCTGGTGCGGACCTCCGGTGCAGATCTGGGCCTGGCCACGGACGGCGATGCGGACCGCTTTGGGGTCGTCAACCACGCCTGCCGAGCGGTGGCTCCCTCGGTGGCGATCGCCTTGTTGGTGGACTACCTGGTGCGGCGGCGGGGAGTGGAGGCTGGGGTGGCGCGGACCACCGGCACCAGTCGGCTGGTGGACCGCATCGCCGCCGCCCACCGCCGGGAGCTAGTGGAAACGCCAGTGGGGTTTCACTTTCTTGCGCAGGAGATGCTCTCCGGCCGGGTCGGTGTGGCGGTGGAGGAGTCTGCCGGGGTGGGCGTAGCCGCGCACCTACCGGAGCGCGACGGCATCCTCGCGGCGCTGCTCACCGCCGAGATGGTGGCGGTGGAGGGCGCGACGGTGCCGGAGTTGATTCGCCGGCTGTACGAACGCTACGGCGCGCTGTTCTTCCGGCGCGTGCAGCTACCCTTCACGGAGAAAAACCGCAACGCATTCCGGCGGCTGCTGCGACAGCCGCGGGTCACCATGTTGGGGGAGACGGTGCGTCCCATCCGGGTCACGGATGGACTGCTGCTGGGAGTAGCCAAAGACGCCTGGGTGTTGTTGCGGCAGGCCACCACCGAGCCGCGCCTGCGGGTGTACGCCGAAGCTCCCAGCACTGGACAGCTTCGCGCCCTTATCCGGGAGGCGCGGCGGTTGCTTTTGAGACGCGATAATGGGAGGTGAGTGGAATGTTCGAGATCGAAGCGGTTCTGGGCAGGGAGATTCTGGATTCGCGGGGCTACCCCACCGTCGAGGCGGAAGTGGTGCTCTCAGGTGGTGCGGTGGGCCACGCCATGGTGCCCTCCGGGGCCTCCACCGGCAGCCGGGAGGCGCTGGAGTTGCGGGACGGTGACCCCAGCCGGTACAAGGGCAAAGGGGTGCTGCGCGCGGTTTCCCACATCAACGGCGAAATCGCCGATCGCCTGCTGGGAGTCGACGCCCGGGACCAGGGGGGCATCGATCTGGTGTTGCGCACTTTAGACGGTACGGAAGACAAGAGCCGATTGGGGGCCAACGCCATTCTCGCCGTGTCGCTGGCGGTGGCGCGGGCCGCCGCGGAGGCGGCCAGCTTGCCCCTGTACCGGTACCTGGGCGGCGCCGGTGTGGGGGTGATGCCGGTGCCGTGCATGAACCTTATCAACGGTGGAGCGCACGCGGATAACTCGCTGGACATCCAGGAGTTCATGGTGGTTCCGTGGGGCTTCGAATCTTTTTCGGCGGCGCTTCGCGCCGGCGTGGAGGTGTTTCATACGCTGCGCGAGCGACTCAAGAAGGACCGGCACATCACCGCTGTGGGTGACGAGGGCGGGTTCGCGCCGAACCTGCCGTCTAACCAGGCGGCACTGGACTACCTGGTGAACGCCATCAGCGATGCCGGCTACACCCCCGGCGAGCAGGTGGCCATCGCCCTGGATGCCGCTGGCAGTGAACTGCGTACCGGCGAGGGGTACTTCCTCCCCGGCGAAGGGCGCCATGGCTTGTCCTCGCGCGATCTCATCTCGCTCTACGGCGAGTGGGTGGAGCGCTACCCGATCGTGTCCATCGAGGACGGGTTAGCGGAGGGGGACTGGGAAGGGTGGGAACAGCTAAACGCGCAACTGGGCGATAAGGTGTTGTTGGTGGGCGATGACATCTTCGTCACGAACCCGCAGCTCATCGCCGAGGGGATTCGCCGGCGGGTGGCCAATGCGGTGCTCATCAAACTCAACCAAATCGGCACCGTATCCGAGACGCTGGCGGCGGTGAATTTGGCGCTGCACCACGGGTGGCGGGCGATGGTGTCGCACCGCTCGGGCGAAACGGAGGACACCTCGATCGCTGACCTGGTGGTGGCGTGCGGGTGCGGGCTGATCAAGACCGGTTCCGCCTCGCGCGGCGAGCGCATCGCGAAGTACAACAGGTTGCTGCGGATCGAAGAGGAACTGGGGGCGGCCGCGCGGTTTGCGGGGAGGGATTTATTCAAGAAATGACCTGGGCAACGCTGGCTCGGTGCAGCGGCATGCAAAGGCGCCGCCACGCCCAGGCCGGCGTGGACCGCCGGGTGCGAGCCCGGGCCATCGCGAGCGTTTTCGGGAGGCGCGGGCGATGAGGATTGCCCCGTCCGAGCTCTCAGTTCCCGGCCGCACTGTGCTGCTGCGGGTGTTTTTGGTGCTGGCGCCAGCGGCGGCGGGTCTGGTGGCCTGGGGGTGGTGGACCGGGGTTGCCGCTGTGCGGGAGACCCGCAGCGAATTGCACCGGCTGCTGGAACGGCGCTCCGCCCTGGAAGACGCCAACCGAGAGCTGCGGCGCCAGCTGGCCGGGTTGCGACACGACCGTGAGGCGAGGGCCCGGGCCGCCCGCGAGGTGCTGCACGCAGCCGCGCCGGGCGAGGTGGTGGTGGTGCTGCCGTCCCCCACCCCTGGGGCATGGCCGTAGGAAAAACGCCGATGGGGCTGCCGGCACCTCCGTCCAAACTGGGTCGCTACCTGATCGAGCGGGTCTTGGGAAAAGGCGCGATGGGGGTGGTGTACCTGGCCCGCGATCCGGTGATCGGCCGGCAGGTGGCTCTCAAAACCCTTGCGGTTCCTGCCGATGCGGAGGAGGCGGAGGAATTCCGCCAGCGCTTCCTGCGCGAAGCCCAGGCCGCGGGCATTCTCAACCATCCGGGCATTGTCACTGTCCACGATGCGGGCGTCGACGAGGAGAGCGGCCTGTCGTTCATCGCCATGGAGTTCATTGAGGGAAAGAGTTTAAAGGAGTTGATGCGCAGCGGTCGCCCCTTCACCTACTCGGAGGTGGCGGCGGTGGGTGGAGCGCTCGCCGGAGCCCTCGGCTATGCCCACTCCAAAGGGGTTGTGCACCGCGACATTAAGCCGGCCAATATCATCATTACCACCCAGGGGCTGGTGAAGATCACCGACTTCGGGGTGGCGCGCCTGGAAAGCTCCAACCTGACCTCCACCGGGCAGTTCATTGGCACGCCGAACTACATGTCGCCTGAACAGGTGACCGGGGCGGTGGTGGACGGCCGCAGCGACCTCTTTTCCTTAGGTGTGGTGCTTTTTGAGTTACTCACCGGCGTGCGGCCGTTCGCGGGGGGCTCGCTGTCCGAGGTGGCTTATCGCATCGTGCACGAACCGCCGCCCATCCCAAGTCAGCTCCGCAGTGGCTTGCCGGCGGCGTATAACCCAATTATTCTCAAGCTTTTGGAAAAGGACCCGGAGCGGCGATACCAGCGCGGTGAGGATGTTGCCAAGGCGTTGGACGCGTTGCGCCGGGTGCTCACCGGCAGCAGTACCGAGGTGACCCGTCACACCGAGCCGGCACCGGCCGCACCGGCGGAGCCGGAAAGTTCGCAGTCGCTCTCCTCGGCGCCCACCCTCACCCGGGCCACGGCGTTAGAGCGGCCCCGCGTGCCACGGGTGGTCTTGCCCCAGGTCCTTCGTTCAGCGTTGCTGGTCGCCGCCGTGGTGCCGGTGGCCGGGGGGATCGCCGTCCTGTCTGGTCGCATTGACCGCGGACCCTTCCCCGGGGCGCCGCCCGGGGAGCCGGAGCGCCGGCAGCGCGTCGCGGCGGCGCAGCGCGCGGCGGCAGAGGCGGTACGCGGCGGCGATGCGGACGCCGCCCTGCGGCAGCTGGAGGTGGTCTGGGATCAGGCGCCCCACTCGGATTTGGCGCGAGCCCTGGCGGCTCAGGCGCGCGAGCTGCAGTCCGCCCAACGCGAGCTCCTCTCCCGCCGCGAGCAAGCGGCGAGACTGCGGGAGGAGGGGCGCGAATCCCTGCGTCAAGGCCGCTGGCGACAGGCGCAGGCGCGTTTCGAAGCGGCTCTGCAACTGGACGACGATCCCCTCCTTCGGGAGTACCTGGCGCTGGCCAGGGATCGGGTGCGCGCCGCGGAGCAGCGCGGGAGCTGGACCCGCCCCCTGCCAGCGCCGGTGGAACCGACGCCGACGCCGGTGACCGGGACCGCTCGCCTGGAGGTGTACTTCAATTCGCCGATATCGGCGGGCGCCATCGAATTGGAGGTGGACGGGGAGCCCCTGGGGCGGAAACCGTTCGACTTTTCCCAGAAGGGCTTCCTTGGTTTGGGGCGGAAGAAAGGGGCGGGGGTGTTCCGGGACAGCATGGCGGTGCGCGCGGGATCGCGGACCGTCACGGCACGCCTTTTGGACGAAAAGGGGGTGGCGTTGGGGGAGCAGACTCTTCCCGGCTGGTTCGCTCCCGACTCGCGGCACGTACTCAAGATCGAGATGGACCGCGAGGGTGCCGTCCCCCGTTTTACTTTGACCTCGCTGGGCGGGCGATAGGCAGAAAGGAGAAGAATGTGATCGGTTCCGTCGTGATCGGCGCTGTGATCTTGGCGATGGCGCCACCAGCGCCCGGGGTTGCAGCCAAACCGCGGGTGCAGCTGGAGACCTCCAAGGGAGTGATCGTGGTGGAGCTGGAGGAGGAAAAGGCCCCCAAGACGGTGGCGAACTTTCTCTCGTACGTGCGCAGTGGGTTTTACGACGGGACGGTGTTTCACCGCGTGATCCCCAATTTCATGATCCAGGGCGGCGGCATGGGCGCCGATCTCGCCCGCAAGACCACCGGGGCACCGATTCCCAACGAGGCCGGCAACGGGTTGAAGAACCTGCGCGGCACCGTGGCCATGGCGCGCACCGCCGAGGTGGATTCGGCGACCTCGCAGTTCTTCATCAACCTGCGGGACAACCCCCATCTGGACCACCGTGGTCCAACGCCGCGGGAGTTCGGTTACTGCGTGTTCGGCCGTGTGGTGCAGGGCATGGAGGTGGTGGACGCCATCGCCGCGATCCCCACCGGCCCCCGCGGGCCGTTCCCGTCGGACGTGCCGGTGGAGACAGTGACGATCCTCAAGGCTGTGGTGCTGGCGCCATGATCCCGGGCCGGGGCGGGCGGCGAGGGGCTGGCGAGGGCCAACCCACTCGCATCTCGAGCGTCGCACCGGTTGAGATCCACACCAAAGCTGGAGAGGCGGCGTCGTTGGCGGAAAGGGAGAGCAGGCGGGGTGCGGCTTGCTGCAGTGCCCGCTCCAGGGCACGCCGCGTGGCCGGGCTTGTAGTACGGATCACCCACGCCAGCGCCCAGCGGTTGGGGTCGCGGACGTGCTCCACCAGGCGCAAGCGGTCGCCGCTCCACTCCCTGGCCAGGCGGGCAGCTTCCTCCTGGGGTAACGCCTGGCGTAACCAGAACTCCAGCGCCCACTCGCCCACGGTATCGGTAAGCACCTCCTTGAATCCATCGGGAGGCGGGGGCAACTCTTCGTCGCTCACCGGCCGAGTCTGGCGTTGCGGGTTGCGCAGCACCGCGGTGGAGTCCGGCGGGGCGGCCAGCAAAGCATCGACGGCGGCCCAGCCGCCGCGGCGGTAGGCGGCGAGCACCGTGGCGAGCCCTTGGGTATAGGGGAAGAGCAGATCGGCCACGAAGAACTCGGGCACGCCGGAGGCCGCCGGTACCGGCACCCCGGCGCCGCTGGCCATCCGCTCCGCGGCGGCCAGCGCCGCCTGCTCCTGGCCGGGCGGCGCGGCGTGGAGCAGCATCACCAGCATCGCATCCCCCTCGGCGATGGCCGAGGTGGCGCGCTGTCGATCGCTGTTGTTGCGCATCGCCAGCAGACGGCTGGGCAAGGCGAAGCGCTTCTCCTGGGCGGCGTGGGCCAACTCGTGCGCCCACAGCAGGGAGGCTTGCGCCTCGCGACTGGCCGGCGAGTCCACGAGGACCATTTCATCGCTGGACGGTTCATAGAACCCCAGCACCTGGCTGGTGTAGAAATCCAGCAAGCGCTGGTACATCGCTCGCGGTTCGCCGCTGGCAAAGCCGAGCCGGATGAGCACGCGCAGGTACTCCTCTGGAGGTAAGGGTAGATCGCGTTGGAGCTTGCGGTCCAGTTCGGCGCGCAGCCGCAGAGGGGAGATAACCCGGCAGGTGGGCGAAAGCCCCCCGGCGACGCCACGCAGCTGCGCGACGGCCTGAGCTGATTGCACCAGGGCGGGGGGACACGGTTGCACTGCCGCCGCGGCCTGAGGCGGCAGCGGCGCCCAGGCGAACAGGCTTGCCGCTGCAGCCCATAGCCAGTGCAGGTAGCGCCACCGAGGCCGACGGCGGGGCGGCGGCCACGGTGACGGGCGGCGGCACGCCGGCCTGCTATACTTCGCCGACATGGTGCGCCAGGCCCAAATGCAGCTGCTGTCTTCGTTCGAGAATATCGAGATCGCCGATGGCATGTTGCAGGAACTGTGCAGCAGCTCCGCGGTCGAGGAGGAGACCGCGTACTGGGTCGGTATGGCCCTGCGGGAGGCTCTGGCGAACGCCATCAAGCACGGTAACAAGCTTAACCCAGATAAGCGGGTGCACGTGCTGGTGCGCATTGAACCCGGAAAGGAGTTGTGCATCGAAGTGGAGGACGAAGGCGAGGGCTTCGCCCCTTCGGATGTGGTGGATCCCACCAGCCCGGAGAACCTGTTGCGTGAAAGTGGGCGGGGTATCTTCTACATCCGTCACTTCATGGACGCCGTGAGCTTTTCCCCCGGGGAACGAGGCGGAACGCGCGTGTCACTGCTCAAGAAGCTCCCTACGGTGGGACAAGGAGGTGTTGATGAAGAGCGCAGTTAGAGAAGTTGCAGATGTGCGGATTCTAGATCTGGAGGGCAAGATCACCATCGGCAGCGGCGACGTGCAACTGCGCCAGCTGGTGGAGGAATCGCTGCAGGCTGGTCGCGCCAAGATCCTCTTGAACCTGAAAGGGGTGACGCATATCGACTCGTCAGGGATTGGGGAAATGGTGGGGTGTTTCACCACCGTGGCCCGCCGGGGCGGCGCCATGAAGCTGGTCAACCTGCCCGCCAAGATCAACGATCTTCTGCAGGTTACGCAGCTCATCACGGTATTCGACGTCTTCGACAATGAGGGTGAGGCCCTCGCCAGTTTCTCCGCCTGACGGCAGTCTGGCAGCGGCGCTGGAGCGCCTGCGACGGATCGTCGAGGAGCGACTCGACCAGTTGACCTCCTGCCCAGACGCTGCCGATACCCTGGCGCGGGTGCAGCGAGAGGCGGTTCTGGGGGGCGGCAAGCGGATGCGACCGGTGTTTCTGCTGCTCGTCGCCGAGGTGCTGGGCCGCCGGGGACGCCCGCCGGTAGACGTGGCCTGCGCCATCGAGATGGTCCACGCCGCCTCGTTGGTGTTGGATGATCTGCCCTGCATGGACGACGCTACCACTCGCCGCGGCCGGCCAGCGCTGCACCGCGTCTGGGGCGAGGCGGCGGCGATCCTGGCGGCGTTTGCCGTGTTGGCGCGGGCGGGGGAGGTGTTGCGCGAGGGTCTGGCGGCGGCGGGCGTCGCCCCCGTGCACCGCGAGGCACTGTCGGGCCGGCTCGCCCAGGTGGTGGAGACGCTGTGCCGGGGTCAGGTTCTGGACCTCGCCTTGGCGGGGGGCGATGCCGATCTGGAGCGACTGGAGGCGATCCACGCTCAGAAGACCGGCGCCCTGTTCGTGCTGGCCGCCGAGCTGGGCACCGCCTGTGCGGGGGTCTGGGGACGGGAGCGGGAGGCGCTGCTGGCGTACGCGCGCAATCTGGGCCTGGCGTTTCAGGTGACCGATGACCTGCTGGACGTCCTCGCAGCCGCCGAGAGCACGGGAAAGCCGCGGGGGCGTGACGCCGCGCTGGGGCGCACCACGTTCGTCAGCGTTTTCGGTGTGCAGGGGGCGCAGGCCCTGTGCGGCGATCTCATCGCCGCCGCCCGCGAGGCCATCGCTCCCCTGGGGCCGGCAGTGGCGCTCCTCCACGAATTCGCCGAGCATGTCCGCAGCCGCACCGCCTAGCACCGACCTGGCTAGGGCGCGGCGCCACCTGGAGCGGAAGGGCTACCTGCGGGGCGGCCTACCGCCTTCACCCCCGGCGGCGTGGCGGCGAATCACCTTCGTGCTGGCGCTGGGGGCGGCGGCCAGTGCGACGGTGGTGGGAGGCGCGCTGGCCCGCAGCGGCGCCGGCTGGGCGCAGGTGAAGGTCGTGGCGTTGGCGGTCGTCCCGCCCGTGCTGCTGGTGTTCCTAACTGCTCTTGTGGTAGGACGTTTGGCGGCGGTTCGCCTCCTGGCCTGGGGCGGGACTCCGCAACGGGTTGCGGCGGCCCTGGGAGGGGTGGCGGCGCTGCTCACTCTATCTGGAATCGCCGGAATTCTCTGGGACGCGCTCGGCTCCGTCGAGGCCGTGCTGCGAGTGGGAGCCGCCGGGGCAGGGTGCGCGGTGGTTGCCGGGGTGGCAGCGCGACGGGCGCTGCAGCGCGAGTTGGGGGGGGAGGAAGCCACGCTCCCGCCGCCCCGGCGCCACCTGTTCGAGCAACTCGTCCTGCTGGCCATCACCGGCGTGGGCGCGGGCAGCGCCCTTCTTCCGCCCGTAACTCCGCCAGCGCCGCCAGTTGCCTCGCCCTTTGCCGCTCCCACCGCCGCCGGTCGGGTCGCGGTGGTGGGCGTTGACGGTCTCAGCCGCGGGAGTCTGGAGGCATTGGCGGCGGTCTTTCCCGACGACGGCTGGGACGAGATCGCAAACTGGGGATGGGTCGAGGTGCGGGGAGCTGCGGCGGCCCTGCCGGCTGTGGCGTGGACGTCGGTGGCGTGCGGGGCACCCCCCAGTGACCACGGCGTGCGGGTGATGGAAGAGGTTCGGCTGTTCGGTGGCAGCGATGGCATCGCGCTGCCGGCGCGGCTGCGCCGGCTGGTGGTGGTGATCTGGTCACCGTTCTCGGCGGCGCACGTGGCGGCTCGCCCGTCCCTCGACCGGCGATTGCCCACCTTTTGGGAGATGGCGTCGCGTGCCGGCTGTCCGGTGCTAGTGGGGGGGTGGTGGGGGAGTTGGCCGGTACGCCACCTGTTGGGAGAGGTGGTGAGCGAGCGGGCCTGGTTGGGAGGAGCTACGGGGGCGGACGCGGTGAGCCCGGCCCTGGCTGACGCAGTGGTGGCAGCCTGGCAGCAGGGGCGTCAGGCACCCGCCGCTACTGATCTGCTCGCCGCGGAACTGGTGCGCCGTGCCGCCGCTCGCCAGGGTCCCTCTCTGGTCGCCCTGTGGTTACCAGCGCTGGATCTGGCCACCCGCCTGGGGGGTACGCCGGAAACGTTGGCGGTGGCGGCGGGGCTCAAGCCGCACCTGCGCGTGCTGCGTACGCTCCTAAAACGGCTCGGTGACAGCGGGTATACCGTTTGGCTTTTGGGAATGCCGCCGGGAGGGGGGGCGCCGTTCGCGGCGTCGCGGTCCGTGCTCGTTCCAGGGGGGAAGGCCAGCGCCAGCACTGCGGAGCTGGTGGCGGTGTGGCTGGATCAACTGGGGTTACCGCCACCGGCGGGTGGAGGGTTGCCCCGCGCTGACCTGGGCGCCCGGGGAACGGCGGCCCCGAAGGGCGTGGACTACGGCCCGCCTCCGCCCCCCCTGACCCGTCCCTCCACCGCCAGCGCCACCGTGCAGCGGGAGGTGTTGCGCAGTCTCGGCTACTTGCGCTGAGAAACTGCTAGGATTTGCGTAGGGGGTTGCCAATGCGTGTGCTGGTGGCCGACGACAGCCGAGTGTTTCGCCTGCTGGTGGCGGAGATACTGCGCGAGAAGGGGGATACTGCGCGAGAAGGGGTGGGACGTGCTCGAGGCGACCAACGGCCGCGAAGCGTTGGAGATGGCCCTGGCGGCCCGGCCAGCACTGCTGGTCCTGGACGCCCTCATGCCCTTGCTCTCAGGGTTCGAGGTGCTCACCAAGCTGCGCGAGAAGCTCCCAACCTACCGCCCGAAGGTGTTCATGGTGACCGCGGTGTACAAGAGCCGGCGCTGGGAGTCGGAGGCGCGCACGCAGTACGAGGTGGACGAGTACCTGGAAAAGCCGCTGGAGCCTGACACCTTGCTCGCGGCGATCAGCAAGCACTTCCCCGGCGGGGATTAGGCTTCGTCTTCTTTCTGCATTCGTTTGAGCGCCCCTTCGATGGCGGCAAGGGCTTGCTCAATGTCCTTAACCCCGTGGGCGTGGGAGAGGAAACAGGGATACGGGGAGCGCGCCGGCAGCAGCACCCCCGACTCCCGCACGTAGCGCACAAAGCGGTTATAGGAGTCGTGGTCGACGCGTGCGAAGCTGCCACCGTCGGTCACCCGCTGGCGGGCGAAGGCCAGGGCGAAAATCGAGCCAACCCGGTTGCAGCGCAACGGCCGGGAAAAACGCTCGGCCAGCGCCTCAATGCCGTTGGCCAGCTGCGCCCCCCGCTCTTCCAGGCGCTGATGGACGGCGTCGTTACGCAACACCGAGAGGGTGGCCAGGGCGGCGACCACGGCCAGTGGCGGCGGAGAGGGGGGGAGGTCGTCGGGCGGCATCGCCCCCAGGGACTGCCGCCAAGCCACCGCGCCGATGGGCGACACGCCGCCGCCCAGGGCCCCGCCGTACACGCAGACATCGGGTACAAGGCCGAACACTTCGGCAGCCCCCCCGCGGGCGAGGCGCAGCCCGGTGACCGTCTCATCGAGCACGAGGCGCGCCCCGGCCGCCGCGGCGCCTTCGGCGACGGCCTGCAAGAACTCCCCTGAGGGCGGGATGACGCCGTACTGCAGCGCCAGGGGGTCGAGGACCACCGCGGCCGTGTCTACACCGACTTCGGCCATGACAGTTGCAAAGGCGTCCACGTCACCCCACGGAACGACGCGGACGAACCGGCCCAGCTCCGCGGGTGTCCCGGCGACGAGGGCCTGGGAGATGCCCAGCGGCCCGGTGGCGACGACATGGAACGCTTCCAAGGCGCCGCGCCGGTTGCCGTCGAAGACCACCACGCGCTGGCGCCCGGTGTCGCGCCGGCACCAGCGCAGCGCCAGCTCCCAGGCTTCGGTTTCGGAAGCAGTCAGAACCCACGGCGCCAGGGAGGGGAGGTTTTCCCCGAGCTCCTCGGCCAGCTCGATCTCCGCGGTGAGGTGGAAGCCGGACGCAAGGCCCAAGCCGGCGGCTCGGCGTACCGCATCCAGGACGTACTGGTTGGCATAGCCCAGGAGGTTGCCACCCCCACCGCCAGCGAGGTCCAAGAGAGCCACGTTGTCGGCGTCAAAGACACGGCAGCCAGAGGCCTTTGCCAGCAGCACCGTCTCCTCGGCTCGGCGTGCCGCCAACGGGAGTTGCCTCCGCGCCTGCGCAAGAATCTCTTCACCGCGTTGTCCCACGCGCCTCTCACGCCTCCCAGGAGGGTGTAGTGTACAGAAGGTTCACCTTCTCCTCAACCCTCCCGCTGGCTGTCCTCATCCTCTTCAGAGTCGCCATGGAAGAAGTGCTCGGCGCAACGCGGGGAACAGAACAGACGACCATAGGATTGATGAGCGCAGCGATGGCATACGGCGGTTGCACACATGGGGCACCGCGCCATCGCCCACGTGGGTACCTCTCGCTGGCAACGGGGGCAGAGAACACCCTTCGGATTCAGCATCGCCCCAGTATCCTCGCTGCTCTACCCAGGCGCAAGCCGCCCGCTGGCGCTTTGGCGTCTTTTCACATTCCTCGCGCCGGACTAGAATAGGCGTTGCCTGGGGTGCCGGCGTAGCTCAGAGGCAGAGCAGGGGTCTCATAAGCCCCGTGTCGGTGGTTCGAGTCCACCCGCCGGCATGACCGCGATGACAGCGCTCCGCTTTGTGGCCGATTTTCGCGCCCACTTTCCAGATCTGCTGGGAAAGAGGGTGCTGGTCGCTCTCTCCGGTGGGGCAGATTCGGTGGCCTTGTTGCACTTACTTCACGAGGGTGCGCCCCAACTCCACCTGTCGCTGTGCGCGGCGCATGTGCACCATCACTTGCGCGGGGAAGAAGCCGATGCCGATGCCGCCTGGTGCGCCCAAACCTGCACGGC
>Ga0209101_1001015_pt1 | contig 21997 bp, 24 predicted proteins | sample ConPoolayeCmetaG_FD_185481 | JGI IMG/M metagenome (GOLD analysis project Ga0209101, IMG submission 185481) | Hot spring microbial mat communities from California, USA to study Microbial Dark Matter (Phase II) - Cone Pool mat layer C metaG... ...
AAGAGAGGTTGATTTTGCGCGCCCTCATGCGGGCGTACAAATCTTTTTTTCGTCAAATTGTTGCCAAAGTCCAGTAACTTACATGTAGGCCAAGCTTTCCTGACACCATGGAAGATATTGAACGAGTTACATCGTTGGTTAATCTACCCATATGTGCGATTGATTTTTACTTTAGAAGGTATAGAATGGGGTAGGGATTGGCGTATCTACGGTGTGCCTATCATCCAAAGGCATCGTCGGAGCCAGATCAATATTGGCGATGGTCTTCAGCTGCGCTCCAATATTCATTCAAACCCTTTAGGGCCTAACCATCCGGTCATAATTACTACTTGGCAAGCGGGTGCCGTAATCGAAATCGGCAGCCAATTTGGTATGACAGGGGGAGTGCTTTGTTCTGCTCAACAGATTATTATTGGCAATCGCGTTATTGTAGGTGCCAATTGTACCATCACAGATACAGACTTTCACCCACTTGATCTACAAATGCGACGAAACCAACCTCAAGATGCATTCACTGCACCGGTAGTAATCGAAGACGATGTATTTATCGGCATGAATTGTTTGATTCTTAAGGGGGTGACAATTGGTCGCGGAAGTGTCATTGGTGCTGGAAGTGTTGTCACGCGTAGTATACCATCCAATGTGGTAGCGGCAGGTAATCCAGCAAAGGTCGTTCGTTTGCTAAATTCTGGACAGGGCTGAATTACACACTTGAGGAGGAGTTTATGGAAGGGAAAATCGTCGTCTGCGGTGCTGGCGGTTTCATCGGCGGACATTTGATTGCTGATCTGCGACGCCAAGGATATACTAACTTGCGCGCCGTGGACATCAAGCCGCAAAACGAGTGGTTTCAACGATTCGCCGATGTGGAAAATCTTGTCCTCGATTTGCGGGATAAACAGAATTGCTACGTGGCAGTGCAAGGGGCATCTCATGTCTACAACTTGGCTGCTGATATGGGGGGAATGGGTTTCATAGAAAACTACCGAGCGCTATGCATGTTGAACGTGCTTATCAATACTCACTTGTTAATGGCAGCGCGAGACGTTGGAGTGGAACGATTCTTTTTCTCCTCTTCGGCGTGCGTCTATAATATTGATAAACAGAAATCGCCCAACGTCACACCTCTAAAGGAAGAAGACGCGTATCCTGCTATGCCCGAAGATGGCTATGGTTGGGAAAAACTCTTTAGCGAGCGAATGTGCCGCCATTTCCGCGAAGACTTTGGGCTGCAGACACGTGTGGCACGGTTTCACAACGTTTATGGGCCGTATGGTACCTATGATGGTGGACGCGAAAAGGCACCTGCGGCAATCTGTCGTAAAGTGATTCGGGCGAAACTTTCGGGCAAACATGAAATTGAGGTGTGGGGCGATGGCACACGGACGCGCAGTTTTATGTACATTGATGATTGCCTCAAAGGGGTTCAAATGATTATGGAGAGTGACATTCTCGAACCAATTAACCTTGGGAGTAGCGAATTAGTTACTATCAATCAGTTGATTGATATTGTAGAAGATATTGCAGGAATCAAAGTCAAGCGAAACTATGATTTAACCAAGCCGCAAGGCGTGAATGGGCGCAACAGCGACAATACCAAAATCAAGCAATATCTAGGATGGGAGCCGAGTACGCCATTGCGGGTAGGACTTGAAAAGACCTATGCATGGATCTATGATCAAATGGTTAAATCTTGAGAGTTCAGTCCTGTGCGTATCCTAGTTGTTACCCCGCATTATCTACCCGATGGTGGTCCTAGCGCACCGCTCTATGCAATGCTCTGTGAAGCACTGGTGCGCCGGGGACACCAGGTTACAGTTGTTGTTGCTGTGCCACACTATCCATCGGGTCAGGTTCCCAAAGAATATCGTGGTGTTTGGGCTCGTCGCTCGAATGAGCAAGGAGTTCAGGTTATTCGCGTCCCAGTTCCTTCAGTCAATCGTGCCAACTTGTTGCAACGATTTATTCAATTGTTGGCATTTCAAATGCGTGCCACTTGGGCGGGACTCTTCTGTTCCTATGATTTTTCCATATTTAGTAATCCTGCTCTTTCAACAGGTTTGCCTTTTGCTGTCTTGTCAGTCTTACGGCATAAACCAGCAATCTATTCCGTACACGACGCGTATCCACAAGTTGGTATTACGCTGGGCGTTTTCAAGAATCGTTGTGTGATTGCCATGGTAAGCGCGCTGGAACGCTTTTGTTTGAACCATGCCACGTTCGTGCGCGTTCTGTCCGAATCTTTTGTCCCCAGTATTCGCGACCTTGGAGTCCCGGATTCAAAAATATCTCTGATCTACGATTGGGTGGACACGGATTTGATTCGACCACTTGAGCGTGACAATTCTTTTGCAAGAGAAAATGATCTAGTGGATAAGTTCGTTGTAATGTATGCTGGTAACTTGGGGCTTTCACAAGGTTTGGAGAATGTGTTATTAGTAGCCGAACAGCTGCAAGATTATTCTGACATTCAATTTGTCTTTGTGGGGGATGGGACTGCGCGTGCACATTTGATTGCAATGGCGCAAAAGAAATTGCTTCCAAATGTCTCTTTCCTGCCCTTCCAACCGCGCTCGCGTTTGCCCGAGGTCTTAGCCACTGCTGATGTGTCGTTAGTTGTTTTGCAAAGGGGTATAGGCTTGGCTTCGTTGCCATCGAAGATTTTCTCTATCTTGGCAAGTGGACGTCCCTTGATTGTGAGCGTAGATGAATATAGTGACACAGCGCGTCTGGTGCATCGTTCGGGGGCAGGGATATGTGTACCACCCGAGTCGCCAAGACATCTAGCCGAGGCAATTCTCAAATTGCGAGATGACCCGCTAGCGCGTTACACGATGGGAAAATGTGGGCGTGCATACGCACTCCAGCATCATTCACCTGATGCGGCGGCAGAAGCTTTTGCTGGGTTGTTGAGCAGGGCTTGACCCGATTGCAAGTGTTCTGCTCTCTGAGCGATATAACATTTGTGATTGACACCCTATTGTAATGAAATCACCTGAGCTTGCTTTGACTATCCGTAAAATGGAAGATTCGGATGTTCCTCAAGTTGTTGAGATACACCTGAAGAGTTTTCCCGGCTTCTTTTTATCCTTTCTGGGGGCGCGTTTCTTGACCCTGTTTTATAAAGGTGTCCTTGCTGATACCCAGGGAATCGGTCTAGTGGCATGTTCCGAAAACCGTATGGTTGGTTTCGTTGTGGGTGTAGTTGACCAACGTGGTTTCTATCGGAATTTAATTCGGAGACAATGGTGGAAGTTCGGTGTGGCAGCAATGGGTGCAGCGTTGCGTCGCCCAGTGATTATCCCGCGCCTAGTACGCGCGCTTAAGCAACCGGATTATGTGGGTAAATCTTGTGCAGCGGCTTGCCTCATGTCTATTGCTGTGCATCCAGTAGTGCAGGGACAGGGTGTTGGGCAAATGTTGATTGAAGCGTTTTCTGCGGAAGCCAAGCGTCGTGGTGTGAAGGCATATTGCTTGACGACAGATCGGGACAGTAATGCTCGCGTTAATCGTTTCTACCAAGGACTAGGTTTCCGTTTGGGGCGGACCTATGTGACCCCCGAAGGACGTGCAATGAATGAGTACGTTATCTCATTGGAAGATCAATAATGCGATCTACGTTCCTTTCTTTCCAACCCCCTTCCCTCGGTGACGAAGAAATTGCTGAAGTTGCCGATACACTTCGTTCCGACTGGATCACCACCGGCCCCAAGGTCAAACGCTTTGAGCAAGAGTTTGCTCAGTACGTTGGCGCGCCTGCCGCGCTGGCGGTCAGTTCCGCGACGGATGCGATGCTTGTCGGTTTGGCGGCGCTGGGCATCGGTGCAGGTGACGCCGTAATTACAACGCCGATGACCTTTTGTTCCACCATTCACGTCATCGAGCATCTTGGCGCGCGCCCGATTTTGGTGGATGTGGAACCGGACACGCTCAACATTGATCCAGTGCAAGTCGAAGCCGCAATCAAATCAGCGGTCAACGGTCAGCGGTCAGCGGTCAAGGCGATTATGCCAGTCCACTTGTACGGGCACCCTTGCGAAATGGACGCGCTCTACGACCTTGCTGTGCGTTACAACCTGCACATTCTCGAAGATGCTGCCCATGCTCTTCCTGCCCACTACAAGGGAAGAATGATTGGTACCCCAATCTCCAATCTCCAATCTCCAATCTTCAATCTCACTGCTTTCAGTTTCTACGCGACCAAAAATCTCACAACGGCTGAAGGCGGTATGTTGACCGGTGATCCAGCAATCATTGATCGGGCGCGAATGTGGGCGCTGCATGGCATGAGTCGCGATGCATACAAACGATACAGCGCAGAGGGCTCTTGGTACTACGAGGTGGTGTTACCCGGTTTCAAATGCAATATGACCGATATTCAAGCGTCATTGGGTTTGCAACAACTCAAAAAGTTGAATAGCTTTCAAGCGCGTCGCCGCGAGATCGTCCGGCGATACAACGCCGCGTTTTCGCAAATACCGGAGGTGCAGCCGCCCACCGAACGCGCGCATGTCGAATCGGCGTGGCATCTCTATGTGCTGCGGTTGAACCTTGACCGCTTGACGATCAATCGTGCGCAATTCATCGAAGAACTCAAAGCCCTGAACATTGGCACGAGTGTTCATTTTATCCCGAATCACATTCAACCGTACTATCGCAACAAATACGGCTACCAGCCCGATGATTTTCCCGTCGCCTATCGAGAGTACCAACGCATTGTTTCGTTGCCGCTCTATCCTCGGATGAGTGATCGGGATGTAGAAGATGTGATCGAGGCAGTTACTGCTGTTGTCGAACGACATCGGCGATGATAGCATGGCAAAGCGTGCCTTTGATTTTGCCTGTGCCACATTAGGTCTTGCGATTCTAATGCCGTCCTTTGCGATTATCGCCTTAGCGATCAAGTTGGATTCGCCCGGACCAGTTTTTTTTCGCGGCGAACGGGTTGGCTTGGGCGGCAAGCCCTTTCGCATCTTCAAGTTTCGCACGATGGTGGTGGATGCGGCGCAACGAGGTCCCGGCATCACGACACACGGCGATACACGTATCACACGCGTTGGTCATTTCCTCCGCAAGTACAAGATTGATGAACTACCGCAACTATTCAACGTGTTGCTTGGGGAAATGAGCTTGGTCGGTCCGCGCCCTGAGGATCCTCGCTATGTTGCGTATTACACGCCAGAGCAACGCCGTGTGCTGGAGGTACGCCCGGGAATTACCAGCCCTGCGACATTGCATTATCATCACGAAGAGCGCTGGCTGGAAGGCAAAGACTGGGAAACGGCTTATCTCAATGAACTGATGCCGCGTAAACTTGCCATCGAGTTGGAATACTTGGATACGCGCACCTGGCTGGCTGATCTGAAAATCATTTTACAAACCTTGTTGGTTATTTTTCGCTGATGACTGCCGCCCCTACTTTACCCCCATCCACCTCCAGCCGTTCTACCGCCAGAAATTTGGCTACCAGCGCCGCGGCGATTTTCCCGTCACCGAATATCTCGGCGACGTGTCTCTCGCGCTCCCCTTTTCGAGCGTGATGACCGAGGAGCAGGTGGACTATGTGTGCGCGCATCTGACGCGCGTGGTCACGATGTAAGAGTATCAGAACACTTGCGCAAGTCGTTCGCGTACCATCGCAAACTCGGGCACTTGGGCCAGAAGAGGTTGCAGATCACTCTGCCAACTCTTTTCCAGAGCCATAATTTGCTTGCGCAACTGCTTGGAATCAAAGCGCATCTCGTACAATGCTAATTTGGCCTGAATCAGTTCCAGATTTGCACGCACCCCTTGCTCACTGAGAAACCACAGGTCATACGCATCGCGCGCCTGGCCGCGCACAAGCAGCGCGCGCACTTTTTCCGCAAAGAGATGTTCACCTGTGAGCGCGGTCAATAAAAACGGAACAATGTCATCATATTCAGGAGAGACCAGGCGTCGTTCGACAGCGACGGACTCGGTCCGCAAATTGATATCCACCCGAATCTTGCCCTTGCTTCGCTCGCGTCCATCATACAGCGGTCTCTGAAAACTCAAATCGAAACTGTAACCCACGCTGGATTTCCATTCGTTACGCGATGTGGCAATCACTCCAAAGCGCGCGAGGTCTGCTATTGCCTGCCGAAAGAGGGCTTGCGTACCCGCCACATCGAGCGTGGTGTTGAAATCCAGATCTTCCGAGTAGCGCGGCGAGCGATAAAGCACCCGCAGCGCTGTGCCGCCCTTAAAGCCAAGCGCCTGGCTGTGTGCATACAACACCGATAGAAAAAGATGCTGAACATAGTCGCGTTCCTGCGCTTGCAAGCCCATACCGTGACGCTGCGCAATCCGTTGTAATTGTTGTTTGGTAAGCATCAGGATTCTCTCCACATCAAGAGTTCTTCCGTTGACACGTTAATCCACACGCGCCAGCGCGCATCATAACGACGCGGCACCTTGCCCTGTCTGCTTGTCCTGTGTCTTTTGCGCGGTATGGATTTTGAAGGGTCGAGCAGGACAGGACTCTGCGACACGTCGAGTCCCTCGGTAGGTTGCCCAAACTGTTCCAAAAGGTAACCCAGGCGCGAGCAGAGACTGCGATTGCGCATTCGGTTGGCGTATTCGACCAGACGTTCAATGTCTACGCGTTCGCGCGCCGCGTAGAGCGCTTTGGCGACCTCGCTCAAACCACCCGCATAGCGCAGTTGATCGAGCGAATCCACCAGCGCCTTTTCGATCTCTGCCACGAGCACGGGAAGATCACCGATGTTCTCTCGTTGATAGCCAAAGAACTTGTGCGGCGCGAGATGCACAAAGACAAACGTGGTGCTATCAAAGTTTAACCGTCGGTGCTGTCGTGTGGTCGCGACGAAAACGGTACGCGGCACCTGTTCGGTGAGACCGTAGAAATGAAGCGCGCTCCAGTAGGAGAGATAAGCAGGGTGACACAGGCGCGTGGCGATAAAGTAAGGATTGGCAAGCACTCGCTCTGGCTGATAGCCCAGCAAAAGGTACTTGCCTGCCTCCACGCGGCGCACCAAACCCTCGCGCTTGAGTCGGCGCAGAATTTCATAGACCTGGACTCTCGAAACGTCAAGGAGGGTAGCCAGCGTCGAAGCAGAGAAATAGTAGAGATCGCGCTCAAAGAGTCGGTGCATGATATAATTCGACGTTAGTTTTTGGTTATTTTTCACAGAAAATCACCTCGATTTATAGTTTAGCACAGGTCAAGCACTTTTGTCAATGCTCCCCTTTTTCCCTGCTCCTGTCCTCCAACTGATTGCCAACCTCCGCAACCGCCATATCTTCATCCTTGATGTCATCTCGTGGTGGGTCGCCGCGCCGCTCGCGCTCGCGCTGCGCCTGGATGGCTTTGCCGATCATCCCAGGTACGCCACCGCGCTCATCGTCTATCTCATCGTCGCGACGGTGTTACGCGGCGTACTCTTTCGCGCCTTCGGTTTGTACGCGCGCTATTGGCGCTACGCCAGCGTGGACGAACTCGTCCTCATCACATCGGCAGTTGGCACAACGACCGCGCTGCTTGCCCTGTTGTTCGGTGCTGTGATCCCGCGCGTCAACATCCTGAACAACGATTTGCCGCGCTCGATTCCCGCCATTGATGGCGGACTCGTTTTCCTCGCGGCGAGTGGCACGCGCTTTAGCGTCCGTCTAGCAGAACGCTTTCGCCAGCAACAACTCGGCAACCAGTCCGCGCGTACGCGCGTCGTCATCTTTGGCGCGGGCAGCGCGGGTACGATGCTCGTGCGCGAAATGCAACAAAATCCCGCGCTCGGCTTGATGCCCGTCGCCTTCCTCGATGCCGATCCCGCGAAACACGGGACGTGGATTCTGGGCGTGCCAGTCATCGGCGATCGAAGCAAACTGCGTGAGGTTGTCAACAAGTACGGCGCGCAACAGGCGATTATCGCGATGCCCAGCGCGTCCGGCAAAACGATGCGCGAACTCGCGCGCTTGTGCCGCGAACTCGATTTGCCGGTCAAAACCGCGCCCAGCGCCTTTGAACTGCGCGATGGTTGCGTTACCGTGCGCCAATTGCGCCCAGTGGACATTACCGATTTGCTGCGCCGTGAGCCAATTCGAATCGAGATGGATGATATCGCGCGCTTGTTGCGGGGCAAACGCGTCCTCGTCACCGGCGCCGGCGGTTCAATTGGCAGCGAACTCTGCCGCCAGATCGCGCGCGGCGCGCCCGCACAACTTGTCCTCCTCGGTCACGGCGAAAATTCCATCTTTCATATCCACCACGAACTAAACAATCTCCAATCTCTAATCTCCAATCCCTATCCCATCATCGCCGACATCCGCGACGGCGCGCGCCTCCGCGCTATCTTCGAGCGTTACCAGCCGCACATCGTCTTTCACGCCGCGGCGCACAAGCACGTCCCGTTGATGGAAGCGAACATCGAAGAAGCCGTCACGAACAATGTGCTGGGCACGCGCAATCTGATCGAATGTGCAAGCGCAAGCGGCGTCGAGCATTTCGTACTGATCTCCACCGACAAAGCGGTCAACCCAACGAGTGTGATGGGCGCGACCAAACGCGTTGCCGAGATGCTGGTGCAATCTGCCGCCGCGCGTACCGGCAAAAATTTCGTTGCTGTTCGCTTTGGTAACGTCCTCGATTCGCGCGGCAGCGTGCTGCCTCTCTTCAGGCAGCAAATCGCCAGCGGTGGTCCCATCACGGTCACACATCCCGACGTGCGTCGCTTTTTTATGACGATTCCCGAAGCGGTGCAATTGGTATTGCAAACGACCGTCCTTGCCGAACCCGGCGCCATCTACGTTCTCGATATGGGCGAACCGATCAAGATCGTGGACCTGGCGCACGATTTGATTCGACTGAGTGGCTATCACCCTGACGACATCGAAATCAAGTTCACCGGCTTGCGCCCCGGCGAGAAACTGTACGAAGAACTCTTTGTCCCCGGCGAAGATTATCACCCCACCAGGCATCCCAAAATTTTCATCGCGCACAACGGTCAATCTCCACTCTGCAATCCCCAGTCTCCAATCTCTAATCTCCAATCCACCATCAACGCGCTGATTGTCGCCGCGCAGAGCGGCAAGCCCGACGAGGTGCGCCGCCTGTTGCGCGAACTCGTGCCAGAGTACCGTCCTCCTGATGTCTCGTAACTTTTTTCGATGCGATGGACTAGCAATCGTTGGACAAATGGCAATCTTCGGCGTATAATCTTGTGCGATCGAACAGTGTGTTCCGTAGAAAGGAAGCGCGTTATGCTTGTCCGAACGTTTCAAGCTCAGCCAACCGAATCAACCTGGTCGCCGCCGGCGCAAGGGCAGTGGACCTATGCGGATTACAAGCGCTTGCCCGATGATGGCTGGCGCTACGAAGTGATCAAGGGAGAATTGAAGATGAGCCCTGCGCCGAAAATCAAGCATCAACTGGTCAGCATAAACTTGGCGATGGCGATGGCGAATTTCGTCAAGCAGGGCAAATTGGGCCAAGTCCTCACCGCCCCAATAGATGTGCGCTTGGGTGAGTTAGCCGATCCTGTCCAGCCAGACATCCTGTTCATTCGTCAAGAGCGTTTGGGCATTATCCAGGAGGGATGGATCGAAGGAGCACCGGATTTAATCGTCGAAATTCTTTCCCCCGGCAACTGGCTCGATGATCGGCGCATCAAGTATCGTGTGTACGCGCAAGCCGGTGTGACCGAATACTGGATCGTTGATCCTGACCGACGCGAAATCGAGATCTTTGTCTTGCGTCGTGGCGATTATATGCTCCTTGGACGTTTTTCCTCCGGCGAAGTTGCCTCCTCTGAGGTGATTGCCGGTTTTAAGGTTGAGGTAGACCAGGTTTGTCCTTGATGATGCCTGACCTCGAGCGCACACTCGCCACATTCCTGCGCGCCGGTTCACCGTGCTTCCCCGCGCCCACCGAATTGCCCACCCTCACCGATTCGGATTGGGCGCGGCTTGTTACATCCGCCGAACGCGAACATCTCGCCGCGCTGCTCTACCACGCCCTCAAAGAGTCGCACCGACTCGACCAACTGCCGCGCACCCTCGCCGATTCGTTGCACCTGACGTACGTGCGCGCCAACATCGCCAACTGGCAATGGGCGGCGGTGCTCGACGATTTGCTCGCGCAATTCGCGCGCGCGAACATTCCCATCGTTTTGCTCAAAGGCGCGGCGTTGAGCGTGACCCTGTATGCCGATCCCGCGCTGCGGCAGATCGGCGATCTCGATGTATTGATTCGCGCGACAGACAAAGCGCGCGCGGGCGCGCTGCTCATCGCTAATGGCTTTGCGCCGCTTCTCGATTTGACGGCGGGCTTTCGCGAACAATTCGGCAGCGAGCAGTGCTACACGCGGCGCGGCAAACGCGCGGCGACGGTGGATTTGCACTGGAATCTCATCAATCGCCCGCGCTATGCGCACGCGCTCGATGTCGAGTGGTTCTGGGCGCGCACGCGCGAGGTACCGCTGAACGCGCGGCGCGTGGCAGTGCTCGACTGGGACGCGCAACTGGTGCACTTGGCTGAACATTTCATCGTGCATCACCAGATGCGCGGCTTGCGCTGGTCGTATGACCTCGCGCTCTTGCTCGCGTTGCATCAGCACGAGTTGCACTGGGAGCAAATTCTGGACGCCGCGCGTCAGTTCGAGATTCTCCCCGCGCTGGATGCTGTGCTGACCCACGTTACCGATACGTGGGGCGTTGCCGTACCAGAACCAGTGCGCGCGTCGCTTGCCGAATCCACGCGCGGTGTAGCGAATCACTGGCAAGTCATCGTTTCCACATCCGAACGAACCGACGCGACGATTCTGCGTGAGGGGATGAGTTTTCGGGATTGGCACACGCGCGCGGCATACTTTTTCCACGTCTTTTTCCCCAGTCCAGAGTATATGCGCGAACGTTATCGCATTGCCCATCCTGCGCTCCTTCCCCTGTTCTACCTTCTGCGACTTGGCTTGGGCGCGCGTCGTCTGGTCGAATCGTTTGCCGCCATCGTACGGAACGCAATTAGACGCGGTTGATTTTTAGAGTAGAGTACGCTATAATCGTGCTGTGGAGGTAAGAAGATGGCATTCACGGTGAAGGATATGCACGACCTCACGCGTCTCCTGACCACTCATCCCGAGTGGTTGAGCGAGGTTCGTCGGATCGTTTTGACCCAGGAATTACTGGCACTACCCGATTTGGTGCGCGAATTGGCGCAGGCGCAAGCGCGCACCGAAGCGCGTCTGGAGGCACTCGCTGCGCGCGTCGAAGAACTGGCGCAGGCGCAAGCGCGCACCGAAGCGCGTCTGGAGGCACTTGCCGCGCGTGTCGAAGAACTGGCGCAAGCGCAAGCGCGCACCGAAGCGCGTCTGGAGGCACTTGCCGCGCGTGTCGAAGAACTGGCGCAAGCGCAAGCGCGCACCGAAGCGCGTCTGGAGGCACTCACTGCACGTGTGGATGCGCTCACCGCGCGCGTGGATGCGCTGGCGGCGCGTGTCGAAGAACTGGCGCAAGCGCAAGCGCGCACCGAAGCGCGCGTCGAAGAACTGGCGCAAGCGCAAGCGCGCACCGAAGCGCGTCTGGAGGCGCTCGCCGCGCGCGTCGAAGAACTGGCGCAAGCGCAAGCGCGCACCGAAGCGCGTCTGGAGGCGCTCGCCGCGCGCGTGGATGCGCTGGCGGCGCGTGTCGAAGAACTGGCACAGGCACAAGCGCGCACCGAAGCGCGTCTGGATGCGCTTACCGCGCGCGTGGATGCGCTGGCGGCGCGTGTCGAAGAACTAACGCAGGCACAATTCCATCTCGAAAAGCAATTGTCCGAACTGGCGGCAGCTCAACTTCGCACCGAGCAAGCTGTTGCCGACCTGGCGCGTAGCCAGAAAGAGATGGAGCGGCGTTTGAACGAAGTGATCGGCGATAATATTGCCCGCCGATACCGCGAGTACGCGGGTGCCTATTTTGGCAAGTGGCTCAAATCCATTCGCGTGGTCTCGCCAAACGATTTGCGCGAGGACCTGGAACAGCGTTTGACTGAGGAAGAAGTGGATGACCTGATGCTCACCGACGTACTCATTAACGGCCGTTTGCGTCACCGCGAGGGTATGCCAGAAATCTGGCTGGTCATCGAAGCATCCTACACGATAGATCGCAACGATGTCCGGCGCGCCGAAGAGCGCGCGGGTTTGATGCGTCGCGCCGGCTATCGCGCTATGCCCGTTGTTGCAGGCAAGCAAATTCTCGAAGGCTACGAAGGTGCAGTGGAATATAGCCAGGTCGCCGCGTTTCTGGATGGTCGGCGTCTCTATTGGGACCGCGCGGTCGCGGCGGCTTTTGCGGACAAACCTCAAGAATGATGTCACAGACTGCGCTCACCCTCTCCATCGCCGATTGGCGTGTGTCGTTGTTGCTTGATGAATGTGACGCGGCGACGCGCGCACACATCGCCGAACGCTATGCCGCGTTCGTCGTCCCGTTCGATTCTGATGCGCTCGCCGTGCGCGTGCGAAGTGAGGCGGGCGCGTTGTTTATTCCATTCCAGGAGCACGGCGTCTGGCAGATTCGAACGACGTTGCAGAACGGCGTCATCCAATTCGAATCGCACGCCGAAAAGGGTTGGATGGATCGCGCGGCGGGACGCGGCGAGTTGATTCTGCGTCCCACCGGCAACATCGAAAACTATCTGCGCGTTCTCTACGCGTGGCTCGCGCTCGATCACGATTCGCTCTTGCTGCACGCGTGCGGTATCGTGCGCGACGGCAAGGGCTATGTGTTTTTTGGTCCCTCGGGCAGCGGCAAGACCACCACCGCAACGCTTTCCGCCGCGCACACAATTTTGAGCGACGACCTCGTCATTATCAAAAAGGTCGCGGGGACATACCACGCGTGCGGCGTCCCGTTTCGCGGCGATTGGCCCGAAGCGCCGCGCACGAACGCATCGGCAGAGTTGCGCGGACTGTTCACACTCGTCAAGGACACGCAACATTATCTCGCGCCGCTCGCGCTACCCGATGCGGTCGCGCAACTGGTGCGCTGCGTGCCGTTCGTGATGGCGCAACCCGAAAACGCGCGCCGCGTCACCGACATTTGTTTCGATCTCGCGACGTGCGTGCCGGTGCGCGCGCTGCATTTCCGTCGCGACGATGGATTCTGGTCGGTGATTGATCAAGCGGAGTGACGCGATGCCTTCGCCATTTCCGGGGATGGATCCGTTTTTGGAGCATCCGCATTTTTGGAACCAAGTCCACCATCGGTTGATTGTAGCGATAGCCGATGTTTTGATGCCGCAGGTACGCCCCAGGTATCATGTGGCAATCGAAGTGCGCGTCTATCGAGAAGAGTTGGAAGAGCCCTTCGTTGGGCGCCCCGATGTTGCCGTGTTGCGCGAACAAATGGCGGTAGCGTACGCGGTAGCGACCACACTGCCGCGTCCTGTGCGCGTGCCGGTCTTTGACGAAATCCGCGAGGGCTATCTCGAAGTGCGCGAGGTTGCGACCAACAACGTGATTACCACCATCGAAATTCTCTCGCTCAGCAACAAGCGCCCCGGCAAAGGACGTCAAGCGTACGAAACCAAGCGCAATCACGTCCTGGCGAGTGCAACGCATCTGGTCGAGATTGACTTGTTGCGCGCGGGCGAGCCGATGCGAATGTTCGATACAGGCGCGCCTTCCGATTATCGCATTCTGGTCAGCCGCGCCGAGCGTCGTCCCAAGGCGGATTTGTACGCGTTCAGTGTGCGCCAGCCGATTCCAGCGTTTCCGATTCCGTTGCAGCGCGAAGACACAGAACCGCGCCTCGATGTGCAAACGCTGCTGCACGAGTTGTACGATCGCGCGGGGTTTGATCTGGCGATAGATTATCGGAGCGATCCCGTGCCGCCGTTGAGTGACGCAGATGCCGCGTGGGCGGACGCGCTCTTGCGCGCCAAAGGACTGCGCGGCTAACTGCGCGATGATCAACGTAGGACAAATTTGAAATTTGTCCCACATTTTCGGAGTATAACCAATGAATCTTTCCCAATACCCAGCCCCACATCCCCAGGTTGCCGCGCGCATCGTGGATGGCTCTGCGGTGATCGTCCTCGCGGACGCCGGCGAAGTGACCGTGCTGAATCCCGTCGGCTCGCGCATCTGGGAACTGATAGACGGCACGCGCAGTGGTAGTGACATCATTCAACGCATCGTTGCTGAGTACGACGTGACGACGGAGCAAGCCACGCAGGACGTCGCATCCTTCCTGCAAACTCTGCTCGACGCGAACGCCATCACCCTCCACGACCGCCCACTGTCCCACTATCCCACTGAACCACCGTCTCATTGACCCACTGACCCACTGTCTCACTGACCCACTGACCCACTGTCTCACTGGATTTACAATGTCCGTCGAAGGTCCCTCTTCTCTCCCCGGAAACGTAACACCGTACGATCACCTTGTCGCGCAGACGCGCAAGCAACATCGTTTGTTCAGCGCGCATTGGGAAGTGACGTATCGGTGCAATCAAAAATGCTCGCACTGCTACCTCGATGTATGCTCGCCCGCCAGTCCCTCGCTCGACGAGTTGACGACGCCAGAATGTTTCCGCGTGATTGACGAACTGGCGGACCTGGGCGCGCTCAACCTCACGCTGTCGGGCGGTGAGGTGCTGGTGCGCCACGATTGGTTTCAGATTGCGCAGTACGCGCGCACGCGCAAATTCTTGCTGCGCTTGTTCACCAACGGCATCTTGATTACCCCGCACGTCGCGGATCAAATCGCCTCGCTGCATCCGTACGCGGTCGAAATCAGCGTGTATGGCGCGGACGCCGAGACGCACGAACGCATCACGCAACGCGCGCGCTCGTTCGAGTTGACGATGCGCGCGTTTCAGTTGCTGCGCGAGCGCGGCGTGCGCACCGTGTTCAAGACGCCGCTGATGCGCGAGAACGTACGCCAGTTTCACGCCTTGCGCACGCTCGCCGATTCGCTGGGCGCGCGGTTTCGCTACGACATCACCATCACCGCCAAAGACAATGGCGGACGCGATCCGCTCAAGCATCGTTTGACGTACGACGATCTGGTGTGGCTGTTCTGTGAGGCGATTGACCCTGCGCTGTGGGTCGAACGCAAATTGACACCCGAGACGCGCCCGTGCGCCATCGCGACGAACGCGCTCGTGATTGATCCGCAGGGCAACGTCTCGCCGTGCGTGCAGGTGCGGCAGCGCATCGGTAATCTGCACGAGCGCTCGCTGCGCGAAATCTGGGAATCGTCGCCAGCGTGGAACGAACTGAGTCACATCACACTGAACGATTTGCCGATCTGCCGCGCGTGCGAACTGCAAAGCGTGTGCGTGCGCTGTCATGGGCTGGCATTACTCGAAGATGGCGATCTGCGCGCGCCCGCAACGGTGAATTGCCTCGAAGCGCTCGCGCGGCGTCAGGTGTTGGTGGAGAAAGGCGTCCTCCCCGCCGATTTTCCCATCCCCGCGCATTTGCGCGAGATGGTGGTATAATTGGGTTGGAGGTGTGGGTATAACGTTACAAGAAATTTCTCGCGAGTCCACTCTACATGAAGATACCTGATATTGTTCTTGACACGAGTGTCATCGTTGCTGCTCTTCGCTCTAAAAAAGATGCGTCCCACAAGGTGCTATCCCTTGTCGGTACACACAAGTTTTAAATTCACGATTCGGTGGCGCTTGTCCTTGAGTATGAAGATGTTCTACAACGTCAACGCACCGAACTTGGGCTGTCTCAAGATGAGGTGACCGATTTCATTGATGCGCTTTGTTCAATGGCTCATCATCACAAGATTTATTTTCTGTGGCGTCCCATCTTGTCCGATGTGAATGATGAACTTGTTCTTGAATTGGCAGTAACTGCAAAGTGTGAGTATATCGTGACACATAATACCAGCGACTTTAAAGGTGTTGACAAGTTTGAAATTCAAGCCGTAACACCCAAAGAGTTTTTGCGGATTATTGGTGAGGTGAAGGAATGAGCGCGTTAAGTTTACGCTTGCCGAAGTATTTACACGAGCAACTTGATGAATTGGCGCAGAAAGAAGGCATTTCTGTCAATCAGTTTATCATGCTTGCGGTTGCCGAGAAAATTGCGGCAATCTCCGCCGTTGAATATTTAGAAAAACGCGCCAGGCGTGGCAGTCGTGAGAGATTTTTAGAAATTCTCAACCGAGCCCCTGATGTCGAACCAGAAGATTCCGATAAATTGTAACGAGGGGCTAAAAGTGTGTACTTATGCGCACCGCGTTGGTGGAACATGAATCCATTCCAGTCACTCTGTAGTGAGATGAGCGTCTGCAGTGTTCATCTCTGAAAGATATGTCCGAGGTATAACACGTCGTGAAGGTGTATGTTTGGAATGAAGAGAAGAATCAACGCCTCAAATCCGAACGAGGTGTATCGTTTGAAGAGATAATTGTGCACCTTGCCATTGGCGATTTGCTTGACATTGTTGAGCATCCACATCCTGAAAAGTATCAGGGGCAACATATCTTTATCGTCAAAATGCGTGACTATGCGTGGCTTGTCCCATTCGTAGAGTCAGAAGACAAGATATTTTTGAAGACAATCATTCCAAGTCGAAAGGCGACCAAAAAGTATTTGGGGAGATGAACAAAATGAACCATAACTTGAAATTAGAACCAGAAGAGCGGGAACTGGTGGATTCCTATGAGCGGGACGAATGGCGGTCTGTTACCAGATTCCAGGAGAGACTACGGCAATATCAATCCTATGCTGTTGCTACCTTTGAAGCGATGGGCTTGATCAGCATCACCCTGCCGCCAGAAGACATCCAGGCTATCCGTAAGAAGGCAGCCGCCTCAGGAATGTCATATCAGGCACTTATCGCTAACATTGTGCATCAGTATGTGACAGGTAATCTCGTTGAAAAGCCGTCTAGTGCCTGACACAAGTCGTTATGCAGAATTTGTCTATACCCTTTCTTCTCCGTCTCTCCACCTTCGCGCTGCTCTTGACCTTGTTGAATGGCGCCACTGTTGCACCCACTTTTGCCGCCGGCACCATCACGCTGACCGCGCCCGGCGTCGCGTACACCCAGAACTTTGACACGCTCGCGAATAGCGGTACATCCAGCGTTGTGCCAGCGGGTTGGGATTTCGCCGAGAGTGGCTCGAACGCCAACACAACTTACTCGGCGGGTACAGGATCAAGTAGCACCGGCGATACCTACAGTTTCGGTTCATCCGGCAGCAGCGAGCGCGCGTTCGGTGGGTTGCAGAGTGGCTCGCTCATTCCCACCATCGGCGCGAGTTTCACCAACAACACCGGCGAAACCATCACCGCGTTGCGCATCGAGTACACCGGCGAACAGTGGCGGCTGGGCGCGACCGGACGCGAGGATCGTCTGGATTTTCAACTCAGCACCGATGCGACCTCACTCACGACCGGCACCTGGACTGATTACGACGCGCTCGATTTCATCGCGCCGGTCACCAGCGGCACAGTCGGCGCGCGCGATGGCAACGCCGCCGCGAATCGCACCACTATCAGTTACATCATCAGCGGGCTGAGCATCGCGAACGGCGCGACCTTCTGGATTCGCTGGAGCGATTTCAACGCAGCGGGCTCCGATGACGGTCTCGCGATTGACGATTTCGCGCTGACACCGAATCCCCCCGGTGTGTACCTTTCCATCAACGATGTAGCGGTCGCTGAAGGTAACAATGGCACGACACTCGCGACGTTCACCGTCTCGCTCTCCGCGCCGGCGCCCGCGGGCGGCGTCACGTTCGACATCGCGACACAAGACAACACCGCGACCACAGCGGACAACGATTACCTCGAGCGCGCGCTCATCGCGCAAACGATTCCCGAAGGCAGCCAGTTCTATCTTTTTCAAGTCACCGTCGTCGGCGATACGAACATCGAGCCGAACGAAACATTCTTCGTCAACGTTACGAACGTCGTCGGCGCGCTCCTCAATGATGGACAGGGCATCGGCACGATTCAGAGTGACGATGTATTGCGCGTGCACGCCATTCAAGGCGCGGCACACATTTCGCCATTCAACGGGCAAGCGGTGGCGGCGGTGCCGGGCGTCGTGACGGCAGTGCGGAGCAACGGATTTTATATGCAAGACCCCGAACCCGATGCGGACGACGCGACCTCGGAAGGCATCTTTGTTTACACGAACACCACGCCCACCGTCAGCATCGGCGATTTCGTCTGGGTGAGCGGCGTGGTCAACGAGTTTCGTCCTGCCGGCAACGCGAACAATTTGACGATGACCGAAATCGCTTCGCCGACGATTGTCGTGCACTCCAGCGGCAACGCGCTACCCGCGCCGATTATCGTGGGCGCCGGCGGACGCATCCCCCCCAACACCATCATTGACGATGATTCTTCCGGCGATGTCGAGACAACCAGCACCTTCGATCCGCAGAACGATGGCATTGATTTCTGGGAAAGTTTAGAAGCGATGCGCGTGCAAATCAACAACGCGCGCGCCGTTGGACCCAGTCGTTTTTATGCGTCGCGCAACGCGCTAGAGATTCCTATCGTCGGCGATAACGGCGCGCACGCGAATGTACTGACCGCGCGCGGCGGCCTCCTCATCCGCGCCAGCGATTTCAACCCCGAGCGCATTCTTCTCGCGAATGCGCTCGCTTTTTTGCCGGGCGATGTGAACGTGGGCGATACTTTTGCCGAGCCGATTATCGGCGTGATAGATTACTCGTACGGCAACTATAAACTCTATCCCACCAGCACACCGACGCGCGTCGATCGCGGGCTAAGACGCGAACGAACGCTCGCGCCCGCTGCTGGACAACTCGCGGTCGCGACCCTGAACGTCGAAAATCTCGACCCGAACGATGCGGACGGCGATACAGATGTCGCGGATGGCAAGTTCGCCGGACTGGCGAACCTCATCGTCAATCACTTGAGATCGCCCGATTTGATTTCGGTGCAAGAGATTCAAGACAACGATGGCGCAGCGAACACATCCATCGTGGATGCGAGTACAACGTGGACGATGCTGATTGACGCGATTGTCGCCGCGGGTGGTCCCGCGTATCAGTATCGCCAGATCAATCCAGTGGACGATCAGGATGGGGGACAGACGGGTGGGAACATTCGGCAGGGTTTTTTGTTCCGCACCGATCGTGGACTCGCGTTCGTGGATCGGCCTGGTGCGGGTGCGACGACGGCGAATGCCGTGATCAACAATGGCGGTGTGCCACAGTTGCAGTACAGTCCGGGCAGAATTGATCCGACGAATGCGGCATTCACCGATAGCCGCAAACCACTCGCTGGTGAATTCGTCTTCAACGGTTACACGCTCTTTGTGATTGCGAATCACTGGAAATCGAAAAGCGAAGACCAACCCTTGTTCGGGCGTTATCAACCACCGACCTTGACAACCGAAGCGCAACGCAATCAACAAGCCACCGTCGTCGGCAATTTCGTCGCGAGTATCCGCGCGGTTGACCCGAACGCACTGGTGATTGTGCTGGGCGACCTCAACGATTTTGAATTTTCGACGCCTTTGAATACGCTCAAGACGTTGGGCGGTCTGGTGAACGAAATTGAATCTCTACCAGCGAACGAACGTTACACCTACGTGTACGAGGGCAACTCGCAAACGTTGGATCACATCGTCGTTAGTCCCGCGCTTGCGGCGCGGCGCGTGCGCGTGGACGTGGTACACACCAGCGCCGAATTTGCCGCGCGCTGGACGGATCACGATGCGGTGGTAGCGGTGTACAATTTCATCCGCATCTTTTTCCCGTTCATTGCGCGTTAAACCGCAGGACAGATTTCCAGATTTGTCCCACGATTTCAGGAATGACTTGGTCTACCAGATCCGTCAGGTCTTGGAGACCTGACGGGTCTCTGTTTTCAAATCATCTCACAAGGAGGACAAAATGAAAACAAAAACGATGCGCGTGACGCTATTGGCGACGCTGGCATTGCTGACTTTGGCGCTGCTGCTGATGCTATCGCCGATGCCGGTGTTCGCGGCGACGTGTGTGTGGACGGGGGCAGTGAATACGGATTGGGCAACCACTGGCAACTGGTCGAGTTGTCAGGGAGACGGAGACGCACCGCCAGCGGCTGGCGATACGGTGACAATCCCGAATGTCACGAATAAGCCGATCATTGCAAGTGCAGTCTCGGTTGCTGGAATCGTGATTGATACGGGAGCGTCTCTGACGATTGGCTCGGGTGGTAGCTTGACATTGAGTGGTAATCTGGTCAACAATGGTGAATTGAAATACTCGACAGGTGCTGGTGGTGTAACATTCGACGGGACAACCACTCTTAGCGGTAGTGGCATTTTTACATTTCGATCTATAACGATCAATGCGGGCAAAACCCTTAATGCAGGTAGCACAGATATTACTCTTGATGGAACATTTTCGGTCAGCGGGACTTTCAATGGAGACAGTGGCACGGTCACTTTTGCTCTTGCGGCTGTGAGTAGTGCAACAGTGGGAGGCAGTGGTACCACGAATTTCAATCATCTGACAATCAGTGCTTCTGGTAAAACACTGAATGTGAGTAGCAATAGAACCATCTCGATTGCGGGAAATTTCTCCAAGACGGCTGGCTCTTTTGGGTGCGGTGGAGGTACGTGCACAGTTCGTTTCACGGGTAGTAGTGCAAGTACAATTACCACATTCGGAAACCATCCTTTTAACATCACGATCGACTCTGGGAAGACCGTGAACACAAATTCGTCTTTCAATGCTTCGGGGAATTGGACGAATGATGGTACTTTTACCGCCAATGCAGGTACTATCACCTTTAACGGTTCCTCCACCCAAACCATCGGCGGTAGTGGCGCAACGACGTTTAACAATCTTACCATCAACAATTCTGCTGGCGTCACCTTGAACAACAATGCCACTGTCACCGGCACCCTCACCCTCACCTCCGGCGACCTGAACACCGGCAGCCACACACTCACGCTCAGCAGCAATGCCACCGTCACCGGCACCGGCGACGTGGTGGGCAATGTGCGGCGTGCGCACGCGTTCAACACCGGCACGAACTATGCCTTCAACAACGCAAACACGCTCATCAACTTTTCGAGCATCACGAACGGCGCATCGCCCAGCGTCGTCATCAATTTGAGCAAGAGCGCGCCGGCTGGCTTGACGACTGCTGTCCCGCGCTCGTACACCATCACGCCCACCAACATCAGTTCGTACGACGCGACATTGCGTCTGGGCTATCTGGACAGCGAGACCGGCGGAATGACCGAAGCCAACCTGCGCGCGTGGCGCCACAACGGCACACGCTGGGTCTTACAACCCGGCGGCGTGGATACCGGGAGCAACTACGTCTATGCATCGAACGTGACCGCGTTTTCCAACTGGGCAATCACGGACAATGGCGCGCCAACAGCAGTGACACTCTCTTCGTTCGACGCGCGCGCGGACGCGCCAAGCGCGCTGCCGCTTGTGGGGCTGGGCGCGCTCGCGGTGATTGTGTTGGGTGGGGTGCTGTGGCGCGGGAGGACGAAGGACGAAAGACGAACGAACGAATGAGCCAATGAGCCAAATGAGTAAGGGGAGAGCAAGGGGAGAGAACGAGGGACGAATGAATAAATGGCAAATGAGCCAACGACATCAGTTTCGAAAGTATCCTGCGTGAATACTAACAATTGCAGCGGTTTCAAGCGCCCGTGCCCGACTTTACACGTCCTGCACGAGGGACAAACGGAACAAGAATCTTGACAGAAGAGCGTGTTCGTGTTAGAATCGCCGCAACTCCGTAAGGCATCGTTTCCGCTCTTACACAGTCGTTTCAGGCTAGTCCTTGCCTATTGCAAGCACATTCGTTCGTCATCCGTCCGTCATACTTTCCCCAAGGAGGTGACTGGAATTATCTCAAAATAGAACACCCGTCCTGACAAGATGTAATTTTTGTGGAATTACTCAGCCGTGCCACCCATTGCGAAAAGCCCCACCCCCTTGCCCCATACGCGTCAACTTAAGCGGGGAATGCCGCATTACAACCCTCCCCTCTCCCAAATTCAGGCGAAGGAGGGGGCAAGGG
>Ga0209101_1001016_pt1 | contig 21970 bp, 21 predicted proteins | sample ConPoolayeCmetaG_FD_185481 | JGI IMG/M metagenome (GOLD analysis project Ga0209101, IMG submission 185481) | Hot spring microbial mat communities from California, USA to study Microbial Dark Matter (Phase II) - Cone Pool mat layer C metaG... ...
GGCGGAAAGCTCCGGGGGGAGCAACCTGGGCTGGTGGCTGCTCGGCGCGGGCCTCGTCGTCGGCGTTGGTGGCTGGTGGTGGATGTCCTCAAAGAAAAACGAAGCGTCGCCAAGGTTTCAGAGTTGAACCCTTCGTAGGGGGTGTATGGCGGTAACGTGTGCGCAGAAAAAAATATGGTTTGCCTTGTCACCGCTACCGCTCCACCTGATCAATCTGCTTGCAAGAAAGCAAGAAAAACAATCATCCCTTGCTTCAACGTTGCATCCTGATTTTGTTTGATTATAATTGCTTTGCCATGTCAATCAAATCAAAGATCCAGGAAACTTCCGAAACCTTCACCGCAAGCGTTCTCTCCATCCTTGCCAACGCTTCTCTCCAGGAAATCATGGAGGTTGTCGGTACCGAAAGGAAGGCCAAGCACACCACTTCCAAGACGGCAAAGCCAGAGGATGAGAAGTCGGAGATTGCCAAGGAGAAGCCGAGGCCGAAGGAGAAGTTCAACGGAAGGCGCACCCCACGCCAACGTCGAGATCCGAATGCGGTGCAGAAACTCCAGCAGGACATTGTGGAGTACGTCAAGCAGAACCCCAGCAAGGAAGGTCTTGCCATCAGCGACATCGTGAAGGGGATGAACATCCCGATGGACCACCTCATCCTCCCGGTGCGTCGGTGCGTGCAGGAGGGGAGTCTGCGCAAGCAGGGAGAGAAGAAGAACACGAGGTACTTCCTGGGGAGCCCTGCGGCCTCACCCTCCAGTGGGGAGGTCCCCGCCGAGGAAGACCTGGGCGAAGCAGCCGAGGGTTTATCCATCGGATCGAAGCGGAGGCGACGAAGCGCATCCGAAGAGAAATGCACCCGCTCTCCACCGTAGGAAGAAACGTAAGTTATCGCGTCTCGGGCGCAGGAAGTCTTGGCTTCTTCTTGAGTTTTTGCTGGACCTGGCGCGCCCCCCAGAACAAAAGAACCCCTGAGGCTACTCCTCCCGCAAAGGCTTCCCAAGACCAGGACGAGGAGCGATCCTCAACCACCACGTCGGGTGGAAGCGGTTGTTCCTTGTCACCCCCACCCACGGGCACGCAGTCTCGTTTAGCCTCGTCGCGGACGTACCCCTCAGGACAGACGCATTTTCCGGACACCGTATCGTAACGGGCAAGGGGACCGTAAATCTTGCAGTGCCTCATGTCGCGAGGAACACAGTTCCCTTGATGGTCCCAGGTGTGGTCGACGGTGTAGCATGGGTCTCCCCAGGGCTTGTTAGGGCAGCATGGCTTTCCTGCGTCACGAAAAACACATCCGCCTGTAGGTCCAACGACAAACCCTTCGCTCAACTTGCAAGGACAAGGAATGCACCTACCTAGGGATTTTTTGTAATAGTGGTCAGGTCCACAGAAGGGTTTTTCAACGCCTTCGTTGCAATTGTGTTCTTCAACAAAACCAGGATCACACCACCCCGTACGGTTGTTCCTCCAGAACCCACTTGGACAAAAGACGGTGGGCTCGCAAGAGCCTTCTTCTTCCTTGCTACCTGGTCTGCAATTGGGAGGAGTTCCCCACCTAGAATTCTCCCAGCTTGGATCCGTACCGGGAAACCTTACGGGAGAATTCTCCTCAAGGAAAAGAAGGGGGAAAGAATTCTCCAGGACGGGACGACCCACGCTCGGAAGAAGAACCTCGGGACGTCCGATGAAGGTCATGGAAGATGGAAATCTCCCTTCTCAACAAGGATGCAAGTCGTGGGCAGCTGCGCGCCTTCCGGGACAACCACCACACCGCCGTCCCGCAGGTGCATCGCCATCGGCCTTGCGGCCACAACCGATCCTGACTTCAGAGACCAGAGGTCCGTGGGCAAAATGTTCCCTGGCGAGAATACTTCGTGCTTGGTTCCGTTGAAGGCTACGAGAAGAGGGCATTCTTGCGCAACGCGCACAGTAAGGTCTCCCCCGGGATGCATCATGGCGGGGCCACCGTACTTGGCATGCACAGATCCTACGTCATCAGGGCCGAGGAACAATTCATCCAGGGGTTCAACAGAGAGCACATCCACCTCGTCGGTCGGACTCACGGGGTCCACCGAGGGGCACCGCAAAGACTCTTCTTCGTGCAAGGCAACCGCCTCCGCTTCAGCGACCCCTGTGGCCTCCTTGCTGTGCAAACCAACGGCGGCGGCGATCAAGCAGGTTGGATGCTCCTCCTGGTCCTGCGCGGAGAGAACCGTGGCGTCCGAGGTGGTCGGAGAAGACTTCGTGTCATCGTGTTCCATAGGGGTGCTCCTGCGATCCAATGAGGGATAAGCTAACCTATCTGGGGAAGGCAGCGCCGTAAATGGTCTCCCTCTGGAAGAATCCTTTCGGTTATTCTTTCCCTCGTCTTTTCGCTTGGACAGGTACCAAACACCGCCCGCCACCGCTGCCAGGACAACCCCTCCCACGATCCATGGCCACGAAGAAGACTTGTCCTTTTTCTTGCTGCTCTTCCCCTCAGGAGGCGACTTTTTGGACACGCACCGCCCCGACGCATCCTTGATCTCGTCGGGGCCGCAGGTGGTCGACTTGGGCGTTCCTTGCCCCCCCGAAGACGTATTTGAACCGCCGGAAGATTTCGTGGATCCCCCTGATGTCGACCCCCCCGATGTCGACCCTCCTGAGGTCGACCCACCGACGGGGAGGCACCCCTTTTGGGGGTCGTAGATCTCGTTTGGTTTGCAAACATCAACGCATGACCCGTGTTCGTCGTATGCGCCTCGCTCCGAGCACTTCTCGCCCATACGCTGGAACTGGCAGAAGGTTCCTGTCCAGAGGAATCCAGTCGGGCAGGGATAGTTAGGCATGTTCTGGCAGCCTGCTTCTGGGTTGTCCAAGAAGAACCCCATGCCCTGAGGGCAGTTCACCAGAACCACCTCATCGTTTTCGTTGACGTACTGGTACCCAGAGGTTACCCCATCTGCAATGTTCGTACCATAAGGCCACAGATCAAGCTCTGTAAAGAGCTGAACGACGGGACGCCGAACAAGATATGTCTCCACAATGGGTCGAGAGATCGGAACCTCAAGAACAGTTGGACGTCTTATCATGGTCTAGTCCCAGAGGATGTAGTCTTTGAAGAGGAGCCCCAACGAATTGCCAGGATGGCCGCCGCCGCCGCCATAGCAACGCCGACTCCGATCAAGATTCCAGAAGAGGAGGATTTGGAAGAAGGCTCTTCGCAGGAAACTTTTTTCTCGTCAACCTTTCCGCCTGCAACGCGACACTTTGCAAACTGTTCAGCCATACGCTGGAACTCTGTCGCAGAAACGCAGGTTTTCTCCACAGCGTCAAAAACCTGGTTTTCTTTGCAAGGATTCTTCTCCTCGGATAGCGTACAGAATCCATCCGCTCCGAAAGAACCTCCCTGCCGAAGGCATCCGAACTGCTGAACGTAAAATCCGATAGGATCGTCACCCTCCATCGGAGGGATATCCGCCCACCCCTGGGACGTCGACCTTGGACGATTTTCCAGTTGATTGCCTTGTGGTGTAGCCTGAGAGGTACCATGGGCCGACGACCCCGTCGTCGGGCGAGCATGGGAGGGAGGTTTTGACTCTTCCTCAACAAGAGGTAGGTCCTCCGGGGTATAGGTTTTATCAAAAGGGGGCGGCATGTCATCGGGATCCCAGGTATCCGAAGCGCCTCCACCACCAGATTCTCCCCCTCCTCCTTCGTATTCCTCATCAAACGCCAAAAACAAAGGCCTACCGAAGAACACGGGCCTTGAAAAGGGAACCTTCGCGGCGTACATCAGCGGACCTCCCGAAGCAGATTATCAGCCTTCGTTCCCATCGTGTCGTACAGACGGCGCCGAACCTCGTCGAAGAATCGACGGCGGGCACCCGAATCAATACCTCGAGTCCTCTTCAGAAGAGTGAGCATCGTCTCTGGCGTGAGACGAGAGACACGCACCGCCAGAAGAAGATCATTGATGTCTTTTTCCGATGGTTTGCCCTGGAAGAATTCCTTCAGCAGCCTGTCGGAAGATTCCCTATCTCCACGATCTTCATGGCGGTGAATCCGATCTGCCAGCGCAAGGACATTCGTCGCATGGGTGGTGCTTCGACGCCCCTGCAACCATGGCGCAGGAGCGCTCGGGAGCGTCGTCAGACCACTGTGAGGGTTTGAAGCGAAGGCGCTCTTGGCGCCGTCGCCCAGGCCCTTCCTCCAAGACAACCAGACGACCGCGCCTACGCCAGCGACGGCAAGACCACCGAGGATCCACGGCAAGGTCGAGGACTTCTTCTCCTCGGACCCCGAACCATCAGGCGGCGCAGGTGCCTTGCTGCGATCACAAAGAATGCTAGGGTCGGGATGGGCTGGCTTGCCGTCCGCACACAGCAATTGCTCAGGAGCTTTGTCGTCACAGGTCGCTGTATGCGGGTTGTAGAACTTTCCTTTCTTGGCACAGTCCACAGCAAACGCCGCCCGCTTCTGGTGCTCTTCCGGGCTCAGGCAATCGCCCTTGAACGGATCAGGCGTGTTTGGCGGCTGGCACGAGGAAACCACTCCTCCAACCATGCATTTCCTGTTGACAGGATCAAACGTTCCTTTCTGCATGTCGCAGGCCGCACTGAGCTTGGCAAGCTCTGCGTTGGTCGCCAGATCCACGCACCCGAGCCCGGGCCAGAAAACCTTCTGCTGCTCCAGACAATCTTGTTCTGTCGGTATAATGTCATTCTCCGATTTTGGTTCTTTCGGGAGCGCTTCTGTCTGTGGCTCGTCGCTCGTAGGCTCTTTCCTCTCAGCCGTATCGCGCACATTTTTAGATGCGTCGCCTGCCCGAGTCCGAGAAGAACCAGATGCATCGCCAGACTGGGTCTGAGAAGACCCAATAGAAGGAGAGACACATTTATCCTTCGTGGGGTCGTAGGTGTACCCGTCTTTTTCGCAAGACATTCTCTTCATCTTCACATCATCGGCTTGGTCCTTCCAGGTCTTCTTACCCCCAGGAAACTCCGAGGTCTTTGACGTACTTCCAGTCGGTGGAGAATTCACTTGGACGATCGGTATGCAAACACCTTCCTTCGGATGCCAGATTTTATCTGCAGGATCATTTGGATTTTTTTTGCATTTCGCAATGAAGGACTCCTTCAGATTGAACAGGAAACCCTCGGGGGTCTCTGTAAACGAACCAAGTGAGTTTCGGTATGGGTTTACCGAAAGATGCTTAATCGGTAGAAGATCTACGGGTACTTCGTTCCAGGCAACTTCGCGCCACGGGATATCCATCCAACGAGGTCCTTCTTTCGACATGCCATTCACTGGGAATGACTTCATATTTCCAAGCCAACTTTTAGCATTCATGTAGTCGGGGACGTAAGTAGGGATTTTGCGTGTCATACCAAGCCCAAGGAGTCCTTCCCGCAGAGCTTTCCACTGATCCCTGGTCCAATTCGCGGAAGCCCATTTGACCCAATCCCAATCCACATGGAACCAATCAATGTACTCCCATGGAAGAAAAGCAATAAAGAACCAATTTCTAGAATGGATTCGCTGTGCGTTGTCCGAGTTCAAGTTCTCCACCAACGACATGGCTTTATGCGTGTATTTTTTTGCAAGTTCTTCTGTTATCTCCGAGGGCTTATTCGGCAATGATCGAAACCATCCCAAAGCGATGTTCTGGATAAGCGAGATGTTGTTTGCCACCGTAATGCCCGAAACGGGCAAAGGATATCCATTCGCTTCAAGGAAAGAAATCCAATAATCGGCCGCTTGACGAAACTTTTCCTTGACCTGTCCTGAGACCTCGTATCCAAGGAAGCGATCCTCCTCAAATACAGGTCTACCGATGACTTGAAAAAAGACGGGGCGCTTCATATTCGTTGACTCCCTTGGTTACTTCTTCCGCTTCTTCTTGGAGGAAAGCAAGGCTTGCATCCATTCCAGGGTTGGCTTGGGTTTCGTCTTGCGGAGACCCTTGAGGACGTGGATGGCGTCGGCGGCGCGCACGCGTTCTTCCAGAGGAAGGCTTTCGTCCTTCATCTGTACCTGGTACGTTTCCTTAAACTTGTTCATCCAGAACCGAGCCGTCTCTCGATCCATGGACGAGGCTCGACGATCCAAGGCCGTGGATCGGAAGGTGCTGAACGGGACGATTCGGACGGCAAGATCGCCTGCCACGCTCATGTACCGAGCCATGGGATTGTCTCGAACGAAGATGTCCTCAATGCGCGTTGGCACAGGGGCAGGGACGGGTTGGTTCCCACGGTTTCGTTCAGGATCCGTCTGACGAACACTGACAAACAGATCAAATCGACCTGGACCAATGAACGTGTACCCTTCATAGAAGGAAAATCCTTCCACGCGATAATTGTAGAGGAGTGAGGTCAGTTTGTCCAACGTTGCCACGGGCACCCCTGGCGGCATACCTCCGTTGAGGGGGAGGTAGGGGTTCACGCTCTTGGCCAACCAGGCCGCGTGCCCGATTTTCAGTTCGCTGCTGAAGTTGGGGGTGCCAGGAAGCGCGGGGGGGGTTGACGTCAGAACCCCCGTTGATCCAGGAGTCCAGGTCACAAACCAGGTGACGTTGCCGTCGGGAAACGCCCAGAACGGACTGATCTGCTCCTGCTCCGTGTAGACGGCCTCGGAGTCCTCGTCGGCCTGGCGTCGGGTTCCGATGACGATGGACTGGCGGAGACCGACCAGCTCCCCGAGATAAAAATCCGGGACAACCACCGTCGACAGGTGCCCGAAGTAGCGATGGCGAGGGTTTGTCGTGGGGGCCTCGGGCACGGGCAGGTATGCCACGCCGACCCCCCCCAGGGGATCGGTGCCGATCCCATCCCAGCGCTCAGGATCAATTCCTTTGCTCAGGTTGGAGGTGAGGAACGTGGCACAACCCGCTGCATGCTTGGAAGGAAATCCCACGTTGAACATCCGTCAGTCCTCAAGGCTCACGTCCAGTTCGGCGGGCAACAACTTCTTGTTGACCTCAATGCCAAAATCTTTCTTCAGGTAGTGACAGGCAAGATCCACGGTCATGTTGTTGAAATTGTTGCACTGCATGAGCAGACCGTGGGTCACCAGAAAAACTTGCAGAGGCGTGGAATCGCTGATTCCTTCAAAGTCTCGATCCAGTCGCATACGCCCCTTCAATTGATCCGTGTCGAAGAGAACAAACGGACGAAACTTGTCGTAGTTCCCCTGCACCGCCGTGCACCGAGCCACCAACTCCAGAGGCTGGAGGTTGTCCGACAGGCTGTACTGCGGACAGCCTTCAATTTTCAAGAACATGCTTAGGTACGGAATCGTGAGGGCTGCCACCTCTTCGGTGTAGCGGAAGTCCGAATCAGCAAGGAACAACGGTCGTCGCCAGGTGTACTCCAGGCCCAGGATCAGATAGTCGCACCGCGCCTTGGTGATCAGAAGTTGCTCATCCTGCTGCCCCAAAGTTCCCGAATTGAACGTGAACGTCATCAGAAAATCCTTGGGCAGCGTGGGGTACTTCATAAGAAAGAAGCTGATCCTTGGGTCAATGTAGAGCATGCTGCTGGCGATGCCTTTGACGTCAATGAATGGATCCATGGAGGTAGCGGGCAGTGGCATGTAGTAACTCCGTCATCATGTTCTTGCCGAGCAGAAGATGGTGTACATAATTTTTTTGCCAATGGCAAGATGGTTGTGTCAAGGTCAATTCCTCCTCGGCACGAACTTCGTAAAGGAAGTGTCTTCTAACAAGTATAGAAAGGATTCAGCTGTAAAAACCGTACCCAGCTCAGGTCTTGCGCGAACCTTCTCCCACCTTGGGAGGTCCCCTTGCCAAACGACAACGCCTCCTCTTGCCCTAGGGCAGGAAGGAGGCGTTGTCTTTCATCGGAGTGCGTTTGATGCCCCGCTACTCGGCAAGGTCATCAATCATCATCGTTGTTGACATTCTCGCCGTCATTGTCCGACTTAGCAAGTTTCTTGAGTTCGGGGAGGGCGCCGACACCGGCCGCTGCCGCTTCAATCTTGCTCACACCGAGCTTTTTCCACTGATCCCGCGCCATCAGATCCAGAATATCGCGCACCTCGCGCGTCTCAAGCATGAGAGTGCGGAGGTGGTGGTTGTTGACGGCGTACTTGCAGAAGTAATCCATCAGGTCACTGCGCCGAATGTAGCAGCCGTAGATGTTGCAGATGATCTGCAGACACCCGTGGTTGATGACCTTCTGCTCTGAAGACCCGACCTCGTACTGGGTGTGGTTGACCACGACCGTGGTCAGCGTCGTACCAGGAGGGTCGAACGGATTACTAGCATTGAACGTCGCAGCTACTTGCGACGAGAACCGGGTTTTCACCGTGAAGGTGCCTGGGACGCCGGGGGTCGTCTGCTCAACGACGAGCAGATCCAGCGGAATGGGCTGGTTCTGGCTGATCGTCGTGACGCTATCATGGTGAATGATGTGCAGCGGATTAGTGCCCGTCCAGAGGACCGTAAGGCTGGTGGCATTAATCCCGGGGGGCAGGTCGTTACCGGGGTTGACGGTTTCAATGCAAGCCTGGCTAAGGATGGCGTCGCGGAACGATGCCATGCCAGGCATGGTGTAAAGAACGATGTTAAGGCCCATGCCCTGCATCAACGGGACACAGGGCAGAGGCAGGCATTGGTTTTCATTGATGCAGGCGTTAGCCGGGATCTGCGGAACCTGGGGAGAGTGCGCAGCCTCAAGTACATCAGTATTGCAGACGCCCTGCGCATTGTCAATATGCACAAAGCGCGTCGGGTATTTCATGTTTGCGAGTTGAATGTTAAGGTCCTGAAGATCCACCAAGGGAGTATCGTTGCCCTGAACGCCTTCGGTGACCAAGTTCAGGCACTGAACCCCGACCGCGCTCAAAGGCTTGTCGACAATGACGTTGTCGCAGTTGAACTCCACTCGAATCCCCATCCCCATGAGGATGAACTGCCGAATGTAGTTGACTGGATATCCATGGCGGAAGATCCCATTGCCGACAACCCGACCAACAATGGACTCGGCGTTGGTAGGGCCATCGGCCTTCACGCCAGGAGGAGTGCTGTCAACGTCAGCGGGGACTTCAACCACCGGCACGGTGTAGGCAGACGCGTCGGAAAGCAAGGAGATGGAGAGGCACTTCGGGATGAACGGGCAGCGAAGCACGTAATTCGAGAACCCGTTGACGGTCACGTACGCATTACTGGAGCCCTGGGTAAAATGGTAGGAGTCCAGCAAGACGACGTCGGTGGAGAAGATCTTCTTGAACTGCTCGCAGGCCTCGGGGAATTTGAAGTTGTAGATGATCTGGAGGAGGTCTGGACAGTTCGCTGCATCTTCGCAGCTCTCAACGTTCATCTCTACGAAGGACTCAAGGTTGATGCTCTTCTTACCGAAGATCGAAGCATCCGGCTTGGTGCTGTAGGTGAAGATGCCGACGCCTCCATCCGAGGAGTTCCCTTGCGTCTGGAACTTATCCACGGACGATCGATCGGAGGACTTGTTGCTAGTAGATTTCTTACCGAACTTGGTCATGCTGTTGGACATGGGTTTTCTCGCAAAAGTTGGTGGGCGGAAGGGGCGAGAAGCTACCTTGCGCCCCTTCAGCGACAGTTGGTTGAACTTCAGTTGGACTTAAACCCGAAGGGGTTGCGCGAAGCGCTCTTGTCGGAGCGCATGGGGAAGAGGGAACGGGAACGAGGTGGCTCAGGGTTAGCCTTGGGCGTCGGCTTCTCCTCGATTTGCTCAACGTGGAGAACAGCCTGAGGCTCCACAGGGGCCGAGGTGGAAGGAGGTGGATTCGCAGCAAGGGTGGCCAACTTGGACTCCAAGGCCGCGAACCGATCACGCTGGGCCTTGAGTTCGGCCGTCTGTGCCTCAAGAAGCGCCACAAGGCGATCCTGCATCGCCGTGGACTCGGGGTCAGCGGCAGACTTGGCCTTGGTGTCGGAGGCCGCAGCAGACTTGGCCTTGGTGTCGGAGGCCGCAGCAGACTTGGCCTTGGTGTCGGGAACAAATCGAATCTGCCGAGACCCGTCCTTGTTGGTCACGAGCTGGGGTACATACCCTTCAGGAACCAGGAGCGGTGATGCAGGCGCTGCGGCGGGAGCTGCAGCGACGCCAGCAGCGGGCGCCGCAGCGGGAGCTGCGACGGGCGCTGCGGCGACGCCAGCAGCGGGCGCCGCAGCGGGCACTGCGGGGAACGCGGCAGAGGCGGGTGCTGCGGCGACGCCAGCAGCGGGCGCTGCGGCAGGTTCTGCCCTTGCTGCGGCGACGCCAGCAGCGTACGCAGCCGCAAGCGCAGCAACGGGCGATGCGGCCGGCTCGGAAGGTGCTGCGGCGACGCCAGCAGCGGGCGCTGCGGCAGGTTCTGCCCTTGCTGCGGCGACGCCAGCAGCGTACGCAGCCGCAAGCGCAGCAACGGGCGATGCGGCCGGCTCGGAAGGTGCTGCGGCGACGCCAGCAGCGGGCGCTGCGGCAGGTTCTGCCCTTGCTGCGGCGACGCCAGCAGCGTACGCAGCCGCAGCGGGCACTGCGGGGAACGCGGCAGAGGCGGGTGCTGCGGCGACGCCAGCAGCGGGCGCTGCGGCAGGTTCTGCGGCTGGTGCAGTCTTCTTCTCGACCTTTTCGTCGTTCAGGTAGGCCGAGAGGTCGACGGGGCGACCATTGGCATCAAGGAAAGCATCGGTGGATGCGCGGTACCACACAGCCCCGAGAGCGGCGGCCTTCTCGGCGCCGTCCATACGACCGCTGCCGATCCGCTGATGGAGAGCGTCGTACCAGACTCCGGTGGTGATGTTGTACCACTCGGGCTTGCTCGGGGTGGTCCCGACGCTGCGGGTGGGAACGCGGCCAGCGCCCTTGCTGCAGGAGGAGCATCCTTCGACACCGACGGCGTGCGAGTAGGTGTGCGCCTGGGGCTGCGGAACGGGGGAGCGAGGGAACGGGAGCGAGGCGGGACTGGCGGAGCGAGGACGCGCGGTGGGCTCCCCTGGGACCGGGCCAGCAACCCCCGCCGTGGTGGAGGTGTGCTGGGGGAACAGGCGAGGCGTGGCGGGGCGCCCGGGGAGTTCCGGGGCCTTGCCCACAGGGGTTGGCTTGAGACCGAGCTTGGCCAGCAGGTGCTCGCGGTGCACGCGGTTCACAATATAGAGTTGCTGGGACTTGGAGGCATTCTCGCAGGCCTTGTTGGCAGCCTTGATGCTTTCGGAGATGGCCTTCTGTTCGTTCTCCATCAGTTCGGGCATGACGCGGTTGCCGAAGGTCTTGTCGTCGGGCTTGTCGGCCTTGAAGATAGCCGGGAAGACGCGCTCAAAGAGCAACTTGTAGACGCCATGGATCCCGAAACCCGTCGCGACGCCGCCGAGGACCGCCTGCGCGGTGACGTGGCCCTTCTTGCCGGCGTAGTAGGCGCCGATGAAACCACCAACGGCAACGAGGGCATCGACACCAAGACGGAGAGCGCCAGATTTCTCAACGATGCGAGCGTTGGCGGCTGGGCCGTAGTGGGGTTCCTTGCAATCGCCAGCGCGGGTGGCGATAAGGCGGCTGACGATCTCGGCCGCAGTGAAGGCCACACCAGTGGTGACTACAGCGGCTGCAGTCTGGCCAGCAGAGAACGTCGGGTTCTCCTGAAGAATTGGGTTGCTGGCGAAGTAACTCGGGTCGATGGGGTTGTTCTTAAAAACCGGGTTGTTCTTGTAGTTCGGATCGTTGGAGAGTTTCTCCATCATTGATCGGAACGCCTTCTGGGTGATGCCAAGGTGGCGAGAGAGAGTTTCCTCGGCCTGCTTGAGAGTCGGAACCTTACTCCTGTGGAGAGGGACGACCTTCGTCTTGGCAGCACCGAGCTTCCGCTTGCCGGCCCTCTTGAGCTTCTTGATCTCTTCGGCCATGAGTTCCGAGGCGATCTTCATCTCCTCGCTGCTCATGCCTGCCGCCTTGGCGATGCGTTTCTTAGCGCGATCCTTGCTCGGCAGAATGAGAACCTTCTGCTTCTTTTTGGAAGATTTCTTGGCGGCGGTCGACTTCTTGGCGGCGGTCGACTTCTCGGCGGCGGTCGACTTCTCGGCGGCGGTCGACTTCTTGGCGGCGGTCGACTTCTTGGCGGCGGCAGCGATCTCACTGAGGCTCTCCTTGGCGGCCTCGCTCTTGCGAGCGATGGCGCTCTTGAGAACCCTTGTGCAGTTGTCAATCGTTGCTCGAGACTTTCCCTTGGTGGTCTTCTTGGACTTGGGTGCAGGTTTCTTGGCAGCCATGATTTTCCCGAGGGGGTGAAAGAATTAGGGGTGGACAAACCCACGATGGTTGGCGATGCAGTGATCTGGGCTCGCCAGTTTGTAGGCGTCACACGAGTCGTTGTAGTACAATGGTTGTGGGAAAGCGTACTTGTGCTGATAGTCGTCAGCCAAGAATCCTTCCCGTCGATACCGAATGTGCGTCACGTTCACCAAGAAATCCCACCCCTCAAGAGGAATTTCAAGAACAACTTCGCAGAGATCCTCAAGATTCCCGTAGTACTTTTTTGCAAGTTCCCTCATCTCAAGGTCGCTATCCGAAATACTCGTACCACGAAGCTCGAACGAAACCACGTAAAAGTCGCAGCTTCGTAGGATCTCATCCAGTGGATCGTGAACGATGATGTGAGTTCGTGGGACGAAAAGTTCGTATTCGTCCCCTTCTACCAGGAACGAGACAACGCTTCCTTTGGCCAGCAACGCCATGTCACATGTCCTTTCTTCTTGACAAGAAGATTGTCCCAAGAAAGAGGCTTGTTGCGACGAATGCCGTCACGGGGATCCAGAAATTCGTTGGGGGATTTGAGGAGGAAGTGTCCTCCTCTTGACCAGGGGGAGCCTGTTGACTAGGTGGACCCTTGCTCAGGATAGGGAGCATGGTTTCGGTGAGGACGGGGGTCGCAAGTTTTTGGACGTGTTCTACGTGGGTGAATTGATTTTCGTAGTCTAGCAGAAGTAGGTTGCCTGCACGTAGGGCAAGGTGCGGTTGAGGGATCTTGTCAAGGGTCCATGGGATGGGCTCAACGTTCTCTTGCTTGACGGCCTCGTCAAACGTTGCGTGAGCGCATGCCGAGCCCGTGGAGTAGGTGTCGCCGCCTCCCCAGGAAGAAGTGAGGACGACGGTGCTTTCTCTCTGGATGGCCCGCCTGGCGAGACGAACGTACCCTTTTTTAACGAGTGCATTCTTGGCAGAGAAGCATGCGTCCAGTGAAAACAGACCATCAATCCAGGGGGCGTCTCGCAGAGCAACCTCATTGGCGAAGCCGTGAAAGGCGGAGAACCCTGCAAGGACGATCCGATCGTAATCTTCAAGACGTCGACCTCGGCTCTCCAGAAATCGAGGGAGGACATGGCCATCGGCGTCGATAAACGAGCGGGCCAGGTCTCGGAAGGCGTTGCTGCCGATGCCCCCAACGCCCTGGCTGACAACGAGGACGTCGGTGCCTTCGGGCAGAGGAACCTTGAGGTCCGAGCGCTGGACAGGACCACCCCAGATGACGAGGGAGCGAAGGGGAGGCATGGGATTATCCTCAGAGGTAAACAGCGTTCCGAATGGACTCCCGCAGTTCAGGGGGGCAGCTCGGGTTCGCAGCAAGGGTCCGCAGCAAGGGGGTCCAGGGGCACTGCGCCCATCGGTAGAACTGATCTGGGGTCAGGTTTTGGTTTCTGGCGACGGCAAGGAGTGCTTCGGAGCCACCGAGAGCGGCCTTGTCAAGCCCGCAAGGAGCAAGTTTTTCAAACTCGGCGACGTCAAGAAGAATTTCCCACTTGGGGACAAACTCCCCCGAGTTGACGAACATCACCGTGTCCCCGAGTTCGACCTCCACGGGGGTCCAGGAAACGGGCAATTCGTAACCGACGGGGATGATCTGAGGATCACGTTTCGATCCAAGCCGAACGGACAGAGGCGGCCCGTTGAGGTGAATGAGTTTCAGCGGATCGTTTTCGATGCGGAACGAGCCCTGAGGGACACGGTGGTCAAAAATATAGTCGGCGGATGGGTGCGCAGGTCCGTACATGAGGCGATGGACCTCAACGGGTCTGTCAAAACCAACGCCGAAATGGGTTCCATCGGAAGCCTTGGTGACAACGTGGAAAGGTTGCATGGTGCGATCTTAGCGTGCCAGCGCACGTCTATGGCGAAAGAAAAGCACAACCCCGAGGGAGGCAGCGCCGATGGCAAAGATCGTTGGGGGCACCCAGGACGAATTTTCCTCGGATTCTTCGCTGGTCGGAGCAGGATCTGGCGGAGCAGGATCTGGCGGAGACTCCAGCGGAAAATCTCCAAGGAGGGCGCCGTTGGCGTACCCGGCCACAATCCCACCGTAATCCACGGTCACCCTGGAGTTTGCGTAGCAGTCACCCTTCAAGTTGAATTGATTAGGAGAGCAATCGGCGATGCATGGCATCTTTGGCTTGTCCTGATAATCGCGCACGCAGCCCGATCCGCATCGAGGACTCCCGGCGTTGTAGGAAAACGCGATCTTGATAGGGTCGCCATTGTACTTCCCCCAAAGTTGCGAGATGAGTTTTGTCCCGAGGTCTACGTTGGTGTCCGGCTCGTAGATTTCCTCGGTGGTCAGAGATCTTCCCGCAAGTGCGTTGGCAGTGGATCGCATCAATTGCATGAGCCCCATGGCGCCCGCAGGACTCCCTGCGTTGGCTTTTCCACCAGACTCAAGCGACATGATCCCTGCGATAAAATGAGCGGGGACGTTGTATTTCTTCGCCTTGCTGTAGATGAGATCCTTCCAGGATAGGACGCCAGCTGGAATCTCTCGCTTTGGAATTTGTCCGCCGATCTCAATGAGCCAATCTTCGGTCCATCGATAGGAAGGACCTCCACACCCCGAGGTGTAGGAAGAAGGGACAGTCGCTTCGAAGTAATTCTCGGTAGACTTGGTCGACGAATGGATGCTGCCCTTTCGTTCAGTACTCAAGAAATCTTGAACGTTCTCATCTTGTACAAAAACCCAGGTTGTCCCCGTCTCGTCTCTCCAAAACATGAGAGTCCTTTCTTTCCAAATTGATTCAGTTCTTATGTAGAAGATTTCATGATTTCTTGCGAATCTGACGAAGGTGATTGGCCCAACGAAGTGCAGTTTCTAGTTCGATTAGTTGTCTCAAGAACGGTGCAGGTTTTCCTTGATCAAGCGTCTCAATTCGATCTTTTCCAGGTGGGATAGGCTGGAACGTTAATGCGTACGGCGATGGGAACTGATGGGCCATCAAACGGGTTAGTGCAAGGAGGCGCAGAAGAAGCGCAAAAGAAACAAGTCTTGCACGAGAAAAAAAACGATCCAAAACCTCATTTTTGCCTTCATTCGGTTGAAAGAGTTCGTCAGTTTTCTTCAAGAGAATCAAGGCAGGGAGAACCATAGCATCCATCGGTGGAGTGTGGACCTCTCTTCTTAGGAAGAATTGTTCTTGTCCAAGGATTCCGAGGCGTCGGCCAGGGCGCCCGCCGCCCTTCGGGTTGATTTGCGGACCACCGTGTAGACAAATCCGCTGAATCCTCCGGCAACGGCCCCCCAGAGCGACTGGTCGACGCGCGAAATCAAATTAGCAGGCAGGAGAGAACTCTCCGAGGCGGCAAGGGCCCAGGCCCCAAGTGCTCCCAGGACAATCGGGAGAAAGTAAAGCACAAGATCATTCCACAGACGAGACGTTTTCAACGAAGGCCATGTACCTTCGGCAAACCTTCGTACGCCATAGACGACCATGCCGATCAAGACGGCGAACAGGACACTTGTCTCGTTGAACACCGTGGTTCCCATGGCAAGAAGCCTGCCACAAATCGTACATTCTCACAAGGAAAAGAAGTGCTCTTCTAGGTTGATCTGCAGAACATGATATGGTACGGTTCGCCCATGGCAACCAAGGAATCAACAAGGAACATGCCGCAGATGTCCCCGACTCAATTGGCAACTTTTTTGTCCGATCTGGTGGAGAATCGGATCGAGACGGCAACCATGATCTGGGGTCCCCCTGGCATTGGCAAATCCAGCGTCGTTGCTCAGGTGTGCAAAAAATTTGGAATGGAGCTGATCGACCTTCGGATCAGCCAACTCGCCCCCACCGATCTTCGAGGCCTCCCCGTCCCTTACGAAGGGACGGCGCGATGGCTCCCTCCAAATTTTCTTCCTCAAGGGCCGACGCGCGCAGAAAAGAGATCACGACGAGAACGCGCTCCTTTCGTTCGAGGCGTCCTTTTTTTGGATGAATTCAACATGGCAGCCCCAGTCGTTCAGGGCATCGCCCAGCAACTCATTCTGGACAAACGCGTCGGAGACTATATCCTCCCTGATGGGTGGTTCATCTGGGCCGCAGGGAACCGAAAAGAAGAGGACCGCGCAGCGGTCAACGCCATGCCTGCACCGCTGGCGAATCGTTTCTTGCACCTCTTTGCAACCTACGATCATCCTAGTTTCCGAGCATACATGATTGAAAAAAACTTTCCGAACGACATCATTCTGTTCCTTGAGCAGTTCCCGGAATACGTGCACAAGATCTCCCGTGAGGAACCCGCCTGGCCAAGCCCACGTTCATGGGAGGCATGCGTCAAGCTTCTCCAGCAAAACCTTCCGATCTCCAGCGCCGTCGGCTATGCTGCGGAAGCCGCCTACGAAGCCTTTGTCAAGTTCAAGAATTCGCTTCAAATCAACGGAAAACTCATTGTTCAGATGATCATGGATGGTGAAGGGGATCAAGTCTACTTCGACAACGAAGACGGGACAAGGACACCCTTCCCTAAGAAGCGGGACATTGCTTACACGATGATCAACTCCCTGGCACTCTTGCCACAGAACAAAGAGCAGTTTCTTAAAGTAGGTGAATGGGTCTTGAGTAAGACCAATAAAGAGTACACGGTGCTGTGGATCGTACTCATCACCGAAGTGCTGAAAACAAGGCCTAATAAGAATTTCAATCTGCTTGAACTTAGATATATTCCTGGTTTTACACAAATTGTTATGAATATGAATAAGGAAAATGAAGAAAAACTTAATCAAGGAACTACAATTCAACCAAAAACTCCATCATGAAAAATCAGCCACCAAAAGGATCGAATCCATGAGCAAAGAAGAACGAAGCTACTCTCCTATCGAACTGACCTCGTACCTTGATCGAATCGTCGGAGGTGAGATACAAACAGCAGTCATGATTTGGGGTGCCCCTGGCATCGGGAAATCCTCCGTCGTTGCCAGCGTGGCGAAGAAGCATGGGTTCCCTCTGGTGGACCTGCGGATCAGTCAACTGGCTCCTCAGGACCTTCGCGGCCTTCCGGTCCCTGATCTTGCCAAGCAGATCGCCAAGTGGGTTCCCCCAAACTTCTTCCCTCAGGATCCTGAGAGCAAAGGGATCTTGTTTCTGGACGAGATCAACATGGCACCGCCGGTGGTCCAGGGAATTGCTCAGCAACTCGTCCTAGATCGACGCATGGGGGACTACGTCGTCCCCAAAGGCTGGTTCATCTGGGCTGCAGGCAATCGAAAGAGCGACCAGGCCACCGTCTTTGAGATGTCCGCCCCGCTTGCCAACCGATTCCTCCACGTTACCGTGCGCGCCGACTTCCCGAGTTTTCTGGATTACATGGCCAGAAACATGTTCACCGAGGAAATTGTAGGCTTCCTCCTGGGAAACCAGGACCTGCTGCACAAGATGTCGACGACCTTCCCGCCGAGCCCTGCCTGGCCTAGCCCTCGAATGTGGGATGAGGCCGACAAGTTGTTCTACAACAAGATGCCCATCGCACCAGCGGTCGGTGAAGAATGCAACGAAAAGTTTGTGGCCTTCCAGCAAGCGATCAAACCTCTCTTTGAGGAGGAAGATCCCATCCGAAAGATCCTTGAAGGCGAACTTGATGCCTCTCAGTTTCAGATCCCCGAATCGTCAGACATGAAAAACTTGTTGATCGCCGGCCTTGGGCTTCGACCGAACCATCCGCAAGAAGCAGCGCGCGCCCTTGCCTGGGTGGACGCTCAGGGTGACATCTTGCTGAAGGAAAAATTCCTTGCGATCCTTCAGCCTACGCTTGCTGCCAAGGGCATCCAGGGAGAGACCCTTCGAATTTCCTCACCGACTCCCACCAAGACCTCACCCAAGAAGCCCACCAAGACAAGGCAGCCTAGATCCAACCCTCTAACACTCGTCGCTTAGCACTTCGTGAGCGTGGCCACATGCCGTCCTGACAGAGTCGCGCCCGACGAGAAGAAGTGCTAGGGGTGCGGAGCAACCGCGACGCTCGTCGCAGCAAATTCGGTTCTTGCAGGTGCTCCAGAACTACATCACGGAGAACAGCTGGATTGAGATTGAGCGTTTGTACGAACCGCCGTTCACGACGATCCACGCGGAGAGCGTCGACGGGGTCTTCACGGAAACCGGCGACGTGGAGAACGACCTGCCCGATGCGCTTGCGTGCTGGAAGAAGCGGAGCGCCAAGAAGTACACAGATCGCACGCGTGTCTTTCAGGTTAAACTATCTCCAAAGCATCATCCTTTCTGTGGAGGTTGTTTACCCGAACAAGATCCGAACGATCTCGTCCAATTTGTCTTTCGGGAAGGTGCTTAGATGCTGTTGCACCAGACTATTTTGGAAAAGGAATGGGCAGGCTGGGTTCTTGCGAAAAACCTCAGGATACCCACAGGCCCATGGAAGGACCGAGTAGGGGATATTCGGGTTGACCAGCAAGTAGTACCGAGTGATCGGATCTGGACAGGAGACCAGTCGTTCAAAAACAACCTCAGGGAGATCTTCCCGTTGAGCAAGCATACGTGCCCCATCATCACTACGAATGATGGATGCAAAGATCTCCTTGTCGATCAGGGAGTTCGGGTCCGTGTTTGATTTCTGCACCGAAGAAGAGACAGCAGAGGAAAGGCGCAGTTGGACGTGTTTTCCTTGAAAGACCCTTGTCGAGAAAAGGAGGACGTTTGGCAGCGAGACCTTGTAAGTTTTCCCTGCCTCTAGCGCGCCAATCCCCTGAAGCTGGACCTTCGTTCCAGTATGGACGGCATCCGTGGCGATGGTCTCAATGAGGATTTCGTCGTTCTTAGGATGAAGCACGACCTCCATGGAGACAGGCTCATCGGCCTTGAAACAAAATTCCGTCGGAATGCGTATCGGTCGGTTGTAGGTAAACGACCATTCGCATTCTGATCGGAAGATCTTAGGTGGAGTTCCAAGATCACTTTCTTCGGTGGGGATGGTACCCTGGATACGGAAAGAGTTTCCCATGTCAATCCCTGAGGTTTAGGCTTCGTCTTCTTGGAGTTCGAACGAGATCGGGGCTTCAAACGAGATCAGGTCATGTTCGGAGATCTTGGAGTGAGACCTTACCATGTCCTCCAGCGGGAGGCGAACAAAACCAAGGAAGTTTGGCCTCTTATTTGTTGCGACTTTCTTAACAAATGCATTTCTTTTCCTTGCGATGTCTTCGGAGGTAACGTCCTTGTCTCCTCCATTGGCTCCGATCAACGTGGCATGCTCACCGTTCCACGTCTCGACGACTTCGACATGGATTGCCCGATCCTGACTCTTGTTGCCGTAGAAGGCAAGATCCCCCGGTATTGGGACATCAATCCTGGTGAGGCATTGCCACCAGCCGTTGCTCGTCGCCAGGGGGCATGGGATCTGAGGGTAGCCTGCGTTACGCAATGAGGCGATGATCAACCCGCTGCAGTCCACGCCGTAGTCGGAATTTGGGTTGCGCCCACCGCCCCACTGGTACCAGGTGCCGAGATGGGCACGAACTTCTTCCAAAAATCTGCGTCGTTCGAGCGAAAGGAGGTCTTTTTTTTGGTCTTCGCCGTCTTCGCCATCTTCGCCGTCTTCACTGTCTTGATAGCTTTGCCAGGCGGCCAGGCTGACGATGCCTCCGAGCAACAATCCGCCCCAGAAAAGTGGTTTCAACGACATTGGCTCTTGAAGAATCTAGCAAACTTGTGAATCCTTTGGTATATATTTTTCATGCTTGCGCCGACCCGCTGTTTCCCCTGCTCCCTTCGGTGGCCTCCCAGCTGGGGACCGCGCCCCGCTCTGGTGGATGGAAACGTCAGCGCCGTACTCCGAACAGTAGGAAACCTGTGGCTTGACCCCTGGACGCAACCAGAACCCGCCTCGCCCGCCTCCCTGAACGACCCGATGCTGGACCAGTGGCTGCTCGGTTTTCGCCCAGAATTCCAGGAACTTTTCAGCCGAATCAAATTGATCCGCAACCACATGCTCACCACTCTGCTTGTGGTGGATGAGTTGGCTAGCAACCTTCAGATCCATCCCAGCGAGGCCCTTTCCGCCATGGAAACCAACGGGTTGGACCTTGACCCTTCCTGGTGGTCCCTCGTTGGACACGACCAGGATCTTGACGAACTCGGTCTTCGCGCAGGGACGCGTTTGGACCAACAGATTCTTTTTCGGCAAGAGGGCTGGCGTGTCGCCGATGCACTTGCAGGCGTCCGCACCGATGGAGCCGTTCCCTACGATGACGCTCTTTGGCTTATCACACTGAATGAACCTCTCTTTCGTAAGAGTCGCCAAGAAACCGAAGCTCCCTGGTGGCCTGGTCAGGATTTCTCTACCTTTTCCCCAGACGAACTCGTCGTTGAGGTTTTCCTACACCAAGAAGTCCTAGCGCAATGCGAGCAGCACGGGCGCTTGGCTCGCGTTGTCTTTGAACATCAGGCACGTCTCTCCGAATCCATTTTCAAGACGTTTGAAAGCATTCTGTAGAGTCAAAAATAAACACAGACCAATGGGTTGAATATGATTCATCGTAATCAGATAGGTTGGGGTCGTTACAGAAACTTTGAAGGACCCATGTGGTTTGGCATCCATCGAGCCAACATCGCAGACAACGATTCGTTTGAGCGGATTGCCGTTCGAGTAACCAGCGCCGCCGAGGGAAACCTGGATGCGGCTCAGCTTTACGATTCTTGCGTGTTCACTGCAGGCTTCCAACAGTGGTGCTCTGCCTTTGATGGCCTTGTACGCATGCTTTTGTTCGTGGAGAAGCGTGTCCCTGGCAGCCTCTCCATGCTGTTTGAGTTCCTCCATAGGATCAATGCATCTATATCTAACGAGCAGCGAGCCTTTGTCTACAAGGGCAAGCCAGTGCGCGGCGCCAAAGACAGAAGGGATCTCTTTCTTGCAGGTGGCTCAGGAAATCTTGGCGAATGGAAAGAACACCACAAAGAGCGAGCTTATGGGTGGGTTCTTGCTTTTGCCAACTGCCCCTGGCAAGACCCTGCCGTGGCGGAGGCCCAGATCGACTACGCGACCACCAACGTGTACACCTACTTGCGCACGGAAAGCAAGTGGCTGTTTGAGAAGTCGACGCAAGATCCGTGGATTCTTGCTCTTCGTGCAGCTTACCTCAGTTTTTCGGCCAACAACCCAACTCGCGCAGCCATGACGCTTAATGAAGGCGCCAAGAAGACATCCATGACTCCTTGGACCCCCGCCTGGGTCCTGGACCTGCTCCATACGATGACATGGGACGCCGGCGTGGACATCCTCCCCCATCGCTACAATGCCATCCGCCCCGTGCTGGAACGATGCTTCGGTATTGACTTGCCCGACTTTGCCGAAGACCTCAAGCGACTTCAATCCATCGGGCAGGATCCTATGGGACCCAAAGAAATTCAACTAGCGCTGATCCAACTTGGTTACGACCTCGGTCCTCGAGGTGCCGATGGCGTAATTGGACCCAAGACCAATCTTGCCATCCGAGAATTCCAGGCATCCAAGGGACTTAGCGCCGATGGCATCGTCGGTCCCAAGACGCGTCAGGCCCTGCGCAGCGCCATCGCAGGCCTTCCTTAAAGCAACGTGGAACAATCCATTGGAAACTTCGGATTGTCCTATTTGGTCAACTCTGAAACCTTGGCGACGCTTCGTTTTTCTTTGAGGACATCCACCACCAGCCACCAACGCCGACGACGAGGCCCGCGCCGAGCAGCCACCAGCCCAGGTTGCTCCCCCCGGAGCTTTCCGCC
>Ga0209101_1001018_pt1 | contig 21959 bp, 17 predicted proteins | sample ConPoolayeCmetaG_FD_185481 | JGI IMG/M metagenome (GOLD analysis project Ga0209101, IMG submission 185481) | Hot spring microbial mat communities from California, USA to study Microbial Dark Matter (Phase II) - Cone Pool mat layer C metaG... ...
TGAACCACGGGCAAAGTGGGCCACAGTCCCAGATTCAGCCCCAGCAGCAGGCTCAGGCACAGGCGGATGAAACGCGCGCCATTTTTCCTCAAATTGAGGGGGATGGACATCGAAAATCTTGGGCTCTTGGCCGAAAAGGAGTGCTTCATGATTACCCCACCTGGTAACCGCCTGCCCTCCCGCAAGTCTGCGGCCTGCGGGAGGGCAGGCGAGAGGGCTTAGCGATTGCGCAACACCAACGGCAGGTAGACCCGGCGCGGCTGGACGGCGACAGCGCGCTGGGCAGTGGCCTGGCTGGGACAGGCGTTGCTGACGGTGAGCGTCACCGTGTACACCTGGAGCGTATGGGTGAGGGGGAAGGTATGGCTAATCACGGCGCCGCTGCCGGCAGGAGTCCCATCGCCCCAGGCCCAGGTGTAGGTGAGCGGCGGATCGCCCGCCGTGACGGTGCCGGTAAACCAGACCGGCTCGCCCACCAGCGGCGCGGTCGGCGCGAAGGTGAAATCCACTCCGCCGACCGGCACACATTCCCCTTCCAGACGGAACGTGGCGGTAATGTGCTTGTTCGCGTCCATCGTCACCGTGAGCGGGTTGGTCAGGCCACCGGCATCGCCGCTCCAGCCACCAAAGTAGGAGCCGGAGGCGGCGTTGGCGGTCAGCGTGACGACGGTGCCCGCCGGGTAACTGGGGGCGTCCGGCGTCTTGACTACCGTGCCGCTGCCGCTCCCGGCGGTGGCGACGGTGAGCGTGTAGGACTCGCCCAACTTGAGCGCAACGATGTCGTAACCGCTGTTCGGGTTGAGCGGGGGTGTGCCGCTATCTCCCTGCCAGGAGAAAGCACTATAGCCCGCGACGTAGACATTGCTACTCGCTACGGCAATGCCGTAGCCCCTGTCCTCACCGCCCGACCCGTAGAAGGTGTGCCATTGGTATGCCCCCGCGCTCGTCAGTTTGAGCACGACGATGTCGTACCATCCGCTGTACGCGTGGAGCGGGTTGGTGCCGCCATCTCCCTGCCAGGTAGCGTCACTCGTGCCCGTGACGTAGACGTTGCTACTCGCATCTACGGCAATGCCGTTGCCGCGATCGTCACTGGACGACCCGTAGAAGGTGTGCCATTGGTACGCTCCCGCGCTTGTCAGTTTCAGCACAACGATTTCGGCACCTCCACTGTGCGCGTGGAGCGGGCTACTACCCCAAGTGGCACCACTACTGCCTGTGATGTAGACATAGTTGCCAGTTCCATCTACGGCAATGTCGTCGCCCTCGTCCCAAGCAGACGAGCCGTAGAAGGTGTGCCATTGGTATGCCCCCACGCTGTTCAGTTTGAGCACGACGATGTCGCTACCTCCGCTGTGCGCGTTGAGCGGGCTACCCCAGTTGCCACTATAGCCCGTGACGTAGACGTAGCTGCTGGCATCTACAGCAATGCCGTAGCCCTCATCCCAGGCAGACGACCCGTAGAAGGTGTGCCATTGGTACGCCCCGTTGCTATTCAGTTTGAGCACGACGATGTCGCGGTCTCCGCTGTGCGCGTTTTTCGGGGGTGTGTCATTATCTCCCAGCCAACTGGATGTGCTATGGCCTGTGACGTAGACGTTACTACTCGTATCTACAGCAATGCCGTAGCCCTGTTCACCACCACCAGACGACCCGTAGAAGGTGTGCCATTGGTACGTCCCCGCGCTGTTCAGTTTGATCACGATGATGTCGGCACCTCCGCTGTTTGGGTGGAGCGGGGTACCCCAGCCACGACTATAGCCCGTGATGTAGACGTTGCTACTCGTATCTACGGCAATGCCATAGCCCTCGTCCCAATCAGACGACCCGTAGAAAGTGTGCCAGACGTATCCACCCGCGCTGTTCAGTTTGACCACGACGATGTCGTAATATCCACTGTGCGGGTTGAGCGGGCTACCCCAGGTGACGCGACTATAGCCCGCGATGTAAACGTTGCCACTTGCATCTACGGCAATGCCATAGCCCTTGTCCGAATCAGACGACCCGTAGAAGGTATGCCAGACGTAGTTCGGGTCAATCGTCAGCGGGTAGCGCGGGTCGTAGGCACCCAGGTGGAAACCCACTTCGGATTTTCGATTTTCGATTTCGGATGGTTCGACTGCGCTCACCACAGGTTGCAGATTGGCGTCGGCGGGATCAAACACACGAAACGCAACCTGCACAGGCACGCGCGCGCCGTCAATCTCTTGCCACGCCAGCGGCGCGGACTCGCTGACGTAGCCGCGCCCGAACGAAAAGCGCAAACTCCCGTCGCTCTGCAACTCCACCGGGACATTGTAGCGCAGACGGATCTGCGCCACATCCGCGCCGGGGGCAACTGTGTACGTGCTTTTGACGATGCTCCCTTCGCCTGCGCGATACTCGATGCTGACGCCGCGCCACACCTCGGGATACGTCACGATGCCGAGGGGTTGCGCGCGTCCCAGCGTCGGTGCATCGCTGGACGATGCCGCTGCCGATGCCACGGGCGTCACGCCCGCCGTGCCGACGAACTCGACGCGCAGCGCGTGGTCAAACGCCGCCATCACCACCTGCGTCGGCGCAAAGCCGACCACGTGCCCGCCGGCGGTGAATTGCAGCAATGGCACTGGCGCCGCGTGCGCGACGGGCAAATGGCTTGCCATCGGCAACGTCAGCAGCGCAAACAAAATCACGAGGAGCGCGCTGCGCGGTAGCCAGTGTCGTGCGATTGAAAAGAAACGGTTGGTGCGCATTTTTCCTCCTTGTAATGTGGGGCAAATTTGAAAATTTGCCCTACGTCCTCCATTTAAAAAAGTTGGCGCGTAGCACAGGATTCAATCCTGTACCACATTCGTTTGTCCACCAAGGTCACGAAGGAACACGAAGAAAAAACTTCGTGAATCTTTGTGTCCTTGGTGGATATTTTCATCCGTCATCGCGGGCGCATACGCCCATGGACAACTCCTTCGAAAATACGTTTGTCCACGAAGGTCACGAAGGAACACGAAGAAAAAATCTTTGTGTCTCTTCGTGTGTTCTTCTTATTAAATCCTCCCGCCGTTCTAACCTGCGGGAGGAAGACGAGATAGATCAATCGAAGGCAGAAGCACGGCTACCGCTATGCCGAACACCACAATCGCCAGAATCACCCAGGCCGGGCTGATGCGGTTGGGAAGCGCAGTGACATAGGATAACGGCGCGTTGATCTTGAGCCAGTAGGCAGCCAGCAAGAACGCCCAGATGAATCCGGCGTATCCTCCCCAGTACTGCGATAGGGTGAGAAAGATCCCCTCGGCGCCCAGTGGATGCCAGAACGAGAGAAGGGTGAAGAGCAAGTTGACGACGATGTAGGGAACCAACAGGAGCGCCTGAGCCAAGCGGAGTCGTTGTGACGGGGACGGCAACGCTTCTCCGAACTGCAATGCTGCACGACCCAGCCAGAAGAATCCCCATACCCAGCCCGCGATGCCGATTGCAAGAATCGGCAGGCGCACGCCCCAGCCGCCGCCCAGCATCTCGATCACCTGTTTCCAGTCGCCATATCGGCTGACGCCGGGCTCGTAAAAGAGCGGATCGCTCATCAGGTAACCAAAGCCCATGAACAGCGAATAGGCGCCAAAGAACATCAGGAAGAGCCGCAAGGTAGGACGGCGTAGCACCCAGGACCGCGAGAACAGTGCCGCGCCGAGCAAGCCGCAGAGGATGTTCACGATCGCCGGGTTGGCTTCGATGAGCAATTTGCCCCACAGGGTCGTGGTATCTCCATACACAATGTCCACGGCGAACAGATTCCACACCCGCCACTGCGCTCCGACGAGCAGCGCCGCCAGACCGTGACAGACCTCGTGTAGATTCTGCACGGCAAGCGCGGCGACGAGCGCGAGGGCAAAGGCGTTGACCGCGAGCGCGCGAAAGGAAGTGGGCGTTTCTTTTTTCATTTTATCCTCCTTCGAAAATACCGCGATTGAAATCGCAGCGTGCGCGCTGCTGGCTTGGAGTAGTCGGATAGTCGTGACTATTCGACTACGCGACTAGGCGACTACGTGACTAGCTCGCGCAGGCGGACGCGCGGCGGAAACGCTCGCCAGCGCCGATTTCAATCGGCAAATTTTCAGCCGAACGCTGGTGAACGGACCTTGATGAAGAATTTCTGGGACATTGGATTGTTGGGAGATCAAAGGGCGAAAAAAAACGGACGATTGCAAGTCGCTACGCCAAGCCGACCTGCGTCGGCTGGTTTAGTCGCCGTAGGGCGACTTGCGTTTTCGTTGATGCGGTTTCAACCGCCCCCTCCCCGCCAGACGCCAGACCTGTCAGGTCTCCAAGACCTGACAGGTCTGACTGCTTGCTACGCAAGATGTCACCATTCAACCCCGTCTGTCAGTGTGAGCCGCGTAGCAGGCGGATCCCCAACGTTGCTCTACTGCTCACGGCAACCAATTGCGTTTTTCCTGATGACCCAAGGACAGAGGAGGCAGAAAGAAATTCATCATTGGTTGTTCGTCCTTCGTCATCTCAAAAGTGCAGTTTGTGCCCCTGTGCGGTATAGATCGTCAGTTAGCGTCTCACCAGCGGCAGATACACTTTATACTTCTCCCACGGCGGCAAGGGTGGCGCCACCCACTCTCCCACCCAAGCCAGGTCCGAGGTCCAGGTAGACAGAGTCGGCGAGGTGACATCCGTGGCCGTGATGATGAGCGTCGCCGCGCCCGCAGGTGTGTTCTCCGGCACTGTGACTTTTGCCCACAAGGGGCGAATCTTCCAGAACTTGGATGGGAGCTCGATGGTACTAGTCAGGGGTACCAGCGTATTCGGGTCTGACTCGAACGCGGTGTAGAATTGCCAGGGCAGGGTCGGCGTGGAGGTGTGAGTGATGGTCACCGTGCGCGTGATGCCGGTCCAGTTCCTGATGGTGTGGTAGAAGGTGATGGTCTGTGTGGGGGTGATCCAGGCCGAGTGCGTTTCGGCAAGTTCGATCCGCGGTACCTCTTCCAGGGAAATGGGCTGTGGGCCAAGGCAGGTGATTCCCCAATCCTGGTATGACGCAAGCCGCGTAAGAAGGGGCGGCGTCTGGCCCTTGTAGCAGGCGTAGAGCGGCAGGGTAGCGCCCACGCCAGCATCCGGCGTCCCGCCCAGGTCCAACCAGAACTCGGCTTCAAACATCCAGTTGGTCATCGTAGGCACACTGCTACAACTTACGGTAGGAGTGGTGACTGCGCCCATTGCCAGCCAGTGCTCGCCGGGCGACTGGGGCATCCGGTTCTCCAGAAAGCCGAGATACTTCGGCTTGAGTTCGAGCGGGACGGTGAGCACCGACGTATAGGGATAGCTGGCATACTTCAGGTTCAAATGGGGAGTGTAGGTGATGGGGCCGGTGACCAGCGGCAGGGAATATGGCGCCGTGTACGGAAGCGTGGGAGACACGGGAAAGCGCATGGCAAAGAAGGTATTTTCGCTCTGCAGCAAGTTCATATACTCCTGGCAGATACTGGCGGTCATGGTCATCGCCGAGGTGGGCCAAAAGTGTTGGTAGACCTGCCAGAGGTAGTAATTGTCGTCCTGGGCGGACGAGGGTTGGACGGGCTGCACCTTGACCCATGGCGCCCCCGCCTGTGTCGCCTGGCTGCCCCCGGCCTCGCCCTTGTTCACGATGGCCTGGGCGTTGTCCATGTACGTTCCCGTTGGATCACTTGTCTTGAACTCGTCTGTCGAAAAGTCGTAAAGTGATTCGAACTCGTACTGTACGGTGACTTCTGGCGTCAGCCCGGTGGTGGGATCAACAGGTAGCTTCCAATAGATTTCTCTAGATCCGCCGAACCCTATGTACTCTTGATGGCTGGCATTGGTGTTTATTACTCTGCCGTCGGCAGCCACCCTCCAGCTCACCTCCACCTTGGATGGATAAGGAGGACCAGGCACGTGCGCCTGAATCGCGAACTTGAACTTCCCAAGCTTTCTGACATTAAGGTTGAGTTTTTTGGTCTGCTGCGACGATTTGTTGACCGACGATTGCGTGACCCACAGGAGCTTTTTCCAATAACTATAATCCTCACACCCTGTCACTGCCAGCGACAGGCCCAACAACAGCAGCGCGACCAGCATGAGCATGTTTCGATGGTTCATAGGGTGTTTCTCCTTTCTGTGTAATATGCTTTTTATCCAAACACTGGCATAAGGTACATTACCTGTGGGGCAAATTTGAAATTTGCCCTACGTGACGCTGGTGAACGCACGTTCATTTTTCGTCCTGTGGCGAGGCAGATTCTTTCTTTGTCCTGCTCGCTTCGCCCAAACGCACATCGTACGCTTGATGCAAAAACGCCATCAATTGATCCGTTTGGCTGAACAGATATTGCTCGTGTGTGGCGGCGTCTTCCAGACGATAGCGCACGAGCGGCGGAAGCGTCGCATCGTCGCGTGGCTCTGTCCAGACATACAAAAAGTACAAATGGCGATAACCAGACATCATCGTTCCGTAATCTACGGGTATACCGCATCATCCGCCCCCGAATCGAATTCGGGGGCTAACGCGGCGCAAACCCGCTCAAGCGGGTTACCGCGAAAATCGGCTTGAGCCGATTTCCATCTGCTTGAGCCGCCGATTTCCAATCGGCGGCACTTTTGCGGCATACCTGTAATCTGCAATCCTATTTACGACTCTACCGCGTTATGCTATAATGTATCTGGCTTCATTATACCTTCCCCGCGTTTACTCAGCGTTTACTGGCATCTTTTTTTCGACTTTGCCGATGGTCAAGATTCGTATCGAATTGCTGGGGTGTCCCTCGGTCACCAGAGATGGACAGCCCGTTCCCCCGTTCAAGAGTCGCAAGGTCCTGGGGCTGGTCGCCTACCTCGCGCTCAACCCCGAACCGCACTCGCGCAGTCGTCTGGCGGGCCTCCTCTGGTCGGACGCCTCCGAACAGCAAGCGCTTGCCAATCTCCGCTTTGCGCTCTGGAACCTCCAACGGGTGCTGGGTGTGTCGCTCGTCCACGCCGAGCGCACCTCAATTGAATTGCGCGCCACGATTCGACGCGACGGGGTCTTTGATACGGACGAATTTTTCGACGCGCTGCGCGCGGCGGAATCCCACCCTGCCGAATCGCCCGCGGCGATTGCCGCGCTCGAACGCGCCGTGGCTTTGTATCGCGGCGATCTGCTCGCGGGCTGGGATTTCGATGGTTTGTTCGACGAGTGGCTGGAAGCGCAGCGCGTCTCGCTGCGCGAAGCGGTGCTCGATGCGCTCTATCGGCTGGCAAATTATTACACCGCGCAGCGCCGCCTGCCGCAAGCGATTGCCGCCACGCGCCGCCTGCTCGGACTCGATCCGTGGCGCGAGCAAGCGCATCGTCAATTGATGTGGCTCCTGGCGCGCGATGGGCAACACAATGCCGCGCTCGCGCAATACGAAACGTGTCGCCGCCTCTTGCAAACCGACTTGGGCGTCGCACCGATGCCCGAGACGATTGCACTCGCCGAGCGGATTCGCTCCGCCAGAAACTTGCCGCGCCACAACGTCCCCCTGCAACTCACGCCGTTCATCGGACGCGAAACGGAACTCGCCGAGATCGCGCGTCTCTTGCGGAATAGCGACTGTCGCCTCCTCACGCTGGCTGGCAGCGGCGGCATCGGCAAGACGCGCCTGGCGATGCGCGCGGCGATCGAAAGCGCAAACGAATTTCTGCACGGCGTCTGTTTCGTTCCGCTGGCAGCGGTCACCCATCCCGATGCGCTGATGGCAACGCTGGCAGGACAACTTGGGTGTTCTCTGGAAGGCACGCGTGATGTGCGCGCGCGTCTGTTGGATTTTTTGCGCGACAGAGAAATGCTGATTGTGCTGGACAATTTTGAACAACTGCGTGACCACTCGGACGTGATCATCGAAATCTTAAAGCACGCGCCGCTGGTCAAAGTGATGGTCACCTCGCGCGAGCGCTTGAACATAAGCGCGGAATGGGTGTTTCGGGTGGAAGGGCTAGAGTATCCAAAGTATGAAGTCGGAGGTATGAAGTATGAAGAACGTGATTCTGACCTCATACTTCATACTTCATACTTGGAAAGTTACAGCGCGGTGCAACTCTTTCTCCAGAGCGCGCGGCGCGTCGCGACGAACTTTCAGTTGAGCGAAACGGACCGCCCTCACCTCGCGCGGCTCTGTCGTTTCTTGCGCGGGATGCCACTTGGCATCGAACTGGCAGCGGCATTTGTCCACGCGTATCCGCTGGCGCACATCGCGCAGCAGATCGAAGCGAATCTCGATTTCCTGACCACGACGATGCGCGATGTGCCGGCGGCGCACACGAGTCTGCGCGCGGTGTTCGAATACTCGTGGAATCGGCTGAGCGCGGAGGAACGCGCCGCGCTCGCGCGCCTTGCGGTCTTTCGCAATGGCTGCACAGAGACGGCGGCGCGCGCGGTGGGAGTGTGTTCTCCCGCGCTCATCGGCTTGGTGAACAAGTTTTTGCTGCAGCGCGCCGCGAGCGGGCGCTACCTGATGTTGGAGACAGTGCGACAGTTTGCGGCGGAGAAACTGGGGGAGAATCGGCAGGAGGAACAAACGACGCGCGAACAGCACGCGGGCTACTATGCCGAATTTTTGCGTGCTCGCGTCGAAGGATTGAGACGCGGCGATACGTCAACGCTGACGCAGGTGACGGAGGAAATCGAAAATGTGCGCGCGGCGTGGCTCTGGGCAAGCGCGACACATCAGGTCGGTCTCCTTGCCCAGGCGATGGATGGGCTGGCACACTTGTACGAGATGCGCAATTGGTTCCAGGAAGGTAAGGCGATGCTGGCGCAAGCGGTGCAGGCATTGTCCACGCCGCCAGCGTCTGCATCGCCCGAGGGGCAACGAACGCGGGGCAGAGCGCTGACGTGGCAAGGAATGTTTGCGTTGCGGCTGGCGCGGTATCCGCAAGCACGCGAATTGGCACAGGCGGGACTGGAGATTGCGCGCGCATTGAACCAGTCCGGCGATATGTCATTCGCCTTGAACGTGCTAGGCAATGCGGCGGATCGAACTGGGAATTTGCAAGATGCCATCGCGTTCTACCAGCAGAGCGTAACGCTGGCGCGCGAGGTGGGAGAGGCGTGGGACATCGCGCGGTCGCTCAGCAGTTTGGGCTGGGAGTTGTATCTGCACGGCGAATACGACAAAGCACAGGCGACGTTGGACGAGTCACTCGCGTTGCGCCGTCAATTGCAAGACAAGCCCGGCATCGCGCGAACGCTCATCAATCTGGGAGTGATGGCGGCAGAGAGGGAGCAGTTCTCCCAGGCGGAACAATACTATCGCGAGAGTATGGCGATTTTTCAGGAGTTGGATATTCGGATGGGCGTAGCCATTTGCCTCAACAATCTTGGCTTTGCGGCGTATCGTCAGAAACAATACGCGCAAGCGCGCGAGTTGTATCAGCAAGGGCTTGCCCTGCGTCAGGAATTAGGAGACCGCTGGGGAATTTCGATCGCGCTCGAGAATCTGGGAACCGTGGCTTGCGCGAGCGGCGATTACACCCGCGCACGCGCCGATCTGCACGCCGCGCTCGAGATTGCTGTTGAGATTCACTCGGCGCGCCGTATGGTCGAGACGCTGGTGAGTGTGGCAACGCTGTGGGCGAAGCAAGGGCAGAGCGAAGCCGCCGTCGAGTTGTTGGGGGTGGCATTGGCACATCCCGCCATTGGCAGCGAATACAAAACGCTCGGACAAACGCTCGCGCACGAATTGCAAGCCATGCTACCGCGCGAGGTCTTTGATGCCGCGCTGGCGCGCCACCAAGCACTGCCGCTGGAGCAGGTGGTGGCAGAGGTGATGATAGAGATTAGAGATTAGAGATTGGAGATTGCAGATTGCACATTTGGCAATTTGGCACGTTTGGCACGCACGTTTGGCTCATTGGCTCATTGGGCAATTGGCTCATTGCCTTTGGCTCATTGGCTCATTGGGCAATTGGCTCATTGACTTTTTCCCCTTTCCCCGTATAATCCCACTTGTCAGACGACTATCGTCTGACCAATTCTCAAGTGGAGTCATTTGTGGTTCGTCGGACCCTTCCCCTCGCGCGCCAAGCCGCGCAAGAAATTCTCAAGGGTATCGAATCGGGCAAACTGGTGCGCGCGAATGGCGCGCTTCCCTCGGAAACCGAACTGAGCCAGCGGTTTGCCGTCAGCCGCGCCACCATCCGCGACGCGCTGGCGCAACTGGAACAGCGCGGCGTCATCACGCGCCGTCACGGCGCTGGCACGTTCGTCACGCCCCTGCCGCGCCTTGACGCGGGCTTGGAAGAGTTGGTCAGTCTAGAGACGCTGGCGCGGCGCAGCGGCTTGGAAACGCAGATGAGCGAACCGAGCATCGTCGAGCGCGTCGCCACGCCCGCCGAAGCCGAGCAGTTGCACGTCGCGCCCGAGACGCGCGTCCTTGCCATCGCGCGCGTGATTCGGACGGGGGCGCGCCCCATCGCTTACCTCATTGACGTTGTGCCGACCACGATTCTCACGCGCGCCGACCTTGCCAGAAATTTTCGCGGCTCGGTACTGGATGTGTTTCTAGCGCGGCGCGATCTCGCGCTCAGCCACTCGCGCACGGAGATTCACATCGCCTCGGCGGATGCGGCGCTGGCGCGCAAACTGCGTCTGACGCGCGGCGCGCCCTTGCACAAACTCGTCGCGCAACTGTTCGCGCGCGATGGGCGGGTGGTGGATTACTCGACGAGTTATTTCGTCCCGGGCTATTTTTCGTTTCATGTGATTCGGCGGGTGGGGACAAGCAGCGCAGTGTGACACAATCGAAATACATCTCTTTAACAATTCCATCAAGGTTTGGAATGCCTAGAGCCACCACTATACGGAGGAAACGATGAGTGAATTTCTGGACAAGATCTACACGTTAATCAATCACCATTTGAATTACACCAAACGTCTTCGTCTCTCTATGGAAACAGGAGAGGCTTTTCAGCACAAATCGGAACGAGAGTGCGAATTTGGAAGATTATTCTACGAACAAGTGTACCCTTGCGCGAACCAACTGCCTGTTCCCGTCGGGAGCTTGATTCTTGAGATAGAGGAACTACATCGGAAATTTCATCATACCGCCTGCTGTGTGCATGATGAGACTAAAATCAAGGAAATGTATCATCTAACCGATCTGTTGATTAGCCGGCTGGTGAAACTGGAGAAACTTGGCAAAGACTACACTATAGACTGCTCATCTGACTGATAGTGAACAGCTGTAGCATTCTGAATCCGTTACTTGTTTACTGCTCGATAGAGATGCAAAAAGTTCAGTATCTCGTTTTCTCCAATCTCCAATCTCCAATCTCTAATCTCAAATCCCAAAAACCAACAGGAGGATTTCACCATGCGTAGTTTTGCAGGACGCGACATTTTGTCGCTCAAGGATTTTGAACGGAACGAGTTCGACCACGTTTTTGAGATTGCGCGACAAATGGAACCGATTGCGCGCGGTCGTCGTAACGTGGAGATGCTCAAAGAGAAAACGCTCGTTACCGCGTTCTATCAACCCAGCACGCGCACGCGCTTGGCGCACGAAGCCGCAATGCATCGGCTGGGTGGGCACGTGACCGGCTTTGCCGATCCCAAAATGACGCGCGCGGGCGATTTCTATCAAGAGTCCATCAAGGACACAGTCAAGATGCTCGAGTTCTACGGCGACGTGATTGTGATGCGCCACTTTCAACAGGGCGCGCCACATGAAGCAGCCAAGTGGGCATCCATTCCGGTCATCAACGGCGGTGATGGCTGGGGCGAGCATCCCACGCAAATCCTCACCGATTTGTACACCGTGTTGCGCGAAAAGGGTCGCATTGACGGACTCAAATGGCTCGCTGTCGGCGATATGCGGATGCGTACGATGCACTCGCTCGGCTATGCGCTGACGCAATTCGATTGTCCCATCACGTTCGTCGCGCCGCCGGAGATGCGTCTGCCGCAGCAGTACAAGGACGAGTGGAAGGAGTACGGTCTCAACTTTCGCGAAGCGGAGCATGTGGAGCAGGCGATTGCAGACGCGGACGTGATTCTCGTCGAGCCGGTCGTCCAACCCGATTACACCAAATCGCGCGATGAGCGCGCGGGCAAAGACGTGGGGCTGACGCCGGCAAACTACAAGATCACGCGCGAACTGTTGATGACCAAAGCCAAGAGCGACGCGATCCTGCTGCACTCGCTGCCGCGCATGGACGAGATTCCCACCGATGTGGACATTACGCGCTGGTCGCGTTACTGGCAGGAAGCGTTCAATGGCGTGGTGATGCGGATGGCGTTGTTGGCGTTGGTGTTAGGAGCAGTCGAGTAGTCGCATAGTCGGATAGTCGAGTAGTCGAATAGTCGAGAGGAGGCGGTGATGAAGATTGAGCGGTTTGAGGATTTGCAAGCGTGGCAAAAAGCACGCGCGCTTGCCAACCTTATCTACGATCTAACCGAGCAGGCAACCTTTGCCAGAGATTTTCAATTGCGTGACCAGATTCGTCGAGCCGCGAGTTCCGTGATGCACAACATTGCTGAAGGATTCGATGCGGGTTCCGATCCAGAATTCGTCCGATTCTTGAAGATGGCACGTCGTTCGGCTAGCGAAACCCAATCCGAACTTTATCTAGCGTTGGATCGCCGATACATCACGCCAGACGAAATGCGTCGGGCATACGACCTTGCCGAAGAAGTCAAGAAACTCATCAACGGCCTCATCGCCTACCTCCACAAAAACAAACACTGACGACAATCCGACTACAAGACTAACCCGACTACCCGACTACCAGACTATCCGACTACCCGACTACCCGACTACAAGACTATCCGACTACCCGACTACAAGACTATCTGACTATAAGACTAGGAGACTAACCATGCAAACCTACCTCCACGGTCGCGATCTCATCGGCGACCTCGATTTCAGCAAAGAAGAAGTCGAAACCGTTCTGGATGTCGCGTTCGATTTAAAGCGCAAGCGCGCGCTCAACGAACCGCATCCGATTCTGCGCGACAAGGTGCTGGCGATGCTGTTCTTTTTCTCCAGCACGCGCACGCGCGGCTCGTTCGAAGCCGGGATGGCGCAACTGGGTGGACACGCCGCGTTCATCGAATCGCGCACGACGCAGATTGCGCACGGCGATACGCCCAAAGAAATCGGCGAAATCTTTGGACGCTACTTTGACGGCATTGCGATTCGGCACGTGGACTGGGGCATCGGTAACAAGTACATCAATGAAGTCGCCAAGTACTCGCGTGTGCCGGTGCTGAATATGCAATGCGACATCTATCATCCGTTCCAAATCCTCGCTGACTTGATGACGATCATCGAAAAGAAAGGGCGCGATTTGCGCCGCAAAAAGATGGTCGTCTCGTGGGCATACGCGGCATCGTACCAAAAACCAATGTCGGTGCCGCAATCGCTCATCCTGCAAATGCCGCGCTTTGGACTCGACGTGGTACTCGCGCATCCACCCGAATTCAAACTGATGCCGGACATTATGGAGCAAGCGCGCGAGCAGGCGCGCAAGTTCGGCACCGGCTTTGAGGTGGTGGATGATATGGACGCCGCATTCAAAGACGCCGACATTATCTACGCCAAATCGTGGGGCGCGATGGTGCACACGCCGGACGAAAAGCAAGGCGCGGAGATCATCAAGAAATATTCGTCGTGGATCACCGACGAACGCCGGATGAAACTCGCCAAGCCCGATGCGATTTACATGCATCCACTCCCCGCGGATCGTAACATCGAAGTCACCGACGGCGTGATTGATAGCGCGCAATCGGTGGTGTACGACGAGGCGGAGAATCGGTTGCATGTGCAAAAGGCGGTAATGGCGTTGACGATGTCCTAGTCGCGCAGTCGAGTAGTCGTGTAGTCTTGTAGTCGCGCAGTCTTGTAGTCGCGCAGTCTTGTAGTCGCGCAGTCTTGTAGTCGCGCAGTCTTGTAGTCGCGTAGTCGAGTAGTCGTGTAGTCTTGTAGTCGCGCAGTCTTGTAGTCGCGTAGTCTTGTAATCAAATAGTCATGTGGTCGAAAATTGACTAACTGACTACGCGACTATCCGACTACTGGACTATTCGACTACGCGACTATCCGACTACTGGACTATTCGACTACGCGACTATCCGACTACTGGACTATTCGACTACTCGACTACCTGACTACCCGACTACCAGACAAGGAGACCCTATGACCAAACTTGCAGTAGTAGCTATTGGCGGCAATTCACTCATCAAGGATCCTTCACGCCAAACGGTGGAAGATCAAGAAGAAGCGTTGCGCGAGACCGCGCATCACATCGCCGATATGATCGAGGCGGGCTGGGATGTGGCGATCGGTCACGGCAATGGCCCGCAGGTCGGTTTCATCTTGCGGCGTTCGGAAATCGCGCACAAGGTCGAAGGGATGCACGAGGTCCCACTCGACGTGTGCGGCGCGGACACGCAAGGCGCGATCGGTTACGAATTGCAACAAGCGTTGCAAAACGAGTTGTATCATCGCGGCATCAAGAAAAACGTCGCGACCATCGTGACGCAGGTGTTGGTGGACAAAAACGATCCCGCGTTCAAAAATCCCAGTAAACCCATCGGCGGATTTATGGACGAAGCGGAAGCGATGCGCCGCAAGAATGAGATGGGCTGGAGTGTCGTTGAAGACGCGGGACGCGGGTGGCGGCGCGTGGTGCCCTCGCCTTTGCCGAAAGAAATCGTCGAACTCGATACCGTGAAACTGTTGCTCCAGCATGGTATCGTCACAATCACGGTGGGCGGTGGCGGGATTCCTGTCGTGGACATCGGCAACGGTGAATATCGTGGCGTTGCCGCGGTGATTGACAAGGATTACGCGTCCAGCCTCCTTGCGCGCGAAATTCACGCCGATTTGTTCTTGATTTCGACCGCTGTCGAAAAAGTCGCGCTCAATTTTGGCAAGCCGAATCAGCGATGGATTGATCGAATGACGCTTGCCGAAGCGAAACAATATCTCGCCGAAGGCACGCACTTTGCCAAAGGCTCGATGGCGCCCAAGATTCAAGCGATCATCTGGTATCTCGAAGCCGGCGGCAAACACGCCATCATCACCAATCCACAAAACATCGGGCGTGCGCTGCGCGGCGAGACGGGAACACACATTGTTCGATAGTCGCGTAGTCTGGTAGTCTGATAGTCGCATAGTCGCATAGTCTGGTAGTCTCGTAGTCTCTTTGTCTGCTCGACTACTCGACTACCCGACTACTGGACTACCCGACTACCCGACTACTGGACTACTCGACTACCCGACTATCCGACTACCCGACTACTCGACTAGGTGACTATGAACTATCACTTTCAATGCACCCTCTGCGGTGACAAACTCGATCCGCACATGACGCGATACGTTTGCCCCAAGCACGGCGACGCGGGCATCCTCGATACGATTCTCGATTACAAGGCGATTGCCGCGCGCACCTCGCCGCAAAAAATTGCGGAGTCACACGATTTTTCGATGTGGCGGTACGCGGACTTGCTGCCGATTGACGATGCAGCGAAATTCGCGCCGCCGCTGCACGTCGGCTGGACGCCGCTGTATCGCTCGACGGCGCTCGGCGCGCAACTGGGGTTGAGCCATTTGTATTTCAAAGACGATGGACGCAATCCCACCGCGTCGTTCAAAGATCGCGCCAGCGCGTTCGTCGTTGCCAAAGCGCGCGAACTCGGCGTCGAAATCATCACGACCGCGAGTACGGGAAATGCCGGTGCCGCGCTTGCCGGTATGGCTGCCGCCGCAAAAATGCCGGCAGTGATCTTCGTGCCACAAACCGCGCCACCAGCAAAAATCGCACAACTGTTGATCTTTGGTTCGCGTGTGATGTTGGTCAAAGGCAATTACGATCAAGCCGTTGCCTTGTGTCTTGCCGCGTCCAAAGAATTCGGCTGGTACTGCCGCAACACGGCATACAATCCCTACACGGTCGAGGGGAAAAAGACTGCGGCATTTGAGATTTGTGAGCAATTGGGACAAATCCCAAATCCTAAATCTCAACCTCCAACCTCCAACTTCCAACCTCTAACCTCCAACCTCCAACATCCAACATCCAAATGGTCTGCACCCGATTGCATTTTCGTCTCCGTCGGCGATGGCAACATCATCAGCGGGTTGTGGAAGGGCTTGCGCGATCTTGCCGCACTCGGTTGGATTGACAAGATGCCGCGCTTGATGGGCATTCAAGCGGAGGGTTCGGCGGCGTGCTACAACGCGTGGAAAGCCGGGACGGAAAAAATCACGCCCGTCAACGCCGTCACGGTTGCCGATTCGATCAGCGCGGACCTGCCGCTCGATGGCGTGCGCGCGGTGCGTGCGGTGCGTGAAACCGGCGGCGCGTACCTCACTGTCAGTGATGACGAAATCCTTGCGGCGATTCCGGAACTGGCGCGCAGCGAAGCGATCTTTGTCGAGCCAGCGGCATCGGCGGCGTACGCCGGGTTGAAGAAAGCGGTCAAGCAAGGTTTGGTGAAATCGGATGAACGCATCGTCGTGATGCTGACGGGCAATGGCTTGAAGGATATTGCGAGTGCGATGATGGCGGCTGGCACGGGCACAGTGATCGAGCCGACGTTGGAGGCAGTGAGGAAAGCGATTGGGTGATTAGGTGATTGGGTAATTGGGTGATTGGGGGAGGGGGAGACAAGGAGAATCCCGTCTTCTGTGGGGAAACGGGATTTTGAAAATTAGCGGCGCTTGGTTTTCGGGTGCAGTCTGCGTTTAGCAACGCGGCGTTCGCCGTTGCCAGTTAGAGGAATCCCGGCAGACTTGATCTCCCAAACGAGTGGATTCTCGTCACGGAAATCTTTTGGCTGAAACGGAATAACTTCTATTCGCGCATCAATACTGTCAGCAATGCGTGTCTGGCGACAATAATCGTCCAGCCAATCGCCGGTCAAGTCCTTTGAGACAATAGCAATATCAATATCGCTGTCACGCCGCGCGTGACCTTTAGCGTACGAGCCATAGAGGTACGCACGCTCCACTTGCAGTCCCTTGGCTTGCAGCGCGGCAACGAATCGGTTAGATTTTCTCAATACAATTTGATTTACTTGAGATGTGACGCGATCCATTTGCCCATCCTGCGGATTTTTTCAACTCGGCTTGAGTGAGTTTGCGGTCGAACCGTTTGTATAACAAAAGACGCTGATCGGGATAACGGGTGGTGATGTTATAAGCAGTGAAACGAGTTAGCAAGTCGTATTGTCAGTTGCCAGCGTCTTCCAGTATTTGATTTGTGTGCTTATGTCCGCGCGATTTTCTGTCATTTGTGCTTGTTGGCTTTCTGTGTATGATTATAGCACAGTCCGCGCGCATGCGCAATGTGCGACGCCCATCGGGTGCATTTCACATTCGGGGCAAATCTGTGCAAATGAATTTGCCGCAACGCAGAGCGATGTCCGCCTGCGCGGACAACATCTTTTGCCGGCGCAGGTCGGCATGGCTGTGGCTTGCTGCGACTTGCAGTCGCCCCAACTTGCCCCCAAACTGAAATGCACCCCGCCCATCCCAGCAATTTGGTGCTTGAGCAATAGAGTGGTAAGATACAGTCGCATACCTCCTCGCACCGAAAACCCGTGTCGGGTGTTACAATAAAGGAAGGCACAACCAATGACCGAAGCAAAACGCATTCGTCTGACTGCCTATGCCGCCTGCGCGGGCTGAGCATCGAAACTCGGCGCGGCCGAACTGGCGCAAGTTGTGCGCCCTCTAGCCGAAAAATTCCGCCCGCGCGATTTTCCCGCGCTCATCGTGGGTCTGGAGACACCGGACGATGCCGCTGTGTATCGTCTCGATGACCACACCGCGCTCATCCAGACGATGGACTTTTTTCCTCCTGTCGTTGATGATGCCTATGCGTTCGGCGCGATCACAGCGGCGAACGCGATGAGCGATGTGTATGCGATGGGAGGCGAAGTCCTCTTTGCGCTCAACATCGCTGCGTGGCGTGACGATTTGCCGCTGGAACTGCTCAGCGAGATTTTTCGCGGCGGCGCAGACAAGGTGGCAGAAGCCGGCGCCGCCATCGCCGGCGGTCACACCATCACCGACAAAGAACCCAAGTACGGCCTCTCCGTCACCGGCATCCTCCATCCTGCTCACATCACCACCAAAGGTGGAGCGTGTGTGGAGGATGTGTTGGTGTTGACCAAACCACTCGGGAGCGGTTTGATCACGACCGCCGCCAAAAACGGCGTCGCCTCCGAAACCCACCTGCATCAGGCAATCGAGTGGATGATGCGCCTCAATCGCGACGCTGCCCAGGCGATGCGTGAAAACGGCATTCGTTGTGCCACCGACATTACCGGCTATGGCTTGCTGGGACACGCGTACGAAATCGCGTATGCCTCCAGTGTGCGACTGGAATTGTATGCCGACGCGTTGCCGCTCCTCGATGGAGCGCGCGAGTACGCGCGCCGCCAGATGATTCCCGGCGGTGCCGGACGCAACAAAATGTATCTCGAAGGCAAAGTCGCCTTTGAACGTGTCCTGCCGGACGATTTGCTCGAAATCCTTTTCGATCCGCAAACATCGGGAGGCTTGCTCATTGCCGTTCCACCGACGCGCCTGGACGCGTTTGCGCGCGCGCTGACCGCGCGCAGCGTATCGTTCTGGACGATCGGGCGCGTGGTTGCGGGCAGCGGCATCGTGGTACGCTGAGCACCAGCAGACAGTATGCGGTAACACCATTGACCACACCATCTTCGGAGGAAGACAATGTCTAACCACACGCGACGTGTTGTCGTCACGGGTCTGGGAGTCATTTCACCGATTGGCAATTCGGTGGAGACGTTCTGGCGCGAATTACTGGCAGGCACCTGTGGAATTGATCGCATCAGCCGCTTTGACCCTTCCCGCTTTGCCGTGCATATTGCCGCCGAGGTCAAAGATTTTCGCATCGAAGATTATGCCGAATACATTGACCGCAAAGAAGCCCGACGAATGGACTGGTTCATTCTCATCTCGTTAGCGGCTACGGCGCAAGCCATCAAACAAGCCGGCTTGAAAATTGATGAGACGAATCGCGATGCGGTCGGTGTGCTCATCGGATCGGGTATCGGTGGCCTGGTGACAATGCAAGAAAGTTTCCGCACCTTGTTCGAAAAAGGTCCGATGCGCGTCAGTCCTTTCACCGGTCCGTATATGATTCCCAATATGGCCAGTGGTCAAGTGGCGATTACGTTTGGAGCGATGGGACCCAATTTTACCGTCTCGTCTGCGTGCGCCACTGGCACCAACGCGCTCGGTGAAGCGTACGAAATCATCAAGCGGGGCGACGCCGACGTGATGATCACCGGCGGTGTGGAATCCCAGTTGACCGAGTTTGGCCTGTCGGCGTTTCATCGCACGACGGCAATGGCAACCGCCTTTAACCACGATCCCAAGCACGCATCGCGTCCCTTTGATGCCAAACGCGATGGCTTTGTGTTCGGTGAAGGATGCGGCGTGTTGATTTTCGAGGAACTCGAGTACGCGCGCCGGCGCGGTGCAAAGATTATTTGCGAAGTGGCGGGCTATGCGACCAACGATGATGCCTTTCACATCAGCGCGCCCGCCGAAGGTGGCGCGGGCGCGGCAAAAGCGATGCAACGCGCTCTCCAGAAAGCCGGCTTGAAACCAGAGGACGTAGATTACATCAACGCTCATGGCACCTCCACGATCCTGAACGACATCGCCGAAACTCAAGCCATCAAAACCGTGTTTGGCGAACGCGCCTACAAAATCCCGATTAGCGCAACCAAGTCAATGATTGGACATTTGCTCGGCGCAGCAGGCGCCGTCGAAGCCATCGCGACGATCAAAACCATCGAGACGGGCTGGATTCACCCCACCATCAATTACGAATACCCCGACCCCGCGTGCGATCTCGACTATGTGCCGAACCAAGCGCGGCAAGCCAACGTGCGCGTCGCAATGTCCAACTCGTACGGCTTTGGCGGACACAACGCCATCATCATCTTTAAAAAGTATGAAGGATAGATAACCCGCTCTCCCTCGCATCTGTGTTATGAACCTAGAGACACTTCAGGCCACTCTCGGTATCACATTCAAAGACCAGGCGTTGCTTGTGCGCGCGCTCACGCATCGCTCTTATCTCAACGAAAATCCTGAACTGCCCTACCTCGATAACGAACGTTTAGAATTTCTGGGCGATGCGATTCTGGATTTCATCGCGGCTGAATATCTGTATCACCACTTTCCCGAAATGCACGAAGGAGACCTCACCTCCTTGCGCGCCGCGCTCGTCAAAGGCGAGACACTGGCGCGCTTTGCGATTGATCTGGGGTTGCCGCACCATTTGCTAATGTCGCGCGGCGAGCAAGCCGCGCGCGGACACGAACGTGCCCCCCTCCTCGCCGGCGCGTTCGAAGCCTTGATTGGCGCGGTGTACCTTGATCAAGGATTCGAGGTCACCCGCGCGCTCGTACTGCGATTCATCCCCGCCGAAGCCGAACGCATCTACGCCCTGCGCCTCGACCGCGATGCCAAGAGTATGCTCCAGGAGTTGAGTCAGGGTAAATTGCAAGCCACGCCGCACTATCGGCTCATCGAAACGCGCGGACCCGATCACGCCAGAGATTTCACCATCGCGGTGTTCATCAACGGTCGCGAGTACGGCCGCGGCACCGGGCGGAGTAAACAAACAGCAGAGCAAAACGCCGCGCGCGTCGCGCTGGAAAACTTGCAAGCCGAACTCTCCCGCGAGGAACACGCCGCGTTGATTGCGCTGAAAGGGCAAGTGGAATAGTTGAATCGTTGGTTCGTTAGTTTGTTGGTTTGTTAGTTTGTTAGTTTGTTAGTTCGTTAGTTCGTTGACTCAACAACGATTCAACGACGCAACAATCCAACGATTCAACGACGCAACGATTCAACGATGTAACAATGCAACGATTCAACGACGCAACGATAAAACAATGAAACTACTCGTCACCGGCGGCAGCGGCTACATCGGCGCAGGCATCTTGCGCCGCGCGCCGCGCGAATGGAATATCGCGGCAACGCATCTCGCGCATCCGATTGAACGCGCGGACGTTGCCGCGTATCGCGTGGACGTGCGCGATGCGGACGCGGTCGCGCGCCTGTTCGAGGCGTTCCGTCCCGAAGTGGTGATACACACAGCGGCGGTGATGACGGGCGACGCGATGCTGGCAACGAACGTGGAGGGTTCGCGCACTGTGGCGCGCACAGCAGCGCAATGCAACGCGCGCTTGATTCACCTTTCCACCGACGTGATTTTCGACGGCGAACACGCGCCCTACACCGAAGACGCCGCGCCCGCGCCCCTCACACCGTACGGCGAATCGAAAGCGCGCGCAGAGCAAGCCGTCCGCGCGGAACACCCGCACGCGCTCATCGTCCGCACCTCACTCGTGTACGGCTTTGCGCCGCTCGACCCGCGTACACGCCAGACCCTCGCCGGCGAAATGCCGTACCTTTTTACCGACGAGTACCGCTGTCCTATCTTCATTGATGATCTGGCGGACGCGCTCATCGAACTTGCCTGTGCTTTTCCCACGGAACCAGCCCTCGCGATTCTTAACATCGCGGGACCTCAGCGCTTGAGTCGCTATGAATTTGGCTTGAAACTGGCGCGCGCGTTTCGGCGTGAGCCTCGCTTTGTGCCAGCACTCTCGGCAACGCACCCTACCCCGCGCCCGCGCGATTGCACCCTCGATACATCACGCGCACGTCGCCTTTTGCGCACACCGTTGCGCGGAGTAGATCAGGTGTTGACGGAAGAACTATCCAGACATCATCCTGCTTAACCGATAAAACTTTTCCTCAGTGGGATTCGAGTTGCCCCAACTTGCCCCCACAGTGAAATTCCCCTGCTCTCTGTTGCACTTTAGTTTGGGGGCAAGTTTCTCAGCCCATGTTTTGCACTTTTGCAAACGCATAGTCCCACCCCCTGCCCCCTCCCCGTTGGGGCGAAAAATCTTTCGCCCCAAGGGGGAGGGGGAGTCAAAAGAC
>Ga0209101_1001019_pt1 | contig 21933 bp, 26 predicted proteins | sample ConPoolayeCmetaG_FD_185481 | JGI IMG/M metagenome (GOLD analysis project Ga0209101, IMG submission 185481) | Hot spring microbial mat communities from California, USA to study Microbial Dark Matter (Phase II) - Cone Pool mat layer C metaG... ...
GCGCTCGACCAGCCGAAGATGGGCGGTAACACGGAGCGGAAACGAGACGATGACCGGACTTTTCGACCGTTTCCAGGCGGCATACAGGCGGCGCCAGTCGGCCTCGTTCGTGCAGACCGGCTTCTCCCAAAACAGCGGCCAGTTCCGCTTCAGGACGGGCACAGCATACCGGGCGTGTAGCGAACACCGGGTTCCAATCATCACCCCGTCCAGATCCTCGACCTCCAGCATGCGATCCGCATCGGCATAAAACCGAATCGTCTCCACCGGCCGGCCATCCTGACGCGCCTGCTCGCGGACCTCGTCCACTCGGGGATCCGCGATCGCCGTCACCCGGACATCATCTGGATGGAACCGGTCCATCTGCCAGAGCATCCCCCGAATCCGCCCGCCGTAGCCGATGACACCGATCCTTTTCATCGCATGTATGGGGCCCCTGAGCCAAAGGAGAAAATTCGCGTCATCATGGCGACCACCCCGGTAATTGTCAAGAACTCTTGCGGTCTGCCAAAGAACGGCTAAGGTTCGACCCCATGAAGATCTATCTCATGACCGATATGGAAGGAGTTGCGGGAATTCTCAACCACGACGACTGGGTTCTTCCGACGGGGCGCTTTTACGATCAGGGGCGCCGGCTTCTGGCGGAAGAGGTCAATATGGTCTCTCCATCGGGGAGTTCGGCGCTCTGGCGCTCTGCGCGATGGAACTCGGGGTACCCTGCCTTCTCGCCTGCGGAGAAGCGGCATTCACGCGGGAGGCGGAAGCCCTGACACCGGGAACGTCACCGCTGCCGTCAAGGAAGGAACCATGCCCGATGGGCTGGATCACCTGAGTATGGAGGAGTACCGAACTGCTAAATTAAGCGCCCGCCAGGGCCAGCCCCCGATTACCCTTCGCTATACCCATCCCTCGAGCCTTGTCGCGCTTTTCAATTTACGGTATGCCCTTGCCACCCCGCAAGAGGCCGATCCCCTCCTCAAAAATAGAGATCGCGGTCGTTCGACTCCCGAATCCGCTGAAGACGCCGTTTGAGCTCCTCCTTTTGAGGAGAGTCCGGCAGCTGCGCCAGCTCGCGCTCGATCGCCTTCTCTCCCGCCGCGCGGGTCTCAGGCGACGCATAGTCAACCAAATACTCCATCAGCGTCGTCAGCGCATTCGGCGTGCAAAACCGCTTGATGAAGCCGGGAATCGCGAACTCCATGAAGTGCTCTCCCGTTCGGCCCAGCCGATAGCAGGCCGTGCAGAAACTTGGCAGATAGCCGTCTTCGATCAGTTCCCGCATCACGACATCCAGGGGGCGGATATCCCCCAGTTCGAACTGCTCGCGCTCCATGACCTGGGCGTCGCCCGCTTCCGTGTAGCCCCCCAGTTCGATCCGACTGCCGGCATCAATCTGCGAAACGCCAAACGCCATCGCCCGCCGTCGGAAAGCCGGCGGCTCGCGCGCCGTCAGGATCAGGCCCGTATACGGGACCGAGACCCGAAGAATGGCGATCACGCGCAGGAAATCGTCGTCCGAGACCAGCATCGGCCAGGAGCGGTGCACGCCGGCCGCCGGGCGGAGCCGTGGAAAGCTGATCGTATGGGGACCGACCCGGTACTTCTCCATGAGATGAACGGCATGGGTCACCAGTCCGATCACCTCGAACCGCCAGTCGTACAACCCGAAAAGAGCTCCGATTCCCACGTCGTCGCACCCGGCCTCCATCGCGCGGGAAAGCGCATCCAGCCGCCATAGGTAATCCCCCTTCCGCGTTCCTGCCGGATGCATCTCCCGATAGGTGGCATGGTGATAGGTCTCCTGGAAGATCTGGTACGTGCCAATCCCCGCCGATTTGATGATCCGGAAACCTTCGTGATCGAAGGGGGCGGCATTGATGTTCAGGCGGCGGATTTCGCCGCGGCCTTCCCGAACCGCATAGACGGTCCGGACACACTCGGCGATGAATTTGGGCGAGTACTGTTCGTGCTCGCCAAAAACCAGAATCAACCGCTTGTGGCCGCGGCGTTCGAGCGCCCGGACCTGTTCCCGCAACTCCTCCAGCGCCAACGTTCGCCGTACCTGGACGGGGTTGGAGCGGCGAAAGGCGCAATAGACGCAGTCATTGACGCAGAGGTTCCCCACGTAGAGCGGCGCAAAGAGAACGATCCGGTTTCCATATACCCGCCGTTTCAGCTCACGCGCGGTCTCGAAGATCGCCTCGACCTGATCCGGCCGGGCGGCGGCAATCAGAACGGCCGTCTCCTCCGGCGTCAACGCCTTCAATTCGAGGCTCTTGGCCAGGATCTCCCGAAGACGACCGTCATCGGCTCGCGTCTCTTTCAGCAAACGCTCGATGGCCGCATCCTGAATAAAATCCACCGCCTGTCGGCTCAATTCCCGTTTCATATAGTTTAACTGTACCGCTTTTCAGCCCCCGTCTCAAGCTCGTTCCATGGCTCGCTGAGACGTCGCAGTCCCGGTCGGCCTGGCCCTGTGGTCAAATGTCCCTTTAGGATCGGATCATAATCAGAAGCATCTTGAACGGCACAGGCGCGCGAAGCGCGTGGGGAACACCGGCGGGCATGATGATCAGCTCCCCCGCCTTGACCCGTTGCGGCTTTCCTCCGATCGTGATCTCCGCCTCCCCCTCCAGAATCTGAACCGTCGCGTCGTAAGGAGAGGTGTGCTCGCTGAGCCCCTGCCCGGCGTCGAAGGAAAAAACGGTCAGGGTCCCCGTCTTTCGATCCAGCAAGGTCCGACTAACCACCGCATCTTTCTGATAACTCACCGCCTCGGTCAATGGGAGGGGTTTCGCCTCTCGGGTCATGGTCACGACCCCTTGTTCAGGGGGTTTGTTTTTCTCCGCTATCGAATCGGCCGGATCACGTGGGCCGCAGCCGGCTGACCCAAAAAACGCCCCAGCGGCGATCGATCCCGCCAGACGTGCCGGCGGGCCAAAACGGCCAAGCGATAGCCGCGGGACAACAGACAGAGCCGGTCCAACCCTTCCGCCAGCCGGAACAGCGGAAAGGCCATGGCATACAGGCGACGGATGCGACGGTGACTGTCCGATCGGTATCGCGCGCGACGCACCGCCTGTTGAAGCAGAAGATCCGCCAGGGTCAGGAAAAATCGGCTGTAGGGAACGACGACATGAACATCGAAACCGACTTTGAGCAGCTCGAAGAGTCCCTGCGGCGAAAACCCCGGCCGAAACTCCTCGCCCGCATAAAAGGCCGGTAACCGTCGCTGAAGCGGCCGCAGCGGCGAAAAGGGGCGAAAGAACGGAACCTCCAGAATCCACCGTCCCCCCGACTTCAGAATCCGATGACACTCCGTCACCCACTCCCGGGGGTCGGGCACGCGATGGAATATCTCGGTCATCACGACCGCATCGAAGGTGGACGTCTCGAACGGCAGCGGAAGCCCCTGGAACAAATGCACCGTGGCCATGAACCGCTGGCGGATCTCGACGGCCGACGGCGTCCAGGCCACGGCCACCCATTCGCCCTCGGTCCGCGAGAGCCTCTGGCTGACGATCGCATCGCCACCGTTGACATCCAGATAGCGTTCCCCCCGGCGGGGGTTCAGGAGCCGAATCAGATGATCCGCCCGGACCTGCGCCGGCTCCGCCTGCCGGAAGAGTTCCAAGGAGTAGTCGTTCTCGTCCGGCCCAAGATGAAAGGAGAGCCGGGGCAACTCTCCGCGGGATGAGCCGTTGACCGCCATGCCCTTATGGTAGGGCATCCCCGCGTTCCTGGCAAACCCGAACCCTGGACGCGTCGGTGCTCCTTTCGTCGCTTGCCCGGACGAGGCCCCTGCGCTACACTGACCCCTCAAAAACCATGGCTGAACTCTCCAACACCTTCTCCTGGTCCTTCAGTGCCGCCGAAGATTTTGACATCTGCCGGCGGAAACGGTACTGGGCCAAATACGCCATGTGGGGCGGGTGGGAACCCGAAGCCACCCCTCTGCAAAAAGATGCCTACCGCCTTTCGAAAATGGACAATGCGTGGTCCGTGCTCGGCCGGGCCGTCGAAGAGGCGGTCATGTGGTCCATCCGCCGCGCGCAGGCCGGACTGAACCCTACCCCCGACGAGGCCTACGAGGCGGCCGCTCGCCCGTACCTCAACCGGGCCTGGACCGATTCCCGCCGCAAGCGCTATCTCGAAAACCCGAAACGCTTCATCGCGCTGCGCGAGCACTACTACGGCGAATGGACACCCGAACGGGAACAGGAGGTCATCGAGGCGCTCAAGGTCCAAAGCCGGCGATGCCTTGACCAGTTTCACCAGGTGGTTCTGCCCCGCCTCCGAACGGTGCGCCCCGAGGACGAACTCCGAATCGCGATCATCGGATCGGGTGGCGAACCCGAATCCTTCGAATTCGACGCGATCAAGGTGTACGCCATTCCCGACTTCGCCTACCGGGCCGGCCAACGGCTTCATATCCACGACTGGAAAGCAGGCCGTATTCGCGATAGCCATGAGGAACAGCTGAAACTGTACGGGCTGTGGGCCCTGGTGAAACACGGTTTTCCGCCCGAGCAGGTGGACATCTTTATCGAATACCTGGCGGAAGGGGTGACCCGGCATCTGACGCTGACCGCCGACGATCTGGAACGCATCAAGGAACGGATCCGGCTCTCGGTCGAAGAGATGGCCGATTATCTGGTGGACCGGGATATCAAACGCAACGAACCTCTGCCGCAGGCCGAGTGGGAACTCAGCCAGGATCTCTCCCTCTGCCGACGCTGCAACTTTCTCGAACTCTGCCAGAAGGATCCCGACTACCCGCCTGCCGGAGCTTCCTGAGAGAGCCGCGATGCCTACCTCCTCCCTCCGCTCGCCCCTCTTCGAGTTTTACCCCGTTTACAAAAATTACCTGTGGGGGGGGCGGCGGATACCTGAACGCTTCCGCCGATCGGTCCCCTCTCTTTCCCACATCGCCGAATCGTGGGAGATTGCCGACCATCCCGACGGCATGAGCCGGGTCCGGGGCGGGCCCTGGGAGGGATGCCCGCTTCGGCGACTCATGGAGGAAGAGGCCGACGCCCTGGTGGGACGTCCCATGGGCGCCTTTCCCCTCCTGATCAAAATTCTCGACGCCGCCGATACGCTTAGCGTCCAGGTGCATCCCGACGAAGAGGCCGCCCGCCGCCTGGGCGGAGAACCCAAAACCGAATGCTGGTACGTCCTGGAAACGACGCCGTCCGCGATCTGTCGGCTGGGTCTCACACCCGGCGCCTCGCCGGAGCGGATTCGGACCGCTCTGGCCTCCCGCGACGTCGCCCAGTGGCTTCAGACGCTTCACCCACAGCCCGGCGACCTTCTCTTTGTCCCGGCGGGCCGGGTCCATGCGATAGGCGCCGGATGCCTTTTCCTCGAAGTTCAACAGAACTCCAACACTGTCTATCGCCTGTACGATTGGGACCGCGTGGACCCGAGTACCGGTCAGCCGCGTCCGCTCCATGTCGAAGCCGCGCTGGCCGCCATCCGCTGGCACGATGAGGCGCCGCTCGTGGCTCCTCCCGAACCGTGGACGGAAAAAGACGCCTTCCGTCTCCGCACCCGGCTGAGCACATCCTTCTTCTGCATCGAAGAGATGGAGATCACGGGGACCTGCGTCATCGAAAAAGCCCCCGACCGTTTTCATATCCTTTTCGATCCCCACGGAAGTATCCGGGTGGAAACGGAAGAGGAGGCTCGCACGCTCCAGCCCGGGTCACCCCTGCTCGTCCCCGCGGTAACATCCCGCTATCGGATTTTTTCCCACACCGGGCCCAGCCGGATCCTTCGAATTGGCCCGCCCGCCTAACCGAACTCGGGGCCGGCGATGCCATAACAGCGAATCTCCCCCGGGGCGGGCCAGACATCTCCTCCGAGCCCCATGCGGGTGAAATGCCGCTGCATACGAAACCCTTTCGCTTCCAGCCAGCCCTGCCACTCGCGCTCGTCTTCCGGCACGTCCAAAAACACAGGCCGCCCGGCCATGGCGCGAAAGACGGCGGACGCTAGCGCGCAGGCCGTCGAAAGGTCGTCGACCACCAATGGGCCGACATGTCCCGCGAGAAGTACCGACCGTCCGAGCACAAACCCCTTGAGGGTTCCGCCCTGATCGGCGACGAAGGCGTAGGATGGACGGACGGCGTGGAGTTGCCGCAACAACGGAAGCCTTGACGCACCAAAGGCAATCTGATCGCAAGCCGGCACAAATTTTTTAATTTTTTGGTCCGTTTCTCATAATATTCGCATTTCTCTTTTTTTTTCAGCCATTTTGGAATTTCTAGCCTATTACGTTATAAATGTATTCTTGACGAAACAATCGCTTTATTGTATTTCTACAAACAAAAGGGGAGTGACTTACGGAAATGGATAAGAGGCGCTGCAAACCGAAAGTCTTGCTTCTCTACAATCTCAGTCCGGATTGGAAGAAGAGAGAACGGGTTGAGGTTGAAAGGGAAACGCGTCGTTTTGCCGCGGCGGTTCAGGAAACCGGTTTTTCGGTTGTTCCCATTCCCATCGTATCTCCCGATTTCGAAAAAGTCCTATTGGCCTATGATCCTATAGACTATATTGTGTTCAATTGGTGTGAAGAGGTTCCCGGGTTACCGAACGGTGAAGTTCATGTGGCCCAATCCCTGGAATCGGCTGGATTCACCTATACCGGCTCCCCTCCTCAGGTGCTCGAACTTTGTCAACATAAGCTGAGGGTCAAGGAGATCCTCAAGGCCCATCATCTTCCGACCCCGGAAGGCCTACTCATCCAAACCCAGGAAGAGATCGCCGGATGGGCGCGTTTTCCGGCCATTGTAAAGGCTGCGGCCGAACACTGCAGTCTCGGTCTTTCTCCCAAGTCGGTCGTTACCAACCGGGATGAACTGGTCCAGCAGGTGGCGTGGATTCATCAGACCCTGCGTCAACCGGCCCTCGTGGAGGAGTTCATTGATGGCCGCGAGTTCCACGTCGCCCTCATTGGCAACGGAACGCTCCAGATGCTTCCACCGGCAGAAATGGATTTCAGCGGCTTTTCCGATCTCCGGGAGCGGCTTTGTACCTACGAAGCCAAGTTCGATCCAGAATCCCGCCACTATCAGCAGATCCAAACGCGTCTGCCGGCCCCACTCAGCGAGGCCGAAAAAGCGGTGCTCGAGTCCGTCTGTCACGCCGCCTACCGGGCTATCGGGTGCCGGGACTATGCCCGGCTTGACCTTCGCCTGCAGAATGGCCTCTTTTACATTCTGGACGTAAACCCGAATGCGGACATCAGTTCGGAGGCCAGTATCGCCTGCGCGGCGGAAGCCATCGGATGGAGTTACGGAGAGTTAGGTCGTCGCCTGATCGAATTGGCGATTCATCGTCATCCGGCTTTCGCCGCCGCCTGATCCACTTCCCTAAGCGCGGTCAGGGCAAGAGGGGGCAAAGGACACTCCAGGGCGTCGGCCACGGCGCAGAGAAAATCGGCTTCGTCCACCGTCACCTCGCCATCGTAACCCGCGCAACGTCCACAAGCATCCAGAACCTTTTGTTTGGCGGCTGGGCGGAGCTGCGAGAGGCGCTCGAGCGCTTGGTCGGCCGCAGCAAGCGTGCACGACCCTGCTGGGGGAAGAGCGGCGTCTCCCAGTTGCAGCACCTGCCAGCCTTCGGAAAACGCGGCCGCTGCTCTTTCTTCGTGCGTCTCATCCATACGGGCCAACGTTCCAAGAAGCACGGCGCACTCCTCACGGACGCTTTCCAACCTCAGCATCCCCCTGGAACGGGGGCGCGCCAGGCCAAAATGCCCATCAAGGCGACGCATCAGAAAACGCAACATGGTGTATTCGAAGAGGGTGACGCGATCATCGGCTTCAATGACGTTCTGAACCGCGTCCCGGAAATGGTGGTACGCTTCGGGCGCCATCTCCCGTAAGGCCGGAACGGCGGCGGCCGCCACAACGTACCAGCCTGCGCGGGGAATCTGCGTAATCGTCGAGAGTAAGGCTTCGGCACGCGGACGGATCAGCGGGCCAGCCGCCTCCTCGATCCACTCGCCATACCGCTCCTCACCCCGTTCCTGAGCGGCCGCCCAGAGCAGGGCCCAAATAACGGCCGGCGCTTCGGCAGGCCGTTCAAGGGCCCTGCGAAGGGAGAGTGGCAACCGCTCGAGAAAAGCCGTCACCGTCTGCAGCGCGGCGGAAGAAAAAGTGCCGGTCTGCTCGCCCAAAGCCTTCACATGCACACGGGCCGCCCGGCCCTCACCCAACGCACGGCCAGCAGCCAGCCCTGCCGCCAGAGGAACCTCCGCTGGAACCTCCGCCGCCGGCGGCGCTGACGGAGTCAACAAGGTGGCGTCGAAACGGCCGGTGAAGGTGGGATCCAACCGGCGAATCCGCTGGACCAACGGCGGGTGGGTTGAAAAAAGATTGAACAAACCCGCCCGAAGCCCACCCGCAAAGAAAAGATGACTGGCTTCTTGAGCCCGTTCCGCCTGCATCGCCCCCTTCGAGCCCATCGCCCCGATCTTTTTTAGCGCCTGGGCCAGTCCCGCCGGGTTCCGGGTAAACTGCACGGCCGCCGCATCCGCCAGAAACTCGCGTTGGCGCGAGACCGCGCTGCGAATGAGGTGGGCAAACAGGACGCCCATCGAGCCGATGATCCACAGCGCCAGGCCGATCAAAAAGAGGACCAGAACGACCACCCCGCCCTGCTTGCTGCCCCGCCCGGATCCCCGCCCCCGACCGGCCATGCTGCCGGTAATCCGCATCGTGTAGTACCCGAGCAGGCTGAGGAGCAAAATTCCATGCAGGATTCCCATCAACCGCAGGTTCAATCGCATATCGCCGTTATGGATATGGCTGAACTCGTGGGCGATCACACCCTGCAGCTCGTCTCGGTTCAATCGCTCCAACGCACCGCGTGTCACAGCCACCACAGCATCGCGCGTGCTCAGCCCCGCCGCAAAGGCGTTGATGCCCGGCTCCCGGTCCAATACGAAGACCTTCGGCATGGGCGTTCCGGAGGCCAGTGCCATCTCCTCCACGATGTTCACCAGCCGCCGCTCGAGCGGATCGGAGGTCTCCGCCCGAATCGGCCGCCCCCCCAACATCACGGCCACGACCTCCCCACCCCGCGAGAGTTGAACAACCTTGTAGAGCGTTCCCAGGCCAATTACGCCCAACACCCCCACAAACGTCCAAAAAAAGAGATCGGGCTTCCAAACCAGCGCCGGCGCTTCCTGTTCAAGGCTCGTCACGATCAGCGTTATCACCGCATACACCAAGGCGGTGATCGCCATCAGGGAAAGCCCATAGAGCACCACCAGCAATGCCGTGCGACGGCGCGCCTCTTCCTGATAGTGGAAAAAGTCCATCCGCCCCCGCCCCCTCTTCTCAGGTGAAGGAGACCTTGGGCGCCTGCCGCTCGGTGGGCGACTCGACTTCGAACAGTTGCGCCGGCCCGAAGGCGAAGAGCTGAGCCACAATGACGTTGGGGAACGTCTCGCGGGCCGTGTTGTAGGTCATCACCGCGTCATTGTAGGCCTGCCGGGCAAAGGCCACCTTGTTTTCCGTCGAGGTCAGCTCCTCCATCAGCAGTGCCATCGTCTGGTTCGCCTTAATGTCCGGATAACGCTCGAAGACGACCATCAGGCGATTCAAGGCCCCCATCAAGGCACCCTCCGCTCCAGCGAGGGACTGCATGGTCGCGGGATCCCCCGGCCTGGCCGCCGCACTCTGCGACGCGGCCAGAGCCTTGTTCCGGGCCTGAACGACCGCTTCGAGGGTCTCCCGTTCGTGCTTTAGATAACCCTTGGCCGTCTCGACCAGATTAGGGATTAGATCATACCGACGCTTGAGCTGAACATCAATCTGGGCATAGGCATTCCGATACCGATTGCGCAAAGCGACCAGCCGGTTATAAAGACCGATCACGAAGAGAAGAAGAAGCGCAACAACGATCAGCACAATCCAGCCTGTCATGGGAACCTCCGAGTTTCTGTTTTCATGGCAAAACTCTTATGCCGAGGAAAACCCCGTGTCAAATGAAAAATGGAGCCAACGATCGGAATCGAACCGATGACCTGCTCATTACGAGTGAGCTGCTCTACCGGCTGAGCTACGTTGGCTCCGGAAAGGGGATAACCTATCCTTTCTGGCTCGAAAGTCAAGCCCATTCCCCCCTTCCCCCCCTTCACGCTTTTTTTCACCCAAAACGGCAAAATCCTTCGCTTCGCTAAAGATCAGGGGGCCCTCCATAGAGTGGCGCTCAAGGCTTGACACGTGCCCAAAAATCAGGCATGTTATAGCATTCTTTTGCGCCCCCTTCGTCTATCGGTTAGGACGTCAGGTTCTCATCCTGAAAAGAGGGGTTCGATTCCCCTAGGGGGTGCCAGTTCCCGCCGCCTTATCCGGCGGAATCGTCAACCGTTCGCTGGGACGATCCGGATAGGTCAGATGGATTCGGATATGAGCCATGCGCCGGGCCTTCAAAACGCGCATCACCTCCCAGCACGCCAGATCCGGCCGATTGCACTCCTGACTCAAATGGGCTAGAAAGACATCCGTCATCTGCCCATGCCCGATCTCCGACAGCATCTCCGCCAGCGCAGCATTCGAGAGATGGCCCTGTCGACTCAATATGCGCTGGATCAGCGGCCACGGCCGACCGGAGTTCCTTAATAGATCCTCATCGTGGTTGGCCTCCACAACCAGCGCCCGGCACGGCCGCAGACGCTCGCGGATCAGCGTGGTAGCCATCCCCATATCCGTAACCAGGCCGATCCATACACCCCCGGCCCCAAATCGGAACCCCACCGGATCGTCCGCATCGTGCGGAACGGAAAACGTTTCGATCAAAAGATCCCCGATCGAAAAATGTTGACCCGTCTGAAAAATCCGCCAGGCAATGGGGTGCTTTTCGAATAGCGGATCCCGATCGAGACGGTCCGCGGTGGCCGAATTGGCAAAGACCGGCCATCCGAAACGGCGGTGCAGTACCCCCAGCCCTTGCGTGTGATCGCTGTGTTCGTGCGTTACCAGAATGCCCTGCACGCGACCCGGATCCAGACCCGCCTCCGCCATGCGACGGAGCGTTTCCCGGGCGCTCAACCCGGCATCCACCAGCAGCCCGGTGGTCTCCGTTCCCACATACGTGCAGTTCCCCTGGCTGCTGCTTCCGAGCACACAGATCGTCACCGCCATCCGCCCGCCTCCACCTCATTCCCCCCCGTCCGATTCGATCCGTCCGTCGCGCAGCCGGATGATTCGCCCGCACTGCCGAGCAATCTCTTCATTATGCGTCACCAGGAGAAGCGTTCGCCGGCCGGCCGAGGTCAGGTCGAACAGAAGATCGAGCACGTGCCGCCCCGTACGGCTGTCGAGGCTTCCGGTCGGCTCGTCCGCCAGCACCAGGTCAGGATCGTTCATCAAGGCCCGGGCAACGGCCGCCCGCTGCTGTTCGCCGCCCGAAAGTTCCAGCGGGGTATGCCGGCGCCGATCCTGAAGGCCCACGGCCTCCAGCAACGCCATGGCCCGCTCTCGGGACGCCCTCAGCGGCCGCCCCGCCGCCATCGCCGGCAGCAGGACATTTTCCAGCACATCCAATTCGGGCAGCAGATGGAAGAACTGGAAGATGAAACCCACCGATCGGGCCCGCCACGTCGCACGAGCCGACGCAGCCATTCCATAGAGGTCTTGTTCCCCCACCCGAACCCATCCGGACGTCGGCCGTTGCAGCCCGCCCAGAATGTGTAGCAGGGTGCTCTTGCCCGCGCCGCTGGGACCGGCAATGGCGACCCGCTCCCCCCGCTGCACCTCCAACCAGATTCCGTCGAGCACCGTGACCTCGGAGTTCCCGAGGCGGTAGGTCATGCGGAGATTTTCCGCCGCCAGAGCCCTGGAGGGGGTCCCACTCATTCGTTCCTCAACGCCTCCACCGGATCCAACCTTGCCGCCCGAGCGGCCGGCAGAAGACCCGCCAGGGTGCAGATGCAAAGGACCAGCCCCGTCACGATGACCACATCGCTCACCAGCGTGCGGGAGGGAATTTCACTCAGCCGGTAGAGCTCGGGGGGAAGGAGGTCCATCTGGAAGAAAGAGGACATCGCCTCGAGAATCTGCTGGCGCCGGCTCAGCACCGCAAGGCCGACCAGAATCCCCGCCACGGTTCCGATCGCGCCCTGCAGAAAACCAATCACAAAGAAGACTCCCGTCACCTGAAGATTCGAAAAGCCGATCGCCTTGAGCAGCCCGATTTCCCGGGTCTTCTGAACGGCCAGTGTGATCAGGGTGTTCGTAATGCCAAAAGCCGCCACGATGGCAATGAAGATCAGGAGAAAGAACATCATATTCTTCTCGACCCGAAGGGCACCGAACAGCTGTTGGTTCTGTTCCATCCAGGTCTCGACGGGGAGGCTTCCTCCCAGCAGGTCACGAAGGCGGACGGCAACGGACCAGGCCCGCTGGGGATCCTCCGTCATGACATGAATCGCATGGGCCCCGTCGCGGAGGCCATGGACATCCCGAGCGGTCTCCAGCGTGACGAAAAGGAAGTGCATGTCGAATTCCCACATCCCCACGTCAAAGATCCCGCACACCTCGAGCTCCTCAGGCAGCCGAATTTCCTCGCCGCTCAGAAAGGCCGAGGGGGAATGGACGGTCAAGCGGTCCCCCAGCCTGAGATTCATCCGCATGGCCAGCTCCTGGCCGACGGCCACCTCCCCTCGATGGCGGGGAAACCTCCCCGCTACGACGTGGGTCGGCACGGCACTGACACGTTTTTCCCGCTCGGGGTCCACGCCCCGGAGCATCGGTGTGTAGAGCATCCCACCGTGCCGGATCATCACCGGCCCCTGAATGTAGGGCGCCGCCGCCCGAACCCCTGGGACCCGAGCCAGGCGATCAGCCAGCTCTTCCGGCTCCTGCAAGATCTCGTTTCCTCCGACGGTGATGTGGGCGTTGAAGCCGAGAATTTTCTCTTTCCACATGTCGTCAAAGCCCGTCATGATCGAAAGCACAATGATCAGAAGCGCCACCCCCAGCAGAACGCCGAGGAGGGAGATGAGGGTGATGATGGAAAAATAGGCCCGGCGGGGTTTGAGATATTTTAGGGCCAAAAACAGGGAAAAGGGCATCGCATCATCCCTCGTGCCGGGGGCGGAGCTGGGGGAAGAGAATGACGTCCCGAATCGCCTCCGCTCCGGCGAGAATCATAAACAGACGGTCAATCCCCACCCCCATGCCGCCGGCCGGCGGCATGCCATACTCGAGGGCCGCCAGGAAATCCTCGTCCACCTTCTGCGGGTTGTCGCCCGCTTGCCTAAGAAAGGCCTCCCGTTGAAGCAGAGGGTCGTTCAACTCGGTATAGGCCGGCGCAATCTCCTGACCCCGGATCACCAGCTCGAAGACATCGGCCAGCGATGGATCGTCGGCGCACGGCCGGGCCAGCGGAATAAGGGCCGAAGGAAGCCGGGTCACAAAGGTCGGCTGGAAAAGGGTTCGTTCGATCAGCTTCTCATAGACCTCGTGGGTGATCAGCCGATGGTCCCACTCGCCCGGCACCTCGAGTCCATGGGCCCTGGCCCGCTCCCTCGCGGCGTCGGCCGAAAGGGAAAACCAGTCCGCCCCCATGCGATGGCAGATCAGATCGTTGTAGGTCACCTCCGGCCACGGCGGGTCGAGCCGAATGGCCCGATCCCCCTCTCCGATGGTCCGGGTACCGAACACGCGGTCGGCCACCCGCAGGATCAACGCCTGAACAAGGCTCTTCATGCGGCGGACGTCCGCATAGGCCTCGTAGAGTTCCAACATCGTGAACTCAGGGTTGTGCGTCCGATCGAGTCCTTCGTTCCGAAAGTTGCGGTTCAACTCGAAGAGGCGGTCAAAGCCGCCCACCAGGAGGCGTTTCAGGTAGAGCTCGGGCGCGATCCGCAGGGCCATCGTGACGTCGAGCGCCTGATAGTGCGTCAGGAAGGGCCGGGCGGCCGCACCGCCCGCCTGAGCCTGCAGCATCGGCGTTTCCACCTCCATGAATCCCTCCTCGTAAAGGAATTGCCGGATCTCGCGAATCATCGCACTGCGGCGGACGAAAAGATCCCGCACCTCGCGGTTCGCAATCAAATCCAGATACCGCTGGCGATATCGCTGTTCGACATCCCGGAGCCCATGCCATTTTTCCGGAAGCGGCCGGAGCGCCTTGGCCAGAAGCGTCCATCGCCGGACGCGCAGCGTGCGCTCGCCTGTCCGGGTGACAAAGAAAATCCCCTCCACGCCGATGATGTCTCCTGTGTCCAGGCAGCGAAACGCCTCGTAGGATGCCTCGCCGACCTCCGGCTTCTGAAGGTAGATCTGGAAACGGCCGGTGCCGTCGTCGAGATGCGCGAAGGTGCTCTTGCCCATATTGCGGATGAGGACGAGCCGCCCGGCCAGACGCGCCTCGCCTCCCTCCTGAAAACGGGCCGCCGCCTCGGCGATTCGCTCCCGCTCGAAGGCCCCGCCATAGGGGGCAAGACCCATCTCCTGAAGCCGCCGAAGATTGGCCAGCCGCTGTTCGCGAAACAGATTATGCTCGTCCGTCATGATCCCCACCTCGGTTCGACGTCATTCTGGCGGAAGCGGGTCCAGCCTTCAAGCCCGCTCTTCCCGTTTGGTCGCTTCCCAGAGCGCGTCCAGTTCCGCGAGCGAAAGATCCTGCGGCGCCTGTCCCCGCGCCCGCAGACGCTCCTCGATGGCTTGAAACCGGCGAATGAATTTACCCGTGGCGCGGTCCAGAGCCTGTTCGGCCTGAATCCCCTGGAACCGACAGAGATTGACGATGGCGAAGAGGAGATCCCCGATCTCCTCTTCGAAGGCCTTGGGATCGCCCTTGTCCAGGGCCGCCCGCGTTTCGGCCCACTCTTCGTCCACCTTGGCGGCCACATCTCGGGTCTCGGTCCAATCGAACCCCACCCGGGCCGCACGACCCTGAACCTGCTGGGCCCGCTGGAGGGCCGGCAGATGTCGCGGCACGCCGGCGAGAACGGAGCGGTGTGTCTCCCCTTTTTCGGAGGCCTTGATGGCTTCCCACCGTTTCAACACGGCGTCGGGGGTTCGGACGTCGGCACCTTGAAAGACGTGGGGATGGCGTCGAACGAGCTTGGCGATCAGGGTCTCGACCACATCCCCGAAGGCGAACGCCCCTTCCTCCTCCCTGAGGCGGGCTTGAAAGACGACCTGAAGGAGGAGATCCCCCAGTTCTTCGCGGTGCTCGTCCCGATCATTGGCCTCGATCGCGTCGAGGACCTCATAGGCTTCCTCGACCAGGAAGGGCTTCAGCGTTTCGAGCGTCTGGCGGGCATCCCAGGGGCATCCGCCGGGACCCCGCAACCGTGCCATCACACGCAACAACTCTTCGATCGCGGCTCCGGGGGTTCGCCCCGGAACATCGGGTTCGGGACTCATGCGCACGTTCCTTTCGCTCAGCGCAGCATCAGCTCTCGGAAAACGCCCGTCAATTCCATCGCCAGATCGCTGGCCAGCAACGTCTGCTGCGAACCCCGCAACGCCACGCTGTCGCCTGCCTGCCCATGGAGATAAACCCCCGCCCGGGCGGCGTCGAAGGGTTCGAGCCCCTGAGCGGCCAGCCCCACGATAAGACCGGCCAGCACATCGCCCGTTCCTCCCTTCGCCATGCCCGGATTTCCGCTGAGATTCAGATGAATCGGCCGTCCGGGGGCTCCCACCAGAGTCCCGGCTCCCTTGAGTGCAACCACCGCCCCTGTTTTCTCGACGGCCTTTCGAAGGGTCGCTTCGCGGTCTTCCTGCACGACGGCCGCGGGACAGCCCAGCAAACGCCCCATCTCTCCAGGGTGCGGCGTCAGAATCACCGGTCCCTTCGCCCGGGCCACCCGGGCCGCCTCGCGCTCCAGGACATTCAACGCATCGGCATCCAACACCAGAGGAACCCGGCACTCGTCCAGGAGCTGTTCGACCAGGATTCGGATCTCGGGATGAGGGGTCAGACCGGGACCGATCAAAACGGCCGAATAGTCGGCCAGCCGAGGCCGGAGCTGCTCCCAGAAGGCCGCCGAGAGTGTGCCGGCCGCCGTGGCCGGCGCCGGTCGGACAATGGCGTCCGGGAGCGCCGCCGAAACGGAGAGAGAAAGCGAACCGGGCACATAGGCAGTAACCAGGCCGACGCCGGAACGCACCGCGCCGGCAAGCGCCAGGGTGGGCGCTCCGGGATAGTCGGCCGACCCCGCCAGGATCAGCGCATGGCCATAACTTCCTTTGTGCGTGTTCCGCAACCGCCGGGGAATCATGGCCCGCAAATCCGCCGCCGTGATGATCTCCATAGGGCCGTCCGCCTGCTCCATCAATTCCCAGGGAATGCCAATGTCTGCGACACACACCGTTCCCACATACTCCAAGGCGCGAGGCGAAAGATAGCCGATTTTGGGCAGACCGATGGCCACCGTGAGATCCGCCCACACGACGTCGCCCGGAGCCACCCCCGTATCAGCATTCATCCCGGAAGGGACGTCGATCGAGACGACAAAACCGCGCTTGGCGTTGGCATTGATGTAGCGGATGGCACCCGCGATCGCCCCCCGGGCAGGACCGGAAACCCCTGTCCCCAGCAGCCCGTCCACCAGAATGTCCCCTCCCGGCCATTCATGCTGGAGCCGGTCCCAGTCGGCGCGCGTGGGCACCTCCGTATATTTGACCTTGGCCTCCTTGAGCTGGCTGAAGGCGTGCAAGGCGTCGCCCTCCAAATCCCGTTCGGCACCGGCCAGCATCACCTCCACCGAGAAATCTTCCTCCGCCAGATAGCGGGCGGCCACGAAGGCATCGCCGCCATTGTTTCCCCGTCCGGCGAAGATCTGAATGAGCGGATCGGAAAAACCCGCCCGGTCGGCGAGGGTTCGCACTTCGTGGGCCACGCCATAGCCCGCCCGATCCATGAGCATTTCCGTGGTCACCCCGTAGTCGGTGGCCATCCGCTCCTCGATCTCGCGCATTCGAGTCGTCGAAACCGTTTTCATAATCGTCTACCCCCTCTTCCGGAGTCATGCTCATCCCCGGCCAGAATCGCCTGGGCGACGGCATAATGGGCGGTATGAGAGATGCTAACCATCACACGGGTGACGCCCCGCGACGCCGCCAGGGCTCTGCCGTTCTCGCTGAGGCGGACGGAGGGAGCCCCGGTTTCGGGATCCCGGACAACCTCGATGTCGAGCCAACTGAGGCGGGATCCGATTCCGGTCTGAAAGGCTTTGGCCACAGCCTCCTTGACCGCAAAGCGGGCGGCATAGTGCATCCAGGGGGCTGCCGTGGCCTCGCAGTACGCCTGCTCACCCGGCAGAAAGAGCCGATCCTTGAACCGGCCCTCCCATCGGGCCAGCGTCTCCCGGAATCGAGCGATTTCGACCAGGTCAATTCCTGTCCCGATGACGCTCATGGACTCAGGCGCGTCCTCCCCGATAGGCGCGGAGGGCGCGCCGCATCTCGCGCACCGCCGTCTTCAAGCCCACGAAAACGGCACGGGCAATGATGCTGTGGCCGATGTTTAGCGTATCGAGATGGGGAATTTCGAGAATCCCTTCGATATTCGCGAGGTTGATACCGTGGCCGGCATTCACCTGGAGACCCATCCGATGGGCCCGTTGCGCGCCGTCGATCAGTCGGTCCAGCTCCCGGCGGCGAACCGGTTCGCGGGCGTCGCAGTACCGGCCCGTATGCAACTCCACACACGGCGCCCCGGTCTCCGCGGCCGCCTCCAGCTGATCGGGATCGGCGTCCACGAAGAGACTCACCCGGATTCCCGCGTCGAGCAGGCGGCGCACCGTTCGGGCCAATGCCCGCCCCCCCCCGACCACATCGAGTCCCCCTTCCGTGGTCAACTCCCGGCGGCGCTCGGGAACCAGGCAACACTCGTCAGGGCGGATCCGGCAGGCCAACTGGACGATCTCGGGCACGGCCGCCATTTCGAGGTTAAGTGGGACTCGCAGCATGCGTCGGAGCGCCTCGACGTCGGCATCCTGAATGTGGCGACGGTCTTCCCGGAGATGGACCGTAATGCCATCGCACCCGGCTTCTTCGCACACTCGCGCAGCCTCCGTCACCGACGGGTAGGAGGTCCCGCGAACCTGGCGAAGAGTCGCCACATGATCAATATTGACGCCTAACTTCAGCCGTTGTGGCCTCATGATCTCCGTCTCCCTTGGGCGCAGAGGCTTCATCCCCATGCGCCCGCTTGCGCCATTCCACGTTCAGGATACTCATTTCTGCCGCTATGACAAGTCCCCGTTTGCCGCGCCCATCCGGGCGTCAGGCTCATATCCCCGATCCCGATCCGTGGCTGGGGCCGGGCCGTGGCTCTATCCTCCCCAATGGCGGGATTCGCGGAGCAGGCGTCGGGCTTCCGCTTCGGAAGGCGCCCCAACCCCAAGGAAGGTCCGCTCCCAACCGAATCGCTTAAGGAAGGGTTCGACGTCCCGCAGGGGCGCTCCGAGCACCAGCGCCGACTTGCCCGCCGCATAGACCTTCTTCCAGATGACGTCCCACCAGACCGGATCACTTGCTGCCGGATTGGGATACCCCGGAGTCCACTGCACGGCCGCCAGCGAGGGCACTTTGAGTAGGAGATCGAGGTGGGCGATGCAGCGCGGTCCATCGAGGTGAAAGACGGAGTAATCGGCCCGGGCACACTGGCGTTCGAGATAGGGGCACACGAACTCCTCGAACATGGCAGGCGAAATCATGGCCGCAAAGTCGCACTGGCTCTTAAGCGTGCGCCCCGGCCCCCAGATCTGAAACGCGATGAAAAGGTTGCCTCGGCAGTCGTCCCGCACCTTCTCGTAGAGCGGATCGAAGGCTTCCCAATAGATCGAATCGAGCTGTCCCAGCAGCCGGTGAATCTCCTGCGGGCAGTCCAAGAGGTAGGTCAGAAGCTCTTCCGTGCCCAGCAACTCCGATAGAATATCCAGGCCCTCGATCAGGTCGGGAAGCCCTGTCAGATATTTTCCACGGCCTTCCTCGAGAAAGTAGTCGGTCGCCCGAAGCGTCCACTGCCAGTACTCATTCTGGGGATCGAACGCCAGCGTAGCCGCTGCGGGATTGGAAAAGACGGGGGAATACCAGACGGTCTCGGGAGCAAAAATCGGGCGGGAACCAAGATAGACGTTCAGAGCGCCGGGGCCGAGCGAGGGCGTGATATAAGGAACCGCGCATCCGCCGTGGAACCGGGTGGCGATATGGGCCTCGAAGCGCCGGGCACTGCCGACATAATCCAGCCAGGCGTCACGAGGATCGTCCGGCGGAGGGGGGGCCGGTGGACAGGGAATCGGCGTTTCGCGCGGTGCCATAACCGCCAGAATCGGCCGGTGGGGTTTCCGCCCGGTCCACCAGCAGGTATAAAGATCGCGAATTTCGTCCCAGTCCTCGTCGAAATAGCGAAGCGTCGTCATGCGGGGGGCCGCTTTTCAAAACGATGGCGGCTATCCTACCGAGGTTCGCAGGAAAGACGCAATGTTCCTTTTTCGTCTCGGGGCCCATGGGGGAGGAGTTCTCATTGACCCCTGTTCTGCCGGGTGTTATCGTTGAGATTCATGGTTCTTGAGGATTAGGCCTATGGCGTCAGGCGTCAAAGGGTTCGTGGATGTGCAAGTCAACGGTGGGCTAGGCATCTCCTTCACGTCGTCCACGCTCACGATGGACGATATTCGGACGGTCACCCGCGCCCTCGTCGCCCGTGGAACGCTGGCCTATTGTCCGACGGTCATCACGGGCGATCCGGACGTTTATCGGCATGTGTTCCCTCTCCTCGCCCGCGCCATGCGCGATCCCGAGCTGGAGCCCCACCTTCTGGGCTTCCACCTCGAGGGCCCATTCATCTCGCCCGAACCGGGTGCCATCGGCGCCCATCCCCGCGCGTTCGTCCAGGAACCCTCGATCGCCGTTTTCGAACGCTACCAGGCGTGGGCTGAAGGGCATATCCGGATTTTGACTCTCGCCCCGGAACGGCCAGGCGCTCTCGAACTGATCCGACATGCCACCCGCCAGGGAGTGATCGTTTCCCTCGGCCATCATGCCGCTTCGGACGAGCATCTGACGCAGGCGGTCGCCGCCGGTGCCCGCCTGGCCACCCACCTTGGCAACGGTTGTCCCAACATGATCCACCGACACGAAAACCCCCTCTGGTGGCAATTGGCTTGCGACGAACTTACTGGCCTCTTCATTACGGATGGCCACCACCTTCCGGCCGACTTCATCAAGGTGGCGCTTCGCGCCAAGACCCCGGCCCGCTTCATCGTCACCAGCGATGCCAGTCCCCTCGCGGGTCTACCGCCCGGCCGTTACGAATCTTTTTCCGGTCTGACCGTCACCCTTGACGAACGGGGCAAAATCTTTTCGGAACAATCGCAGAGTCTCGCTGGCTCATCCGCCTGCATGTTCGATTGCATGAATGTCCTGGCGGGGCTCTCACTCCTGTCCGAGTCGGAACTGTGGCAGGTCGGGCTGGATAACCCGGCCCGCCTCCTCGGTGCCGATCCCGCGGTCCTCCTGGCCCGAGCCGGGGGAGGCCGGGTCCGTTACGCCAAGGGTCGTTTCATCCTCGAGGAGTCTTGCCCATGATCCGGAACGCCCAGCGCATGCCCTTCCGAACGATCCAGCACGACGCCGACGTCGCCGTTGTGGGAGGCGGGATGGCGGGGCTCTGCGCCGCCGTCGCCGCGGCTTGGCGCGGGGCCCCCGAATCCCGGCTTTATGTCTTCACATTGGCGTGACCTTCCCGGGCAAGAAGGGCCGGCCGGATCACAGACCGCCACACGGCAACGCCGGCCGGGGAAAGATGAAGGTTGTCTTCCGCGTAACACTCCGCCCGCGGTTCCCCCTCGCGGGTCATCAGCGGCGTCGCGATATCGAGAACGAACCAGCGCCCCGGCTGTTGTTTCTCCAACTCCCAAAGGCGCTGCTTGAGCCTCCACATCAAGGGCCATATCGCTCGCCGGGCCGGCGAATATTTCACCGCGAGAAAATAGAGGCGGGCAGCCGGCAGCCGTTCGGTCGCGCAGGCCAGGAACCGTTCGAAATCGGACCACACGCCATCCACCAGGCGGCCTGACGCCAGATCGTTGTCACCTTCGTGTACCACGAGCGCACGGCGAGCCCAGGAAAGCAGGATCCGAATGAATCGCGATCGAGCACTTGTTCGGGATCTCGGCCACCCGTACCTCACCATGACCACCGAACCGGTTCAGGAGGAACGCCGACGGTTGTAGCGGCATCTCCATAGTCTTCGGCCGGTCCGCCCGCTGATCTACGTTCGAGCCTTCGACTGGTCGGAAATGCCCGAGGCCCAATGCCTCTGCACCGATCCCTTCTTCCGCGGCTGGGAGGCCTTCTTCCGCTCCGACGGCGTCCATCAATGCCACGACAAAGAAGCCGAACAGGCCGGCGACTGGCGCCTCATCCACCACGAAAATCAGGCGATGCCGTATGCCGAAGAGATGCCCGACCCTTCGCTCGACCCGCATCCCGTTTCGCGCCGCCAGCTCTGGACCTTCATGGCCGCCCAGGAGTTCACCCTGATCTCGCCCGCCATGCACGAGGAGTTTTTGCACCGATATCAGCGGCCGATTCTATGAAATTCTCAAGGTTTTTCGAAAAAGGATGCTTGCCCTCGGAGGCCGGTCTGGCCCCTTGGATCAAAACGGGACGTCGTGTGGCCGTCGAAGAGATCCACCGTTTCGAGAGACTGCCCTCGCCCCTTTGACCCTTAGTGGCGTTCCGGCTTGGCCTGCCGGGTCATGAACAGATCCTGGACCTCGTCCGGTTTGCGCCCCTCATAGAGGATGGCGTGAACCTCCTGGATCACGGGGGTTTCTACGCCGTAGCGGCGGGCCAAGGCCAGCGCGGTGGGACAGGTCGTCAACCCCTCTGCGACCTGTTTCATCCCCGCGAGAATCGTCGCCAGCGGTTCCCCCCGGCCCAGTCG
>Ga0209101_1001020_pt1 | contig 21923 bp, 17 predicted proteins | sample ConPoolayeCmetaG_FD_185481 | JGI IMG/M metagenome (GOLD analysis project Ga0209101, IMG submission 185481) | Hot spring microbial mat communities from California, USA to study Microbial Dark Matter (Phase II) - Cone Pool mat layer C metaG... ...
GCGCGCCGGGCATGATGAGGTTGGCGCCGTTCTAACCGCCACCGGGAGTATTATACCTGCCCAGCCGGCCGCTGGCGCTGCATACACCATCTGACGCCTGCCCCTGATGTTTGTTCCAGCCCTGGCAACTGACCAGCGGACCACCCGCCCATCCACTGACAACGGACCACGGACCACGAACCCGCCTCCCTCGGTCATTCAGACTTCGCCATGCGTCATTGATTCGGGCTTCTGGTTTCTGGCTTCGTCATTTTTCCACTGAACCCCGAACCCCAAACCCTCTCTCAGCTCACCCCTTCGTCAGTTTTCGATACTTCATCCGATGCGGGCGGTCGGCTTCGATCCCCAGCCTCTTTCGTCGGTCCTCCTCGTACGTCGAGTAGTTGCCCTCCCACCACACGGCCGTGCCGTCGCCCTCGAAGGCCAGGATGTGGGTGGCCACGCGGTCCAGGAACCAGCGGTCGTGGCTGATGACCAGGGCACAGCCGGCGAAGTTCTCCAGCGCCTCTTCCAGAGCGCGTATGGTGTTGACATCCAGGTCGTTGGTCGGCTCGTCCAGCAGGATCACGTTGGCCCCGCTCTTGAGCATCCGCGCCAGGTGCAGGCGGTTGCGCTGGCCGCCCGAAAGCGTGCCCACGCGCTGCTGTTGGTCCTGGCCTGTAAACCCGAAGCGCGCCACGTACGCCCGGGTATTGACGCGCATGCCGCCCAGCATGAACGTCTCCTGCCCGTCGGCGATCGCCTGCCACACCATCGCATCATCCTCCAGACTCTCGCGCGACTGCTCGACGTACGCCAGCTTCACCGAATCACCGACGCGCAACGTGCCCCCGGTGGGCTTCTCCGCCCCGATGATCATGCGGAACAGCGTCGTCTTGCCCGCTCCGTTGGGCCCGATGATCCCCACAATTCCGCCCGGCGGCACGTTGAAGTTCACATCCTCAAACAGCACACGGTCGCCAAACGCCTTGGTAAGCTTTTCGGCCCGGATCACCAGGTCGCCCAGCCGCGGCCCCGGCGGGATGTAGATTTCGATCTCCTGTTCCTTCTTCTTTGTGTCCTGCGCCAGCAACGCCTCATACGCGGCCAGCCGCGCCTTGCTCTTGGCCTGGCGCGCCCGCGGCGACTGGCGCACCCACTCCAGCTCGCGCGCCAGCGTCTTCTGCCGGGCCGACTCCTGTTTCTCCTCCACCTCGAGGCGCTTCTTCTTCTGCTGGAGCCAGGAACTGTAATTGCCCTTCCAGGGGATGCCCTCGCCCCGGTCCAGCTCCAGGATCCAGCCGGCCACGTTGTCCAGAAAGTAGCGGTCGTGCGTCACCGCGATGACGGTTCCTTCGTACCGTCGCAGGTGCTGCTCCAGCCACGCCACCGACTCGGCATCCAGGTGGTTGGTCGGCTCATCCAGGATCAGCACGTCGGGTTTCTGAAGCAGCAGGCGGCACAGCGCCACGCGCCGCCGCTCGCCGCCGGAGAGCACCTTCACGGGCGTGTCTCCCGGCGGACAGCGCAGGGCGTCCATGGCCATCTCCAGTTGCGAGTCGATGTCCCAGGCCCCCAGGCGGTCGATCTTCTCCTGGAGTTCGCCCTGCTTTTCGAGCAGCTTGTTCATCTGCTCCTCGTCGAGCGGCTCGGCGAGCTGCTCGGAGATCCTGTTGAACTGCTCGAGCAGGTCCATCGTCGACTGGACGCCCTGCTCGACGATCTGACGCACGGTCCTGCTCTCGTCCAGCCGCGGCTCCTGCTCGAGGTAGCCGACGGTATAGCCCGGCTGCAGGACGACGCGCCCCTGGTAGTCCTTGTCCACGCCGGCCAGGATCTTCAGCAGGCTCGACTTGCCCGCGCCGTTGAGCCCCAGCACGCCGATCTTCGCCCCGTAGAAATAGGACAGGTAGATGTCCTTGAGCACGACCTTGCGGTCGTAGCTTCGGGACACGCCGATCATCGAGTAGATGACTTTGTTCGGTTCGCTTGCCATGCTCTGAGTCTATCCCGGCGGCGCGGGGTTGGCCCCGGCGGCCGCGGCGCTCTGGACGGCCGGAACAGGCGAAGGCCGCCGCAGCGGCACCTCGGACACGGTCTGATGCGCCTCGGCCAGCCGATGCTCAAACGCCAGGGCCACGATGCCCACGGCAAACGCCAGGGCGAAGTAGATGCTGTAGCGGTTCCACGAGATCGCCTGGCCATACTGCGCCTGGCCGATCAGGTCCAGCAGCGCGCCCCAGACGATGGGAGAGGCCGCCAGAGCGAGGTTGGTGATCACGGTGAACAGCGCGAAGAAATGGTTGCGCCCCATGAGCGGCATCGTGGCCATCACCATCCGCGCGTTGGCCACGCCAAAGCCCGCCCCGGCCATGCCGCCGATGAGATTGAGGGCGCCGACGATCCAGGGACCCTGGCCCACGAGGTTCGCCGACACCGCCCACCAGCCGCCCACCACCAGCAGAAGCGTCAACACGCTGCTTCGCAGCACGGGCTTGCTGCCTTTGCGGTCAAGCACGTGCCCCACGCGCGGCAGCGTCAGGAGCGCGCCCACTATCGCCAGCACCGACAGCCACAGTATGCTGCTTTCGCTGTAGCCGGCCCGGCCTTTGAGATAGGCCACCGTGAATACACCCAGCCCGCCCGCGGCCGCAAAATACAGCACGTTGAAGAGCATCAGCCGGAAAAACGGCGGATAGGTGAGCATGGCCTGCCACGGCACCGGCGCCCCCGAGCGTTTCAGCGCATCGGGAGCGGTGACATCCGGGATTCGGCGGCAGAACCAGAGGCTGACGGTGGCCCCGACCGCGGAGATGGCAAAAGCCAGCGAGAATTGCCACGGCTCAGGACTGGTGCGCGAGGAAAGCACGACCGCGGCGATGCCCAGAGCGAAAAGGCTGCCGACCTGGGCGAAGATCTGGTCGCGCGAGAGGAACCGCCCGCGCAGCTCGCCGGGGATCAGTTCGCTGATCCATGGCAGCCACGCGCCCGATGCCATCCCGCGCAGCAGGTTGAACAGGAACAGACACAGCACCACCAGCGCCAGCCGCATCGATGAACCGAGCCACGGCAGCAGGGGGATGGCCGCCAGGGCGAAGATCAGCACCGTGCGCGACCCCCAGCCGGCCAGGATGAACCGCCGGTAGCCCCAGCGGGGCAGCCAATGGGCGGCCGGCAGTTGCAGAATCACCAGCAGCGGCGTGAAGGATGCCAGCAGTCCCAGCGTCAGCGCCGATGCCCCCAGCGACTTGGCGTAGAGGATCATCGGCGAGCCGAGAGTGATCTGCCACGACAGGGCGTTGAACAGCCCGAACCAGTTGGCGTTGGTGGCGCCCGGCGGATAGGGCGTGCGGGACGGAAGCGCGCGCCGCTTCGGCGGCAGCGCGTCGATGCACCCGGCATTCGCCCTCGCGCCCCGTGTATCGCTGCTACAACTCATCGGTGCTTCGGTCAAGAGAACGCCCGGCCAACTGCATCGGCCGGGCAATACCTATTCTCGCACACAGGTCCGCGGAACGCCAGAGGGCGCGCAGCGGGCCGGCAGGGAAGACACGTTCGGGCCGTCCGCAATACGCCCCTGCCCGCTCGCTCTACGGACCGAAGCCGTGAGAGGGCGAGGCACCGGCCGAGCCGGACAGGCCACCAGGCAGCTCCGCGGGAGGCTCGCCCTCCCGGTCGGCGATCGTCATCGCCGCGGGACAACTGACCATCGGACCCATGACCTGACAACCGACAACGGACAACTGACCACTGACCTGCCCCGCCCGATAATTCTGCGACACACCGCCTCACGTTAAGCGCGCATCGTTTCTCGCCGAAGCTCCGATGGGCCGCATCGAAAACCGCCGCGCTGTGGCAGGCGGCCAGTTCCCAGGCCGGAGAAGACCTTGTCAGTCCGCTGGAAGATCGTACTGCTGCTGTCGATCGTCCTGGGCATGCTGTCGGCGCTGGCCCTGGGCGTGGGCCGATGGATCGTCTATCCGAGCTTCCTGGCCCTGGAACAGCGCCAGACCCGCGACGACGTCAGCCGCGTCGTCGAGGGCATCCAGCGCGAGGTCGACCACCTCACCCTCCTCTGCAACGACTGGTCGGCCTGGACCGACACCTGGAACTTCGTGCAGAACCGCAATGCCGAGTTCATCAAACAGAATCTGGTGGCCGAAACCTTCGCCAACAACGGTCTGGACCTGCTGCTGATCGCCGACACCGCCGACCAGTTTGTCTGGGAGGGCATCTTCAATCGGCGCGACAAGGCCATCGAGCACGACAGCGCCTTGTTCACGCGCCTGCTGCAAGGCGGGCGACTCACCGGCCACACCGACGCCGCCAGCATCTGCCGGGGTCTGGTGATGACGGAGCGCGGCCCTCTGCTGGTCGCCTCGCGTCCCATCATGACCAGCGAGAACACCGGTCCCATCCGCGGCACGCTCATCGTAGGCCGCTTCCTCGACGAGAGGCAGGTCCAGCAGCTCATCGAACGCACCCGCGTCGAGTTCGCGCTGTGGCCGGCCAACTCCGCCGAGCTGCCGCCGGCGGCACGGCGAGAGCTTGCGCTGCTGGGGCCCGAATCCCCGCTGCGCGTCGACAGCTCCGATTCCCGGAGGCTCTCCGCCTACACGCTCCTGCGCGACGTCTCCGGTCAGCCGGCGCTGCTGCTCCGTGCCGACGTGCCGCGGCTCATCTCGCAGCAGGGCCGATCCGCCATCCTCTGGGCCCAGGGCACGCTCCTGTCCAGCGGCGCCATCGTGATGGCCCTCCTGTGGCTTCAGCTTCACCGCTGGGTGGTGCGTCCCCTGGAGCGGCTGCGGCGCCACGCCGCGGCGGTGGGCGCAGACGGCTCGCTCTCGCAGCGGCTGAACATGCGCCGCCGGGACGAGATCGGCGAGCTGGCGCGGGAGCTGGACCGGATGGTGGGACTGCTGGAGGAATCGCGGGCGCGGATGCTGAAAACAGCCCATCGGGCGGGCATGGCCCAGATCGCCAGCGAAGTGCTGCACAACGTGGGCAACGCGCTGAACACGGTGCAGATCTCCGCCGAGATCATGGAGGAGAAGCTGCGGGCGTCGAAGGTGCCGAACCTGGCCCGCGCGGTGGCCCTGCTCCAGGAGCACCGGGAGGATGCCGCTGCGTTTTTCGCCGCCGACCCGCGCAGGCGGCAGGTGATCGGCTATCTGACGAAGCTCTCGGAGCTGCTGGCCGCCGAGCAGGCGCAGCTCGCCGAGGAGCTGGAGGCGCTGCAGGCCAAGGTGCATCACATCGGCGAGATCATCGCCGCCCAGCAGAACCGCGCCACCGGTGCCAGGCTGATTGAGGGCATCAGCCTGCCGGAGCTGATCGACCAGTGCCTGCACATGCACGAGGGAGCGCTGCGGGCCGCGGGCGTTCAGGTGGAACGCGACTACCGTGGACCGGCGCACTATCGGGTGGAGAAGACGCGGCTGATGCAGGTGCTGGTGAATCTCATCAAGAACGCCGTGGAGTCGCTGACGCAGGTGCCGGAGGGTCAGCGGCGGCTGCGCGTGGCGATGGCCCCGGCCCGGGGCGCGGGCGTCGAAATCCGGGTCGAAGACACGGGGGTGGGCATCGCCCCCGAAAACCTCACGCGCATTTTCCAGGGCGGCATGAGCACCAAGCCCGGCGGGCACGGCCTGGGGCTCCACTACTGCGCCAACGCTGTCGCGAGCATGGGGGGCAGCATCCGCGCCGTCAGTCGGGGACGGGGCGCCGCCATGATCATTCAACTTCCGTTGCCGGAGCACGAGGCTGCCGCATGAACATCCCACAGAGTCAGAGCTGTGAGGAACACGCCAACCGCCGCATCCTGGTCGTGGACGATGATCCGTCCATCCAGGAGGACTACCGCAAGATCCTGGCCCCCGCCTACGACACCCCGGAGATCGACAGGCTGGAGGCCGATCTGTTCGGCGCCTCCGATGCCGCTGCCCCCGCCATACGCTTCGAGCTGGACCAGGCCATGCAGGCCGAGGAGGCCCTCCGCAAAGTGGCCGAGGCCTGTCTCCAGCAGCGCCGATACGCCATGGCCTTCATGGACGTGAGGATGCCGCCGGGCCTGGACGGCATTCAGGCCACGCGGCAGTTGTGGGCCATCGACCCGCACGTTCAGGTGGTGATTTGTTCGGCCTATTCAGACCACACCTGGGAACAGATCGTCCGCGAGTTGGGGCAGAGCGACCAGTTCCTGGTGCTGCGCAAGCCCTTCGAGGCCATCGAGGTGCGCCAGCTTGCCCTGGCGATGACCACCAAGTGGAACGCCTCGCGCGATGCCCGTCGCCTCATGCGCGAGCTCGAGGACCGCTGCGAGGCGCTGACGCGGCAGCTTCAGCTCGCCGGCGACCGCGGCGTCCCCCTGGTAACAGCCCTGCCCGCATAGCGTCGGCGCGCCCGCGGCCGTAAACCGCCTCCGGCCCCCCACCGGGTCGAACCACGCACGGCGAATCACAGAATCAGCAGAATCGCAGAAGGGCGCGTGACCGTTTCTGCGCCCGGCGGTCGGGGATCGCGCCGGCGCACGACGTAGCACGGCCGTTCTCGCCCGTGCTGGCCATTGGGGGCAGAGTCTCCACACACTATGAAAATGAAAATGCCAAACTCCAGGGCACGGGCAAGATGCCCGTGCTACGGAAAGCCCGCCGGCTGGTAGTAGCACGGGCGTCCTCGCCCGTGCCAAACGGGGCTCCGCCACGGCCATCCTGACTCCAACCAACGCAGAAACTGTCACGCGCCCATCGCAGAATCAGGAATCAAGGAATCAGAAGAACCGGAAGAACCGACCTTGACACGACCGCCGCTCAGATATAGCGTTGCCAGACTCAATCAGATCCGACGTCTTGAGGCTTCCCGGCGGCCGCGGTGGCGGTGTTCGGAGAGCGAAACGGGACATGAGTCAGGCCGAAAGTCAAACCAGCGGTCCGTCCGCCAGCCTCGACACCGAGCTGGGCAAAGTGGTTGTCGAGCTGGGACTGGCCACCCGCACGGAGGTGGACTTCTGCCGCGAGCAGCAGAAGCAGTCCTCCGACCCCAATCAGCGCAGCCTGGCCGATCTGCTGGTCGAGCACAATTTCCTTACCGTCAATCAGGTCAGGCGTCTTCAGCTTCAGCTTGAAGACCGCAAGCGCAGCCAGATTCCCGGCTACCGCCTTCTGGAGAAACTGGGCAAGGGCGCCATGGCCACCGTCTACAAGGCCAGACAGGAATCGCTGGACCGCATCGTGGCCATCAAGGTTCTGCCCCGGAAGCTGGCCGACAACCCCGAATTCGTGCAGCGTTTCTACAAGGAGGGTCGGGCGGCGGCGCGGCTCTCCCACAACAACATCGTGCAGGCCTACGACGTCGGCAGCACCCCCGATGGCTACCACTACTTCGTGATGGAGTACATCGAGGGCAGGACCCTGTACGACATCATGCAGCCGCCGCCGGCCGGCGAGGGCCGAACCTTCTCCGAGGCCGAAGCCCTGGACATCATGATCCAGATCACCGACGCCCTGGCACACGCCCACGAGCGCGGACTGATCCACCGCGACGTCAAGCCCAAGAACATCCTGCTGACTCCTCAGGGCGTCGCCAAGCTCACCGACCTGGGCCTGGCGCGCACCACCGACGACAAGGAGGCCGCCGAAAGCGAGGCCGGCAAGGCTTACGGCACGCCGTATTACATCAGCCCCGAGCAGATTCGCGGCGACGTGGACATCGACTTCCGCGCCGACATTTATTCCCTGGGGGCGACGATGTATCATCTGGTGACCGGCCGTCCGCCCTTCGAGGCCGACACGCCGACGGCGGTGATGCACAAGCATCTGCGCGAGCCGCTGGTGCCGCCCGACCACATCAACACCGCCCTGTCGGCGGGTATCTCCGAGATCATTGAAGTGGCGATGGCCAAGAAGCGCGAGGAGCGCTACGCTTCGACGCGGGACATGCTGGAGGACCTTTTTTCCGTCAGCCGGGGCGAGCCGCCCATGCATGCCCGCCGCACGGTGGACCTGGAGTCGCTGGCCAAGGTCGAGGAAACCGGCAAGACCGTCGACCTGCCGCCCCCGCCCGCAGTGGAACAACCCTTCTACCTCAGGCCCGCCTTCGTTCTGTGGCTCGGCATCGCCCTGGGCGCGGCCGTACTGCTGAATCTGGTGCTGCTCACCCTCCTGCTGGGGCGGTGAGGTTCGATCAAGCGCTCGCCTCACATGACCGGCACATCACCTGCGGCCCGCCGAAGGTTCCCGTCAGAGTCATACCTCACCGGCCTCCAGACCGTACTGCTTCCACTTGCGATCCACCAGCTCCCGGGTCTTCTGGTCCATGACCATCTCCCTGGGCCAGCGACGCACGCGCCCTTCGGCGGGCCATTTGGCGGTCGCGTCGAAGCCGATCTTGCTGCCGGCGCCAAGCTCCGGCGAGGCGTGGTCGAGGATATCCACCGGGCCGTGGACGATCTCGTGGTCGCGCTCGGGGTCGCAGTTGGCGAACAGGTGGAACAGCACATCCTGCTCATCGTGAACGTCCACGTGCTCATCGACCACGATGATGAACTTGGTGAATGACATCTGCCCCGCCCCCCAGATGGCGTGCATGACGCGCCGGGCCTGATACGGATACTCCTTGCGGATTTTCACGAAGGCACAGTTGTGGAACACCCCGCTCATCGGCAGGCAGTAGTCGATGATGTCGGGGATCAGCATCTTCAACAGCGGCAGAAAGATGCGCTCCGTGGCCTTGCCCAGGTAATAATCCTCCATCGGCGGTCTGCCCACCACCGTGGCCGGATAGATCGGCCGGCGGCGGTGGGTAATGGCGGTGACGTGATACGCCGGGTACCAGTCCGCCAGGGAGTAAAAGCCCGTGTGGTCGCCGAACGGCCCCTCCAGCAGCTTCTGCTCCGGATCGACGTAACCCTCGATGACGATCTCGGAATTGGCTGGCACCCACAGGTCAATGGTCCGGCACTTGACCAGCTCAATGCCGCCTCCGTTGAGGAATCCGGCGAACAGCAGCTCCTCGATGCCCGGCGGCAGCGGCGCTGTGGCGGCGTACGGCAGCACGCTCTCGCCGCCCAGCGCGATGGCCAGGGGCATCTTTCGGCCCAGTTTCTGCCACTTGCGGAAGTGCCGCGCTCCGTCGTGGTGCATGTGCCAGTGCATGGCGCACAGCCGCGGCCCGAAGAGCTGCACGCGATACATGCCGATGTTGCGCGAGCCATCCTCAGGGTCCTGCGTGTGGATGCCACCAAAGGTGATGTAGCGGCCGGTGCCGCTCTGGTGTTTGGCGGCCTCCATCGCGCCGTCGGGGTCGAACGCCTCCCCGCTGCTCAGATCGCCGTCGAGCGGCCAGCACTGGATGAGCGGCAGGCGCGTGAGATCGGCCTTCTCGCCTTCGAGGACAACCTCCTGGCAGATGCCGTTGCGGACGATCTTCGGCGGATAGCCGGCGATCTTCAGCAGGTCCGGCAGGCGCTTCATCTTCTCCAGCAGCGTCGTGGGCATCTCGGGTTTCACGAGCTGCTGCACGCGGGCGGCCAGGGCATCGAGGTTTTCGGTCCCCAGCGCCTGGTTCACGCGCCAGTAGGACCCGAATGTGTTGATGGCCAGGGGGATGTCGGACCCTTCGACGTTTTCAAACAGCAGCGCCTTTCCGCCGAGTTTCGCGGCGGCGGAACGGTCGCGCTCGCTGTTGCCGTGGGGAGCGGGCGACTTGCTCATGCGGTCGGCGATCTCGGTGATCTCAAGGATCGGGCTGACCGGCGTCCTCACCCGCGCCAGCTCCCCGTTGCGCTCGAGGAACTCCAGGAAGTCGGAAAGCGTTGGGGCGGCCATGAGCCAATGTTAAGAGCCGGCGCGATGGCGGACAATGCGCTGCCGATGGAGCCGATACCCGCCGCCTTACATTGGCACGCCTGGCACGGGCCAACACCGCCTCCGCCAGCGCAATACAGGGCAACCGGCACACCTGGCACACCTGGCACCTCTTGCCCCCGCCGGCCGGCGCGTATAATCGCCGTCGTTGGCCGTCAAGTCGATGACGCCAGGAGGTCGCCTGCCAACGATGCACTTTGAGCGCCTCGCGGCACAACGCGTGCCCGCCAGGCTCGAATGACACGACATACTGGACCCCGTTGTGGGGAGTAGCCCCCCGCCGTATCGGGCGCGGCCGGCGTCAACACGAAGCCACAGCTTCCGCTGGCCGCCAGGAACGCTCAATTCCCAGGGCAAGACCACCGCGTACACAGGCCTGGTGGAGATCGTCCGCGCAACCACCTGCCGGAATGGAAGCCCATGATCTGGATTTGGATCGGCTTTGTCACGTTCGTACTGTTGATGCTGGCGCTGGACCTGGGCGTGTTTCATCGCCGGGCCCATGTCGTCCGCATCCGCGAAGCGCTCATCTGGTCAGGTGTCTGGGTCGCCCTGGCCCTGCTGTTTGGCATCTTCGTCTACTTCGCCTACGAGGGGCACTGGCTCGGCCTGGGCGCCGGCGTCGATGCCGTCGACCGCCACATCAACGACGGGCCGGCCGCCGTCCTGAAATACCTCACTGGCTACGTCATCGAGAAGTCCCTGAGCGTCGACAACATCTTCGTCATCGCCATGCTCTTCGGCTTCTTCGCGGTGCCGGCCACGTACCAGCACCGCGTGCTGTTCTGGGGCATTCTGGGGGCGCTGGTCATGCGCGGCGTCATGATCGGCATCGGCGCGGAGATGATCGCCCGCTACCACTGGATTCTCTACATCTTCGGTGGCCTGCTGATCCTCACCGCCATAAAGATGCTGCTGATGAAGACCGACCACGCCGACCCGGCGCGTAATCCCGTCCTGCGACTGGTCCGCCGCTGTTTCCGCGTCAGCGACCAATACCACGGCCAGCACTTTGTGGTGCGCCTGCCGACAGGCCGCGCGCTGACTCCCCTGGCCGTGGCCCTGGTGGCCATCGAAACCACCGACCTGATCTTCGCCGTAGACTCGATTCCGGCCATTTTCGCCGTCACCGCCGACCCCTTCCTGGTCTTCACGAGCAATGTCTTTGCCATCCTGGGACTGCGCTCGCTTTACTTCGCGCTGGCGGGCATGATCGACAGGTTCCGCTACCTCAAGCCGGCGCTGGCGGTGGTGCTGGCCGTCGTCGGCGCCAAGATGCTTCTGGCCAGCCAGATCAAGGTGGCACTGGGGCCCCATGCCAATGCCTGGCTGCTGGGACTGGTGATGCTCATTCTTGCGGTTGGAGTGGTGGCGTCGCTCGTGGCGGCGAGGCGGACCGGGCCGGCGCCGGCCGATGACCAGGCCGCGCCGGCCGCGTGTGTGCCCGGGCATTCGCACTGAGCCTCCGCGCCAGCCGGCGGCCGCCGCGCGCCCGTACACCGGCCGGCGCCGCTCACCACAGCTCCTGAATGTGCCTGAGGGTCTGTTCGACGAGCACCTAGCCGCCGGCGGGCCCGACAACGAACTTGTCGGCGCTGTAGCCGCCGCCGGCGACGCCGCGGGCCGTGGGCAGATATCCGCTGCTGCCGGAGGCGAGCTGGACGAGCATGGTCAGGACGGCGGGACTGCGGGCCTCGATGCGCGTGGCGTAGTCCACGTAAAGCTCAAACGGATTGGTGGCCAGGGCGACATCGCCCAGCCGCAGGACGTGCATCTCAATAGGGCGGACGGAATCGGTCTCGTAGAAGGGCGGGGCGGGTGGCTCGTGTTCGGGCAGGTCGACCCGCGCTATGGTGTGGCGGAAGATCAGGCGATCCTTCACGGCGCTTTGGGCGGCGGGCAGAACATCATCCACAGCATTGGCGATGCGCCGGGCGATCTCCTGGCGCCGCGAGAGACCGCGCCGCCGGTCCATCTCGGCCTCGGCCTGCTTGCGGTAGATCAGATGCGGCGAGAGATCGCCGGCCGGCGCGCACCGGGGCAGGACAAACAACTCTTCGCCGTGGCGGCGGCGCAGCTCCTGGCGCACATCGTGCCAGAAATCGGCCGAGATTTCGTTGGGTGCTCCGTCTCCTGGGACGGACAGGCCAGATTGATGACCAGGCCGCTGAGGCGGCCCTGGGGCGACCACAGCAGCAGCATGTCCACGCTGTGGTCCTCGTATCCCTCGACGTGCGAGATCGTGGGTGTCGTAGCGGCCCTTGAAGGTGCTGTCGATGAAGCCCGGAGCGGTGTGGGTGTGCGTGGCGTTCATGAAGAGCTTGGCCGCCGTGAAGTCCGGCAGGCTGGCGGCGGCCCGTTCCTGGAGCCGCCGTTGAATCGCGATGAGACTGCCGATCACGTCGCAGGAGACCATGATAGCCTGTTCGCGCCTGCCATCCTCGTGGCGCGTTTCCAGGGCCAGGGCGGTAGCGGTGAGCGGATCGCGCACGCCGGTGGAGATGCGGCGGTGCAACTGTCCGACGAGAGCGACAGAGCGGGGCGGGGTGATGTCCGCGGTGGCCCAGCCTGCCAGCAGCGGGGCCTCGCCGCCGCGCGCGGCCGCTTCGGCGGCAAGGAGCGTCGCCGGAATCAGGAGCGCGGCGAGCAGAACGATCTGCGGAAGGTGGCAAAGCGCCAGCGACATGGGATGCCTCCTGAGTTGTAACGCGTGCCGGGCGACATAGAATAATCATCATGTCACGCGCCGCCACAGAGTACCAGTATCTGGCGCCCGATCCGCGTTCGGCCTACAAACAGTTGCGGATCAAGGGCCGCCGCATTTTCGCCAGGACCATCTACGGACAGTACGTCAACGCCGAGCAGCCGCGGAGCATCGAGGAGTTGGCCAGGGACTTTCACATCCCCATCGAGGCAGTCAAGGAGGCGATCGCCTACTGCCAGAGCAATCCGCCGGAGATCGAGGAGGACTTCCGGCTGGACGAGGCCCTGGCGCAGGCCTCGGGCACCGCCGATCCGAACTACCGCTTCAACCCCAAGGTGCGGCCGCTGTCGCCGCAGGATTACGCCAGGATACGCCGCAGCGTGCGCTCATGAGGCTTTACCTGGACGAGGATTCGGAGGATGAGGAGCTGACGATTCTGCTCGCCAAGGCCGGCCACGACGTGCGGTTGTCGGCCCAGGCGGGCCTGAACGGCCAGCCCGACCCACGCCAGTTGACTCATGCCATCGAAGAGCGGCAGGTGTTGCTGTCTGGCAATCACCACGATTTCCTGCTTCTGCATCAACTGGTCCTCGCATCCGGTGGCCACCACCCCGGCATTCTGATTGTGCGGCGGGACAACGATCCCCGGCGGGACCTGTCGCTTCGAGGTATCTGTGTCGCCATCGCCAAGCTCGAAAGCTCCGGCGTGCACATCGCCGACAATCTTCTCAATCACTGGCGATGAGCACTACGCGGCTCGACGTCACAGCTTCCACGGCGGCCGCATGGGGCGGTCCAGCAGGCGGTTGGCCTCGTCGTCATTCACGAACATCTCGCGCGCGGGGTCCCACCGGAGCCTGCGTTGGAGCGTGATGGCAATCTGCTGAAGGTGACAGATGGTGTCGCTGCGGACGGCGGAGTCGATGGGCGAGGCCGCGCGGCTGCGCCCCTTGACGGCGTCGATGAAGTTGACGTGATGGTTGTCGCTGCGGAACAGGTTGATCTCATTGGCGCCGATGGTCGCCCGGGTCAGCGAGGCGGGCTGGGCATCGAGCTTCTGACGATCCACGTGCACCCAGCCCTCGGTGCCCAGGAACATGACGCCATGGCCGTGGCCCCCCTGCTGGAGCGGGTGTTTTTTGCTCGTCTCATCGTCCATGTGAATGAGGGTGACGCCGTTGGCGTAGCGGTTCTCCACCTGCCACTGGGTCGCGGCGTCGGTGAGCATGCCCGTGGGGAAGACGCCGGTTCCCTCGACTTCGATCGGGCCTGACAGCTCGCTGTCGTTGCCCCACTGGGCGATGTCCAGGTGATGTACGCCCCAGTTGCCGATCATGCCCATGCAGTAGTCGGAGATGCAGTACCAGACGGCGAACTGTTCCTTCTGGGTCCAGGGGCGGCAGCGCTGATAGCAGTACGGAGCCATGGGCGCCGGTCCCAGCCACAGGTCGTAGTCCAGCTCGGGCGGCACGGGCTCCTCCGGCTGCATGGGGCACGTCCAGCTCGGCGGCACGCCCACGAGGATGGTCTTGAGCTGGCCGATCCGCCCGTTGCGCACCAGCTCGCAGGCGAGGCGGAAGCGCGCACTGGAGCGCTGCTGGGTGCCGAACTGGAACACGAGGCCGCTGTCGTGCACGGCCTTGCGCAGCACCTGAGCGGCGCGAACGCTCCAGCCGATGGGTTTCTCGAAGTACATGTGCTTGCGCCGGCGGATCGCCTCCATGGCGATGACCGGGTGCGTGTGATCGGGCGTGGTGAGCTGGATGGCGTCGATGTCTGGGCGGGCCAGAAGCTCGCGAAAGTCGCGATAGGCGGCGCAGTCCTGGTTGCCGTACCACTTGTCAACCGCCTGCTTGGCGCGGGTGCGCTGGCCCTGTTCGACGTCGCAGACGGCGACGATCCGGACCTCGCTGTTGCCGCGGAAGGTGGTCATGTTGAGGGTGCCCTGGTAGCCCATGCCGATGCAGCCGAGGGTGACGCGGTCGGAGGCCGCCGTGGCGCCGCCGAGCCCCAGTGCCGAGGAGGGGACGATGGCGGGAAAGCCGGCTATCGCCGCCGCGGAGCCTTTGAGAAACCAGCGGCGCGAGACGCCTGGGGGTGATGTGCTGCGCATGTCGGTGTGCCTCCGGTAAGCGCGCTTGCGCGGGGCGGTTGCAGCCGCGCGATGATAACGTTACCATCCCGGCGGCCGGAGAAACAATCCCATGAAACGACTCGAGTTTCAAGGCGCCCGCCGCCTGCAACTGCTCGAAATGCCCGTCCCGACGCCGCAGCCGCACGAGGTCGTCGTCAGAACCCTGATCTCCGCCATCTGCGGCAGCGAAATGCACGCCTATCGCGGCAACGGCTCGCCCGGCGGCAATCCCGGCCACGAGGCCTGCGGCATCGTCGACGCCGTCGGCGACCATGTCCGAGGTCTGCGGCCCGGTCAGCGCGTCGGCGTCAGCGCCGTCGGCGGCTGCGGGCGCGGCGACTGCCCGTACTGTCAGCGCGGACAATCCACCTGGTGTCCCAGGCTGAAGATTCATGTGAACATGCACGCCGAGTACTTCGTGGCCGCCGAAAGCTGCTGCCTGCCCCTGCCCGATGACATCCCGCCCGAGGCGGCGGTGCTCCTGGCGGGCGATGGCCTGGGCGTTCCCTATCACACCTCCCGGCGGCTCCTGTCGCCCGAGATTCGCAACATCGTCGTGTTCGGCCTCGGACCCGTCGGACTGGGCCACACCCTCGTCCAGTCGCACCTGGGTCGCGCCGTGATTGGGGTGGACATCTCGCCATACCGTCTGGAATATGCGTTGCGGCTGGGCGCCGTGCGGGTCGTCGATGCCCGCGCCGAGGATGCTGTCAAGTCGGTTCGACAGATCGCCGAGGGCGGCGCCGATGTCTGCATCGAGGCCGCCGGGCGACCGGAAACGCTGCGGCAGTGCTTCGCCGTCGTGCGCCCGGGAGGAACCGTGGTCATGTCCGGCGAGCAGCCCCAGGTGCAGCTCTCCCCCAGCGAGGACTTCATCCGCCGCGACATCACGGCCATGGGCTGCTGGTTCTATCAGGTGGGCGAGTTCCCGGATATGCTCCGGCTGTATCGCGACGGCCTGGACGTGCGGCGGCTCGTGTCGCACGTCCTCCCGCTGGAGGAGGCGGCCGAGGCCTACCGGCTTTTCGACGCGGGACTGTCGGCCAAGGTGCTCCTGCGCATGCAGGCTTGAATCGATGTACGGAAAGGCGGTGAGCGGTGATACGTGCTGCTGAGTTGCTGCGAACCCGCGCGGCCGCGATGACGGCGCTGGCGGTTGTCCATCTGCTGGCTGTCGTGGCGTCCGCGGCGCAGATCGAGGGTCGATACTCCAGCGGGCTGTGGAACTCCTGGGACCCGTGGCGCAACCGCCGCGCCACCCAGGTCATGCGCCTGGAGCCGGTGAAGGATGAGTGGCCGACGTTCGCGCTGCGGCCGTACACCAATACCCGCGAGGGCGACTTTGAGGGCCTGGTGCTCGGCAGCATTGTGCCCGGCGAGATCGCGCGCAGGCCCTCGGCCCTGTCGATGTCCGGCCAGAACACCTGGACGAGCATGGCGATGCAGTACGGCGGCGGTGATCTGGTGCTGACGATCTCCCGCCTCTCCCCGGCCGCCCGTGTGGACGTGCGCGGCCAGAGCGTACACCTGTTCTCGAATCTGAAATACGAGCGCACCCGCCGCAACGACAGGGCGGTCGTGTTCCCCCGACCCCGATACGTCGCCTATGCAGGCGAAGGGGGCAAGGTGCACGTGCAGTCAGCGCCCGGCAGGGTGAGCGGCCGGCAGATGAGCCAGAACTGGATGCTCTTCTGGTTCGGCACGGACACGCCCTATCGCAGCAGCCGCTTTCCCATGACGACGGGATGTCTTTGGGGCATCCCCACGCCCGGCGTCTACTTCGCCCATGTGGATGTGCCGGTGCTCGTCGTGTTCCAGCGCCGGCCCGTCACACTCGAACTGTTCGCCACCGATGCCCCCAAACCCACGGAGAGCTTCGACTTCGATGCGCTGGTCCCCTGGAACGGCAGCTACCAGTACCGCCCGCAGCGGCCCGACTCCGCCGAGCGCAAACCCGGCGTGACCGCCCGCTTCGATGGCGATGCCGGAACGCTGCTGGTCATGCCCCTACAGCGGGCCGATCAGCGGCGTGCGCGATGCGGAAAGCTATTCATACGTCGTGAGCGGCTTGGAGCGCTACGTCTGGCAGCGACGGCAGATGAACCCCCCGCCGCCGACCGCCAGCGCACTGCTCGAGAGGCTCTCCAAGGCGCTGGGCGAGGTGCAGAGCCAGCGCGACTGGGCGCCGATGTTCTTCGCGGCCGGAAAGATCGAGTCGGCCGGGCCGGGGTTTGATCTGAACTTCAACTTTCCCATCGACACGCCCTACCACCTGCTGCCGTGCATCAAGCTGCTGCCCAAGGACGACCAGGAGGCGGCGCTGGCTTACTTGCGAGACTTCGCCCAGCGCCATCCGCCGGGCGGGAACGCGGCCATCCGCGCTTCGCCCCAGCAGGTGCAGCGCATGTACTTCCCCACCGCGCCGATCTTCGCGAACCTGGCCGACCGCATCCCCGCCGAGAGGATGGACGGCTGGGTGCCGGAGTTGTACTACCTTCTGGGCACGTATGGCGAGCTGGTCGATCGGCTCGACCCCGATCTCCTCCGCAATGCCCTGCGCGCCGACGTGCTGGCCACCGACGCGCGCAATTACGACTTTGTCATCGGCCCGCTCTCACATCCGCAGATTTGGCCGCGGCGCTATCTGGAGCACGCCGAAGGCGCCAGCAACCGCCGACTCGCGGGCCTGATCGGGTTGATGCGCTGCTATCGGCGCAGGGGCAACGCCGACGCCGCTCAGGAGACGGCCGTGACCTTCGCCCAGGCCATGCTCCATCGCGTCGCATTGGTGAAGTTTCCCGGCTACTTCTATCGCAGCGGCATCTTCACGCTCGACGGCGCGGTGGGGCTGGCCAACCGCAAGCTCGGCAAGCGCGGCGATGGGCCGATCACGTCCTGGGCCATGCTGATGGCCGCCGACGGCAACCCCACGCTCTCGCCGCGGACATGGTCCGATCCGGCCGAGGACATCCGCTGCGTGGAGCGGCTTGACTTCGAGGGTGCCGCCCTGACGGCCGTAGCACGCGGGCAGAACCACGGTTATTACCTGATCCGCTTCCTGCGGCTCACCCCCGAGGTGGCGCGGCTGCTGGCCGACACGTGCGGGGATGAGATGGCGCGGACGATCGAGCGGATCGACTATCGCGTGCCCGAGTGGTTTTTCGCCGATACGCCCAACTGGGCAGGCTGCTGGGCCGAGGCGATCCTCTCGCCGCCGGAGAACGCCCACGGCATTTTCCTGGCCCGGGCATGGATGCGGCTGCCAGGGGACGAGGACTTGAGCAAGTACCTGGACCAACCCTGGTGCCGCGCGGACCTGTACTACATCGACAAGCTGCGCGCGGCCGTCGAGGCCAGCGGCGGATGGACGTGGAAGCCGACGGACTGGACGGCGCGGCGGTGATGCACTCATCGCAGGCAACCGGCGGCTCAATACACCTCGTCATGCGTGCCAATGGACAGCAACAGGATCGCTTCGCCCCCGGCGTGTTCGACGAACTCGAAGACGATCCGAAGGTCATAGCCGGCGTTGGCGGCCCAGCAGCCGGCGAGCGCTCCCTTGAGTTTGTGGGTGCGCAGACGGGGGTCGAAGGCGTCCTGCGCGAGGAGTGTGAGCGTGGTGCGAATGGCTTCTACCGTCGACGGGCTCTTCTTCGCGAGCCGCGTGGCGGCCCGAAGGAATGCTGGCGACTGAATAAGCTTCCGACTCACGGCTTGATCCGACTCACGAGGTCGTCGGGTGTCGTCACGGAGCACTTGCCCTCGGCGAACTCCTTGCGGCCCCGTCGCACCTCATCGATCACGCGCTGTCGTCCGCGCTCGGCAAGCCGGCGGCGAATGACATCCGCAAGCTGCGCTTGTGCATCGTCGGGAAGGTCTTCCACAGCCTCCAGCAACTCGTCGAAGGTGAGTTTGGGTGTCATGGATCGCCTCTGCGCTGATTATAGCATCCAGCACTCATCGGTGGCACACCCTCAGCACAACCGTACAGGAGGAACGCAGTGGCCATGAGAGCATTCATACGTACATACCTGGTCGTTCTCGCGTTCGCCATCTGCGCCGCCCGCGCCGACTGGCCCATGGCCGCTCACGATCCGGCCCGCACCAACAGCGCGAGTGAGGCCCTCACCGGGCCGTTCACCTACCGCTGGACCCAGTTCTTCGACGAGAAGATCACCCGCGCCCAGGTCATCGTCGCCGGAGGCAGGGCCCTGGTCGGAACGCTCCACGGCAGCGTCATCGCCATGGATGCGGCCACGGGCCAGAAGCTCTGGCAGGCCAAAGCCGGCGGGCCGATCTACGGCTCGGTCGCTTCCGACGGCACGGCCGTCTTCGCCGCATCGCAGGACGGCAGGCTCTACGCCTTCGACCTGGCCGCCGGCAAGCCGTTGTGGCAGTTCACCGGTGCGGCCGGCTCCATCTGCCATCCACTGGTCATCGACGGCATGGTCATCTACGCCGACAAGAGCGGCGCGCTCTATGCCGTTGCGGCCGGTGATGGGACGCTGCGATGGCGCTACGAGGCCAACGCCCCGATCCTGGCCAGCCCCGCGGCCTGGAAGGGCAGGGTCTTTGTCGGCTCGGAGGACATGGCCGCCCACGCCGTCGACCTGCGCAGCGGCAAGGGCCTGTGGCGGGCCCAGCTTCACGGCATGGGCTTTCAGGAGACCTGGCCGGTCTGCACGATGGACATCGTCCTGTTCACCTCGCGCGCGTACAGCTACGGCGGGGCATCGCTGCCCATCCAGCGCACCATCGCCCGTCACGCCCCCAACCCCACTGAAGAGCAGAGCATCGCCCTCCAGGACGCCATCATCCGCGAGATCCGCGAGAATCCCGCGCTCCGCCAGACTCTCTTCGCCCTCGACATCGAGACCGGCAAGGAGGCCTTCACGCCGCCCTTCGCCTACAACACCGGCCGCCAGGGCCCGCCCACGCCGCCCTGCGTCGCGCCCGTTTTGCGGCCCAGGTCCCCTGGACAGCGGGCCTGCGCCCCAGCGAAGCCAGCGCCCCCGATCTGCGGGTCGTCGGCCTTCAGGGTGAAGCGCGGGCATACCTCTGGATCGCCGATCAGCAGGCCACCTGGTGGAATACGGTCATGGAGAAGCAGCAACCGCGCCGGGTCGAAGATGCGTCCCTGCGCGTCCCTGCTCTGCGGCCGGGGGCGTATCAGGTCAGATGGTGGGACACGCGCGAGGGCAATGTGATCGCTGAAGAACGCGCCACCGCCACCGAAGGCGGCCTGCGCCTGGGCGTGCCGCCTTTCACAGAGGACATCGCCTGTCAGATTCAGCCGGCCACCCCATAGCCTGGTTTCACTCCACCGGCTGCGGCCGCCCCTGGTCGGCCAGGGCCTTTTTCAGCTCGGCGATTGTTTGCGGCGAGCCGCGGAAGATTTCCGACGGAAAGCGGTAGTGTGTCAGAATACTCCTGAGAATCCGGTCGGCGATCTGCTGGTTCAGCCCCAACCCGGCCAGATACTGCAGCCGCAGGTTGATGTCGCGGTTGATCAGGTCGTCGCGCAGCCAGGGGCCCATGTCGCGGGCCTGGCCGGCGTAGGTGGCCAGGATCGACACCGCCGCCCGGTGGGCCGGCTCGACGCGCCCGTCGGGATGGCGGTACACCGCGCCAAAGCCGACGTCCGCCAGCGACTGGCGCACCTTCGGACTGGACTCGATGAAGCTCTGGATGCGGTCCACGTCGATGACAGTCGGCTCCACCTGGCCGAAGAGCACCGCGTCATATCCCTCGGCCGCGTAGTCGTTGCTCCAGAGGATGCCGTTGGGGAAGACCTTGAAGAAAGTGCTGATGAGGCTGTTGATTGACTCCTCGCTGTTCTCGTACAGCGGCACCCACAGGGCCATGACGCCGCCGGGCTTGAGCCGCTCGCGGCACATCTGGTAGTACTCGACGGTGTTCAGCGCCGCGCAGCCTTTCACCCAGGGGTCGATGGGGTCGGAGGTGATGATGTCGAACTTGTCCTGGGTCACGCGGATGAAGTGCCGGCCGTCATCCTCCACCACCTGCGTGCGCGGGTCGGCGATGACGTTGTGGTTCTGCACGGCGAACAGCGGCGCCACCCTCCGAGGCACCACCGGCTCGATGTCGCATACCACGATGCGCCTCACCGAGTCGTAGGGCACAAACGATCCGGCCGTCACGCCCGCCCCGCACGCCACCACCAGCACATCCTGCGGATTGCCGTGGACCAGGGCCGCGATGTGGCCCAGCATGCGCTGCACGCGCATGTCCTGGGGCACGGTCGATGCCTGTACCTTGCCGGCCCCGTGGAAGTAGAGGTGGTTGTCGGAGGTCTGGGTGACGGCCACCGTCACGTTGATTCCCTCGGCCACGTAGATGCAGGCGCGCGTGTAGGTGCCGTCGGCGAGAACTTTGGGCACATCCTCGGGACGGTGGACGCCCGGCGCGCCGTCGACGCCCCACAGTCCGCTGTAGCGGCCCCAGGCCACCGCCTGCCAGGGCAGCGGCGCGATGGTCCAGGCCAGCACCAGCGCAAGCGGCAGCACGGCGGCGCAGCCCAGTCCCACGCGCAGACCCCACTGGCTGCCCGACAGATCCGGCTGGTCGAGACGGCGCGCCGTCAGCATCGGCAGCAGCACGATCAGCGAGGAGGCCGTCGCCAGCAGGATCAGCAGCCGCTGCGACCAGGCCGTGCCTACCGTCGGTATGATCAGCAGCGCAAACAGCAGCGCCCCCAGGATCGCCCCGGCCGTGTTGGCCGCGTAGATGCCGCCCACCAGCCGCCCGGGGTCCTGTCCGGCGCGAGCCACCGATGCCAGAGCCAGTGGGAAGCTGGCGCCCCACAGCATCGCCGCCGGCAGCGTCGCCCACAGGCAGATCGCCAGGTCGAGCTGGAAGAAGTGCCAGGGGCTGACCTTGGTGGCAGGATCGATAGGCAGCCACGGCATCCAATACGAGATGCAGAAGGCCGTCCACGCGATGGCCCCTGCCAGCATCAACTGGCACACGCCCAGTGCCACGCGGGGCCGGGGCGTGAGTCGGCCGATGACCGCGCCCAGACTGCTGCCGATGCCCAGCCCCAGGAGGAACACGGCGAGGATGATGGAGAACGTATAGACCGTGGCCCCCAGCATCAGCGACATCAGCCGTGTCCAGACCACCTCGGCGCCCAGCGCCGTCAGACCCGACAGACAGATCGCCACGTACACCGGGGCGGAGGAGGGGGCCGGCGCCAGGGCCTGTGCCAACGGCGGCGCAGGCG